>Ga0105156_1000015_pt1 | contig 23158 bp, 23 predicted proteins | sample SSWtaG_3_FD_89673 | JGI IMG/M metagenome (GOLD analysis project Ga0105156, IMG submission 89673) | Hot spring microbial communities from Sandy's Spring West, USA to study Microbial Dark Matter (Phase II) - SSWTFFsm_matched | ecosystem: Environmental > Aquatic > Thermal springs > Hot (42-90C) ...
CTTCTTGGCCACGACGAACCTACCGCTCGCGCTCATGTGCGTGAACCTCATCGCCAAGAAGCCTTTGATTGGAGGAAAATAGGCTTGGGGCCGTCTGGTCTGTTATGGGCGGCTCGCCCGTCAGGGGACGGGACGATAAAGGGGGGGGTGTTTTTCCCTTCTTCTCCGTCACAGACGAGCTTTTTGGCGTCAATGCCCATGTCGGGGGTCATGCCTCACGCGAGCTCTTCCTCTGTCCTCCTCCTCTTCACGGCCCTATCGAATACTATCCAGTTCCTGTACCACTCCTCGTTCTCCTTCTTGAGGAGCTCTAGTATCATGCGCGTGAGCTCTCGGGCCGATACCTCCGAGGCGCCCTTCTCCAACAACCTCGCCTCGACTATTTTGGCTATCTTCCTCGCGGCCTCGACAGTCGCCCCCGACTTGAGGCAGCTGACGACTATTTTCTCGGGGATGAACTCTTCTTTAGAGCCGTCCCTTTTAACTACAGTTATGGCCAAAGCTGCCCACCATAATATCACTACACTAAACGAGGCTAAAAGCTTAGATGTGAGGGACCTAGCGCATGAGGTGTCAAATTCTACTAGCGCTGACCACGGGCCTCACTCTCGTAGGCGGGCTACGGCGCTATGGCGGTATGTGCTCCGGCCTCCTCACGACCTTCATCTTTATGGCGCCTTGCTTGCAACCGACGACGCAGACGCCGCAGCCGAAGCACTTGTCCTCGTCGACGGCCGCGTGCTCGCCTAGCGTTATGGCGTTGAAGTGGCACCTCTGCACGCAGAGGCCGCAGGCCACGCAGAGGTCCTCGTCGACGTAAGCTACGTAGCGGCTCTTCTCCAAGAAGGCCGATACCGGCACCCCCGAGTGCTTCGACGCCAAGAAGTTCTCGCAACAATCGCTGCAGCAGTTGCAGTTCACGGTCACGGTCCTGTCGACGATCTTCGCCGTGTTCGGCCACGTGTGGATGAGGCCGTCTTCCTCCATCCTCTCTATCAGCTCTATGGCCTCGTCGACGCTCAGCTCTATCCCGGAGCCCCTCTCTATGACGTACTCGGCCCCCCTGCCTACCTGAACGCACTTCCAAGTCTTCTCGTCCTCGACGAGCTCCTTGGTGTACCGGCAGCCGTCGCCGGCAAAGCGCGTGACGTTCCTGCAAGAGCAGGGGACGACGGCTATCTTCTTCTGAGCCCTCATCATCTCGACTATGTTCTCGCACGGGAGGACCCCCGGCAAGTCCTTTATCGCGTTGTAGGCCGGCACGACCCTCCCAAACTTAATGCCCGTGGCGGCGAAGAACTCTCCTACGACTCTGTGGGCCTCCCTCTCGCCGAACTCCTTCCAGAGCCTCGCGTACTCTGGGTCCCTCATGTGCTTCGAGGCCAGGGTGGCGTCGTGGAGTTGGACTATGTTCCTGACCAGCCTGTAGTAGTTCCTCTCCTTAAAGTCCTTAGGTATTGCGACCCCCTTTCTGAAGAGGCCTTCGAGCACCTCCTCGACCCTCGACTTGTCCATGGAGAGCCTCTCTGCTATTTCGTCGACCGAGCCCGGCAGAGCCGTCGCGATCCTCGCCTCTTCTGGCGTCATCAAATGCTCCAATATCTTTCTCAAGAGCTCGGAGCTCGGGAACCCCAACCTCTCCATCAACTCTTCGTAGTGCACGATTAACACTTGCCCATCCAAGGAGTTATAAGCTGCGCGACCGCTGTGGCGGCGCTTTGCCAGCGCGGACTCGCGCTTCTCGGGCGACGGCGTTGAGGTCAGTTAAAGATCGTCTCTCGCCATTTGAGCAGGAGGATTGAGGGTCACGCATATCGACGTCTAGCCCTTGACGTAGGGTCCGTGCGAGTCAGCTGGTCTAAGACCTCAAGAAGGCGAGGGGAAGTCAAGCACCTTGCCCGTCTCCTCGTCAACCTCGTATCCCTTGAAGTCCTTGACGAGGTCTCGAACCAGCTCGCTGAACCGATGGACGAGCTTCTTGACAACCTCCTTATCCAAAGAGTCCTTCCTGACGATGATGTCGTACCTCTCGCGGCCTATCGGCGTGAAGGCCAGTCCGTACCTCTCTGCCGCGTACCTGACGGCCACCCCCACGTCCACCACCGACTTGGAGACCAAGTGCGCGACTGCCTCGTGGGTCTTGACCTCGAAGTTGTAGCCCATGACCATTCGCTTCAGATCCTCTAGATCGACCCCCCTCCTCTTGGACTCCTCCTCTAGCAGCAAGTCCACGAGGACCCTGGTGCCGCTCCCCGGGTTCCTGTTGACGAACCTAAAGCCCTTGTCCACGATGTCGCCCATTGAAGACACTGAGAGTCCCTTCCTGTGCACGAAGCCCACCTCGCGCAGGTAGCCCCTGATCAGCACCACGCCCCTCAACCCCATCCTCTCCACGTGCGGCACGTTGTACTCCCTAGTCTCGGGGTCCAAGAGGTGCGCTCCGGCGACGTCGGCCACCCCGGCCTTCAGGGCCTGCAGGCCAGCCGTGCTGCCGACGTTCAGCACGCGAACCCTCTCCCTAGACGCGATTGCGTCTAATACGCGCTGGAGCAGGGGGTCGTGGCTCCCGATCACGTTGACCTCGTACGGCCTCCAGAACGGGCTCACCAAGACCTTCAGCTCGGAGCCCGCGGGCGCGTACTCGACGCTCTCGGGCACGACCACGTAGCCGTCGACCAAGCTGAGCGCCGAGATGCCCCCGCTGTGCCTCGGCAAGGGGTAGGCCGTGGTGAGCCCTCCCCTCTCGACCAAGATCGCTGGGACGAAGACCCTCATGCCCGGCTCCCCCCTGAGCGGCGTGGACGTCCTCGCGACGACGTACTTGTGCTCGTAGCCCCTAAGGCCTTGGAGCTTGGCCAGGATCGGCAAGAGGTACAGGTTCACGGTCAAGAAGCACGAGAGTGGGAAGCCGGGCAAGCTCAGCACTATCTTGTCTCGATGAACGGCGACGGCGAGGGGCCTGCCGGGCTTCTCCCTGACCCCGTGGACTATCAGGCCCGGGTCGAGTCTCGACAAAACCCTGTACGTGAGGTCCTCGAGGCCGGCAGAGGTCCCCCCTATCGTGACCACGAGGTCGTTCTCCTCTATGGCCTTCAAGAGCTTCCCCTCCAAGTCCCTCTCGTCGTCCAAGGCCCTCTCGTAGATCCTTGGCTCGGCGCCCATCATCTTAGCGTACCCGTAGACCAAGTAGGAGTTCGAGTCGTAGAGGCAACCGTACTCCAGCTCCTCGCCGGGGCTCCTGAGCTCATTGCCCGTGGGCAGTATCCCGACCCTCGCCGGCCTATACACGTAGACCCTATCGATGCCTAGAGCGGCTAGCAGGGAGGCGAGCGAGGGGGTCAGGACCTCTCCCTTCCATGCCGCCACCTCTCCTTCAGCGAAGTCGGAGCCCGCTTGGTCGACGTTCTCTCCTCGAGCCACGCTCTTGTAGAAGACCACGTAGCCCCCCTCGACGCTGGTGTACTCGACGGGCACTACGGCGTCTGCTGGATGGGGCACAGCAGCCCCCGTCGAGACCTCTACGCAATCGCCCCTGCCGATGCTGATTGACTTGAACTCGCCAGCCGACAAGCGGCCCACGAGCCTCAGCCTCTTGGGCCTGTCCTCGTAAGCCCCCGCGAGGTCGTCGCTCATCACGGCGTAGCCGTCCATGAGGGCCCTAGTGTAGGGCGGGTAGTTCGTCTTAGCGTAGACGTTGCGGCTGAGGACCCTCCCTATCGCCTCTGCCAAGGATAGCTCGACCTCCTCCAGCGGCCTCAGCGGTCGATAGCTCTCGATGATCGGTATGACGTCGTCTACCGAGACTAATCGGCGATATATCTTGCGCTCGGGCAAGCTAGGCCACCGGCTTGTAGAGGCTCACCTCGACCTCGCACCCCTCGTCGAAGCCCTCTACGTCCTCCGGCACCTCCACGAAGCCATTGCCCTTTAAGAGGCTCGCGAGCGCCCCGGAGCCCCCGCTCATTATCGGCTCCGCGTAGAGCTTGCCGTCCCTCTCTTGAACCCTTACCCGGACGAGGCCCTTGAGGCCAGACTTTACCGTCACCCTGCGGGTCAAGATTGCCCTGACCTTTGGGTAGTCCGGAAGCTCGAGGCCCACGCCCCTCAACAAGGGCTTGAGCACGTACTCCAGCGTGGACATCGCGGCCACGGGGAGTCCGCTCAGGGCTAGTATGGGCTTGCAGTCCTTTACCGCCAAGCAAGCGGTCTTGCCGGGTTGGATCGCAAACCCGTGCACGAGGTGCTCCGGCTCCGCCATTTTTATGGCCTTGATGGTGTAGTCGTGCCCTCCGACGGAGGTGCCGCCTATGAGTATTGAGAGGTAGGAGACGTCGTCCCGCTCAAGCCACTTGAGTATCTCGTGGACGTCATCGCCGACCATTGACGTCTCGCTCACTGCAATGCCGTGCCACTTCAACCACGCACTCACGAAGACGTGCGTGAAGGGCCGGAAGTACGAGCCACTCACGATCTCGTCCCCAACGCTCAAGACCCTCGCCCTGAGATCAAAGACCTTGACCTCTTCGATGCCCTCGACCACGAGAGCGGCCAAGGCCTGAGGCGTGATCCTAGACCCTCTGCGGACTATCACCAAGCCCTCCTCGTACTCCTCGCCGGGTAGCGACACGTTCTCGTACTTGGCCAAGCTCTTCAAGACGAGGACCCTATCTCCCTCCTCGACGGCGTCCTCTATGGGCACTACGGCGTCGGCGCCCTCTGGCAAGAAGGCACCGGTCTCCACCCTAACGGCAGTGCCAGGCCCTAGGGTCATGTCGATGTCCATCCCGGGCCTGAGCACCCCATCGATCAGCCTGAGGGGCACCGGGGAGAGGGGCGAGGCCCCCTCTACATCGCACACGCGGACGGCGTAACCGTCCATAACCGATTTGGGCTTGGGCGGGAGCCTGAAGCTGGAGAGAACGTCCTCGGCAGAGTACCTGCCCAGAGCCTCCTCCACTGAGACTCGAACCTCGCGAGGGGGATGTAAGTGTTTGAGGGCCCCAGGCAAGGCGTCTGAGACCCTATTAAGTCCCCTCACTCGTCACCCACCCGCTCGAGCCGAAGGTCGATGGGCTATCCGGACTTCGATTCACATCTTAATTAGCAAAGCCTGGGCTTTAAGCATAGAGATCTCATGCCCTGCCCGACGACGTCGCGGTGTCGCGATTTCCTCGAGGCCCGACTCCAGTTTCAGACCTCGGGCCTCTAGATCGAGGGGCTCTTCGGCGACCCGAGCGGGTCGATCCTCCACGCTAAGGCGCTACATAGATCGGCGATCGGAACCCGATGTTTTGCGGTCTTAATCAGCGTTGACGTAATTACTTTCTACGAGACGTCTACAATCGCCCTTTTGTTGTTCTGCTAAAAGAAGAACAATAAAAGTTTTATTGTTCTGCTCACCATATGCAGAAAATGACTTGAGACCCGTGAAAAGGCTTTTATCCTCCGCTATGTTCTTACAAATGATGCATGGAGCAACCCGGCGGTAGGGTCGCCGGAGCCCTAATGTTCGTAGGGTCGGCTCAGTTTCTCGTGTGCATGCTGATCGCTGAGTGCTTATACCCCAACTACAGCGTCTCTCGAAACTACATAAGCGAGCTCGGGGCCCTCAGCGCGCCCACGGCCCTCCTCTTCAACGCCTCGACAATTGTATTGGGCCTTACGGCCATCCTCGCCGCCTACTTCCTAAGGAGGGGAGAGGTCATAACGAACAAGGTGTTCCTGAGCTTCCTAGTCATCTGCGGGATAGGCTGTGTAGGCGTGGGCGCCTTCCCTATGGACTCTCCAGTACCGTACGCCCACGGTATAGCCGCTCTGCTCGCCTTCCTCTTCGGCGCCTTAGCGGCCGTAGCGTCCTTCAAGTTTCAGAGGGCTCCTGCATCTTACTTCTCAGCAATACTGGGCGTAGTTTCTTTGCTGGCCCTCGTCCTATTTACGGCGAGAATCGACCTAGGCCTCGGCATGGGCGGGATAGAACGAATGATATCGCAGCCGACGCTGCTGTGGTCCGTGATGTTCGGCGGATACTTGATGAAGGAGCGAGGTGCGCGGCCCTAGGGTGACCCCGCCCCGACCCTTTCTTTACCCCTATGGCCCAAGCCTAAAGGCCTCGACGCCGCTCACGTCAAGCTGGATCAGAGGAGGTCCGAGAGGCTCTTCCCCCTATCCATGAGGAGCTGTAGGGCAAAGGTCATGCGGTCAGGCACCTCCGGCAGCTCCTCCCTCAGCACAAGCTCTATCGCTCCGACGGGGCATGTGGGTACACAAACGCCGCACCCAAGGCACTTCTCGACGCCCACTCTCGCGGGCTCCCTGTTCTTCTTGACCACTATGGCCTTCATCGGGCACCGTATCACGCATATCCCGCAGGCTATACACTTGCCCGTGTCCACGCTCGCGACGTAGCTCGAGCTCGCTATCGTGCGCGGGTACTTGGCCTCGTGGATCGCCCTGAAGAAGATGCAACAGTCGTCGCAACAATTGCATATCGTGTATATAGGTCCTCGGCTCCTCTCGGCCGTGTGAACTAGGCCCTCTCGATTGGCCCTCCTCAGCACTTCTATTGCTTCGTCGGCCGTTATCCTCCTAGCGAAGCCGTGCTCGACCATGTACCTAGCGAGGGAGCCGAAGTGGAGGCAGGACTCTAGGTAGCGCTTGCAACCCCCGCCCACGATCCTGGACACGATCCTGCAACCACAATAGCCGAGGGCGTGGTAGTCGTGCTCTTTCACGAGTTTCACGGCGTCCTCGTAGGGCAGGATCTGGGCCTTGGGCGAGATAGCATCCCTCCCAGGTATCGCCCTCATTATTGGGTGCTCTCTGTCTCCAAGCTCCTTGAGGAAGGACTCCTCAATGTACTTGGCCATGAGGGGCGCGAGCCTCTCTTGAAGAGGATCTCTACCAGGTCCTGGAAGGAAGTGCATCTCGAACAGCCCCACCATGACTGGAAATAGCCTATAGACCACCTTACCCTCCTTCACGCCCTTCCACACGGTCCCCTTCTTCGCCATATCATTCAGAACCCTCTCTAGGTACTCGATGCTCTTTCCGGTCCTCTCGGCGAGCTGCTCTACCGTGAAGTTCATGAAGGGCATGTGGAGGGCTAAGCTGGCCTCCTCCTCGGTAAATAGGAGCTTTAGTATCTCCTTCTCGGTGCCGCTGTGGCTGGGAGGCATCCCTATGGGGGCCTTGTCGAGCTTCTTCCTCAACTCCTCGTAGAGCTCTAGGTGAAATGAGTGATGCATGCTCCTCGGCTCTACGGTAAGCCCGTCGTGAGCTTATATCTATTGCGTGAATAGAGACCGTGGCCTCAACGGGATCGCGGCCTCTTCGCCCCAGCAAAGCTGGTGGGGGCCCAAAAGGCTATTTCCGCGAGCGCGCAACTCCCTATTAGATGAGCGTCGTAGCGCTCTTCGACCCCTGGAAGGGCAAGCTCTGCACCTGTCCTCCGAAGTACAGCTTCTCTCCCTACACCGGCTGTAGCCACAGGTGCCTCTATTGCTACGCCACGTCCTACATAAGGGCGCAGGAGTCGGTGCCCAAGAAGGACCTCCTGCATCGACTGCTTAGGGACTTGAAGAAGGTGGACAGGGGCTTGCCGATATCGATGGCCAATAGCTCCGACCCCTATCCGCCGATCGAGGCGAGCTTGGGCCTCACGAGGAGGTGCTTGGAGGTCCTCCTGCCCAGAGGCCTCAAGGTCATGATAATAACCAAGTCGAACGCCGTGGCCAGGGACGTCGACTTGGTCTCGAAGGGCAACTGCGCCGTGAGCTTCACCATAACCACCCTCGACGAGGGGCTGGCGGCGAGGATGGAGCCGGGGGCCCCTAGGCCGAGGGAGAGGATCAAGGCCCTAGAGCTCTTGAGCAAGGAGGGTGTGCCGTGCATCGTCAGGGTGGACCCCATAGTGCCCGGCCTTAACGACGACGAGGGGGCCCTGAGGGAGCTGTTCGAGGAGGTGACGAGGGCTGGCGCCAAACACGTGAGCTCGTCTACGTACAAGGCGAGACCGGACAACCTGGCCAGGATGGTCAGGGCCTTCCCGGAGAGGGCGAGGTACTGGCGCGAGCTCTACTACGAGGAGGGACTGAGGGTCGGACCCTCTAGGTACTTGAGTGAGGGGCTTCGGCTCAGCTTGATGAAGATGGTGAGGGAGATAGCGGACGAGTACGGGGTCACGTTCTCGACCTGCAGAGAGGGCTTCACCCACCTAACGACGAGCTCAACGTGTGATGGAACCCACTTGATACCGTCTAGGATCAAGGCGCGAGAGCTCGAGGTCAGCGACTAGCGCAAACGACGATCGTCGACTTGCGAGCGCCCTCTCCGAGCCTCGAAGCCTACTCCTCCACTTCGACCTCTTCCTGCTCTCTGCTCAGCAGATCCATCAATTCCCTCCTCCTCTCCTCCTCGAGCTCTTTCTCCTCCTCCCTCAGCCTCCTCCTGAGCTCCGTCCTGTCCTCAATCACCCCTATCTTCCCGTGCCTCGCCTCTTCGATGATCTTCTTAGAAGAGTACGTGGACGCCTGCCTATTCAGGGGTTTTGAAAAACCGCACCGCTTGCAAATTAAGTAGCTCTCTCTACCTTTCTTGGCGGGCCTCAAGAGCCCCCCGCACTTCTCGCAGAACTCCAAGACCTGAAACCCCAGTTTACTGGGCGAGCATACTAATACGTTTAACGGTCCTCAATGGGCCTACGTTAGCCGAGGCTTCGCGGGCTTCCAACGCCAAGCTCTTAGGCTCGCTCGAGGCATGCGAAAACGCTTATTTGCCTCGTGGGCCTTAGGTTAGCGAAGGTTATGAGGCGGAGGCGCAGGGGCCTCTTCGACGAAATATTCGATAGGGTTGAGGAGCTCTTCGAAGAGATGGGAGCGTTTAGGGGGAGCTCTTCGACCATGTACTCCATATCCGTGACCTACGACGACTACGGGAGGCCAGTGGTCAGGGTATCGGTCCAAGGCGACGTCGACAGAGGGGAGCTCGAGAGGTACTTGAGAGAGGCGTACCCAAACGCGAAGATAGTGTGGGAGGGAGAGCCCGAAGAGGGGGCAGCTGGAGGAGGTCGCGTCAGGGAGGTCGCGATCGAGGAGGTCGAGGGCTCGAAGCAGAAGAGGTCGAGGGACGTCGAGATCAGAGAAGTCGATGCCAAGAGGCCGAGGATAGTCGAGGTGAGGGTCGAGGACGAGAAAGAGAAGGGGAGGAAGTGGCACGAAATAAAGGTCGAGTAGCGCCAAGGCGCTACCCGTTCAAAGGCCTTCGTCGAGGGCCTGCCAGGGTGCGGTGGATGGCGGAGATACTGACTTTGGGCTCGGTCAGTAGCGTAGCGCTTAGCTACATCGAGAGGTGCGTCGAGAGCGCGTCGAGAGCCTTTGACCTCAACGCAGGAGCTCTGAGAGTCGTGGTCGCGGAGTCCCGAGAGTACTTAAGCGAGCTACTCGGCCCCCTCCTCGAGGAGGGGCTGGCGCTCCAGCCCTTGAGCTCGGCCTTTCACACGTACGTGGCTGGCAAGCCCACGGTAATAGTAGTGGCGCCGGAGCTCTACGACAAGGACGAGGTCGTGGTCAAGGGCGAGCTATTGGTAGCGATGGCGCACGCCAAGCTCCATGGCTCTGAGGAGTACTACGCGATCCGAGTGCCACCTGCGCTTCAGAGGCTCGTCGAGCTCGGGGCCCATAGGCACCTCGCAACGGCGGTGCTGTACCTAGTGGCCTCGGGCGTTAAAGGCTACGAGGCAACGAGGTTCGTCGTCGAAAGGGGCTATCTCTCAGAGATGGAGAGGCTCTACAAGCTCCACTTGAGGATAACGCCCGAGGAGAGGGCTTCTTGGGCCGCAGCTGAGAACCACCCTCGTGCGCGGGCCCTACTCGCTCTAAACGCCTTCAAGGCCCTCGCAAACGCCCTACCAGTCTACAGCTCGTCGATGGATAGCGAGCTGAGGATGCTCTTCGAGGAAAACCTAGAGGTCGTACCGCTCGACCTGCGTTCGCACGTGGAGAGGGCCCTCTTCGACGCTCTGCCCAGAGAGCCTCGAGGGACCTTCGATAGAATAGAGGCCTGCGTAGAGGCGCTTGGCAACGTCGTACGCACTGCTTTGTTGTAGCGCCATGGGGGCCAGCTGGGCTATTACTGCCCGCGCGCCTCGCTACATACCTCGTCTATGAGCTTCTCTAGGGCTTGGAGGGGCTCGTAGCCCTCATCGAATACAAGCTTGTAGAGCTTGGCGTAGTGGAACTTGAGCTCTAGGTGGTATTGGTTTAAGAGGGTCCAAGGAGGGTCCTCAAGCTCTCCGACGCCCACGCCATCGCAGCATTCATCGAGGCATATCAGATCGGATCTTGCCGGACTGCACGAAAGGAAAGGGTACAGCCTACACTTCATCGGCCTGGCGGGATATATAGTGCACGTGGGCTTGTCGCTCATAGCCAAGAAGGTGCAGACGCCGCTCACGCTTTGGAGTATCGGTATGGGTATCACATCGGCTATGACGGCTTTTATGTGCTTGCCCCTCAGCTCCCTCCAGTTGACGCCCAAGAATTCGGCCATCCTGCGTATGTCGAAGGCAGTCAAGCTGACGTTGGGTCCACGACAGCACCTGCCGCACCTAAGGCAAGTCACTCGAGCCCTCTCTCCAGGAGACAGCTTGATGTACTCGTGAGCCATTCGGGCTCCAAAGGCCCTTAATCTGCCATGCCTAATAAGTTTGTTGCTGGCGATGTGCTCGGGAAACGTTTAAAGGAGGTCTCCTACACTCTCCCCGAGTAGTTGTCAAGAAATGAGCTACGCCAAACTGCTTTGCTTAGGAGGATGTAGAGAGGTAGGGAGGTCAGCCTACCTCGTTAGCTTAGAGGACAGGAACTTCTTGCTCGACTACGGAGTTTTGCTCGACGACGTGCCCCTATTCCCATCACACGTGAGCCCGAGCTCTGTAGACGCCGTATTGCTCACGCACCCGCACTTAGACCACTCCGGCTTGGTGCCACTCCTGTTCTCCTCGAGGGTCACGCCCCTAGCCTACGCTACCCGGCTGAGCGCCGAGATCTTAGAGTTCCTAGTATTGGACATGATGAAGCTCTCGGGAAGCTACTTGCCGTACGAGGTCGAGGAGCTCTACAAGGCCATAGATGGCATCAGGTCCTTAGGATATGGAGGTGAGGTCGAGGTAGGCGGCGTAGTCGTAAAAGCCCTGAACGCAGGCCATGTTCCCGGGAGTTGCATGTTCCTTCTGAAGTCGAGGAACTTCAAGGTCCTCTACACAGGCGACTTCAACAGCATCGAGACCCGGCTGGTGCGCCCAGTGGACTTGGACTCGGTCATCTCTGAGTGTCCCATAGACCTCTTAATCGTAGAGTCCACGTACGGCGATAGGCCTCACGAGGACAGGGCGCTCACCGAGAAGAGCTTCGTGGAGTCCGTGGTCGACTGCGTTGAGGACGGCGGGGTTGTGCTGGTGCCGGCCTTCGCCTATGGCAGGGCCCAAGAGATATTGTGCGTGCTCTACAGGTACGCGAGCCACTTGACGATCTACTTGGACGGCATGGCTAAGAGCATATCGCTTGAGCTGCTGGACTTCAAGGACTTTTTGAAGGACGGGGGCCTGTACGAAGAGGCCCTAGGGTTCGTGAGGTTCGTCAAGGGGCCCAGGGACAGGAAGAGGCTCTTGAAGGGGGGAGGGGTCGTCATAAGCCCATCGGGGATGCTGAAGGGCGGTCCCTCGGCCCTATACGCCAAGCGCCTAGCCGACAAGAGCGATAGCGCGATATTCTTGGTTAGTTACCAGATCCCGAACACGCCCGGCGACTACTTGTTGAGGTATGGCAAGCTAGCGCCTGACTCGGAGAGGGTCAAGTGCGACGTGAAGTGGTTCGACTTCTCGTCCCACGCGGGCAAGAGCGAGCTCTTGGACTTCATAACCAAGGTTGTAGACTTCTCTGAGGGTAGGACCAAGGTCGTCTTAGTCCACGGAGAGGAGCGGGCAGTGTCGTCCCTCGAAGAGGCTTTGAGGAGCAAGGGGGTAGAAGTCTTGGCCCCAAAGAACGGCGATCTATTGACCTTTTAAGTCTCATGGGACCTCGCGAGCCCCATCGTTCACCGAGCCAAGGGTCTAGGTCGTCGTCCATGAACGAGTCGCGCGACCTGAGGTCCTTGGTTGACAAACTTATAGAAGAGATCAAGAAGATGGAGAGCGTGTTGGTGGCCTTCTCGGGCGGTGTTGACAGCTCGGTACTTGCTGCGCTGGCGTACAAGGCATTAGGCGATAGGGCCTTGGCCGTGACCATAAACTCCCCACTTCTGCCTCACGGCGAGCTCGATGAAGCAGTTGAGGTGGCCAGACGCATCGGGATACGACACCTCGTCGTCGAGTTCAACGAGCTCGAGCTCCCCGGCTTTCCCGACAACCCTCGAGATCGCTGCTACGTGTGCAAGAAGGCTAGGCTCGTCGTGCTCAAGGACGTAGCGTCGAGGGAGGGGCTCAAGGCCGTCCTCGACGGGGCGACTAAGAGCGACTTGAGCGACTACAGGCCCGGCATTAGAGCCCTAGCCGAGGAAGGGGTCCGCAGCCCGTTGCTCGAGGCCGGGCTTTCGAAGGACGAAGTGCGCGGAATGGCTAGGCTCTTGGGGCTCCCGGTTCACAACAAGCCTCCCAGCTCTTGTCTTGCCACTCGGATACCGTACGGCCAGAAGATAACCTTGGAGAAGCTGAGGAGGATAGGCTCGGCCGAGAGGGTAATAAAGGAGAGGCTCGGGGCTTCGCTGGTGCGCGTCAGGCTTCACGGAGATGACTTGGCGAGGATAGAAGTAGATCCTAGGGAGAGGAGGCTTTTCTTCAGCGAGGAGGTCTTGGACTTCATCGTCTCTGAGCTCAAGAGGCTCGGCTTCAGGGTAGTAGCCCTAGACTTGGAGGGCTATCGCGCGAGCGGTTAAGGCGTCTTCGAAGCGACTAATCAATCGCTTAGCTCTCGAAGCCACGGGTATAGCTGGAAGAGCTTCAAGATGGACTTTTTCACCTCATCTTCAGGGTATTCGTATGGCATCAATGAGCCGTTGAGGTATGCTTCGTAAGCCGCTACGTCGAAGTAGCCGTGGCCGGACATGTTGAAGAGTATCACCTTCTCCTCCCCTTTCTTCTCGCAGTCGAGCGCTATGTCGATGACCGCCTTGATCGCGTGGGCCGTCTCTGGAGCTGGAAGTATCCCCTCGGTCCTAGAGAAGAGGGTCCCGGCCTCAAAGATCTCCACTTGGTTATAGGCCCTCGCCTTGACGATCCCCTCTCGCGCTAAGAGGCAGAGAGTCGGCGCGTCTCCGTGGTACCTGAGCCCTCCGGCGTGTATTGGGGCTGGTATGAAGTCGTGTCCTAAGGTGTACATTTTGAGCAAGGGCGTGAGCCTGGCCGTGTCGCCGTGGTCGTAGGTATAAATACCCTTAGTCAGCGTTGGACAGGCGGTCGGCTCGACGGCTACGAACTCCACTTCTTTCTCCGCCTTCTTGGAGACTACGTCGTAGTAGAAAGGCCACATTATGCCGGAGAAGTTGCTACCTCCTCCGACGCACCCGACGACGTAATCGGGGTACTCATCTATCATCTCGAGCTGCTTCTTGGCCTCTAGCCCCACGACCGTTTGGTGCATGAGGACGTGATTCAGGACGCTACCGAGGCTGTACTTCGTCCTCTCTGACGTCAAGGCATCCGTTATCGCTTCGCTTATCGCTATCCCCAAGCTACCGGGGTTATCCGGGTCCTCTCTCAAGATTCTCTTCCCGAACTCCGTCCTGTCGCTCGGGCTTGGAACTACATCAGCTCCCCAGATCTTCATGAGCGTCTTCCTATAGGGCTTCTGCTCGTAGCTTGCCCTGACCATGTAGATGGTGCACTTGAGGTTGAAGGACATGCAGCCGAAGGCCAGTGCCGAGCCCCACTGCCCGGCACCAGTCTCTGTCGTCAGCCTCTCTGTGCCCTCCTTCATGTTGAAGTAGGCTTGCGCAACTGCCGTGTTCGGCTTGTGGCTCCCCGGCGGGCTCACCCCTTCGTGCTTGAAGAATATCTTGGCCGGCGTCTTCAATGCCCTCTCTAGCCTAGTGGCCCTGATGAGAGGGGTTGGCCTCCAGAGCGAGTATACCTCTCGTACCTCCTCTGGTATCGGGATCCACCTGTCAGTACTGACCTCCTGCCTCACGAGCTCTTTAGCGAAGAGCACTTCTAACCTCTCGGGCTTGACTGGCTCGCGCGTCAACGGGTCCAGCGGTGGCGGCAGGGGCTTCGGGAGATCGGGCTGGATGTTGTACCAGTACTTGGGCAAGTCGTCCATGTATAGAGTTACGATCTCTCTACCCATAAATACCCACCTAAGTGCTTTGAAAGAGCACTGTAGAATACCTTTTTGTGCAATAATAATTGGCTCTGAGGAACTCAGCGCATCTCTAGCGACGTCTCTAGCCAAATTAGTCTCAAAAGCTCTCAAGTCAACAGCTCAGAGGGTAGAATCAACGTTGTTCTCTTGCTCAGCGGGTTCCTAGGCCTGGACAGCGTGGTACAGGAGCGTGGCCAAGCAATCCGTTACCATTCAGAGCTCGTTGAGCCGAGCTCGGAATAGTACCGAGGAAACGCATCTCTCAGGGTCTGGTCAATCGACTTGACTCAAGCTCGCTTTATCTCGGCGAGTGACGGTAAAGGGTCCTTCGCCTTGCATGAGGTATTGTAGTAAAAACCTATGGCGTTAGCAAGCCAGTGGCCGATCATGAGCGGTATTAATCTCCTCGTTTTAGCGTAAACAAGGCCAGCTATGAGGCCAAAGACCATCGGGTAAGGGTAAGGTCCATGGTAGAGGCCGAATAAAACTGGCTTGAATTACACTTGAATTGCAACGGAAGCTAGGGTCCTTCCTTTTAATAGCTTTTCGAGCCTCGTCAAGACGTATCCTCTTCAAACGAGCTCCTCGCAAACACCAGCGATGAAAGAACCAGCGATAATGAGGTACAGCACCACGGACAATGGCAACAGCTTAATGAGATTGTTATAGCCATCACCGCCAAGCACTAGCAGCAACAGATAGCCTAAGGACGTAGATATGGCAAGTAAGCCGATGGTAATAGATATCGTGAACGGAGGCCTATCCCTCACTCCACCAATAATCTTCCTAACGTCCTCGCCCTCTTTCTTGAAGAACATGTACGTTAAATAGGCAAAGGCTACGTCATAAACGCTCCATAGGTAAGGCCCGTAGAGGAAGACGTAGTATGTAGAGTTCTTGAAGAACTCCGCGAAACCGGCGAAAACGGCTACGATGACCGGAGTGAAGATGACGTTGAGCAGGATGGGTAGCGCGCCGAGGCCAAGACATGCCTTTGAACTAAACCGTTCATTAAAACAGCTCCAAAATCTTTAGTGTTATGTCGCGGGGACTTAAGGCTTAAACCGCTATTTGAAATCGCTCATTAGTCACAGGGGATGTGCAAGAGTTTTGAAGGAAGGCTAGATGACGGATATCGTGGCGATCCATGTGGGTATAGCCACCAAGCCCCATATAGCCGGGCTCCACTTGACCACGCTGAAGCCATCGAGCGGCGGTATAGGGAGGAGGTTGAAGGCCGCGAGCCATAGATTGACCCTGAGCCCAACTGATGCCGTAAAGCTCACGAATGGGTGAGCGCTCAGTCCTTGCAACGAGTAGAAGGCCAGCGCCAATACCAAGTTCGCTATGGGCCCTGAGAGCGCTATCAAGCCGTTGACCCTCCGCATATGTTCTGTCGATACGTAGGGCGAGTACGCTATTGGGGCTATGTACACTGCTCCCGGAGCGGCAAATATGATCCTCCCACCCGAGACTAATGCCAGTGCCAGGGCGAGAAAAAGCCCCAAGGGCCACATCCTGTACTCGGCGTGGCAGGCGAACGACCTAGCAACGGTCCTGTGCATCAGCTCGTGCAACAGGAAGCCCAAGCCCACGGCGATGAGAGACGAAGTGAAGTGCACTAGGAAGTAGAACGTGCTGGCGTAAATTCCTCGTATCGAGAAGCATAGGCTTATCACTACCCAGGATATCGCGAGATCCACGACTTCTCTCGCGGTCGGCCTCATTTTGTGCAAGGGCTTCACCGCATAGCGCTTTTGCTAGCTTAGCTGTGCAGTGCATAGCTTAAGAGCTTTTAGAGGGCAGTCGAGCACGTCCAGCTTAAGGGCTGGACTCCAAGGCTTTGAGGTTTTGATATGATTGCCGGGCCTTTTTTATGTCAGCGGATAGCGCTTGCTACGACGCGGAGCCGTTGACTGAATGCGATAAGTTTTTCCTACAGCACATGACTAAGTAATTAATGGTGGAATGGCATGGCCTTGCTGAGCACAGGCTTCATCATAGCTGGCGCTTATGCTGATAAGGTCAGGAAGACGCTCTTCGCTCAGCTGAGGGATCACGTGAAGAGGGGAGAGGTCTCGGCCCAAGAGGTCGCTAGGGCCACAGCCGAGCTGAACAGGGCACTCTACCACATATTGGTCGAGAGGCTCAGGTCGGATAAGGGCGACGTCATCAGGGCCAAGATAGAGTACGACATCGAGGGCGGGAGGGTCGTGTGGAACTACGATACCCTCCAGCTCGAGGTCTTCAAGAGGGTCCCCGACGAGGAGGTCCAGAGGGTAGTAAGAGAGACGGCGTCTGAGATAGGCAAGCTCTTGGAGAGGGTGATAGCCTACAACGTCGAGAGGGCAGTCATAACGCCCTACGGCGATTACCTGTTCAGGGTCAAGATAGGCGACAAGGTCGTCGGGGCCCTAACGGTGACTACCATAAACAACGACGTAGCTATAGTGCGAGGGGCCGTGTTGGAGCCAACCCCGGTCATAATCGACAAGAGTAAGGTACCGCTCGAGGGCAAGGGCGTTGAAGAAGTCGTGTCCAGCAACCTGGCGGGCCTCGTAAAATCCGCTCGAAACGTGGAGCTCGCGGAGGCCGAGAGGGCCCTCAAGGGGATTGAGGCGATAATCGAGAGCGAGCTGAGAGAAGAGAGGGCGAGGGTCGAAGAGGAAGAGGTCGAGTACTAGCACAACAACCAATAACCTTTTTATAATTTCGCCTCTATGTCCCCGTGCCACATAGCCTCAAATATCTTCCTGGCCTCCCCAAGACCTATCCTCCTTGGGTTCGCCTCTATTAGCCTAGTGATCTTGAGCATGTTCTCGGCCAGCCTGACTATGTCCTCCTCTGGCACCCCTATCTCTTGGAGCGACGTCGGCAAGTCCAAGTCAGTTATAAGGTCGACGACTTCGACTATTGCGAGCTGGGCTAGCTCCCTCGTGCTCAGCCCCTCGGCCCTGACCCCCATGGCTATGGCCACGTCGGCAAGCCTCTCGGGTATGGCGAGCATGTTGAACTTCATCACGTAGGGGAGGGATATGCCGCACGCCATCCCGTGCGGTACTCCATACTTAGCCGCGAAAGCGTAGGCCGCTGCGTGGCCCGCGCAGTTGCTCGCATTGCTGAAGGCCAGCCCAGCCAGCAGGGCAGCCTCGCTCATCGCCTTTCTGGCGTCGAGGTCGCTTCCGTTGCTGTAAGCCTTTCGCAAGTTGGTTGATATCACGCTTATCGCTTTGAGGGCCAGCGGGCTGGTGAAGTCGTTGGCGTTAACGGACATGTACGCCTCGATAGCGTGCGACAGAGCATCTATTCCGGTCACCGACGTCAAGCTAGGGGGCGCGGTGATCGTTAGCATCGGATCGACTATGGCCAGGTCGGCCAAGACCTTCTCGCTCACGATGCTCTCCTTTATCCCGCCCCTCGCCAAGACCACGGACTTTGAGACCTCGCTACCACTGCCAGCGGTAGTGGGCACGAGTATCAGGGGGAGGCCCTTTCTCGGGACCTTGTCCACGCCCATGTATTGCTCTATGGGTCGGGGGTTGGCCGAGGCGAGTGAAGCTACCTTGGCCATGTCCAAGCTACTGCCACCTCCGAAGCCTATCACGAAGCCTATCTTCTCGCGGCCCAGGACGCGGTCCACGTACTCAGCCAGCCTCTCTGCTTGGTCGAGCGTCGGCTCAGGCATGAAGTCGCTATAGACGATGTAGTCGACGCTCGCCTTCGCTAGCTCGTCCTCGACCGCCTTTATCCTGCCGGACTCGAGGGAGCCCCTCCCAGCGACGACGAGCGCCCTATCGCCAAAGCCTTTGACGACTTCGCTGAGCCTCTTGACAGCGCCCATTCCAACGATCACTTCAGGTACCCTGATCTCGTAGACCTTCAGACTCGAGGGCGAGGCCAATGGCCCGCACCGCTGTGAATCTTGTCCAAGGAAGGGTATAAAAGGATTGGTTTGGATCATCGGTAGCAATCAATACGAAGGGGCCCACAAGGCCTTGACCTTAGGAGTTCGGGGGGCTACGTTGAAGATGCAAAACCTCTAAATAACGACCTCTTTAAGTAGATAACAAGTCGGAGCGGAAATGAAGGTAGCTTGCCTTTGTGGCGGGGTCGGGGCAGCGAGGTTCCTCCAAGGACTGGTTCAAGTGGTAGACCCCTCCAACATTACAGCCATAGTGAACACGGGAGACGACATAGAGATAAACGGCTTGATGGTTTCGCCGGACATAGACATAGTGATATACCACTTAGCCGGCGTCGTCGACGAGGAGAGGGGCTGGGGGATAAAGGGCGATACCTTCAATTGTCTCAAGGCCATGGAGAGGTTCGACCTAGAGACGTGGTTCAAGCTGGGGGACGCCGATCTAGCGACCCACATCTTCAGAACCCAGTTGTTGAGGAAGGGCCTGAAGCTGAGTGAGGTTACCGAGATCGAGAGAAGGGCCTTCGGGGTAGCGGTGAAGGTCATACCCATGACCGACGACAAGGTCACCACCATGGTCAAGGTCAATGGTAGATGGGTCCACTTCCAAGACTACATGGTCAAGATGGCGTGCCAAGGCGTCGTGGAGGGAGTGGGCTTTTCGGGCATAGAGAGGGCCAAGCCGGCCCCCGGCGTCTTAGAGGTTCTTGAGGAAGCCGACGTCATAGTAATCCCGCCCAGCAATCCCATAGTCAGCATAAGGCCCATATTGTCGATAGAGGGCGTAAAGGAGGTCGTGGCGAGGGCCGAGAGGGTTGTGGCTGTAAGTCCGATAGTCGGGGGAAGGACTATCAAGGGGCCCGCGGACAAGCTCATGGCAGCGCTGGGCTACGAGGTCTCGCCCAGAGGAGTGGCTGAGATATACGAGGGCTTGGTAAAGTTCATGGTGATAGACCGAGTGGACTCGTACTACGCCCCCTTAATAGAGCAGATGAACATAAAGGTAGGCGTCACGGACACTATCATGAGGGATCTGGAGAGCAAGAAGGCCTTAGCCTCCTTCGCCCTCAACTTAGCGCTGAGAGGATAGCCATGGTAGTCGTCGAGAAGTACCCAATAATAATTGTCGTGAACGAAGTTGACGTAGCCGAAGGAGAGCTGGTCAGGACTTACGCCCCGATAACGATATCGAGGCTTGTCAGGATGCTACCCATAAGGTCTAGGATCTACAAGCTCTCCGACAGGGCGTACTTCCAGGTGGACTTGAGGATGGACGTGGAGAAACCCAGAGAGCGAGTTGCGAGGGGCGACATATCCTTCTGGCCTCAAGCCTCTGCGATGGCCCTCTTCCTCAGGGACTCTGAGCTAGCGCAACCAGTGAGCTTGATCGGCAAGGTCACTAAGGGGCTCGAGGTCGTGGAGAGAGCCCCCATGGGCGCTTCTATAGTCGTCAAGCTGGCTACGTAGACGTGCCCTGTTTGCGCGCGAAGTCCGTGAAGGGCGGAGGCTCGTCCAGGCTTATTATCGGTATGGCTATCCAGCCGGGCCTAGACCCCTCGGACACGGTCACGTACTCTCTGTTCTCCTCGGTCCTGATCAACAAGTACTTACCGTTGAGCCTCTCGTCGCTTATGTAGTGGTAAAATATCGGAAGGCCGTACAGGTTGTAGTAGTCGTGGTACACCGCGAACAGACCGTAGACGTGCTTCCCTTCGTACTCGAAGTGTATCACGTAGATCATTTGGCCCAGAGTGGACATGGATGCGGCGAATCTCGCCAAATCGCTTAAGCTCCTAACTCTCACGAGGGTCGTGGTTTCGATCTTCCTTTCGGGCGCGACCATCTCCTCTAGAGCGCCGTCTATTACTTATAAGCTTTCAACGACCCCTACGACGTCATCTCCCGTGCTTCCTCAATAGACTCAAGACGTCCTCGTAGTCTAAGTCCCTCCACTCCACGTAGGCGTCCGCTACGGCGAACCACGGGCCCGACCTTATGTTCAGGCACACTATCAGGTCTACAATCTTCGAGAGCTTTAGCAACGAGTCTAGGCAACCTGTCGGCGTTGCTATGACGACCTCTTTAGCCTTCTTGGAATTGGCGAACTCCACGGCGGCTCTCATGGTGTAGCCAGCAGCCACACCGTCGTCGACGAGGACGACTCTGAGGCCATCGAGCGAGGGGTACTCCCTGCCCTGCCTCAGCAACTCGTTCCTCCGCTTTATCTCCTCGACCTGCTCTCTGACTGCCTCTTGGATGTCGCGGTCGCTCAATCCTATGCTCCTGACCAGGGGCTCGTCCACGAAGTAGCTCCCATCGGGGCCCACGGCCCCGAAGCCGGCCTCCCTGTTCCAAGGTATCAAGAGCTTTCGACATATCACTATGTCGAAGGAGGATTTTAAGGCCTTCGAGACCATGAGGCCCACGGGAACTCCTCCCATTGGGACGGCGAGTACGCAGTCCGCCCTGCCGAGGGCGAGGCGACAAGCCTCCCCCAGCAACTCACCGGCGTGCAACCTGTCTCTGAACACACCGAACTTGCCCAGCACCTCCTCGTCGTAAACTATGTTGCCCTTCCGAGAAAGCCTCAAGAGGGCCACCTAGCTAGTATCGTGCTTCCAGCTTTATCTCCCGAGCGGACCTCAATCTCGTCTCCTCCGAGGAAGGGGCGATAGCTTGGGCGACGTGTCCCTCCGAGCTAACAGATTTAAACTCGAACGTCGTGAGATAGAAACGCGAGGATTGGGGCTTATGAGCTCGAGCCCTCAAAACCTGAGAGCGTTTTACTCGGCCATGGATGAGATACTATCCTTCCTCAAGGACTTGAAGGAGAAGCTCAACAACTCCGAAGTCGACAAGATGGTCGGCATGCTCCTCGAGGCTTGGGGATGGGGCAAGATAGTCCTAGTCGTCGGAGCCGGCCGAAGCGGCTTAGTGGGCAGGGCCTTCGCCATGAGGTTGATGCACTTGGGCTTTAGAACCTACGTCGTCGGCGAGACCATAACTCCGGCCATAGGCCCCAACGACGTCTTAGTGGCGATATCGGGCTCGGGCTCGACGGCCGTGGTGGTCGCAGCAGCAGAGGCTGCCAAGAAGGTCGGGGCCAAGGTAATAGCCATAACTTCGTACAGGGATAGCCCCCTAGCTAAGATAGCCGACCACGTCGTCGTGGTCCCTGGCAGGACCAAGACGGCGGTCGAGCAGGACTACTTCTCGAGGCAGATACTCGGGATTCACGAGCCCTTGGCCCCGCTCGGCACGCTATTCGAGCTCGGGACGGCCGTGTTTCTCGACAGCATAGTTGCAGAGCTCATGTACAGGCTGGGCAAGTCAGAGGTCGAGATGAAGTACAGGCACGCTATAATAGAGTGAGGGCTGGACGGCACCTAAGGACAGGTCCTCAGTCGCGGCTTAGGTCTTCTAATATCGCTTTGCAGTCGACGTTCTTTGTTACGAGCTCTCTAGCGATCTCTATCCTCTTCTTGTCCTCTGGCTTTATCCTACCGCTGAGCTTATTTATCATCTGCACGGTGGTGTAAGTGTCGTAGTTGACGAGTATCAACGGCACTCCCTTCTCCTCGGCCTTGGCAATGATCCTCGACCCTGGATGTATGCCCCCTGTCAGAATGATGGCAACTGTCGGCGTCTCGAGGGTCGATGATAAGAGGTCCGTCCTGTCGCCGCCCACGATCACAAGCTTGTTCGCAACCCTCTTAGCGTATATGAGGGCCGACTCGCAGGTCATGGCTCCGATGAGTATCGTCTCGTAGGTGTTGTCGATCTTCTCGGGCGCCGTCAACACCTCGCCGTTTAGGCTCGTCACGATCTCTCTTATGGTTGGATTCATGAGAGCCGGCGCCTCTTGTATGAGGCCATAGATCTTCACGCCGGCCCCCTCTAATAGAGGCACTATGTCCTCTTTGATGTGATAGCGGAGGTGATATGGTATGAAAGTGAGGACGGCCCCCTGCAACTTAGCTCCCATGCTCTCGATGAACCTCTTCTTGAGCAACAATTCGTCCACAAAGCCCTCTCTTGTAGCCTTGACTATGAGAAGGATCTTCGCGCCGACCTCTCTAGCTATCTCAGGAGCGGATAGGCCCGCCACCAAGCCTGTCTCAGCGCTCCTAAATCCTCCGAGCAACATGATGTCGTAGTTCCTCTCTATTCGTGAATAAGCATCGAGTATCTCCTTCCTCCCGCGCTCCCCCAGCTTCAGGAGCTTCTCGACGAAGTGCTCGTCGACCACTAAGGGGCACAGAGCCTCGTAGGGATGAGGAAGCTCCAAGACCTTCTTCATCAGCACGACGTCTCCGTCTGTCAACCTCCCCTCTACCATCGTCTCGGCGATCCCTATGGGCTTCATGTAACATACCCTAAGCCCCTCCTCCGTAGCCTTGAACGCGAGCCCTAGGGCCGTGACGGTCTTCCCAGCGAAGCTCTCAGAGGACGTTATGAAGAGGGCCTTGGCCATACCCGTTCACCACACTTCAACACCATATCTTAGCGTCAACTACGACGCAACCCTTAAACTTCTCATATACGAAGAGCGGATTAATATCGATTTCCTGTATCTCCTTGAACTCCGTGCACAGCGCCGAGATCTTCAGTATCGCGTCGACTACCGCGTCCAAGTCTCCTGGCGGGCTACCCCTAAAGCCCCTGAGGAGCGTGTAGGCCTTGGTCTCCATTATCATCTCCAAGGCCTCGCTTCTCGTGAGGGGGGCGAGCCTGAACGACACTTCTCTTAGGAGCTCCACGTATATCCCGCCCAAGCCGAACATTATCATAGGGCCGAACTGGGGGTCGCGGTGCATCCCCACGATCACTTCCCTCCCTTGAGGCACCATGGGCGTGACCATGATGCCGTATATAGTAGCCCCCGGCA
>Ga0105156_1000016_pt1 | contig 23113 bp, 25 predicted proteins | sample SSWtaG_3_FD_89673 | JGI IMG/M metagenome (GOLD analysis project Ga0105156, IMG submission 89673) | Hot spring microbial communities from Sandy's Spring West, USA to study Microbial Dark Matter (Phase II) - SSWTFFsm_matched | ecosystem: Environmental > Aquatic > Thermal springs > Hot (42-90C) ...
GTATATAATAATAATGTTTTTTGTGTTTACTATGCATATTTGTATTATCCCGTTTCTTTATATTGTGTTCCAGCGAGTGAATATAGATTTCATACTTATGCATTTAAAGATTCTTTATTAATATCATACTATATATATGCACAATCTGTAAATCTAACTAAAAACCCATATTATATCCCAGTCTATGGCGTTTCTAATAAACCATATTCTTTAATTTATATCAATATATCAAATCCTTATAAAAATCCTGGTTATTATATTTTGCCATAAATATTTATTGAAAGTTTATAATTATCCAAATACTTTATATAAAAAATGGATGAAGATTTTTTTAAAACACTATTTGACGTAATAAAGAGACGAGAAGAAGTTCTTAAAAAGAAAAAAGAGTATAAAATATATTTAAGTAGTCTTAGAGTTCCAAATGTTAGTTATCCTTATGCCTCAAATTTTCAATATAAAGTAGATAAAAAATATTCGAAGAAGAAAAAAACCAAAAAAAGAGTTTTACTCAATAATGTTGGAATAGAGCTACCTAGCGTTGAAAAAAGAAAAATAAGCGAACAAGATAGATTAAAATTTTTTGTAGAGATTTATGGAAAAAATTCTGGAGTAGATTCTATGAAATATCCCGTTACAAAGATGAAAATATTGGGAGTAGAATATGTTTTTGCTTATGCTAATATAGTATGGAATCCCAATAATAATGAATTAGTATATAATGTGATTGAACCTCCAATAAGTGAAGAAGAAAAGAATATTATTTCTATGTTAATAGGAGAATTAATAAAACGATTAGAAATACCTGTAGAATATATCAAGTTAGATTTTGAAAAAATAAAAGAAAACATAGTTCAAAATATTTTATCCATTATAAAATATAAAAAAATAAATATTCCTCAAGATAGATTACCCATTATATTATATTATGTAATAAGAGATAGTATTGGATATGGAAAAATAGATCCTTTAATGAGGGATCCTTTAATTGAAGATATATCGTGTAATGGATATGGTATTCCTGTATTTATATTCCATAGGAATCCAATAATCGGAGAAATAAAAACAAATATCATATTTTCATCAGAAGAAGAATTAGACGATTTTGTAATGAAATTATCTATAAGATCTGGGAGGGTAGTTTCTGCTGCAAATCCTTTATTAGATGGAACACTTCCAGATGGATCAAGATTGCAGATAACTTATGGAAAAGATATTTCTAGGAAAGGATCTTCTTTTACAATAAGAAAATTTACGGAAGATCCATTTACTATAACTGATTTACTTGCTTATGGTACTGTTGATGAATATCTAGCTGCATATTTATGGTTATTAGTCGAGGAAGGAAGATCTTTCTTAGTTTCTGGTGGTACAGCAACTGGTAAAACTTCCTTTTTGAATGCAATATCTATGTTTATAAAACCAGAAAAGAAAATAGTATCCATAGAAGATACTGCAGAATTAAGATTACCACACCCAAATTGGTTACAAGAGGTTGCTAGGCCTGGGTACGGTCCCAATAGATATGGTGAAGTAACAATGTTTGATCTTTTAAAAGCAGCCTTAAGGCAAAGACCAGATTATATAATTGTAGGTGAGGTGAGAGGAGAAGAGGCTTATATACTATTCCAAGCTATGGCTACTGGCCATGCTGGATTAGGAACCATTCATGCAGAAAGTATGGAAGCTTTAATAGATAGACTACTTTCTCCGCCAATAAGTCTACCCCCATCTTTATTAGAGGTTCTAGATGCTGTTGTATTCTTAAAGAGAATGAAATATCAGGGAAAATATGTAAGAAGAGTTGATAAAATTTATGAAATTGTTGGATTTAATAGGAAGAAAAATGATGTAGAAAGAATAGAATCATTTGTTTGGGAACCTTCAAATGATTCTTTTAAACCAAAAAGTAGTGTAATATTGAATAAAATCATGAAACTAAGGAATTGGAGCAAAGAAGATTTAGAATTAAATCTAAAACTTAAAATGAAGGTAATAGATTATTTATTTGAGAATAAAATAAGAGACTATAGAAAAATAGGGGAAATAGTTAAATTATACTATTATGATATCGATAAATTAGTTAGAATTGTCGGTTTCTAAATGTTGTACTCTTTTATTTCTATTAATTCCATGGGTTTTTTATTGTAGAACTTTATTATGTAATTCTTATTTTTTTCAACTTGATACTTATCTGGATCTAAATAAATAACAGTAAATTTATCTGTAATGACTCTTATATATCGATCTGTAATTTTTGTTACCTTACCAATTACTTGAGAAATTTTATACGGATATAAGTCTATATTTTCATTTATTTCATCTATAAGTTTTACATTATTTACAAATATAGCTAAATAATTATTATTTAATACAATACCATTTCTTATAGATATACATTTACCACTAGCTAAGATATTTTCTTTAATTTTCCAATTTTTGTCTTTTATAATTACTTTTATCATTCCAGTTTCATCTCCAGCATCAAATATAATTATATCATCTCTTTTAAACAAGATTTCATTTATTTTAAGTTTTATAGAGTTTATTTTCATACCAGATCTTAAACTTTTTACTTTTATGTTCATTAGATCTTCTAAATTTATTCCAAAGTCTTTTAGTATTAGCAAAATAGCAGTTTCTTCATTTATTAAGTTATATTTTTCTTCAATTTTCTTCTTTATAAGCTCTTCTAATTTGGATTTTGGTATATTTAGTATCTCAGCAACATAATCTTTATTAATCATAATTATTTGTTTATAAAAAAGATTTTTATCTATACTTAGTAAAATTATTTTAGATGTTGGAATATTGCAAATTTCCATATGAATTGGAAAAATATGAAATACTGGTAAAAAGAGAAGAAGAAACAGATCCTAGATATGGATATGATCCTTTTAAAAGACCTGTAGATTATTTGTTAGATTATTCAATAATAAATCTAGATAAACCAAAAGGACCTACTTCGCATCAAGTATCCGCATGGATAAAAAATATTGTAGGAAAAAAAGTTGGTCATGGAGGTACATTGGATCCGAAAGTTACTGGAGTATTACCTATAGGAATTAGTAGGGCGACAAAAGTATTAAACCTATTTCTAAATGCTGGAAAAGAATATATAGCATATATGCATTTACATTCTAATGTGGATCCAGAAAAAGTTTTTGAAGCATTGAAGAAATTTGAAGGAGAAATATTACAAAAGCCACCACTTAAATCAGCAGTAAAAAAAAGAATAAGAAAAAAGAGAGTATATTGTATTAAAGTATTGGAGTATGATGGGCGAGATTGGCTATTACAGGTATCTACTGAAGCGGGAGTGTATATTAGGAAACTAATTGATGACATAGGAAAATATTTGGGAGTTGGTGCACATATGCAGCAATTAAGGAGGATTAGGGTAGGAGAATTAAAAGAAGATTCTGAAAAATATCCATTAGTTAATTTACATGATATAGTAGATTCTTTATGGTTTTGGAGAAATGAAAATAATGAAAAATATTTAAGAAAAGTATTTTTGCCACCCGAAGTTGCAGCTGAACATCTTAAGAAAATATGGATATTAGATACTGCAGTAAATTCTATCTGTTATGGAGCAAATTTGACAGTAAGGGGTGTATCTAAATTATATTCAAATATAAAAAAGGGAGATCTAGTTGCAATATTTACTTTAAAGAATGAACTAGTTGCAGTCGGACATGCATTAATGTCTTCAGAAGAAATCATGAATAGTAATCAAGGTGTTGCTGTAGATGTAGAAAGAGTATTTATGAAAAAAGATTTATATCCTAGGGTTTGGAAATCTAAAAATGAAAATATTGGGAATAGATGAAGCAGGAAGAGGTCCTATTGTAGGACCTATGGTAATTGCAGGATTTATGTGTAACGAACAGGATATACCAATACTAAAAGATATTGGAGTTAGAGATTCAAAAGATCTAAGTAGGAAGGAAAGAGAGAGAATATTTGAAGAAGTAATTTCTAAATTTAAAGATTACTATTATATAACCATAAGTCCTCAAATTATAGATTATTATGTTTACAAGAGGAAATTAAACTATCTAGAGATCGAAAATATGGTAAAAATAATAAGTAAATTAAATCCGGATAAAGTATATATAGATTCTCCTAGCAGAAATATTAAAAGAATAAAAGAACTAATAGAAAAAAGTCTAAATAATAAAATAGAGATTATCGTAGATATAAAAGCAGACAAAAAATATGAAGTAGTTTCTGCTGCATCTATAATTGCAAAAGTTATAAGAGATAGGGAGATCGATAATATAAAAGAAAAAACTAAGATAGATTTTGGATCTGGATATCCAGCAGATGAAAAAACAATAAACGCTATAAAAGAGAACTATGAATTACTAGAGAATTATATAAGAAAATCTTGGAGTACATTAAGGAGAATCAATAATCAAAAATCTATAAAAGAGTTTTTTAAATAACTTTATTTATTTCTTTTAATTTCAAATAATTCTCCTTCAATCTTTTCTTTGAATAGTTCGTCATGAGTACATAGTATTATTTGGTAATCTTTTAAACTGTCTAATAATTCTGCTAAAGATATTCTATTATTTTCATCTAAAGATTCTGTAGGCTCATCTAATAATAGTGTATTAATATTCAATTTTAATAAAGATGCTATAGATAGTCTTAGTGCTAAATCTAATATTTTAATTTGTCCACCGCTTAGTCCAGCTTCATTTATAGTTTTCCTTATCTCTCTATTATCTATTTTTTTAATTACATATATATCAAAGATCATTTCGCCCTTTCTATTTTTGCTTAAATCTATACCTACATCGACTATATCATCATATCTATATAATTTTCTGAAATAGTATTTAAATGCCACAGATAAGTTTTTTGATAAATTTTCTCTTAATTTTTCTACGTATCTTTGTAAAGAACTTAATAATATTTTTAAATTATTTATATTTTTATATATTTTTTTTATTTTATTTGTAATTTCTTCATATTTTTTTGTTTTTTCTTTATAATTTTTTATTAATTCTGGTTTTAGGTTACTATATTTTTTTATTTCAGATTCTATATTGTTTAATTCTCTTTCGAAATCTGATAAGGATTCATAATTATATTTTCTATATATTTCATTTATTTTTTCTAGATTATTTTTCATAGATTCTATTTTATATATTTTTTTATTTATATCTTCTAATTCCTTCTTTATATTGTTAATTTGGGTTTCTATATTGCTTATAGAGGCTGATATTTTTTTAGATTTAAGATAATTTATGGTATCTTCAATCAATTTATAATTTTCATAATTTTTTAAATCTTCTTTAAGCTTATTTAATTCACTTTCAATACTTTTTTCTTCATTTTCTATATTTTCTATTTTTATTTTACTTTGTAATTTTTCTTTTATATAAATATACCTTCTGTGTTTATACTCCAAATCTTTTATCTTTTTTTCAATTTCTTCTAATTTTCTTTTATTATTTTCTAGCTTACTTTTGATATTCGTAATTTCTTTAGTATATTCATCTAATAGCTTTTTATGGAGATCTTCTGTGAGTTCTCTTTTACATATTGGACAGATATTAATTTCTTTCTTTAATAATTCTATATATTCTAGTATCTCTTTTAGTTTGCTTTCTAATGTACTATTATCTTTTATTAAATTATTTTTATCGTTTATTACTTTCTCGTATTCATAACTTACATTTTCATAATTTTTGAATTCTTTTATATCTCTTAAAATCTCTTCTTTTTCTCTTATTTTAAAACTAATTTCAGATATGTTTAAATTTTTATATATCTCTAATCTTTTTACTATTTCTTCTAATTCTTCTATTGATTTTTTAATTAAATCTTCGGAATATTTTTCGTATTTTAGGTTTTTAAGTTCGGTTTTAAGATTTATTAGAGCTTCTTGTAATTTATTTTGTTCTAAAATTAATTCTTCTTTTTTATTTTTTATAAAATCTTCTTGAGATAATAAATTGTAATCTATAGAACTATAAAGAGTTTTTACATTAATATAGTCTTTATATAGTTTGTCTTTTTTATTTAGTAATTCATTATATTTTTCCACTTCTTTTAATAATTCATCTACATTTTTATCTCCATAAATTTCTTTATACATCTCGATATCTTTTATTATAATGCTTTTTTCTCTCTCTAAATATTCTTTTTCTTTTTCTAAGTCTCTTATTAATCCTTCTATAACTTTAATTATGTTTGAATAAAATTCTATATCAAACATATTTTCTAATTTCTTTGTTAATTCTTCTTTTCCTGATAATAGTATATATCTACCTAAATCTCCTTGTTTTATATATAGAACATCAGAAAATTTTTCAATTCTTCTTATGTTTAATAGTTCTCTTATTTTTTTGTTTACTATTTCAACACCATTTGCTAACATAATTTTTCCTTCATTGTCTATTCTATAAATTCTTGCATCAGATTCTCCACTATTATTTGCAGACCTTTCTATTAAATATTTTACATTATTATCAATTAGTTCAATCTCTACTTTCATATTACTATATCCATGCCTTATTAACGAAGAGATACTACTAGCATTTATATAAGGTAAAGCCTGTTTTCCAAATAATGAAAATAATATAGCATGGAAAATAGAACTTTTGCCTACACCATTTTCTCCAATTATAAGATTTTTATTACCAAATTTTAGTTCTCTATCTTTATGAGATTTAAAGTTTTCTAATTTTAATCTATATATCTTCATTTTATTAAAACTTTAAATAATTCTTCTCTTATTCTATCTAATTCAGATTCTCTTCCTGTATAAAAATCATCAAAATACTCTTTTATAATATTAAACAGATTTAATATTTCTTCTTTATTAGATATTAATATATTTTTATCTATAATCTCTTCTAATGTTTCTGTTGATATATAATTATCTATGAATTCTTTGTCATCTATTTGTAAACTATCATCTATAATTAAAAATTTATCTTCGATCAACGAATTTATAGTAGATTTTAATTTGTAGTAAAGATCTTTGTTGTATCTTATTTTTAATTTTATTATTGTTTCTTTACTTTTTTTATATATATTTTCTTTTAACTTTTCAATATCTTCTTCTTTTTCTAATATTCCTTCATAAATATATATGGGTCTTACGTTAATTTTGATAAACTCTATTTTATCGTCTTCTATGTAATAAAATCCTTTTTCAGATTTTTCTTCTTCTTTTGATATTTCAGTTCTTTCTGTAGATCCAGGTAATACAAATTTTTTACCATCTTTTTCATCGTAGTATCTTTTATGAAAATGTCCAAATCCATAGTAATCAATATTTTTTGGTAGGTATTCTGTGGATAATACCCTCGGATCGCGGAAAGATTCTATAATACTTTCTGGAAATATATTTATTGCACCATGGAAGAGAAAAATATTATATCCAGATTTCTCTGCGAAAAAATTGCTTAGTTGGCTTTTATAATATATTGATAGCGTCTCTCCAGATATTGTAGAAGGTTCAGATATCCCATATATTTTTATATCTTTGAATTCTCCTGGTTTTTTTAAAGATACTTCTTTGATTAAATCTAATTTTGAAAATAAATCTAAAACTTGTTGTTTATGTCCTTTTATATCATGATTGCCTCTAATATAGAATAGCGGTATATCTTTTTCTTTTAGTTTTAGTAGCAAATCTAATATTTCTATTACATATTTAGAACTAAACCTAAAGTAGTCATCAAAGAAATCTCCAGAATGTATTATAAAATCTACTTTTTTATTTATAGCGAAATCTATAACTTGGGAAAATGCTTTTAAAAAATCTTCTCTTCTTATATCCGAATACTGAACTGGTATTTGGCATCCCAAATGAGTATCAGATACATGTATAAACTTCATATATATAAAATTATAATAGTACTTATAAACGTCCGATACTGTATAATGAAAAACTTTATCTTAAATCTTTGTTATATTTATTAGCTATTTGGCTTAGATATTCTTTTAAAAATTCTAATACTTTATCTCTATCTTTTTTAAAACCATCTATGCTTATTTTCATATGAAAGACATCATTTCCATACTTAACAGTAACTTTATTTTTAATTAGCAAATCTATTTTGTCTATTCTTATATATATATTATAATTTTCATCAAAGTTAACATTTCTTAACATTTCTTCAATATTTAATCCCATGTTTATTAGATTATGTAAAATTTTCTCTATAATATCCTTTTTTTCGAGTGATATTTCATGTACATATAATTTGTCGCTAATAAGTCCTTTATCTACATATATTTTATACTTTATTTTTTTCTTTTCAATATCCTTCAGTAATTCTTCTATTTTTTTTATTATTAAATCTTTATCATCCCATTCGTGAATATTTACTCTAAGTACTATCTTAGAGATTTTCATAAAATTAAATTTTATATATTAGTTTTAAAGTATAAAGTTTTTAAATATCTGAAAATCTTATATAGATTATGAGAAAACCTGGACAAGGATTACCTTTAAATACTATTGTATTAGCTATAATAGCCTTATTGGTGTTAGTATTTCTTATATTAATATTTAGTGGAGGTATGGGTAGGTTTACTGGAGGTATGACTAGATATACAACAGAAGGACAAGTAAATGCAAGTACTTGTGCGGCATATGCTTCTACGTTAGAAAGCGCACTTTCTAATATCTATTCAGATGCTATAATTGAAGGTACTATAAGGGGTTCTGATTATTGTAAGAGGGGTTGTCCATCTATATTACCTAGAAATTTCTATTTACCAACTGGTGGTAGGGTGGAGTGTAGCAGCTCTGGTAATGCTGGTTCATGTATTATATATACTGTTGAAAATCAGCAAAAAGCTTCTATAAATTGTCCTTAATAAAAAATTTTTTAGTTAAGATTTTTGTTTTCTTCTTTTACTTCATTAGATTCTTCTGAAATTTTTTGTTTCCTAATTGGGTGATTTGGATCGTTTATTGGAGAATATTCATTGTATCTGATTAAATTTTCTTCATCTATCTTTACAAGGTATCCTGGAATGTCAATTACCTTATCTCCAATCATTATATGTCCATGTACTATTAGTTGCCTTGCTTGATATATTGTTTTTGCTAGGCCTTTCCTATATACTATTGTTTGTAATCTTCTTTCTAATATGTCTCTTGCAGTTAAATTTAAAGCTTCATTTAAATCTCCTTGTTTACTTATTAATCCATATTTAAGTAACTTATTTTTTAATTTTTCTTCTTCTTTAGATACATCAAAACCTGCTGCTTTTTTAGCATTAAGATATCTTATATAATATCTAATTTTCCTAGCACTTGTTTCTGCTTTCCATATTTCTCTTTTGTTTTTTAGTCCGTATATTTTCATTAATATCTTTTCTTCTTCTATTCTATCTTTTTGCCATGGATGTGTAGGTGTAGACCAAGTTTTTCTTTGTCTCCACATGGTTATTTATCTATTTCTTTTTCTTTTGTACGCCAACTGTTCTTCCTTTTCTATGATGAGATCTTGTCTTTTGACCTCTAACTGGTAATCCATGCTTATGTCTATTTCCTCTCCAACTATTTAGTTCTATTTCTTTTTTTATATCCATCTTTACTTGTATCTCTAAATCAGATCCTACTAAGTGTTTATCTTTTCCATCATATTTGTCTTTTTGCCTATTTAATAGCCATTTAGGAATTCCATATTTTTCTGGATTTTTTAAGCAGTCTTCTAACCTTTGTAGCTCTTCGTCTGATAAAGCACCTAAAGCAATATATTTGTTTATACCTAAAGCTATACATACTGCATGGGCAAATCTCCAATTTACCCCCGGTATCTTTCTTAGTTCTAGAAATATTGGCCTATTTCCTTTTAATTCTACTCCAGCAATACGTACAGCATCTTTTATAGTAACGTTTTCCGGTATTATCATTTTCATAGCACCAGGCATTATACTTTAATATATATATTATTTAAAAGTTTTACATAAACATAAATAGAGTAATATGAAAGTTGGTTATATTATAAGAGAAGCTACACCGGATTACTTTTATTTTATATTGAACCCCGATCTAAAGGAAAAAGTTTCTATTGGTAGTGTATTAAAGGTTAAAATAAATAACGAGATATATTTTGCTATAGTAGAAGATCTAAAATCTGAAGCAATGGATGAAGAAAGATTAATAGATTATGAGTCAATAGATTATTTATATGGAGAAATAAAAAAGGTACAATTTATATTATATGGTAAAGCTATCTTTATAGGTATGTTAAAAGACGATAAAGTATTACAAGAAAAACCTAAAGTCCCACCAAGTCCTGGAGATGCTGTATATTTACCTACGGAAGATGAAATACATAAAATATATTCTTTTGATGATACGAAGACCGTAGTGCCTTTAGGTATAATAAATTTGCAGAATAAAAAATATATAGTTGGCTTATTTATAAAAAATCTTATAATTAGGCATACAGGAATTTTTGGTATAACTGGATCTGGAAAATCTACAACTGTAGCTCATTTGATTAATGAATTAAAAAATAAAAATATACCAATTTTATTATTTGATGTTCATAGAGACTATGTCTTGTCATATGATAATGCTGTTGTTATAACATTTAGCAAAAAAGAAAAAGAATTTCTAGAAAAATTAGCTAAAGAAAAAAACAAAAAGATAAATATAGAAATAGGAAAACTAAAGCCAGATATAATACATGATTATATGGAAGAATTTTTAGGATTGCAGAGAAAACAAGCCCCTAGAATTTTTAATTTGTTATCTAAAATATTGTCTAAAAAGATAGAATTCTTGTCAGAATTAATAGATATACTAGAATATATAAATAAGAATACTAATAAAGAAAAACTTAAGGAAAAATATAGATATAATGAAGAAAAACTAAGAGAGATAGACAAAATAAAAGAAGAGTATAATCAAAAGGAAGATGTTGTAAGATCTTTATTATCTAGATTGCAAAGAATAAGAAATTGGAATATTATTGCGAAGGATAAAATGGAGGGTGGGGAAGATATTATACATTTGTTAGATAAATTAATAAAAGACATAGTTAATTATAGAAATATAGAAAATTATAGTAATATTATAGAAGGAGTTGATGGAGAAATATATATGAAAGTTGAAGAGTCATATCCATTGAATTTAATAATAATAGATTTATATCCACTATCTATTGAAGAACAAAAAATATTATTGGATATATTATTAGAAAAAATATATAACAAATATAAAGAGATGAAATTTAATAATCAAACAGATATTTTGGGTATCGTAATAGAAGAAGCTCATCGTTTTGCCTCAAAAGATACGGAAGTGGCATCTAAAATATCTTTGATAGCAAGAGAAGGAAGAAAGTTTGGATTGGGTTTGATATTGGTTTCTCAAATACCATCAAAGATAACTGAAGATATTATATCTCAGATAAATACTTTTCTCTTTTTGAAGATAATAAATCCTAGAGATTTAGAATTTATAAGGAGGACTTGTCCATATTTATCTAGAGAATATTTTGAAGCTTTAACAAAACTAGAGACTGGTTACTGTTTAGCAGTTGGTCTTGCAGTAAAAAATCCAGCAATATTAAAAATTATGAAAACTGTAGAAGTTGGTGGAGCAGAAGATGATATTGATAGAAGAATAATGGAAAGAGTAAGTAAATCAATATGAAATTGAGGGCTTTACTTAGACAAATACAAAATAATATTCTTTTTTCTGAAGGTGATATAAATAAATTATTTTATGACCTAATAGATAAATACAAACTTATTCTAAACAATAAAAAGATATATATAAATCAAGACGAATACTATAGTTCTTTTTTATTTGAAACGGATAAATTAAGTATATATTTACATTATTGGGAGAAAATAGATTATTGTTACATTGAAATAGTAACGAATTTTGATGCTTTTAATATTTTTGATTATATAAGGAATTTTCTAAAAGCTAATTACTGGAAGGTTTTGGGTTATGAAAAATAAAAATTAATTACCATAATAATTCTATATAATTCTATAATATGCCGCGGTGCCCGAGTGGTCCAAGGGGTCTGGCTTGAGACCAGATCCCGATAAGGGGCGTGGGTTCGAATCCCACCCGCGGCGAATTTATTTTAATTTAAGATATAAAAGATAATTTAACAAAAATAAAAAGTAAAAGTTATTATATTGAAAAAAACAAATAACATTTTCAATATATTATAATTTCTACTAGATTATTTTACTTTATATTGTTATTTTTGTTTTTATTTATGCGAAAGTTATTTATTAATGTATCTATTTCTTTAGCAAATCTATCCCAAGATAAGTCAAGCTCTTTAATTATTTGTTTATTTTTTAACCCATCTTCTATTAATTTATCTTTGTTTCTTGTAAAGTATACTAAAGCTTTATAAATTTCTTCAATCATTTTTTTATTATCAAATTTTTCTTTTATCCAGTAAATACCAGGAAAATTTTTTAGTATTTCATAATTACCAGATGGATAAGTATTTATTATAAATTTACCAGATGCTGCAGCTTCCAACGGAGCGATTCCAAAGTCTTCCATAAAAGGTACATGAACAAAAGCTAAACATTCTGAATATAATCTTTTTAATTCTTTATCTTTTACATCAGTTTTAACAATAACTTTTCCAATTAAATCTTTTTCTTTTATGTAATTTAAAATTCTGTAATAATATTTTTTTTGTTCCAATCCTCCAACTAAATATAGTTTATAATCTTTAAATTCTTTAGAAAATAATTCAAATGCTCTTATTAAAACATCTTGTCTTTTTCTTCGATGAAATCTTGCAACATATAAAAAATAATCTTTTGGTTTGGAATTATAAAAATCATTCAGGTTTACTCCAGGATAAATCACAGATGTTTTTTCTATTTTTATTAAGTTTTTGTCTAAAGCTCTTTTTCTTGATAATTCAGAATTAAAAATAGCAAAATCAATATTTTTCCATGCTATTTTTTCTAATTTGTTATATATTATAAATGCTAATTTATATAACAACTTTTGTATATATCTACTATCCTTAAATGAATATTTCATATTCCAATAATAATCATAAATATAGGAGTCTCTAAGTATTGTATGTACATAAGCAATTTTTAGATAATTTCTTAATTTATTTCTTAGTAATATTAATTCACCCATACCCGCCGTAGATAGTAAAAGTATATCATACTTATATTTTTTAAATATGTATTCGATATTGACAAAAGATCCTAACAATAAAGGAATAGCTCTTAACAAAAATGCTTTTGCCAATGCTTTCAACTTTTCGTTAAATAAATATATGACTTTTAAATCTTTAAAAACTTCATTAGGTATATAAAATAAAGTAAATATTGTTATTTTATTCTTACTTCTATTATAAAATTCATAAATTAATCTTTCTATCCCGCCACTCGATTTTATTGTTGTATGAAAGAGTAATATCTTTTTTTGCATAATAAGTAATTATGGTAAATATACATATAATTTTTGTTGAACCAGAATCAGAAGACAATGTAGGTGCTTTAGCTAGAGTTATGGCAAATTTTGATTTTAAAAATCTAATTATTGTTAATCCTAAAGTAAATGTTTTTTCTGAAAAAGTAAAAGTCGTTTCTAGAGAAAAAGGTTGGGAAATAATAAAAAATTGTAAAATATTTGATGACTTCGATGAAGTAATTGCAAAATTCAGCATTACTTATGGTACTACTGGAATATTCGGAAGAAAGTCAAGTGAATTGTTAAGAAATCCCATAACACCTAGAGAATTAGCTAATAAGATATGGAAATATGAAGGAGATGTTGGAATATTCTTTGGTAGAGAGTCTACAGGATTTGATAATTATGAACTGGGTAGATTTGATTCTATAATAACAATACCAACAAGTATAGAATATCCAATTATGAATATTACTCATGCAGCTGCAATAATATTGTATGAACTATATGTTGCTAAACATAATCCAATCAGAAAAACTTTTAAGTTAATTAATCAGCATGAAAGATATTTACTGAAACGTACATTTAAGGAATTTATCTATAGTCTGCCATTACAAGAATATAGAAAGAGCGTAGCATATAGAGGAATTAGAAACATTATTGGAAAATCGATAATAACAAAAAGGGAATATACTACTTGGATGGGTATTTTAAGAAAGGCTATAGAATCTATAAAAAAATTTTAAAATTTTTTCTATATTTTATTACTAAATGATAATCAAAAAATTAGATGCATATCTAGACGGAAAGAAGATAGAAGTAGGAAAAATCTTTCCCTATAGTATACTGTGAAAACTATAATGTAAAATTATATATAGAATCAGATGTAATAAAAGGAGAATATGATGTTTTATCTATAAGATACTTAGATAACATAAAAGAGGACTTTTCATACATATGTAGATTAAGAAATGAAGATTTTACATATATAAAAGGCTATTATATGAGCAGCAATATAATAAGAACTACTTATCCTGATGCTTTATTGTTAAGATCTGAAAATACTTATATAAAAGGTGTAGAACTTAGGAAAACTATAAGAAACATTTGCAATAATATTACTTGTGAAGTATCTGCAGATACTTTAGGTTTATCTTTTTATAAAGAAAAGATAGATATAGTTCCTATCATTGGAGTATCAGAAGAATATGAATCAGATTCTACCTTTTCAATTATTATACATAATAATGCTGTTTTTAAGATAAAACCAGATGAGAAAACTGCAAGATTTTCTCTATTTGATTTAATAGAATATACGGCAATAGTAAGAATGTTTAGTATAGATAATTGTAGTTATATTTATACTACTAATGGAAAGAAAAAGATATGTAGACCATCTTTAGAAGAAAAAATACATGAAGTAAATATTAGTGATATACAATATTGGATGGAATTTTTTGTTTCGGAACTAGTAAAAAATACGATTTCTAAAGGATTATTTATATATGATATTGGCTTTTCTCAAATAGGAGATGATAATTATAAATTTAAAATTATAGATATAGGTAAAGGAGGTAGAATAATAAATCCGAGTTTAGAAGGAAAAACTTATATAGAGCAAGCAGTTGGAAAATTTTTAGAACATACTAGAAGGTTGTTAATGTTTGATATTCATAGTTTACATTATATTTTGTACAGTATGAAAATTAAAAAAACTAAAAATTCCTATGAGCTCGCCAAGTTAATTGGAGATCTATCTATTATATTAGATAAAATTATAGAAAAACAAAAAAGAGACTTGGAAATAGACTATAGCCTTAAACTTCCAAATAAAATTGAACAATATATAGTAAAAACATAATAATTTTTATTGAATAAAGATGATTATGGAGTTTAATGAATATCAAAAGTTGGCTAAAGAGACTGCAGAATATCCAGATAGGTTAGAAGGTGGATTTTATTATCCAGCATTAGGATTGGCGGGAGAAGTAGGAGAATTATTAAATAAAATTAAGAAAATAGCTAGAGATAGTATTCAAATACCTAGGGAAGAAATTATTTCTGAATTAGGTGATATACTTTGGTATCTTTCTGAAATTGCTAGGAGATTTGATATATCATTAGAAGAGGTGGCTGAATATAATATAAAGAAACTAATGGATAGAAAAAGGAAAGGCACTATACATGGCAGTGGGGATAAAAGATAAATAAAAATTTATATAATTTTTTAATGTATACATTAAGAATATCGTGGGCCCGTAGCTCAGCTGGCTAGAGCGTCGGGCTTTTAACCCGAAGGTCGGGGGTTCGAATCCCCCCGGGCCCGGGTTCTGATAATAAATTTTTTTATTGAGAATATATTTATGGCCATCAGATCACCAATTGTTGTAGTTTTAGGTCATGTTGATGCAGGTAAAACTTCCCTATTAGATAAAATAAGAAATACTGCAATTGCTCAGAAAGAAGCTGGAGGGATTACTCAACATATTGGTGCTACAGAAGTTCCTATTACTGTAATAAAAGAAATAGCAAAACCTTTACTAAATATATTTAAATTTGAATTAAAATTACCTTCTATTTTATTTATAGATACACCAGGACATGAAGCTTTTAGTAATTTAAGAAAAAGAGGAGGATCTGTAGCAGATTTTGCTATAATAGTAGTGGATATTATTGAAGGTATACAAAAACAAACATATGAAGCTATAGAAATATGTAAGCAATTTAAGGTACCATTTTTAATTGCTTTAAATAAAATAGATAGAATTCCGGGATGGAAATCTCAAGAAAATAGACCTTTTTTAGAGAGTATAAATAAACAGGATAATAAGGTTCAATCTATATTAGAAGAAAAATTATATGATATTGTAGTAAAGTTGTATGAACTTGGATTTGAATCTGATAGATATGATAGAGTAAAAGATTTTAGAAGACAAGTTGCGATAGTACCTATATCCGCGAAAACTGGAGAAGGAATTGCCGATTTGTTGTTATTGATTGCTGGATTGGTTCAAAGATATCTTGAAGAAAAGTTAAAGATAAACATAGAAGGTAATGGAGTAGGGGTCATATTAGAAAAAAAGGAAGAAAAAGGATTTGGTACAGTATTAGATATAATATTATATGATGGAAAAATAAGAAAAGGTGATAAAATTGCATTCTTAACAAAGAATGGAATAAAAACTACTAAGATAAAAGCTATACTAAAACCTTATCCATTATTAGATATTAGATTCTCTAAAAATAAGTTTGAAGAAGTAGAAGAAGTAGTTGCTGCTGCTGGAATTAGAATAGTAGCTGATGGGTTAGAAGAAGCCATTGCAGGTTCTGAAATATATGTATATAATACAGAAAGTGAATTAGAAAAAATTAAAGAAAGTTTATCTATTACTACAGAATCTATAATTTTTTCTTCAGATAAAGAAGGGGTAATTGTAAAGGCAGATACTTTAGGAACCCTTGAGGTATTGGTAAAATTACTGAAAGAAAGAAATATACCAATAAAAAAAGCAGATATAGGAAATATTACAAAAGAGGATGTAGATTTATTACTTTCTATAAAAGAAAAAAGTCCAGAGTATGCAGTAATAGTAGCATTTAATGTAGACATTGACAAAAATATAGAAGATTACATAAAAAGTATAAATCTGAAAATAATATCTTCGAATATTATCTATAGATTATTAGAAGAATTGGAAGAATATGTTAATTATCTTAAAGAACAAAAAGAAAGACAAAAGGTATCTCTACCACCTGTTGGAAAGATTAAAATATTACCAGGTCATGTATTTAGAAGGAGTAATCCGTCTATTGTCGGAATAGAGGTTTTAGCCGGTAAAATAAAAAAAGATATATATTTGATAAATGAAAAAGGAAAAATAGTTGGTAGGATATTATCAATACAGCATGAAAAGAAATCTTTAGAAGAAGCCAAAAAAGGAGACAAAGTAGCTATATCTATTGAAGATGGGGTTGTTGGAAGAAATATAGAAGAAGGAGATATCCTCTATACTTATATTACGGAGCAAGATTTTAGGAACTATAAAGAGAAGAAAGATATATTAGATGAAGAAACTAAGCAAATATTGAGAGAAATTTCTAGTATATTTAGAAAAGAAAATCCTGCCTGGGGTTTATAGATTTTTACGAATTTTAATATACTTACTATTATATCCTTTTAATCCTTCTTCCAAGAGCCTTTTTGCTATATTCTCATACTCAACTAAAATTTTATCAGGTTTAAAAAATTCTTCAATATTTTTGATTATATACTCTTTATTTGGAACTATTTCGTCAAATGAGGGTTTTCCGAATATTATGTTTAAAACACCAAAAGATGATAATATTTTTATAGCATATATGGGTTGTAAATCAACAACATCAAATACATCTAATTTTCTTACCGTAAAGAAAGATGTATATATTGGATACTCATTTATAAAAGTCATTGGTATAAATCCATAATAGAAATTATATTTGTTATTTTCATTTATATAACTGCTCATATTTAGTCCATAGTCCAATATTTTAATACTATTAGAACCTGGTGTATTTAGTATCACTCCTTTATATATTTCAGGAAATTTTGGGTTTTGATCTATATGCAAAAGTTTTTCCATAAAAATATTTTTATTTTTGTTTAAATATAAGTTTTTAACTTTTATTATTACAATAGATTTATGGCTAATAAAAGAAAAGAAATCATATTTAAAGTTGTTGTATCTGATAAAAAAAGTGGAAAAGCTATTCAAGTTGAGAGTAGAGACGTGTCTTTGATAGGTAAGAAAATAGGGGATATAATTGATGGTAGTATAGTTAACTTGCCTGGATTTAAACTAAAAATAACTGGAGGGTCTGGATTTGAAGGAGCACCAATGTTTAAGAATATTGAAGGAACTGTAAAAAAATATGTATGGTATAACTATAAGAAAAATAGAGTAAAAAGACTTGGTAGGGGTAATACTATAGGGCCTGAAATTGTTCAAATAAATACTGTTATAGAAGAATATGGAGAAAAAGATTTTGAAGAAATATATAAAGAATGGAGAGCTCAAAATCCTAAAAAAGAAGAATAATTATCTATATGATTATTTCTTTAGGTATAGAGTCCACAGCCCATACATATTCTATAGGAATTGTTGATGAAACTGGAAAAATATATTCCAATGAAAGAATATTATTTACAAGTGAAAAAGGTGGAATACATCCAAGGGAAGCTGCAGAATTACATTCAAAAGAGGCTATAAATATATTAAAAAGTTCTATACAAAAAGCCGGCTTTATAATAAAAAAAGCAAAAGATAAATTAATTATTTTTGATGCTTTATACGAAATAAAAAATAAATTAGAAAATATAACTGTTTTTGAAAGGTTTCATGAAGAACCTTGGAATAGATATAGATATTTGATTTTAGAAAATGGTGATGAAATATGGGTAGAAAATAATAAAATAAAATCTACTAATTCAGAATTTGAAGATAAATTTAATACTTACCTAAAAAATTTAGAAGAGTTTGATCGAGTAATTAATTTGGTTTCTTATTCTGCAGGACCTGGATTATACCCAACTTTAGTACAGGCTAAATTTTCTGCTAATTTATTCTCTAAAATTTTTGATATACCACAAATAGGAGTTAATCACTTAATAGCACATGTAGAGATCGTAAAATTATATAATAACTTTAAAGATCCTTTAGTGCTATTGGTATCTGGAGCAAATACAATGTTACTTGCTTTTGAGGGTGGAAAATATAGAATCTTTGGAGAAACGTTAGATATAGGGGTTGGTAACTTTTTAGATAAAGTTGGAAGATTGCTAGGAATTGGTTTTCCAGCTGGTCCTAAAATAGAAGAATATGCTAAAAAAGGAAAAAATTTGATCGAATTACCATATATAGTAAAAGGAATGGATATACAACTAGGTGGAATTTATACATATATAAAAAATTTGATAAAACAAAAAGAAATATCTACAGAAGATCTATCATATTCTATACAAGAATATGTTTTTTCAATGATTGCAGAAATATCTGAAAGGGCTCTTGCCTTTCTAAATAAAAAAGAATTTGGATTAACTGGAGGGGTAGCTGCAAATAGGAGATTGCAGCAAATATTAAAGATTATGTGTAGAGAAAGAGGTGTAAAATTTGGAACTGTTCCTTTAGATTTGGCAAATGATAATGGAGCTATGATAGCTTATACTGGAATATTATGGTATAAGAATGGTGTTAAATCTATAGAGAGTATAAATCCTTATTGGAGACCCGAAGAAGTTACTTTTCCTGAAAATTATAAGATTTAAAAATTGTAATTACAATTAATAAGTTTATAATGAATGGGGTTGAAAAAGTTTTGGAATTAATAAAACTGAAGAGTTTATATAGGGCTCAGAATGTGGGTAAAAATACAAAAGCTTTAAGGAATTTGAGAAAGGAATTGGCTAAAGAATTAATAAAGAAATGAAGAAAAAACTTTTTACAGGTTTACCAATAGATATAGAAGAAGCTGTTAAAGAAGTTAGTAAAGAAGCTGAGAAAATTATAATAAGAGCCGAAAAGAGAAGTTATGGTAAAATAGTTACTTTAGTTGAGGGTATAGATCCCTCTATAGCTAAGGAAACATTAAAAAAACTAAAAACAAAACTTGGCTGTGGTGGTACTTATAAAGAAGGTATAATAGAATTGCAAGGAGATCATAGAGAAAAAGTAAGAGATCTTTTAATAGAGATGGGATATAACAAGAATAATATTGAAATAGTAAGTGAGATCTATTAAAGATTTCATAAAGTACGAATTTATAGGATTAAGGATAGAAGTATATGAAAGTAAAATAAAATCTTTAGAGGGTATATATGGAGAAATTATTTATGAAACAAAGAATGTATTTTATATTGAAACTGAAAATGGTGTAAAAATTGTTCCAAAGAAAATATCTAAATTTATTTTTTACTACAATGATTATATTATTTTTTTAGATGGGTCTATAATAGATGAAAGACCTTGGGATAGGATTAAAATTAGAATAAGAAAAAAACTATGATAATAATTTTTTTATTTCAGAGTTACTATATCTGTTGTCTATGAATATTATATTTGCTTCATCTCCCGGATATCTTATAGCTCTACCTATTACTTGCTTTATTTGTATATTTTTAATTGTTTCTGAAAAATCTATATAATCTATGTTATTATCTTGTAGTATTTTATACGTTAAAATAGAAGCATTTGGTGGTGGTGGATAAGGCTTTCCAACAATAACAATAGTTTTTAATAGAGATTTTCCGTCTTTAACCAATTCTATACCCTCTATAAACCTAGATCTTGCATATGTAAATATACATTCTTTTTCTGTTTTTAATATTCTATTTATAGGAATTTCTCCATTATCTAGAAATATTTTATTTTTTGTTTCTAAATCTAATAGATCAAAAATCTTCATCATAAATCCATATGATGGAAACATAAATAAAATATATCTTTCAAATTTATCCATTATAAATCTTATATTACCTAATAAATTTTGTATATTATTTTTATCTTCTCTTATTGAAAATTTTGACGAAAAATTTGTTATTATCTCATAATTTTTCTTTCCTAAATTAATGTTTACTTTTATATATTCTATATGCTTTGGATTTACTTTATATAATTTAGCAAATTCTTCTTTTGTAAAATTGCTACCAGACATAAGTATTATATTTTTATAATTGTTAAATATTTTAATTATCTTTTCGAATTTTGTAATATATCCCTCAATTCTAAACTTATTTAATATCCAGAATATATCTTTATCCTGTAAATTATAATATAATTTAAGTATTTTCTGAATGTTCCATCTTTTTTTTGGTAGCTTAAGTTTATTTTTTGTTATATATCTCTTATAAGTTTCCCAATAGAATAATAAAGATTCTATTTGATTTAAATATTTTTCAAATATTTCTAATAATTTTTCACGTTCTACATAGATTTCTTTTTCTCTTTTAGACATTCTTGACAATATAATAGATATATCCTTTGTGTTAAAAGTTTTAGCTAATATATTTTCTATGTATGATATTAAATCATCAGAAAAAGACATAATACTTCTTTTTAGACTTTCATAATCTTCTAATTCTATCTTTAATACTTCTCTTAATATTAAAAGTTCTTTTTCTAATTCTTGGTACAACAAATTGTTTTCCTTTCTTTTACCAAATCCTTTTTCTAAATATTTTTTTAAAGATACACTAAATGGATTTATTATTGTAGTAAGTAAATTATGAGATTCATCTAATATTAAGATATCTGGTTCTCCTTCTAGAGACAGTACCTCATTTAGATATAAATTAAATACATATGGATAAGTTGAGATATATATATTAGATTCAACTTTCTTAAACGAATGATATATGCATTTTGATTCTTTATTGTTTTTTATTTTTAATTTTTCTAGTTTTGTTATTTTTTTAAAATCATAGCCTGCTTTTTTAAGTATGCTATATAACTTTTTAGAGTCATATATTTTATTCTTATACTCACAGTCTGCACATATTATTTCTTCTCCAGAAAGATTAGAATCTATAAATATTGGACAAGTTTTTTTCTTATTTGGAAAAACTTTTAATAATGTATTGACCTTAAAAGAATCTTCTATATATCTTTTTATTTCTTCTGTAGTTCTTACTGCTATATGTATAATTTTTCCATTATTTTTAGATAAATAATCTGCTAATACCAATGCCATAATTGTTTTACCGGAACCTGTGGGAGAGTTTAATATTATAAATTTTTTATCTAGAGAATTTAATATTTTCTCTATGGTTTCAATTTGATATGGTCTATTTTTTAGGATTTTATATTTTTCTTCTAACATCTATTTTTAAATTTATATGTTATAAATTAATAAATCAAAAGATAGGGGCGGTAGCTCAGACCGGGAGAGCGTCCGGCTGAAGACCGGAAGGTCGTGGGTTCAAATCCCACCCGCCCCACCTTTAAAAATAGAGAAGTATAATAAAATTATGAAAATAAAGTTAGATGACTTAAATATAGCTTATAAAATACTGCATCCAAGATTGGCCGTGATAATAGGATCTGGAAAATATAATAAAGAAGTTAACTTTATGGCTTGCAGCTGGATAACTCCAATTATGGAAAATATATTTGGAATAGCTATTGATAAGAGTACGTATACTTATCAGTTAATTGAAAAATACAATATTTTTTCGGTTAATATACTATCATTCGATAAAAAAGATTTAATATACAAATTAGGGACAACTAGTGGAAAAGATATCAATAAGGTAAAGGAGTTTGGATTAAAAGTTTCTAAAGGAAACATTTTAGAAGTTCCAATATTAGAAGATAGTATTGCATTTGCAGAATGCAGAGTAATAAATAGTTTGGATTTTGAGGAAGTTAAGTTCTATGCTGGGAAAGTAGAGAATTTAGAATATGAAGATGAAATATTTGATAAGAGTTTTGGATATGATTTAAATAAAATCAAATTACCATTCCATGTAAAAGGAAAATACTTTAGGTATATATAGATATATATTTTTCTATTTCTAATAAGTTCAATATTTTAGGATATTCAACTTCTGGATAATTCCAAGCTAATTTGAGTGGATATGGTGGATAAAATATTTTTTTGAATAACTTTATATCTATTTTTATCTTAGATAGGTTTATATTTTTGTCATCTATATAAAAGCATTCTTTTTCA
>Ga0105156_1000017_pt1 | contig 22319 bp, 27 predicted proteins | sample SSWtaG_3_FD_89673 | JGI IMG/M metagenome (GOLD analysis project Ga0105156, IMG submission 89673) | Hot spring microbial communities from Sandy's Spring West, USA to study Microbial Dark Matter (Phase II) - SSWTFFsm_matched | ecosystem: Environmental > Aquatic > Thermal springs > Hot (42-90C) ...
ATGGGTTCCAGCTTTGTGGGCGCCAGATGGAAGTGTTCTATGCGATTTTTGTTTATGCCCACCAAGGGAGTGTGGGCTATGAAGTTTTTGCCCTTGATTTTGGCTTTGGTAAGGTAGAAGATGTTGTCATCTACGCTGATTAGCTCCCCCTCCACTATGGAGCCGGAGACCTCTTGAATGACCACAAACTTTCCTAAAAGCTCATCCACTACTCTCTTCTTTTGAGGCATTTTTCCCTTCATAAGATTAGTATAACAACGCTTAGGTTTACTCCCCCCCCAAAAAATTTTTCCACTTTAGGACACCTAAGGTGGAAGTTAGACAAACCAAGACTCTGAAGAAGATATCACGCTAAAGTTATTGAAAGACAAGGTTTTGAGTGAGGGGCTCTTTTGAGAAAGCCTGTTGCTCCAATTAATGTGGTTATAGAAAGCGAGAAATCCTTGACCCTTCTACTCTTTAACCACTTTCCCCTTGAGCTTACATCTTAGGATCTTTTCTTTGAGGATTTTAGTTTCTTGCTTTAGCGTTTTATGGACGCATTGGGAGATTTTCTGACCTACGGCGTTTTCGTATCCTTCTGGGACCAGTCCCTTTTCAATGGCTAAGTTGGCAGTTTGGATAAAGTCTTTGAGGATTTGGGGCTGGGCGTAGATGGTGAAGGCAGAGAGGTGTTTTCCTTCGTGGGCATCCGTGTGGAGCTTTTTAAGCCAGTAGTAAGACTCTTCTAAGGGATTGTCCACTTGCAGTTTTGAGCTTTTGGAGAGAAAGTCCTGAAGGGCGGACTGCCAGTCTTGGTATTGAGCGCTGAGCCACTCTCTGATCTCTGGGCTGACATACAAAGAGCCTTCAAAGAACTCTTCGGGACTTACTCCTTCTTTCTCTACCCTTTCCAAAAGTAGGGCGTTTATGCTGACCAGCTTGAGGATAAGCTCCTCTTCAGAGAGATTTAGAATTTGTGCTATTTTCTTTAGCATAGTAGAGGCTTTCTTTCTCATAGAGTTATTTTAGCTATTTTTACTTAAGGCTTTGTAGACCTTCCACACGTATTTGCTGCTATGTCGTGCGTTTTTCCCTTTGTTGTAGCAATCCACAGCCCGCCAGCTGTTGCCGTAGATGTTCTGACAGTGCCTGAGCACCATCGCCCCCACCATCACATTGTAGCAACCATCCCACAACCAGGCAGGGTCTATTCCATACTTTCGCAAGTATCCAAACCATCCCGAGTTTATCTGCATCAGCCCAATGTCGTATGTTCCGTTTTTGTTTTTGTTTATGGCCCGAGGGTTGAAGTTGCTCTCCACCTTGGCTATAGCCCACAAAAGATGGGGGGATACTCCATAGTGCCTCCCAGCCTCCTCAAAACAAAAGGCATATGCCATCGACGGCAGCAAAAGCAAAAGCTTTAGCTTTACCACTTTTTCTCTAACCTCTCGGTGAAGTATCTTATGAGCTTGTCCCTTTCGGCGATGCTCACCTTGTGTAGACCATCCTGCTCCTCTATAAGAATAGAGCTATACCTGTAAAGCAGTGTGGTCCTTTCCTTTTCCCCCACCAAAAGCTCCGAGGTTATCAAAATTCTCTCAAAGTAGTCCTCCTCAAACACAGGCTCTCCACTCCAGCAAAGCACGTTCTGCCAACGAGTTTCCACCGTCTTTTCTATCCTTCCCTTGATAAGAACCAAGCTTCTAAAATCCCTGGTAAAACAATACCTGCAGTCCCCTAAAACATCGCACTTTAAAAGCGTCTCTACGCTAAAGGTCTTCCCCTCTACGTCAAAGGTGATGCTAAGCGTTGAAAAGGGATTTAACACCTTCTTGTCTGCTGAAATGTATGCCCGAACCCTTTTCCCATCCAAAAGAGCTTGAAAGACCTGGTCAATCTCCTTTGCCCAGTCGGTAGTAGCCTCGGGCGTTGGCAAACTCGGGCTCATCGGGAATGATCACCTCCTGAGGAAACACGTCCTTTCTCACAAGATAAGCTCCCCCGCCTGCTACTAAAAGATGCTCCTTCTCTTCAAAAAGCACCCCCACCTCTTGACGCAAACGAGCTTTTACCATCTCATTCCACTGCTCCACAGCCTTTTCTTTGACAGAAGAAAAATCCTCCCCTCGAAACTTGCCCTCTACAAAGATATTCACCAGGCTGGACAAAGGTTTGGTCTTCAAAGGCTCATGCTTGGCAGGCAAAAGATCCCTAAACATCCCCACCGCATTGATAACGCCCATGTTGGGAATGGTCCCAACTACCTCTTTTATCAGCTCCCCACCTCGGACGCTGTAAGCAAAGTAATCCACCGTGTTGTATCCTATATCCACCACAAGCCCATCTTCACCAGCCCTCTCCCTGCTGTCCCAAAAGATGCCAAAGCCTTGAAAGACCACCTGCCTTTTGACGCCCAGCTTGTCTTTCTTAAGCTCCTCTGCCCTCTCCATGTACCTGGGAGGAAGTCCAGTTATCACCAAAACTTCCTTCGCCTGCAGCCCCAAGGTGTCCAGCACATAACGGATAAACACAGGATAGTACTTGATAAGCTCGTCTATGCTGGCCAGCTCTATCCTCTTGCCGCTGAGCCTTGCCCGCTCCCCTACCACAAACCTACTCCCATCGTACTCCACAGGCTTTATGTCCCCTATGCCTGTGATAGTCCAGTAGGACAGCCAAGAGGGAAACTTGAGCTTGCCCCCATCGTACACTACCTTGGTATGCCCAAAGCCTATGTCAATGCCTAAGACCTTCATAAGGTTATTTTAGCAACTTTAAAATAAAGCCATGGAGGATTTCAACACCGTTATAGCCCAAATTAAAGAGCTTTTGCAAAAAGAACCTCTTGACCTGCCTTTGATAGGTTCGTTGCTTTTGCAAGCGGTGGAGCTTATGAGAAAAGAAGTGCTCTTTCTCTTCCCCCCACCTCCAGAAAGACAAAGAACGCAAAAAGAAACAAAACAGCAGCAGCAGCAGCAGGAGGAGGAGCCGCAAGACCACTCCCTTAGCTGGCTTTACAGCTACACCCCCAAGGTGGGAAGACCTACAGGCTCTCCTACGCTTACTTTGAAGGAGTTCTTTGAGCAAGAGATTATCCCTCTTCACAAAGAGCCCAACTGGATAGAGCTGGCAAGAGAGGTCTATGAAAGAATTCAAAGGGGAGAGTTTCAAATCAGATCTCTAAGAGACTTCATCGCCTTTCTGTATGCATACATGCTCTATGAGGAGGTAGAGGCTTTATCCTTAACAACTTAACCAAAATTTAAAAACCCCTTTCTAAAATAGGTCTCATGAGGAGGATAAAAGTAAAGAACAAAGAAAAAGCACAAAAGCTTGCCCACAGGCTTATGAAAAAGGGACTGGTGGTAGCCCTCTGCTCAAGGGAGACAAAAAGCCCTTTCCTCAAAAGAGCAGACGTGGTGCTGGTCTTGGAGGAAGAGGAAAATCATCCATAAAAACTCTTGACAAAATATGTTTTTTGGTGTATATTTATAGGTATGTGGGAAAAGTTTGGAGAAGGGTACACCTTGATAATCTACAAAAGACCTTCTGTTCGCAGTGGGCAGAAGGTGGTGGCGGAGGTGAGAACCTCCAATGGGAAGGTCTACTACGTGAGGGAGGAGACCTTCAGAGATAATGAGAAGGAGCTAAAAAGGAGGGCAAAGAAGGTCTATCATGGGAAAGCAGAGTATGAGAGGGCTCTTTACTGGGAGCTCAAGCAGGAAATAAGGCCTAAAAGGACCAACGACCGCTGGGTGGTGTGCTGGGAGTGTGGCAGAAAAGTTCCGCCAGGGCAGGCGGTTCATGATGGTTTTGGGTGGTATTGCGGATGCTAAAAAAAAGGCGCCAAGACCTTGATAGTAAGGTAGAGCTAATGCAAAAGCTCTACGACGCTGGACTGAGCCTTGAGGAGCTGTCTGTCCTTTTCAAGGCCAGCACCAGCGCCATAGGCAACAGGCTCAAGCTCAGGGGCAACATTGAAAGCGTCAGACTCCGCCAGTCTCTGAGCAAACAAGAGCTTTCCCAAAGACTTAACGGTCTTCCACCCTCTTTGGTGGCAAAGGCCGTCAGGATTTTTAAAAAAGGGCAGTTAAGGAAGAGTAAAAAAAGGGGGGTTTAAGATGAGAGCTGAAGAGAGCATTACCACATTAAATGGAGCAGAAAAATTAAAAGAGGCGCTTTTAGCCCACTCCTACCATCTTCCTGAAGAGAGTCTGAGGGTTCTCTACAGTGCTTTGGCTGTTTCTCGTGGGGCTTTTCTCAAGGGGCCTCCAGGGGTGGGGAAGACTTCTTTGGCGGAGGCTTTAGCCAAGATTTTGGGCTGTGAGCTGGTGTTTTTCCAAGTGCATCCTTCAGCCAGGGAAGAGGACTTTCTCTACGCCTTTCTTCCCGATGAGAAGTCTCCTTCTGGCTTTAGGCTGCAGGAGGGGGTGCTTACGCAAGCGGTGATGCTTTCTCACAAAAAGAAGGTCTTGCTGCTTGTGGATGAGCTGGACAAGAGCCATCCTTCGGTGGATGCTTTCTTCTTAGACTTTCTGCAGAACGCAAGGATAAGGTTTAAGGGAGAGCTTCTGCAGGCAAAAAGGGAAAATCTCTATACCTTCTTCACCCTCAACGACGAGAGGGAGATTTCTGAGCCGCTTCTCAGAAGACTTCCTGTTCTGGAGCTGTCTCATCTTCCCCCTCAGAAGGTGAGAGAAATCCTCTCCAAGGAGTTCTCCCCAGAGCTTGTGGAGCTGGCGGTGGAGCTCTATCTCAAGACCATATACGCAGGACTTAGAAAGCCGGCCACGGTGCAGGAGCTAAGACAGTTCTTAAAAGCCGTGGAGCTTTTGAAAGACCAAGCGGACTTTGACAGCCTGGTCTATAGCTACATCACCAAAACTCCAGAGCAACATCAGCTTCTAAGTCGGGTGGTGAGCCTCCCCAAGGGCTTTAAGGTATCTTCTGATAGGCCCAAGCTCAGCGTGGAAGACTACGGAAAAGAGACCATACAAGAGCAGGAGGAAAGGTTTGTCCCTCAAATGCCCAAGCTAAGACGCTACGAGGAGAGAAAGGCAGAAGGAGCGGTCTCAGAAGAGGAGCTACAAACAGCTTATGCGGTCCTCAAAAACACGGACAGGGCTTACGACATGAGCTTGAGAGTGCTCAAAACTGATCTTTCAGATGAGCCCAAGGGGCTGCAGGTCAAGGAAGGCTACCTTCTCATCGAAAGACCCATAGACCTTGTGGAGTTTCTGAAGTTTTGCAAGGAAAACGAGAGCTTGGTCTCTTCCTTCAAAGAAGAGGGAGAGCTGCTTTTGCAGGCCAAGCTGCCCATAGAGTTTGTGAAAAGGCTTCACAAGGAAGGGTGGATAGTCAAGAACTTAAACCACAAAGAGCTGGTCCTCAAAGACTTTGAGTCAGGCGCCGAGGCTCACTACGACAAACAGCAGGGGCTTTTTGAGATGGTGCTGCCTTGCCAAAAGCTTTATGAAAATCTCAAAAAGGCTCTTAGGGTGTCCAGCCTGCTCAAAGCCCTTGAGTTGGTGGAGGGCTTTTTGGAAAGAGCAGAGGTCAAACAGGTCGAAAAGAAAAAATCCCTGTCTGATCTGTTGGGAGAGCTAACCGCTGGCATGGAAGGAACACCCCTTGAGGCCTTTGGAAAGGTTTATCAAACTCTGTCTTTGGTGGTGGAAAGACTCAAAGAACTCAAAGGCCCCTACTCGGCGAGCGACTTGAGAGATAAGCAAAGGCTCTGCAACTCTTACAATGAAAACTTTCTCAACCGTGCCCTTCAGCTCAATCAATACGTAGTAGAGCTCTACAACCTTCCCCAAATCTATCCTTTCTTGGAAGTGAGGGCCAAAAGCTACGATATCAGCGTGGTAAGATGGGACAACAAAATTGTCCTTGAGTTGGAAAACTTTGAAAAAGAAGAGTCCCAAGAGAGGGTGCGCCTCATCCAAGAGAGGCTAAACTGGCTAAGGAGTAAAACACGCTATGGAACTGCTTAGAGACTGGAGAAAAAAGCTCACAGTAGAGCAAAAGGACAAGGAAAACATCCAAGAGGTCTTCCCATTTGAGAGTCTGACCTCTGAGGATGTCCATGGGGGGCTCTCTGCCACAAAAGACATACAAGACAGCCCAAACCCTGCCGACCAAGGACAGCAAGAAAAGCAGCAGCAGGAAAGTCAAGGGCAAGAAGAGCAGCAAGAGCAAGAGCAAGAGCAGCAAGGCTCTTTTCAAAGAGAAAGCTACTACCAAGACAGGCCAGTGCTTTTCACAGGCTTTCTCCAAAACAGCTTTGCCAAGCTCATAAGACACCTCTCAGAGGAGAGCTTTCTGTGGCAAGAGGGGGACGAGCAGTGGGACTTTCAGAAGCTTTTCAAAAGACGCTTCTACGGCTATCCCCTAAGAGCCTGCAGAAAGGCTAAAAGAAAGGAAAAAATCGTCTTGGCTTTGGACTTTTCAGGCTCCTGCGCACACCTCACCGAGTTTTTCCTATCCCTTGCCCAGATAGCTTTCAGGTTCCAAGAGGTGGAAGTCCTTGACGCCTCCAACGGCTTTGCAGAGGAAAACCAAAGAATCGGCCAAGAGGGAGTGGTTCTCTTTCAAGAGCTTTTTGGACGAAAAGTTCTGTTCTTCGGAGACTTTGACGGAGGAGCCTCCTTGGTGGAGCTGTCCCAAAGGGCAAAAGTGTGGTGGTTCTCCTGCGAAGAGCGATACGAAGATCTGTCTGAGCACGACTGGTGCAAAGGCTACACTCTCCAAGACTTCAAAGGTATATACCTCCCCTGTAGGAACGAGCAGGAGCTGGTAAAGCTGGTTAGTAAACTAACCATATGAACACCATCACCACATTAATTGGAGCAACGAGGGAAAAGCTAAATCTTCTCTTCTCTTCCCTTTCCCTTGAGAACCTCGAGGAGGAATTTTATGATCTTGTGCTTTACTATCGCAAGGACAGGAAGGTGTGGGAGTTAAGAGGGGTAAAAAGGAGGGGCACCAAGACGCTTAAGACCTTTGGGCTGAGCAGGAATGTAGAGACTGTTCAAAAGCTGGTGAAGACCTTCAGAGCTTATAAGCACTTGAGAGGACTTGAGGTGCTTTTAAGGGCTCTTGGTTTGGATAAAGAGAGCTTTAACTCGTTGGAGGAGCTTTTGCAAAGCAAAAAGGCTGAGCTGGAGCGGGGGCTTGGCATACCTGAGGTTAGCTTGGTGGAATATGCGGACGTGTGGATTTACAAAGGAAGATACGTGGAGCTAAGGGCTAACGGCTACCAAAAAAGCCGCGTTCATCTAAAGCTCTGGCGTAAGGAGACTGTAAGCTTGAGGCTTTTGGAGGAATACTGCCACACCTTCAGAGCCCTAAAACACCTACACCATCTTAAGAGCCTCCTGTAAAAAGCTGTCCCAATCAAGGTTTTTTATGTCTTTTATCAGCTCTTGAAGCTCTTTTTCGTCAAGGGTTATCTGCACTCTGACCTTTTTTGTCTTTTGAAATTGGGAGAGCTTGTCCTTGTGGGCAAGAAGTAAAAGACGGATTAAAGGCCCTGTTTTTAGCTTTTTCTCCTTAGCACGCCTCAAAAGCTCTTCATAAGTGCTCTGCTGTAAGGTTATCAATTTCTTTACTCTCATAAAGGTTATTTTAGTGGTGGGTTGGTGGAGAAGGTGGACAAGAGAACAGGTGGAAAGGTGGAGTGGTGGTGGGGGGAGGGATTGGGGTTATCTTAACACCTCCCTTAGGAACATCTCCCAGTCTATGCTAAGCTTGTCCTTTAGCTCTTTGTAGTCTTCATCGCTAAACACCACCTGAACTCTTACCGTGTTTTTGTCCTTTTGGAACTTCTCCGCTTTGTCAAGGTTTTCCACAAAAAGAAAGCGGATGAATGGACTGAGCTTGAGTCCCCTTTTCTCTGCCTCAGACCTTAGCTTTTCGTATGTTCTTTTGCTGATTTTGATGTGCTTTACTTTTCTCATAGGGTTATTTTACCTACAGCATGCTGTCAGGTGCTATAAGAGGCGAAAGGTCATCTCCCCCATCATCCACAAGAACAGATTGCCCTTCCTCTTCCACCAGCTCCTCAAGCATAGTCTTCGCTTGCTGACGCCTTGAGTTAATATACTGAGCATTCTCTTCTCTGAACGGCTCATCTCCAAGCGTTTTTCTGAAGATGGGTAAAAGGCAAAGCCCGAGCTCTTCGTCCTTCCACTCCTCTTTGCAGTCTGAACTCACGCAAGGTAAAAGAGCGTGCTCCACCTTTACGGGCTTTTCATCCGCCATGTAGTAGAGCTTGCCCTTGATACCAAACTTTTCCTTGTCTCCAGAAACCACAAGGTATGCCTCTCCAGGCTTAGAAGTCAGGAGCTCTTCAGGCCTCACTCTGTAGTCATACCTTTCCTGCGCTATCTCCGACCAGTGAGGCAGCATGGCATCTATAGGATCCTTCCATATGTTGGCTCCACCTTTGGTAAAGCTCTGGAAAAGCTTTAGGTCTTGCCCTAAGTATTCGCTGAGAAACTTGGCAGTCTCAGGATCGCCTGCTCCCAAAATGAGCTTGACCGCACAGTTGGCAAAGATATTCTGAAACATCCCCTTTTGAACTCTTTCAAATTGATGAACTGACTGATGGATGACCACCACGCCTATGCCCGCACCCCTTGCCATCTCAAACACCTGCTGAAACTCAGGAGGCAACACCTGAGGTGCCTCATCTATAAACACAAGGTCAGGAACATTCCACCTCACCCCAGCCCTATACTTCCACGCCGCATAAGACTGCAAGTCCATCAGCACCATCTTCCCAATGTCCAAGCTCTCCCCAGAGGGAAAGTCCAAAGCCCTTAAAGCAAAGTACCCGAGCTTACCCTCCTTGAACATCTTTGCTATGTTTATCTCCGGATAGTAAGAGTTGAGAAGTCTTGGATCAAAAGTAAAGGCATACAAAGCTAAATGTTGTTGAAGACCTCTTAGATAGGACCTAAACTCCTTGTTGGTCCTCGCCTCCATGGCTATGGTCTTGAGCCAAAGCTCCGCCAGCTCATCCCTCACCTGAGCGCTCTTTATGTGCGTGTCCAGAAGATACTCCACAGACCTGGGTAGATAGGCCAGCAAAGCATACAGATCTATAAAATTGATCATCTTCCCCGTCTCGGGGATGATAGAGAGAAGTCTTGACAGAGCTCTGGTCACCTCTGCCTGAACCTTCTCGTAAAAGGTAGCCGTCCCACCCACTCGTGGCATGCTGGCTACGATCGTGGCCGCAATCTGATGGTAATTTTTGGTCAAAATAGCTCCTAAAAAGGGATTGTAAGAGCGAGAAAACTTGGGCTTTGCCACATCAAAATAAAGAAAGTCCTCAGGAAACCTCTCCTGAGCCTTGAGCAATCCAATCAAAGCAGATATTACCTCATTGTCCCCCTTGGGATCTATACACATCACCCCCATTCCCTTCTCCAAAGCCTGCGCCACCATGGGAGCAAACACGCTTTTGGTCTTTCCAGCTCCCGTAGGTGCTATCACATGCACGTGCTTGTTGATGGCAGACAAAGACACCTTCACAGGAGGATCGTAGAAGATCTTGAAAGAGCCGTCTATGGGCTCAAGCTTGAACTTGTTCTGAGGCTTGGGAATAAGCTCAAAAATCAGCTTGGCAAGGTCTTTGGAAAATAAAAAGACGCTAAAGCCCAAAAGCAAAACCATCAGACCCGACACCAAAAGAGGAGAATACAAAAACATGTAGGAAAGAAAAAGAACTCCCAAAATAGCTCCCAACGGAAGAATAAGCCAAAAAGTCCTCATGTAAAGCTTGGGATTGGGATTTTTCAAAGACTGCTCTTTTATCCTCTCGTAAAGAAGATAAAAGCTATACACCAAAGACACCACCACAAACAAAACTCCCAGCCATATCATCTTAGAAACACCCCATCTAAGTTGGGACCTCTAAACAGAGGATACAGCTTAGCCCTTATATGCCTTCTGCACACAAACCCCATGTATCTACTATCATAAGACCTTTCGCTCTCACCCATGACAAAGTAGCACCCACGTGGAATTTCCCCACTCCAGTAAAAAGCCTCCACAGGCCTTCCCTTGCTATCCTGAGTTCGGGCTTTGCCCAAATACTGCCCATTGCAGTAAAAGTCAAGCCCATAGACAGTAAGATTTTCTCCCTCCACACAGGCTACTCTTTTAACCAAGATCTTGCCCCTGGTGTATTGGTTCTCCACAGGAGGCACAAACTCCACATAATCTCCCCTCTTGGGAGTAAAGGGGATTTCAATCCACAGCCACCACTTGTAAGCCAAAGAGCTATCCATGGTGTAAACCACCTTCACGGGAGAAAACCAGTAAAAAAGCACCGCCACCACGGGAACGATCAAAAACTTGGCATACCTCACCTTAGCACCTCTTTGGTTATGTCCTCAAAAGGACCTTTAACCACACACTCCTTTAAAAGCACGATCCCCTTTTGCTGACGGATCTTCTCCTCTACCTTTTTCAGCTTTTGCGTGTGAGCGAGCATAAGCTTCTGAGGATCCTCCCCCGCAGACAAAGCTTTGGCCATCTCATCCACCCCCACCACAGATATCTCCATAAAAGACACCACCTTCACCTGAGACAAAAGCAAAGCTATCACAACAAGCGTTATAAACACCTGACTGCAAAGGATAAAAATCCAGTGATACCACCTCATTTTTGTCTCTCCTTTTTGAGAATTTCCACAGCCTCCCTCCAGCTGTAGCCCTGCTTCACCAGCTCATACCTTCTCCTTCTGGTCTCTGGATCGGTAAAGAACAGGGCTTTCATAAAGTCTGATAGCACTATCCTGATCTTGCTCGCACCTGCTTCAGACAAGAGCATCATCTCCCCATACTCTCCTGCCACAGGATGGACGCTCTCAAGGAGCGCCCAGTCGTATTCACTCAGAGAAAGCCTCTTGCTGTTTCTAAGAGCATTCCTTGAGGTACTTGACATCATCCCAAACAGCTTCCAATAGCTGTTTTCTATGATAACTCTTCCGGCCCTTGATACATCGCTTGCAGACATAAAGTCCTCAAAGCCCTGAGTCCCCAAGATTATAGACGCCCCGTGCTTTCTAAACCTCCTGTAAGCCTGCTCAATAAAGAGGTCTATCTTGGGATTGCCTAAAAACTTGTGAGCCTCGTCAATTATCACCAAGTGCCTGTAGGAGCTGTCGTGCTTTTCGTAGATGTCCTTGGAGATGAAAAAGGTCAGTATCATAATGAGCGGGTCTCTAAGGTCTGGAATGTTCTCCAGCGTGTCGTTCTCAAAGACTGTCAGAAAGTTCTCAAAGCGAAAGTTGGACTGTCCGTTGAAAAAGTCCCCGTATTGCCCCTGAGTGGAGTAAGGTCTTAGCTGAACTAAAAAGTCATTCACTCTGCTGTCTGTGCTGTATTTTTTCAAATACTCAATGAGCGTATCCACACAGGCGTCTTTTCCATACCTAAGATAGGTCTCTTTAATAGCCTCCTCTAAATAAGACCTCAAAAGCTTCTCATGCTCTAAGAAGGTGCTAACCTCCTTAGAGCCTCCCATCAGGTAAAAGAGGTTTATCAAAAACTCCGTGTATTCGTCCAGCTCTTCTGTGTTTTCTATGATGCTAAAGGGATTGACGCTCTTGGGCTTATCAAGGGAAAACTCTATAAACTCTCCCCCAAATATCTCACAAAAGGCCTCATAAGAGCGCCCTATGTCTATAATCCACACACGATTGCCCGAGGCAAGATAGTTTAGTGCTATGTATTGCAAGGCCACCGACTTTCCAGAACCCGTCATCCCCACCACAAAGGAGTTGTAGCCACCAGCAGGATTGGAAAAGTAGTCAAAGCCCTCCAGCTCTCCCAAGCTGTCTATGAAGAGAACCTCAGGACGAGTGCCCCGCCATCCCCCAAAGAAGGGAATAAAAGTAACCACGTTGTCTGAGAACATCCCCCTTATCCTCTGCTTGGACAAAAAGTCCGCCATCTTCTGGTCAAACCCAAAGGGCATAACAGACATAAAGTCTGCCAAAGTAACGTATGCGTTTTTTTCTATGTCAAATAATTGGTTTTTAAAGTGTGCTATTAGCTTAGAAGACTTAAACTCCAGCTCCTCTTTGCTTTTTGCCCAGATAAGAACAAGAAAGTCTACCCCAAAGACACCTTCGCCCCTCTCTATCCTCTCCATGGCTATGGAGAGGTCCTCGTGTTTATACCTGAGCCTGGGCACCAGGTTGTAAGGCACCCTTTGGCTGAGCACCATCAGCGCATTGGTCTTGATTTTTCCTAAAACCTTATCTGAAAACCTAACCGCATTGAGACAAATCAAATAGGGAAAGTCTAAAGACGATCCTACCGCCTCAGAACCCACGTATCCCACACTGTCAAAGAGCCCCCACTCCTTGGGATAGTTCCTGACAGAAAAAGCCCTTATAAACATCCCCCCAAGCTCTATACAGTCATCGTGCACCCTCAAGATATTGTCGTTCCTTACTACGGCCCTACGTATGGGAATGCTCCCGTCGTAATTTCCTACGTCCCTCCAATCACTGGAGAAGTTGATAAGCTTATACATGTATTCGTAAAGGTCTTGGGCTTTCATGGGTTTGGGAGCAAAGCCTACCGATTGTAGATGCCCCATAAGCTTGGGCTTTAAAGCGGTAATCACCTGAAGTTTATGCTCTAAGCTCTTTTCTTCCCTCTCTGAGTTCTTGCTCCAAAAGGACAAAAGCGTGGAAAAAAGGCTCCTCTCGCTTTCCTTCCCCCCATACTTGACGGTGATGATGAGTCTTTTTCTGTTAAGGTGTGCGGGAAAGGACCTGGTTATGCTCTCTTGCCCTTTCTTCTCCAAAAACTTCACAAAGTCCTCAATCACCTCCAGCACAAGGTCTTTATGCACTCCCTGTAGCTTGTGAATGTTCTGAAGTTTGTTGTTCCTGTAGTAATCCAAAAGCCACAGAAAGTCAGGAGTAGAGCTCAACACAAACTGCACAGAGGCACCAGCAGGAAGGTCGTCCAGAAAGAGCTTTAGCGCATTCTCCACCGAATGATTGACATACCACAAGGGCTGACACTCAAAGGCTATGCCCACTCCACCATCCCGCAGAAAAAACACCTCGTTCTCTTCCCACTCGGGCATTAGATACTCAGACAGCCCTCTCCTTTCCAAAAGCTCGTAGAAAATCTCCGTCTTCACTTTTTCTCCTCCTCCAAAGGCCTAAACTCCCTTATGGGCTGTCCCCTTTGCAGAAGATAATCCCCCAATATCCACCTTCCTTCATCCACACGAAGATAAAGATAGTGAGAAGTTTTCAAGCTCCCCGTCTCGCTCACGTAAGGCAAAACAAACACCCTCAAGACAGTAGGCGGAACTGCCAAAGGCGTGGGCTCCTCCCTCAAGGTGCTAAGCAGCCTCTCCATAACCTCTTTCCTGTAAAGGCTTTCCTCCACAGGGGGAGCAGGTAATGAAGAGACCGCAGGAGGCGGCTGATATAGAGAGTTCACTTTAGAACTACAGCCTGCCACCAAAAAACATCCCAAAACCAAAACCTTCCTCATCGCATATACCTCTCAGGATTTTTTATACTATCATGATACACATCCCAAAGGCTGCCACAGACCCCATAGCCAGGCCCCTTTTCACACAGCTTCCTCTCTTCATAAGGCAGTAAAATCTTAGAACAGCTTGACAGCAAAAGACTAAGCAAAAGCACAAACCACAGCATCTTCCCACCTCCTACTGAATGGGAGCAGTCGGATCAGGTGGAGGCTTGTTTAGCCCCCTCTCTGGCTTTATAACCTGCTCTCCCACCTCTCCCTCAAGTGTAAAGCTCTGTAAAAACACCACAACTACTTTCCTTCCTGCGTTTATCTCCACCACGGGAAAGGTCTCGTCCGCAAGCTTTTTATACTGCTCTACCAAGGTTCTCGCCGCCTCAGAAAAACCCCCAGCCACTCCAGCCCTTACCACCTGCTGTGGGTCTATGCTTTGGAGCGTGCCCTGAGGAGAAACCACTATGTTGGTGGCGCTTTGCTGAAAAACTCGGGATATACCTTCAATAAATCCAGCCACGAGCATCCTCGCAAGAATAGCCCCTTGTTTGGTGACCACTCTTCCCAAAAGTCCCACCTTTCCGTCCTCTCCCGACACATAGCCAGAGACCTTCCTTTCCACCACCTGACCGTCCTTTTTAACACAGCTTATGGCCTCAAGCCTCACATAAGCCCTTTCGCTGGCTAAGTCTCCATATCCCGAGCCCACCACAAAACACTCCCTTATGTCGCTTTTGTAAAGGTTTGGTAAAATTGCCTTATCGGTAAGTCTTATGAGCACGGGATGAGGAGAGGTCTGAGCTTTGCCACCAGTGGGTGCGTCAAGTCCAGAGAGAAGTATGCCTCGGACAAAGGCTCCAGCAGGAATAATAGCCCTTGGCTTTTGAGGTTTTTGCTCCTCATTGGGAAGACTTTCCTTTTTCTCCTCTTTCTTTTCTTCAGCCTTCTCCTGCTTTTCTATGGCTATAAGGTCTATAGGACGACTGGGTTCAGTTCTTCTCTCCTCAGGAGGGGCTGGAGGATAGCCCGCCCCCTGCTGAGCACTGGGAGGTGGTGGAGGAGGAGGAGCGGGAGGTGGCGGAGGAGGAGTGAAAACAGATGAGGGAGGGGGCGTAGGAGGTGGCGCCTGCTGTTGCTGTTTTCTGAGCTCCTCCAGCTCCTTTTCCAAAGCGGAAAGCCTCTCTCCATAAAGCTCTTTAAAGCTTTGCTCTTCCATCTTCTCTGGCTTTGGCGTCTCTATCTTGGGCGGTGGAGGTTGAGCGGCCTCTTGCTTTTTGTCTTTGCCCACAATCTCCGTGAAGATTATCACCGCTCCTCCGATGAGTAAAACCGCACCTCCTAAGAAGAGAAGCTGCTTTTTTTTCTCTCCTTCAAACTTTTTAAGCATCAGAACTTCACCTCTCTTATGATTAGCCTGCCGTTTTGTACCGTATACCCCAGCTCCACCGTCTTGCCTGGCTCATCTGCAATGTGTAGGTTCCCCGTCATCTTCCTAAGAATGCCATAAACCACTATCTTTTGGTTTTTTTGGTCTATAGATACCTTCATGGGATAAAAAGCCTGATACCAGTCGTTGTTTTTGACCGCCTTGGCGTATCCCGCAAAGCTATCTCTGATGACCTTTGCCTGTTCGGGCTCCGTGGTCAAAAAGGGGGTAATGCGTGAAAGGGCTTTATCCACATTGGCTGGTGAAACAGACAGCAGACTGTCCGCCACATACACCGCCACCTGCTCCATGTATGCGTAAGAGAGCGTGTCTCCCGAAACCCAAAACTCCTTATCCACTTTGGGAGGAATGACCACCACCACCTTTTTGTTGCTCGCATGCCAAAGCAGTATCCCTTCCAAAAGCACAATAGCCAAAAGAGCGTAGATGATAACAGCTTGCCAACGGACCTCTTTTGAAAGCCTCTCAAAGTCAGAGAAGTATTTAAACCCCCTCATAAAGAGTTATTATAGTGTGCTTACCTTCTACCCGTAGCCCACTGCTCCAGAGCCCTTGCCATCCCCGCAGCCCACCACTCTATAGCCTGAGCACACGCATCGCTCGTGACCGCACTTGAGAACTCCTCTATGGTGTATCCCGAACAGTCGGGGTTTTTGGGAGAGCCCCAGCCTTTGCCTATCTGAGGTCTCCCACACTCTTGCAAAACTCTTGCCAGCGCCGAGTTAAAACAGCAAAAAGACTTTTTTCTTTCTATACATATCCTCCTTAAAATTCTTTTGCTACAGTAAGTTCCTACCTCCTTGCAAAGCCCTGCCTGTCTTTTTTTCTTTAGCTCCTTTTCTCCCTTTGAGCACATGCTTTTTGTCCATCCACTCAATCCACAGCAGGAGGCTCCTAAGGTGGTTAGACCACCAGGCCTACAGGTTTGCGCATGTCCTGAGAAAAATCTGGGATTAACACACTGGGCAGTATTGTCAGAATTCACAGGCTGAGAAGTAGAAGGGTCTGAATTCTCAGGCTGAGTAGACTGAGAGGCAGAAGGGTCTGGAACTTGCTTTTCATAGCCTCCCCCAAGATCAGACGTGGATTTGCCACATACACCACACCTCATCCCTTGAGAATCCACACCCACCCCCACCAGATTATCATTCCTCCTGCTCTCTATAGCTTGATAAAACTCGCCGTAAGAAGTGGAATAAAGTTTAAGCTCGATAACAACAATCGCGTCAAACGACCCCCCCTCCCACTGCCGCCACGTCTCCTCGTCAATCAAATATCGCCCGGACCGGTATAACGTCCGCGAATTCCTGCCCTGCGTAGGAACAGAACAGTCCCAGTCAGGAGGCGTTTTGGCGGTGACAGGGAAATAGCGATAGACAGTGTCAAAATCGGGCTCTCTTTCTATAATAGTATATGCCGCGATAAACTCGGTGCAAAGGTTTAAGCTCCTTTGAGAAGCAGCATCTATTACAGTAGTTGAAGAGGAACACCATAGTTCAATAGTATATCCTCCGTATAATCGCTCCTCAACGTAACGAAAAGAGCCCTGAGGAGGACCCCCCACAAAAATGTCTCGGTAGATCTTATCCTCCCTCGTCCAGGGGTTCCAATTACCCGATTCATCATGTGTATAAGTCCATACTTTACGAATTTCAAAACGAAAGGCGGTAGGATAGCATTTGCGGACTGTCTTTAACCATGTTTTATTGGGGTTGGCGCAGTCGTTATTCGCCACCACCCACGTAGACCCATCGTATGAAATATAATCGCATGTTTCAGCGGAAAACCATCCGTCAGGATAAAGAGCCCCACCGCAGACCCAAGAAGATAATAAACCACGACCACCAATAAAGTTGTAATAACCATCATAGCCCTGAGGAGTAGGAAAACAGCTTATGCCAAATTGGGAAAGAAGATCTTTATACTGAGAGTAGCTTACGGGAGAGGTGGTCTGATATACTGCCCAAATGTCTCCGTCTGGATCATTGGGATTGGGGTCAAAGGGTATGGGACCTTTCCATAAACTGCTGGTGCAAAGGCTGTCCGATAAATCCGTTGGGCATACATACCTACCGTTTACGAGCTGGCAAGCCGGAAGTTCGTCGCATCCGTCTATAAGTCCGTTGCCATTGCGATCCACCGCACACCTATAGGTGTCAAAGGTAGGATTGCTGGGAGGATTGTCCTGAGAGCAGTTGGTTATACAGCTCCAGTTGGCGCACGCAGGATCACAAGGAGCACATCCCACGTTGTCAGCCCAGCTCCAGCCCAAAAGCACCAAAAGAAAAACTATCAGTTGCATGTTCTGTCCTTTAAAGCTTGATAAATGGCGTTTAATGTGGCGGTGGCTAATCCAAAGCCTGTCCTCATCTGGTCTCCACACCTACAGCTCTCCACCACCTGCTGCTCCCCACTGGCAGGACAGGTATCACCATTGCACGACAGCACCTCATAGCTTGTCCTGCCGCCAGTGCTAAACTTAACGGTGCAATACTTTTCGCACGCAGACTCTTGTCCGTAGCCCACAAAGTGGCTTTGAGAAGAAGAACGATAAAGAAAGCTCATCTGCCCACCTGTTTCACTCCAATCCAAAGTTCTCATCATAGTATCCACGTCTGACATGTCGTAATCCCTGCGAGCTTGATTTTGACACTTATACTCCCTCCTTATCCTCCACCACTGCCTGCACTCCTGAGTGCCCCCCACCGTTCTACAGGTCTTAGGCGGAAATTCGCAGTTCTGAGGAGGAGATTGTTGCGTTTGAGTGCTTGAAGTCCAAGTTTTGTTTCTTTCGTTCCTCACCACCTCCACGCATCCCGTAGCCTGCACCAGCACCTGACCATTCCTAATGACCTGATAACCCCTGCCGTTAGCGTCTATCCACCACTCATTCACTTTTTGACATCCCTGCTTTTCGTATTCATCGCAACTGCTATCTATTCTCTCCCCCACTACCTCCGAGACTTGGGAAAACCTAAAAAAATTACAACCAGGGGCATTATCTACTCTTACCGTTATCACACTGCTTCTGCTTGTAGGGTTGTAGATGTTAGAAAGCCACACACGATAAGGTGTGGGCTCTGAAGACACACACTGAACATCATAAGACGACACTCTATCGCCATCGGTTATGGCCTCTCCACCTCTCCTGCGATTAACGGAAAGTCTACCCACCTCCAAAGAGCTAAAGCTTTGTCTTGGGTCAAAAGAATAGACCACCTGAGGCGCCGGAGGAAACATGCTCGCCCCTCCACAGGGAGCACCTTCCCAATAGCCCCATCCCCTGAGAATGTATCTTTTGCCATCTGAAGAGCACTCAAGCCAAAAATAAGAAGAGTAATTCATGAAAGTGTTAGAGCCAGTAAAACATGCGATGGATGAGTCGTTGTAGCCATCAGGATAAATCCTCTGCCCTGGCGTGCATATACGGTCTGAGGCATATTGAGGTCCTACATTGCGAACTATCTCACAAACCGCTAAGCCCGTAGCCTGATTGTCTATAACACCCTTCGTCGCCCTGCAGGTGGGGTCTTGAATGGGGTCGCACGTAGAGTAGTAAAAAATAGCATCGTCATTCATAAAGTAGGGATTGTTTAAATACCTCGTCTGAGGAGGATTTCTGTTAATGCCTTCACAATCAGTAGCCTTGCCTCCATAGTAGAGCGTCTCATCTACTCCCTCCTCTATGCGAGAATTGGTAATAGGCTTGTTAATGGAGCGGTAATAATCTAAAAGCTGAGAAATCCAAGGACCTGCAAAAAAAGATGGTAGTTGTCCTTGGGATGTGGGGTCCGCACAGCCAACTAAAGTGCTCACGCTCTGCGTTCTAACCACTCCTCCCTCGATTTTATACTGTGTGCATCCACTAAAATGAGTGCCAGTCCAAGTGGAACACACGCCGCCCGCACAGAGATAATTACCGCTTGCGGTAAAGCTCCTGTCCAAAACTCCACTGTCTGGATTGCTGGCATAACGAAAGGTTATGCTCCTTCCAGATAACCGAGCACTGGCTATTAGCTTCTCATCCCTTACCTGCCCCTGACCACACATCAAAGCAGGAGCATCGTGCCTCGTGCTATCAGGTCCCACATACTGCCTGTTTTGCTCCGTCGCCGGTCGCATAAGCTTCTCTCTCACAGCCCCACTGTGCCTGTCGCTTCTGTAAGTACCTCGGGCGTTGTTGCCCGCTTGCACGCCTGGATTGGCTTCGGGATGAGAGGAGGGATTTCTTAAGTTCCAAGCAAAGACCACTCCCATAATAGCCATTAGCGTGGCAAGCTTTCGCATGGCAACTCCTTCAAAAGCCTCCCGTTTTTATAAACTCTCACCTTACCCCTACACTCCACTATTATAAACCTTACCTTGCTTTCATCACACTGGCCAAAAAAAGGATTTCTCTCCAGAAAGACCGCAGAATGCTCCACTCGGGCTGTGTAGCAGTAAGGCACATCCACTTTTACATGCCATTCGGGAAGTCCTTCAACAGGCATCATCTTCTCTTCCCTCAAAAAGCACAACAATCCCTCTTTCTGTATATCATCCAAGCTTGATTGTATTGATTAAGCACGGGCACATTTTGTCCCCAGCCCCAGAGAACAAAAGAGTGCCTTCCTATGGGAAAGCGTTTGGGATGGACGATGGGATAGATGGGGAATATGCTGTATTGTCTTTTTCTCATAATGGGCATGGGATACCTTCCACAAAGCCCAGCCTTGCCAAAGGAGCCCCACAGAATAAGCTCTCTGTGCAATTTGTAAAGCATGCGTGTTATAAGCCCAGCGGCCGACTGGACGTCATCTATGGGAATACTCTCTGACATGGGATACATACTGCCCCACGCCCCCATACACCAAAAGAGAGGATCCAGAGGAAAACCTACGGTAGAAGTAATGGCATCTATAGCACAAGCCATCTGAGCTATAGGATTGGCAAAAAGAACCGCCTCAGGACCTAAGATGGTGGCCAGCATGTCGTTTTGCCAAAGAGGGTCCAGTTCAGTTAGGTATGCAATGTCAAAGGGATTTCTCGTCTCAAGACAGACAAAGTCCATAAACAGCTCCAAAAGAGCCCAAGGAAGGTATCGGTAATAGTGCATCTGCAAAGTTCTGAGCTTAGAGTTGTCCTCGTCGTTGGAAGAAACCTGACCTATGGCAAAAGCATTGAAGGGAATTTTTCCAGTAAGCCCCCCTGGTATAGGAAGAGTGGGTGTGCACCACGGAATGCGCGCAGGCTCCATAATGGCTATAGGCTCCCAAAGCCCTATCTTTATCCCTATTCGGGGAATGGGCTTGCCACAGAAACAAATGGGAGCCATAGATAGGTCAAGGTCTTCCAAGTCTTTAAAGAAGGAAAACTTCATAGGACCTATGCTGATGGGAAACACGTTGTAGACAGTAGCTATAGAGGTGAGGACTATCTTCATCGATGTTTCTGGTCCCGCTCTGCATATTACCTTGCTTACCTCACCGCCAGCCGTTCCAGTGCCCCCCGCGGGCACAGTGGCAAAAGAAAAGCTCACCAAGACTAAAAAAAGCAAGAGCTTATTTTTTAAGAACATCCTCTCCATACACCTCCTTGACTATGTGTCCCTTTTGTGTGTCCCAAGTGAGCACGCTCACCCCCTCCGTTATGCGAGCCACTTCTCTGAGCTTGGGATGGAGAAGGTAAACTCTGGCTTGAAAGTTCTCCATGAGACTGAAAACTCTCCCGTCGCTCGCCACAAGCATAGCACCTTGATACTTGGGCAGTATCCTTTTGACTATCCTAACCTGCCTCTCATCCCTACCATCAAACACTATCACAGGTGGCGCTGGAAAGTTCCAATGCTTTATAGGTCTAAAGCGATACCCTTTGGGATAGAGAATCCCCACCACATTTCCCTTGTCATCCACTCTGGGAATGTCCATCTCCAGCTCATACACCCAGTCAATCCGCTCAGTCCTTGACCTCTTGGCTAAGGGCAAAGACCTTCTCCAGTCCTTCATAACCTGCTCTTGGAAGTATTCGTCCGTGTATCTTTGAAGATATTTTTGTGCCTTCTTCACCGCCTGCTCTTTCCTTTGCTCTATCTCCTCCAAAACATCGGGCTCCGCTATGGGATAGGTCTTGCCAGCAAAAGCAAAGCCAAGCATTAGACTAATAAGCCACAATCTTCTCATCCTTTACGTATCCCTCCATAAAGAGCGTTAGGATGATGGCATCCTCCAGCTGGCTAAAAACCTTGTATCCTGAGCCCACTCTAAAGTGCTTGGGATAGCCCTTTTCGTTTATGACCAAAAAGATGTCAGGGAAATTGCTCGAGCCAAGCCTTGCCACTAAATTGGGATGTCTTTCTGCTTGAACAACAAGATAGTCCCATCCGTAGCGTTTTTTGAAGTCTTCTAAGACCAGTCTAAAACCAGGGCACTCAAAACATCCCTCGTTTTCCACTACCAAAAGCCCCATGGTCTTGGCATACTTTTCAAAGACTTTCTTTCTTTCCCTTTGTCTATAGACTATCAAGGCGTCCGTCATGGGAAGAGCGGTGGGGATGTCGTAAGAAAGATTGGGGTCTTGTCTCATGTAGTAGTCCGCAAGACGAGCATACTTTACAGACCTGTCTCTTATCCACCTTGTGAGTTTCATATGCTCCAGCACGTTGTGTCTCGTGGGATACATGATGGCTATGGCACGTGCCTCCTTTTCAATCTTTTGGATTTCATCGGGATGCAACCTGTCCAGTATGTGCCAAGGGATCTTCACCTCCAAGGGAGCAAGCTTGTATTCTTCTTTCTTCTCTTCCTTTTTCACCTCCTTTTTCTCTTCCTTAGGAGGACAGTATTCCTTCCAAAACCAGCCCCTTTGGCTGTCCTCATAAAAGTTCTTCGCAGGTTTACACTCCTGAGCAAAGACTACTCCAACCAAAAGCAGAAGCAGGAGCATAGAAAAAATTTTATCAAGGAAAGGGTCTACTTGACAACCTCCCCAAACCTCTCTAAAATAGAGTATAAACAAAAACTAAGGAGGTGAAGGACATGAAATACTTGCCATTGCTACTTTTAACCGTAGCCTTAGCCTTTGCTGGCACTGGTGGTTCAGAGGTGCAGTCGTGGTATAACGACATCTCCAGCGCCCTCGAGGGCTTTTGGGGCAAGCTCATAGCTCTGGCCTTCATCGGTTTTAGCTTAATAGCTTTCAAGGAGGGAGCTATCATACCTGCCATCTTCCTCATCTTCGTAGGCTTGGGAGTGGGTGTTATCCCAGACGTGGTGGATGCCAGATTTACTCTGAACTTCTAAGCTAAGGCTGGAGGCTTTAGCCTCCTTATCTCATGGAAAGAAAGTATGTTCCCAAATACATAAACGCTTTACCAC
>Ga0105156_1000018_pt1 | contig 21846 bp, 19 predicted proteins | sample SSWtaG_3_FD_89673 | JGI IMG/M metagenome (GOLD analysis project Ga0105156, IMG submission 89673) | Hot spring microbial communities from Sandy's Spring West, USA to study Microbial Dark Matter (Phase II) - SSWTFFsm_matched | ecosystem: Environmental > Aquatic > Thermal springs > Hot (42-90C) ...
GGAGGGCTCTTGAGGGCCGAGCGCAAGAAGAAGCTCATAATAATAGACGAGAGGGGGAGGAAGAGGGCCATAGAGGGAGGGTACACCGGCAGGATAGTGAGCGTGGACGTGGAGATCTTGAAAACCTTGCTCGACAAAGGGTTAGTGCCAGTAGTGGCCCCGGTGGCGCTCGGAGACGAGAATGAGGTGCTTAACGTCGACGGCGATAGGGCTGCGGCCCACATAGCCAAGGCGCTCAAGGCGGATACGTTAGTGCTACTGACCGATGTCGAGGGGGTCATGATGAACGACAAGCTCGTGCACAAGATGGACTTGAATAAGGCGAGGGCCTCCCTGAAGCGCGTGGGGGCGGGCATGATAACGAAGCTCTACGCGGCGGTCGAGGCGCTCGAAGGCGGCGTTGGGGCGGTCGTCATAGCATCGGGGTTCAAGGATAGGCCGGTGACCGAGGCCCTGCTCGGCAAGGGAACGGTGGTCACGGTTGGCGGATAAGTACGCGAGCTTGGAAGACGTCCACCTGGTCCCGACATACCAGAAGTTCCCGGTCACGATAGTCAGAGGGCTCGGAGCCAAGGTGTGGGACGTCAATGGAAAGGAGTACGTGGACTGCGTAGCTGGCTACGGCGCTGCTCTGGTCGGCCACTGCAACCCCAGGGTCGTCAAGGCCATCAAGGAGCAGTGCGAGAGGCTCATAGCGTGCCACTGCTCGTACTACAACGACGTGAGGGCTGAGTATCTCAAGAGGCTCGTCAGCGTGCTGCCGAAGGGGTTGACGAGGGTCTATTTGTGCAACAGCGGCGCTGAGGCCGTTGAGGCCGCCATAAAGATGGCTTGGAAGGCCACGGGCAAGAGGAAAATCGTATCCATGATGAGGGGCTACCACGGCAAGACCTTGGGGGCCTTGACGCTCACGTGGGACCAAAAGTACAGAGGGGCCTTCGAGCCCCTCCCGGACTTCGTGAAGTTCGTGCCCTACGGCAACGTCGATAAGTTGAGAGAGGCGCTGAGTGACGACGTCGCTGCCGTGATCGTCGAACCGATACAAGGCGAGGGAGGGGTCGTAATACCCTCCGAGGGCTTCCTGAGAGAGGTGAGAGAAGAGTGCGATGAGAGGGGGGTACTACTCATAGTCGACGAGGTCCAGACAGGCTTCGGCCGGACGGGTAGGCTGTGGGCATGCGAGCACTGGGGCGTAGAGCCGGACGTGATGTGCATGGCCAAGGGCATTGCAGGCGGATTGCCCATGGGCGCCGTAGCGGTGAGAGAGGACATAGCGATTAAAATGAGGGTGGGCGAGCATACCTCGACCTTCGGAGGCAATCCATTAGCGTGCGCGGCAGCGCTCGCGACGCTCGACGCGATACTGCAAGACGGCCTGCTGGAGAACTGCAGGTCCATCGGCAAGTACATGATCGATAGGCTTAGGGACATCAAGGAGAGGTTCAAGGTGGCGAGAGACGCGAGGGGGATGGGGTTAATGCAGGCCCTAGAGCTCAGGGTCGACGTAAAGGAGCCCCTGCTCTCCCTGATAGGCGAAGGAGTCTTGGCGACTTACTCTGGGAGAACCGTCATTAGGTTTCTGCCGCCTCTTTGCATAAACAAGGAAGAGGTGGACGTGATAATAAGCGCCTTGGAAAGAGTGCTGAGCAATGTCAAGCTTTGAAGTGGAGTTCCTAGCAGACCTATTGAGGATCTACAGCCCAACGGGACAGGAGAGCGAGCTAGCTAAGGTCCTCTGCTCTAAGATGAGGGGCTTGGGCTTCGAAGTCCACATAGACGCTGTAGGCAATGTAGTGGGTGCGTTGAAGGGGAGGGGTCCTAAGGTACTACTCTGCGGCCATATGGACACGGTCCCAGGGTTCATTCCAGTCAAGATGGAGGGCGGAGAGATATGGGGGAGGGGCGCCGTAGACGCAAAGGGTCCTTTGGCGGCGCTGGTGTTGGCCGCGAAGAAGTATGCAAGCACGAGCAAGGGCAACCTCGACGTAACGGTCGCAGGGGTCGTGGAAGAGGAAGGGTCTAGCAAGGGAATGTACTACTTACTGGACACCATGGAGGAACCGGAGATAGCCATATTCGGAGAGCCAAGCGGGGTCTCTTGCCTGACCTTGGGGTACAAGGGGGGCGTGACTTTCGAGGTCGTCATCGAGACCGAGGGGGGCCACTCGGCCAGCCCGTGGCTGTTCAAAAACTCCATAGAGGAGGCCCTGTCGCTTTGGAGCGAGCTGAAGAGGGTTTTCGGCGCGTATGAAAGGAAAGACAGCAAGTTCTACTCACTGACATACTGCCTGACCTCCATGAACGGGGGCGGGGCCTCGGCGCTGGTGCCTTCTCGTTGCGCCTTTAAGTTCAACGTCAGGATACCACCTACGCTCAAGTGTCAAGAGGTGGTCAGGGCAGTGAAGGAGGTCGTCGAGGGCTTCGCGTGCAACAGGGGCGTTAGAGCGAGCGTCAAGTGGGGCGACTGCGTCGAAGCTTACGTACTGAGCAGGACGAGCGTCGTCGCGAGGGCCTTTACTAGAGCGATATCCGAAGAACTCGGAGCGAGGCCCTCCTTCGCATACAAGACGGGGACCAGCGACATGAACGTGGCGGCGTCCAAGTGGGGCCGATCGGAAATGGCGGCCTACGGCCCCGGGGATTCGAGCCTAGATCACACTCCGTGGGAGAGGGTGAGTGTCGAGGAGTACTTGAAGTCCATAAACGTCCTCTCGAGGGCCTTGTTGTGGATCGAAAAGCTCAAGAGAAAAGCTTTTGTGTCGCAAAGCTCTCCATAGAGCTTAGAACTTTTGATCACGAGAACTCGCGCCGAAAAGGTGCTGGCATTGTTGGAGCTAGACGACATAGACAATGCCATATTGAGCATCTTGGTTAAAGACGCTAGGGCGCCGTACACCGCAATAGCCAAGAGAATCGGCCTCTCAGAGGCCGGCGTGAGGAAGAGGATCGACAGGTTGGTCAAGATGGGGGTGATCAAAAGGTTCACCATCGAGGTCAGCCGGCCAGCGGTAGTCAAAGCGATAACCCTCATAACCGCGGACACCTCGACCGACACCTCAGAGGTCTCACGCGCCGTCAGGAACGTCGACGGCGTGGAGAAGGTCTACGAGGTCACAGGGGTCTACGACGTCGTCGCCATAATATCTTCGCCGAACATCGGCGAGGTGAACAAATGCATCGACGAGCTCAGGAAGGTGAAGGGCGTGCGCTCGACCAATACTATGATGGTCTTGAGGGAGTGGTGAGCTAAGAGAAATTTTATAAGCCTTGATGTGAGAGTTAGTCTTCGCATGGCTTTGATGGGGGTCGATCTTGGGTGAAGGTCAAGTGCCCGGATTGCGATGGCGAGATTAACGTGCCCGACGACGCGATAGCTGGAGAGATCGTGAGTTGCCCGGACTGCGGCCAAGAGTATGAGGTCTACTTCGAGAACGACCAGCTCAAATTGAAGCCGGCCGAAACGGTGAAGGAAGACTGGGGAGAGTAGCTTGGTAAAGGTAGTGATAACTTACGACAGGATCAGGGCCGAGGAGAAGGCACTGCATAGGGCGTGCGAGGAGCTAGGAGTCGAGGCGTGCCTCGTCGACGTAAAGGACGCCTTCATCGACATAACCAAGAGCGATGTGATTCCAGAGATCTTGAAGGGCGACGTGGTTATTCAGAGGTGCGTCGGGCACTACAGGAGCCTCTACTTGACGGCGATAATCGAGGGCGCCGGGTTGCCGGTCATAAACCCCTTCTATACTACTTTGATATGTGGTGACAAGCTACTGACGACGTTAGCCCTAAAGAGGGCCGGGATACCGACGCCCAAGACCCTTATAGCCTTCACTCGCGAGGGCGCTCTGAAGGCGTTCGAGGAAGTGGGCTATCCAGCTATCCTAAAGCCCGTGGTGGGCAGCTGGGGGAGGCTCGTGTCGCTAATTAAGGACGTAGAGACGGCTAAGGCTGTGATAGAGCATCGAGAGCTCATGTATCCGCTCTACCAAGTGTTCTACGTTCAAGAGTTCGTGAAGAAGCCCGACAGGGACATCAGGTGCTTCGTCGTCGGCGACGAAGCGATAGCGGCGATATACCGCTATGCCGCCCCAGGCGAGTGGAGGTCCAACACAGCTCTCGGCGGCAAGGCCGTCAAAATGGAGATAAGCGATGAGCTTCGAGAGCTGAGCATAAGGGCGGCCAAGGCCGTCGGGGCGTACGTGGTCGGCGTCGATTGCTTAGAGAGTGAGAGGGGCCTCTTGGTTCACGAGCTCAACAGCGTTACTGAGTTTAGGAACGCCGCTCCAGCAACGGGCGTGGACATAGCCAAGAAGATAGTCGAGTACGCTATCTCCTTGGCAAGGAAGTAGAGGGCTTAGCCCTTAGCGACGGCTATAGGCCTCAGTCTAGCGACTTTTGTCGCTATCCCCACCCTGTGGCTTACCTCGGCGACTCTGTCGACGTCCTTATAGGCCCTGTCCCACTCCTCTGCTAAGACCCTTATGCTAGCAGCTCTAACCGCTATGCCCTTCTCCTCCAGCTCCTCCTTGACCTCAGAGCCCTTGACCCGCCTTAGGGCCTCCTCCCTCGACATCATCCTGCCAGCTCCGTGGGCCGTCGAGCCGAACGTTATCTCCATGGCCTTGGGGTTTCCGACCAGTATCCAAGAGCTCGTGCCCATGGAGCCCGGTATTAGTACGGGTTGACCGACCGACCTGTACTTGGTGGGTACGTCGGGATGGCCTGGTGGGAAGGCCCTCGTGGCCCCCTTCCTGTGCACAAAGACCTTCTTCCTGACCCCGTTAATCACATGCTCCTCGATCTTGCATATGTTGTGCGCCACGTCGTAGACAAGCTTCAGCCCTAGGTCCTCTGGGTCCCGCTTGAACGTCTTCTTGAAGGCTTCCCTCACCCAGTGCGTTATCATCTGCCTATTGCACCATGCAAAGTTGGCCGCCGCTGACATGGCCGCGAAGTACTCCTCAGCTTCTCTAGACGTCGTCGGTGCGCAGGCTAGCTCTCTGTCGGGTATCGATATCTTGTACTTCCGAACCGCCATCTCCATCACTCGGAGGTAGTCGCTGCACACCTGATGGCCCAAACCCCTGCTACCTGTGTGTATCATCACCGTCACCTGGCCCTCCTCCCGAACCCCGAAGGCCTTAGCGACCTCCGGGTCGAATATCTTGTCGACGATTTGGACCTCGAGGAAGTGGTTCCCGCTACCCAGAGTGCCCAGTTGGTCAAAACCCCTGTCCTTAGCCCTAGAGGAGACCTTGGAGGGGTCTGCCGTCTTCATGCGCCCCTCTTCCTCGCAGTACTCTGCGTCCTCTTCCCAGCCGTAGCCGTGCCTTATCGCCCACTTCACCCCCTCTGCCAAAACCTCGTCGAGCTCGCTCCTCGTCAGCCTAACGGCCTTGGTCGTCGAGCCTAGACCCGATGGCACTAGGTTAAATATCGTGGTTATGAGGTCCTCGATGACGGGCTTTACGTCTTTGTACACAAGGTTGGTGACCAAGACTCTGACGCCACAGTTAATGTCGTAGCCTATGCCACCTGGGCTTATGACCCCCTCCTCAGCGTCCATGGCGGCTACGCCGCCTATTGGGAAGCCGTAGCCCTGGTGGCCGTCGGGCAGAGTTATGGACCACTTCTGTATACCGGGCAAGTGTGTCACGTTAACGGCTTGCTCTATCGTCAGGTCTTCGAGCATCTTGCTCAGGAGCACCTTATCAGCGAATATCCTGGCAGGCACCCTCATGCCGGGCTTGTAGTCCTTGGGAACCTCCCAAGTGTACTCATCTAATTGCCTCAAGGGGATGCCTTTAGAGGACAAGAGCTTCACCCCCAACTATCTGCTTGGGCCTCTCAAACGCGTCTGCTCCCAGCACATTAAACGGGTCGCTCGGATACGTGTAAGCTTCTCGCTCTTAAATTTCGCTCCTCGCACTTAACTACTTTACCCTCGACCCAGCAGGGGCTTCGCCGTCCACTGTAAGCCAGACGGGCTTTCCATCGACGTCGGCCGCCAACAGCATGCCCCTAGAATTGACCCCCATAATCTTCCTCGGCTTTATGTTGACGAGGACCACGAACTTCTTGCCCAAGAAGTAGCTGGGTTCGTAGTACTCCCCTCCGCCAGCGACCACGTCTCTCACCTCGCCGCCCACGTCAACCTTGAGCTTGATGAGCTTTTTAGAGCCCGGGATCCTCTCCGCCCCTACGACTTCTCCAATCCTCAAGTCCAGCATGTTGAAGAGCTCCATCGAGACCTCTTCGCTCATGCTATCACATGCAAAGACGTTACGTGGCTACCCTTAAATCCTTTGTCTTTACTAACCTAGACCTCGAAGACTATCGAGGTGCTGGGAAGTGGATAAGGTCGAGGTAAAGGAGAGAGAGGTGCTCCTCCTCCATCCCAGGAACACTGTCATAGTGACTTGCTGCACGCCTGACGGCAGGCCCAACGCGATAACCATAGCGTGGTTCACGCCCCTATCGCTCAAGCCCCCTATGGTGGCGATCTCGGTGGCCCCAAAGAGGTACTCCCACAAGTTGATATCCGAGGCGGGGGAGTTCGTGATAAACGTCCCGACGATGGACATGTTAAAGCAGGTGTGGGTGTGCGGGGTCAAGAGCGGTAGAGAGGTCGACAAGATAAGGGAGTGCGGCTTCACCTTGGAGCCCTCGTTGAAGGTAAGGCCCCCATCGATCAAGGAGTGCGTGGCGAACCTTGAGTGCAAGGTCGTCAATAAGCTGACGACCGGCGATCACACCCTGTTCATAGGCGAGGTCGTCGCGGCGAGGGTTGTAAAGAGCGTCTTCGACGGGGTGTTCGACGTGTTAAAGGTCAAGCACGTCCTCCACATAGGCTACGACAAGTTCACGACGACGGTCGACGAGGTTAAGAGGGCCAGCCTCTAGCTCTTCGCGCTCCCTCCATACAGTAATCCCTCAAGACGTCGTGGCAGCGCGAACACTTCGGCGAGGAGCTCGTGCAGATGGCGCTCCCGAAGAGGTACGTCAGCGTCTGGACCCAGCCACCAAACCCCCGAAACTTCTCCTCCGTCTCAACCTTTAGACAAGGCCCGAACTTATTCACGCACTCATCGCAATAAAGGCTCAAGCAGAGGGCCTTGCTGGGCATCCTCACCTCTTCCTCAACCCAGCCGAGCCTCCTCGAGACTCTCTGGAGGTGGGTGTCGCAGGGAACTATCCAAGGCGAGCGAGTGGTAAAGAGGAGGGTGGCATCAGCGACTTTGGGCCCGACCCCCCAACACGACATCAATGCTCGCCTCAAGTCCTCAACGGCGGTCCTTCTAACGTCAACTCCTAACTTCATGTAATCTCGAAGGGTCTTGACCAAGTCCACTAGTTGATAGCTCGTCCCAACGCGCTCGAGTTCTTCGAGCTTGAGGCTCGCTATAGTTGTGGGGTCGCAGTGCCAGCGATCCCAGAGCTCCTTGACCCACTTGCGCACGAAGACTTCGTACCTCGTCCTCTTAGACAGAGCTACGGCAATGAATATGCAGTTGAAGTCGTGAGGGGCTATTGAGAGCCTGACCCCGGGGAATAGCTCCGTCAGGGCTCTAATCTGCTCTTTGAGGGCGCCCCTAAGCTTAGAAATCCTATATGAGGGCCTCTCGTCCCACAGGCCAAGCTCGTGAACCAAGGCCTCGCTGGCACCCTCGTCGACCTCACTGGCGACATAGGCTTCGACTACTTCGTCGACTTGCCTCACGACCACGAGCCCCGCGTATAGGCCTGCTTGCTTGCTCCAAGAGCTCCCGTCAGTGCTGGCGTAAAGAGATGACACAAAGGATGGCTTCAGGGTCAGCTCTAAGTTGTAGTCGCCTGGGCCCCCAACCTTAAACCTCAGCACGAGCGGTCTCGTATGGGCAGTCATCGCGCGAGCAAGCTCCTTGGGCGCATGGCCTTCGAACACTTAGCGACCTCTCGGCTGTTGCGCTCGGCCGACTTCAAGGCGAGCCCGCCTCAAAGCCTTTCGCGGAGCCTTTATATAAGCTAAAATGTCGGGGTCGTGTATTACTCTTCGCGGGTCCTCGCTCTTCGAGGCCATCTGGGGTTAGGCTTTGGTCAATTGAGGGGAGGGGCAATAGCCGGCTTCGACGCCTTGAAGCTATCGGAGGCCGTTGAGAGGCTCGTGGTCAAGGGGCTCAGCAGGAAGTACTATCGAGTGGCTAGGGGCGGTAAGTGGTATGGCGGGATAGCCACAGCCGACTGTTGCGGATGCAACTTGAGGTGCGTGTTCTGCTGGAGCGGAGCCCCTAGGGACCACCCAGACAGGATAGGCAAGTTCTACACTCCAGAGCAAGTCTATCAAGCGGTCAAGACCTGTGCCCTGAAGCGGGGCTATCGGCAGATAAGGATAAGCGGGAATGAGCCTACCATAGGCAGGGAGCACTTGCTCAGGGTCTTGGAGCTCGTCGAGGGCGACGGGCTCTTCACGTTCATACTCGAGACCAACGGAATACTCATAGGGAGCGACAAGGGCTACGCGCGCGAGCTCTCGAAGTTCACGCGCGTGCACGTCAGGGTCTCGATAAAGGGGACGGGCGAGGAGGAGTTCTCGCTATTGACCGGAGCCATGCCGGAGCAGTTCAATTTACAGCTTCAGGCCCTGAAGAACTTGCTGGACTGCGGAGTCTCGTGCCACCCGGCCGTGATGTTATCGTTCAGCGACAAGGAGGGCTATGAGAGGATAGTGCGCAGGCTTGCGGAGATAGACGTCAGCCTGGCTAGAGATGTGGAGGAGGAGTACGTCTTCATGTACCCTCACGTCGTCGAGAGGTTGAAGAGGAGCGGCATAACGCCTCGAATAGCCTATGAGCCGAGCAGGATCCCGGAGGAGCTCATATGAAGAGGAGGAAGGGCTATCCGCACAACTCGGACATAATGGAGGCCATAATGGACTTGCTCGCCAAGGAGGTCTACGTGAGACCAGAGCAGTTCTACGAAAAGGTCAAGGCCAAGCTCGAGGACGAAGGGTTTAACACATCATACACGACCGTCAAGAGGGTCTGGAGATTGTACGAGGAGATGGTGAGGAAGGGCAGGATATACGACGCGCTTGGCGTCGTCGAGCGATCTGACGTAGAGGACCTCGACGAGCTAGGTTAGCTTGAGAGGCCCTTTCTTGACCCCTCTCTTGGCGCGCTCCTCAGCGGTGAGCTCGAAGAGCCTCCTAGTCAGCTCTATATCGGCCCTCGTCTGCGCTACCCCCCTCCTCTCGTACATCCTCCTCTGGGTCTCGATTGCTGACTCGAGTGCCAGCTCCGCGGGCTCCGCCCCAAGGCTCTTAGCCCATATGGTGAAGGGGGGCACGTCCTCGTAGACGAAGCCGTGCACGTGGGAGAACGGCCCTATCTTCTTGCCGGAGTATATCTGCGTGCCTATGCTCGTCTTCGCGTGATCCCCCACGAAGCAACCCAGCTTTATGAGCCCAGTGTCGACCCTCGTGCCCCTGACGGTGACTTTTACAGTGCCGTAGGTGTTCTTCAAGTCGGAGACGTTCGTCCCGGCCCCTATGTTGACCCAATCGCCTACGTAGGAGTGGCCCACGAAGCCTAAGTGTTGCTTGTTCGTGTAGCCCGAGATTATCGTCTTCTCGAGCTCGCTCCCGACGCCTATCCTGCAGACCCTGCCTATGTAGCAACCAGACCTTATGTAGGCCCCTCTGATAACGCAACCATCGCCTATGTACGCTGGCCCCTCTATCTTGGCGTACCCCTCAATCTCGCAGTCCCTGCCCACGTAAACGGGCCCCCTCCTGACGTCCACTACTACTGGGCCCTCGACTCGAAGATCGCCAGCAACCCTCAGCATGTTGGGGTCTCCGAGGACCTTGATCTCGTCGCCCTCATACGCCTCGCCCGTAGACGACACCTCGCCGAGGAGCTTCGACGTGAGCTCTATTAGTTGCCACGGGTACTCCACCAACTCCAAGTCCGCTTCCCTCACGCTTGCGAACGACTTTACCAGCCTCGGCTCAAACACTCTGTTGGCTATCGCTCCCCGTGCGACCCCCTCTCCTATCTTCAGGGCCACGAGGGTGCCCTTACTGACCAAGGCCTCTCCGAGCCTCAGGGAGGCTAGGAGCGCCAGCGCTCGAGAGTCGATCAACAACCTGCCGTTCACTACAAGCGTGTCACCCTCCACGTCAGCTTCGTTGACTGTAAAGCCCGTCCTCTCCTCAAGCTTCTCTCTTAGGTAGTCTCTGGCGACGAGCAACACCTTCCGAGGCCTCAAGACCTCTACTGCCCTCTCAAGCAGGGTCTTCGAGCCGCAGATGAGCTCGAAGGTCGCCTTGGTGTACGTCAGGGGGAGGAAGTTCTCGTAGCGCTCGTCCTCGAAAACGCACAGGGTGGTTACGCTCATCGAAGGCACCTTAGCAGTAAACAAGGCGAGGGGAGACTATTTATTTCTGATGACTTACTAGAGGTGGTCTGGAGGGTTGAGGTTGAAGCTGAGGCTCATGGACCTCCTCGCCTGCCCCATGTGCAAGAAGTTCCCACTGAGGCTACTCGTGTTCAACGTCGAAGAGAGGGAGAGGCCCAAGGAGCTACCATCTAAGTGCCCTCTGTACTGCGCTTTCAAGGGCGGTTGGGTCAAAGACGTAAGGCCAACGGACGGCGAGTGCCTGGACTGCTTCTCCAGAGAGGTCGTAGAGGGGCTGATAATTTGCGAGGAGTGCTACAGGTGGTACCCGATAATAGACGAGATACCCCACATGTTGCCAGACGACCTGCGAGTAATGGACCCCGCGGAAGAGCTCGAGTTTATGAGGAAGTGGCTCGATAAGTTCCCCAAAGAGGTCTTGGAGAGGGGCAAGCCATTTAACGAGGAGAGCTTAAAGGAGATGGATGTTAAGAAGCCCAGGCGACGCGGTCAATGAGCGTGCTCGAGAAGGCGCTGAAGTACCTCGGGGTCTACAAGTTCTATGAGAAGTGGCTCGAGGATAGCGTGAGGTCCAAGCCAGTACCTCTGCACGTGGGCGTGATACTAGACGGCAATAGGAGGTGGGCTAGGAGCAAGGGGGTGCCTCTAGAGGAGGGCTATAGGGTCGGGGCTAGGAAGGTCGAGGACCTCTTGAACTGGTGCCTGAGGCTCGGGATCAAGATATTGACGGTCTACGCCTTCTCGACCGAGAACTTCAAGCGCAAGCCCGAGGAGGTCGAGGCAGTCATGAGGGTTCTCGAAGAGGTGTTACAGAGAGCGCTAAAGGATGAGCGCATACACAGATACGGGGTCAGGGTCAAGGCCTTGGGCAGGACGTGGTTGTTGCCAGCCAACATCCAGAGGCTCCTCCGCGAGCTGGAGGAGGCTACGGCTAAGTACTCAAACTACTATCTCAACGTGGCAGTGGCTTACGGCGGAAGGGCTGAGATAATAGACGCTGTAAGGAAGATGGCCGAGTTGATGGTCAAAGGGGATGTCAAGCCTGAGGATTTGAGCGAAGAGCTCTTCGAGAAGTTCTTGTACACCTCGCATTTGCCCCACCCGCACCCGGACTTGGTCATAAGGACGTCGGGCGAGGAGAGGCTGAGCGGCTTCTTGCTGTGGCAATCGGCTTACAGCGAGTTGTGCTTCCTCGACGTGTACTGGCCGGAGTTCAGGTACATAGACCTCCTCAGGGCTGTTAGAACCTATCAAAAGAGGCAGAGGAGGTTCGGCGCTTAGCTCGACTTAACCGCGCAATCAACGCAGAAGATCCTCCTCCGCAACAAGCCCCTAGACTCACCAACGCAGTTCTTGCAGACCAGCCTGCCGCACCAAGAGCAACGATATACGTGGCTGCTACAGGCAACACCTCCGCAGACCTCGCACGCATACAAACACGATCCGCAGATGTCTGAGCTGCAGATGGCGCACTTCCTCCTCTCCTCGTCTGAACAGAAGGCCTTACCGCAACTCCTACAGATCCAGCTGTGCTCTTTACAGACGGCTCGACCGCATCTAGCGCACGAGGTCGAGCAGGTGGTGCACATGGGCTCACCGCATATCGAGCATTTATGAGCGAGCTCCTCACATATGGTCCTAGAGCAGGTGCTACACCTCATCAAGTGGTTCTTGAGGTGCTCTTCGCATAGCGTAATCCCACACATCGGGCACGACTTCGCGTGGCTCGGGCATAGAGCCTCTTCAACGCCGCAGACAGCGCACCTCTTGACGCATTCTTGACACAGCATCGCCTCGCATAGCTTGCACCTAGATGGCGGCTCTCTAGAGCAGAGGGTCCTTGAGCACGAGTCGCAAGCCCAAGAGTCCTTGGAGCACATGCGGGCGCCGCAGACAGCGCACTGCAGGGCGTGCTCGAGGCATAGGGGGTTGAGGCAGACCTCGCACAGCAGAAGGCTCGAGACGTCCTTCAGCTCTACGCCGCATTCTATGCAAGAGCCGTAATGGCCTCTGCCGTTAAGCGCGTTCCACCATATCCCGATCTCCTTGGAAGTCCCTTTGTCCGTTGTTATTTTCGCCCTGTACACCGGGATCCAGATGAGCTGGAACCTGGCCACCGACAGCTCGTCTAGCTCCGGCTGGATCACCGCGGCTCTGACGTCGAAGTCCCTGAGGGAGCTTATCCTGAGCCTGAGCTCCCTGAGCCTCTCCTTGCGCTCTGACTCCAAGGCCTTCTTTTTTTCGCTTAGGGCCTTCATCTGAGCGTTTATCTTCAACATCTCGTCCCTGATGCCCTCTAGCTTGCTCCTCCTGACCTCTAGCTGCTTTGAGAGCTTGATTATTGGCCTCCTCTGTTTCTTGGCCTCCTTCAGCATGTTGCTGAGCTGCTCGCACTCGTAGCGCAAGGCGTTGTACTGCTCGCCCAGCTTCCGGAGCCTATCGTTGTACTCCTCCATGGCCTTGTTTATCTCGGCCAAGGACTTCTGATATCTCTCCTCTATGTCCCTCTCCTCGCCTTGCTCTACCTCGGCCAACTCCTTGAGGCACTCGACCACGAAGGCCTGCTTGTCGCTCGTGAGCGAGAACTTGCCCAACTTCTTGCTGTAATATACCGTCTTAACGAGCTTCGTGGCGGCGTAAGCCAATAGCTCCTCCTTGACCTTTTTGACGGCTTTTTGATCGGCTATGTTAAAGCACGTCTTCTGATAGTAGCCCGGTTGCGGGGGAGAAGGGAGGAGTTCCGCCGACTCCAGCTCTTTTAGCTCTAAGCCATAGGCCTGAGCGCTGTCCCAGTCTATCCCCCCTACCTCCACGCCTATGGGTATTAGCCTCTGGAGGGACTCCGAGAACTTCAGAGGAGGGTTATCTCTCTCGACCCTCGCCTCCACCTCACAGAAGAGGGCAGGCATGTAGTTCAGCTCTATGGATTTGAGGTCGAGGTCTCCGAGCCCCTCCTTTATCCTCGCCAAGACCGCCGACTCGTCCACAGCTATGGGCAGGAACACCTGAGGGAAGCCTGGGGCCGATATGGGTTGCTTCTGGAGCCTGTCCACGTCTCGCGCCGCGGCCTTAGAGAGCTTCTCGAGAACCCTCGCCGCCGTTAGTTGACCGGGCTTGGCAACGTAGTCCAGTGGGTTGAACCCCTCGCCGCCGTGCTTAGTCTCTCGAGGCCTTACCCTGACTATTATGGGTATCTTCTCGACGGCCTCGCCCGTTATGATGGCCTCGCCGCTTTCAAGCCAAGCAATGACGTTCTCCCACTCGCTCTCGAGCCCTCCGCTCTCGAGGGTTATCCTCATGTCGTTCGGGTCTGAGAGCCTGTGTATTATCCAAGTGCCGACAAGCCCCCTGACCGTCGTGTCAAGGAGCTGAGGTCTCTGAGTTATCACTACCAAGCCAGCGCCGAACTTCCTGCCCTCTTGCGCGAACCTCCTAACGACGTCGGTCGCCTTGTTCCTCTCTCGACCGGCGAACCTGTGCGCTTCATCGAGGACGCAGTAGAAGGGCCTCAGCCTACCCTCCACAACCGCTTGAAACACCTTTTCCAGCAAGGAGGCCACTAATGACACCTGCTCCTCCTTCAGGAGCCCCCTGAGGTTGATTATAGTGCACTGGCCAGGCACCACCAAGTCTTCGGGATCGGCGCCCTCCAACGCCTCTAGCGGCACGTCGACCCCCGGGTTTATTTTGGGGTCCCCGAACTCCACAACGTTCTCCGCGTAGGACTTGGGGTAGACGTCGAAGTCCTCGGACGTCACGTCGCCCATGACCTTCAGGCTCGAGTACTCGCCGTGGACATCTACTACCAGCAACGGTACGCCCTTCTTCAAGAGCTCCTCTACGATGACGCCTGCGGTGTAGGACTTGCCCGAGCCCGGCTTTCCGACTATGAATATCCTGCCCAGCCTCTTTATCGGGAGCCATACCTTGCATTCCATCCCCTTGAGCTTGCCGATGTACACCCCGGTCGAGGGGTCGTCGCTGAGCCTCAGCGCCTTCCTGATGTGCTCCTCCCTAGCCAAGTAGACGGGACTCGAGGGGGCGAAGGGCAATTTGGGCCCTTGACCTATGACGAAGCACTCGGCGTAGACCCCCTCTTCCGTTCGATACAACTCCTTAATGCCGCAAACGTAATACTCGCCTTCGTGAAGGACCTCGAGAAAGGAGTTCCTACCAACGTCATCGGACAGGACCCTGACCTTAAAGCCGTTAGTAGTGGTCTTGCCCTCAATTACGCCGACGGGCTTGGTCTGAGACGCTTCTAGCTCATCCCTCTCCAATTTCTCTCCCATTTCTATCGGACTTGGGCAACTCTTGTAGTTAATCGCGCATTGAAACTAAAAGCTTTGGCTTCGGCCAATGAGGCCTCACGAGGTTCTACGTCTCTACTTTCAATTTTTGTTTCACCTGTTTAAAGAAGTGGTGTTGGAAGATTTTCCAGCCACGATCGAGCCCTCGAAGCAAAGAAGCGATTTTCGATGGCGTATCGAGGGGTCCCTCGCGAGGGGAGGATTATTATATAGCACCGCTTTACCGCTTTGCGAGGCATGATCGACGAACACGTGATGGAGGCCTTGGGCAGGGCCTGAATCGTGGTGAGGAGCGGCGAGGTCGTGGAGGTCGGAGAGGTCCCCTCATAACGTCGTGCCCGCTAGCGAGCAGATTCGAGCAACCCGTCAGGGCTTTCTCCAAAGAGGAGGTCAAGAGGAACATAGAGTTCAGGATCAAGAAGGTGGGCATGTTCACAAAGGAGAGAGTCGTCCTGTCCGATGAGGAGTTCGTCCCCTTCGGCTCTTCTGAGCTGATAAGCTTCGGGCTTAGGAGGGACATTATTGAAGGGGCAGTCGTCGTGACCGACGGAGCTGGAACTGTGGTGACTCGAAACCAGTCGCTCGTCCAAGGGCTCGGGAGCAGGATGTCGGGGCTGATCAAGACGAGCCCAATAGCAGAGGTCATCGAGAAGATAGAGGAGGCCGGAGGCGTGGTCTTCGACAAGGAGAGCGCCAAGATAGATCAGCTAGCCGGTGTGGAGCTCGCTTATAGGCTCGGCATTTCCAACGTCGCCATCACCGTAATCAACGCTGAAGACGCTCGGATATTCGCGACACACCTGACAGGGATAACGAAGGAGGGGGCCGAGAGTCTCTCGAGAACCTGCGACGTGATCACCGCTTGTGCATCGAAGTGGGTGAGAGACGTCGCCGGTAAGAGGGCCTTACTCCAAGCCGGGTCCGCGATACCCGTCTTCGCGATGACCAGGAGGGCGAAGGACCTGATACTCGAGAAACTTAAGGAGGTCGATCGCCAAGTGCTCGTCAAGCTGGAGACGCTACTGTACTCCGCAGGTCCGAGCCCCACGCCCCTCGTCTAGCCACGGGAGCCTCTCCATCGACTCGCTTCCATGGTCAAGAGGGTTTCTCGGTCACGCGGGTTAGCGGCTCTGTAGTGAGGTGGTGGCTTAGTCCTGCGACCAATACATCCTCGTCCTGATATAGTTCTTCTCAGCCTCCAATACGTCCCTGAAGAGCGTGCCGTCGCCTCTAGCGTCCTTGGCGAGTATTCTCGACGCCGTCTGAGGCCCCACGCCCCTCGCCGCTAAGACCATGACCGCCTTCTTGCCGTAGGTCAGGACCAAGCCAGCCGACATCTGGTACTTTCTGAGCTCCTCGGCCTCTTGCTTGCTGAGCCTCCCCATCTGCTTCTTCTTTATGAGCTTCTCCACCTTGTCATCGCCGGGCCACGTCACCGTTATGTACTTTGCCCCGCACCTGGGGCACCTAACGTCGTCTGGCAAGTACTTCACCTTCCTGACGGTCGTCCAACCGCCGCAGTACATGCAGACGAGCTTCACGGTCCTCTCCATCAGCCTCTCCAAGACTATCTCGTCGATGGTTCTCTCACTCGAGGGCTTGAATATCTTTGCTTCGAGCGGGGCGTACTTATTCAATATGGGCATCGCCAGAGGAGAGGCCCCTCCCTCGCCCTCGAACCACACGACCTCGATCGAACCTTCCTTGATCATTTCCAAGGCCGACTTGAGACCGTCGACGTCTAGCTTGTCTATCAACACCTCCATCCTAGCAGCCCTATCGACGACGGTTCCGAGCAGGAACTTGTAGGCCTTCGAAAAGGCCTTTACGTCGGCGTCCTTCTCCACTACCCCCATTCTCTTCGCCACGTGGAACAGCCTCCACAAGTAAATCTCTGAGGAGGGCAAGAGGCTTTGCACGAGGGGTTCCACGTCGTCTGGCGAGAGCTCGCTAAGCACCTTGGCTACAAAGCCGGCCCTCATCTTCTGAGGCGACATTAGCAGGATCCTGTACTGATCCGCCCTATAGCGGACGGCCGTGGCTAGCGAGCTACTGAGCATGGACGCTAATATCAGGCCGAGGAGCTCGTTCGACTTGGACCCCAAGCTCGCGTGGACCACGACGTAGTTGCCGAGGCCCTCGACGACTATCCTCCTATCGTGAGGGAGGGGCGCTCCGAGCTTGAGGTGCTCCACTACGTCGCTCAAGGCCTCTTCGAGTGCCCTCGGCGTGAGCGGATAGCCTTCAAGCGCTTCCTCAACCTCGCGGCCCTCCTTGTAGAGCTCCTCGACCCTCCTCCTTATCGAGGCGACTTCGAGGGCCACGTCCATGGGCACCGGTATGAGCTCGCCCACCCAAGCCGGTATGGCCCCGAAGACGTCGTCAGAGGGCTCCACGTAGACCTTAGAGTCCTCGACCCCTACGACCCTCCAGACCCTCCCTCCCAGGATTATGCTAGGTGCCCCCTCGGTCCTCGTGGCCACGAACTCCTCGTCAAGGACCCCAACCTTGCGCTTTTCAGGCAGGGCTATCACGTCGTACTTCTTGACGTCTGGTATCATGGATAGGTTGCTGAGGTAGAAGTCCATCGTGGCCTTCCCAGCCCGCTTGAGGGTCGAGCCCGCGAGCCTGATTACACCCCTGTCCGATAGGAACCTGGCTACGTCGAGGAGCTCTTCGCGCGTCAGCTTCCTATACGGGTACGCTCCCCTGACGACCTCCAGGGCCTCGTCGACTTCTATAGAGCCCTCGTCTATCACGAGCCCAGCTAGCTGGTGGGCCAAGACGTCGAGGGCGCATTCGTGTATCCTTATACCCTCGAGCTCTCCCTTCATCGCCCTCCTAGCCAATACCGCCGACTCTATTGCGTCGTCCGAGGAGTAGGAGACTATGAGGCCCCTCGCCGCAGCCCCCACTCTGTGGCCCGAGCGACCGACCCTCTGCACTAGAGGGGTCGACTGTCGAGGAGACGTGAACTGGATCACGAAGTCGACGGAGCCTATGTCTATCCCGAGCTCTAAGGAGGACGTGCACACCAAGGCCTTGACCGAGCCCTCCTTGAACTCCTTCTCTGCTTGGATCCTCTCTTCGCGCGAGAGGGAGCCGTGGTGGGCCTTGACCTTGAAGTCGCTCGTCACCAATGCCAAGCGAGAGGCCAAGAGCTCGGCGGCCTCCCTCGTGTTCGTGAAGACGAGCACGCTATCGTGCCCTCTAATCTCGTGGGCTACCTTGGCTATGGCTGACGCCACGTGAGGGGTCACTTGGAGCGTCGACGCTAAGTCCTCGCGAAGGAGGGGTGCGTCGACCGTTATCAGCATCTCCCTTGGCATCGGAACTAGGATTACCTCAACCTCACCGTCGCTACCCGCCAAGAACTCCTTGACGGCGCCCACGGAGCCGACGGTGGCTGAGAGCCCTATCCTCTGCAACCGCCTCCCGGCTATTCTCTTGAGCCTCTCGAGCGCTATGGAGAGCTGGACGCCCCTCTTGTCGGCTACCAGCTCGTGTATCTCGTCTACTACGACCCACCGAACGCTCGCCAAGCTCTTCTTCAATAGCCTGCCTATGAGCAGGGCTTGAAGTGACTCGGGCGTGGTTATCAGCATGTCGGGGGGTCGCTGGGCCTGCCTCCTCCTAGCGTGTTGTGGCGTGTCTCCGTGCCTGACCTCTATCCTGAGCCCCAGCCCCTCGGCGAGCCTCGAGAGCCTCTCCCACAGGTCCCTGTTCAGGGCCCTGAGGGGGGTTATGTAGATGCACAGCACCCCTCGGACCTCTTGCTCCCTCTTCAACCTCAACATCATGTCGAAGATCGGTAGGACAGCGGCCTCGGTCTTGCCCGTCCCTGTCGGGGAGACTATCAAGACGCTCTTCCCGGCCAGTATTGCGGGAATGGCTCTTTCTTGGGGCTCGGTCGGCCTAACGAGGCCTAGCGCTACCAGCTCCCTCCTGACTTCTTCGCACAGCAGGTCGAAGGCGTTCCCGGCCATTACCTCGATCGATCCTCGACGAGGAGCGTGAAAAAGCTTTAATTAAAATTTCTCTTTAGGTTTAATCATGAGGGCCTTCGAGAGCTTCGTTGAGAGGTACGGCGTACTGATAGAAGAGGAGCTGGCCAAGTTCTTGAAGGAGAAGGTGAGGGCCGCAGCTGACGAGAGGAGGAGGCGCGTAGTAGAGGAGATATCTAGGTTCACCCTCGGCGGGGGAAAGAGGCTTAGGCCTCTGTTGATGATATTGGGCTACGCCGGGTCCAAGGGGGTAATAGACAGCAGGATAGTGAGGGCCTCCATATCGATCGAGCTCGTCCACTCGTACCTCCTGATGCACGACGACGTTATGGATCGAGACGAATTCAGGAGGGGCAGGCCCACTGTCTGGAGGGCCTTCAGGGACGTGCACGCAGAGGCCTACGGGCTAGAAGAGGCCACCCACTACGGCTACAGCATGGCCATAATAGCCGGTGACCTAGCGGCGGCCTACGCGGTGCAAGCCCTCCTGTGGTCTGAGTTCGAGTACGACGTGGTCTTGAAGGCCGTGGAGCTGATGCAGGACGTGATAGAGAAGACGGGCCACGGGCAGATACTCGACATGGCTCTAGAAAAGGTGCCTCTGAGCGCCGTCAAGGAGGAGGACGTGCTCGAGGTCCACAAGCTCAAGACCGCGTTGTACACCATCGACGGCCCTCTGCGCATGGGAGGCGTCTTGGCCAGGGCGGACGAGGACCTCCTGAGAGCGTACTCGAGGTACGCCATCCCGGTCGGGATAGCCTTTCAGCTACAGGACGACATCCTAGGGGTCTTCGGAGACGAGGCCGTGGTGGGCAAGCCCGTCGACTCGGACATAAAGGAGGGGAAGAGGACCTTGCTGGTTGTCAAGGCCTGGGAGAGGGCCTCTCCAGAGCAGAGGAGGGTCTTGGAGAGGACCCTCGGCAACAGGCAGGCCTCTAAGGAGGACGTGGAGATGGTCAGGGAGATAATAAGGTCTACAGGGGCCCTCGACTACGTCCGCGAGCTGGCGCTGAAGCTGGCGCGAGAGGGCTCCTCGGCCCTAGACGAAGCCGACGTGAGCTCTGACGTGAGGGAAGTGCTTAAGGACTTGGCAAGGGTCGTCGTCGAGAGGGCCAAATAGCTATTCTTGGTAGACGACCCTGCCCTCCCCTATCGCCATGACCACCCTGCTCTCGAGGTCGAAGGGATCTCCGCTCCAGAGAACCATAGACGCGAGCTTGCCCGGCTCTATGGAGCCCAGGACGTCCGAGACCCCGAGTATCTTGGCGCTGTTGTACGTGATCGTGGACATCGCCTTGGCCCTCTCGTAGCCGAACCTCAAGAGGAACCTCAGCTGGAGGTGCAGGTTCCTCTGAAGGGTCACTGGGTGGTCGCTCATAAAGGCGAATAGGGGCTCCGCCTCCACCAAGTACTTCACGTTCCTCCAAGACTCATGCTTCAGCTCGGTCTTGTAAGGAAAGGCATCCAAGGGGCCGTAGACCAAGGGTATGCCCTGGGCCTTAAGCTCCTTGAAAACGTCCACTCCATGGACGTCACAAGCGTGCTCTACCGTGACCTTCAAGTTGAACTCCGACCTCAGCCTCAGAAGCGCCGCTATGTCGTCTTCCTTGTGGGCGTGGCACCTCAGGAGCTCCTCCCCTCTCAATACCCTTGCCAGCACGTCTTGCTGAGGCGTCAGCTCGTCGACGTCCTTCTTCCCCTTCTCGACCAGCCTCAGGGCCTTAGCAGTGCTCATGAGCTCCTCCCTCAGGATCGCCAAGACTCCCATCCTAGAGGTCGGCCTCCTCCCCTTCCACTTCCTCTGGGCCCTCGGGTTGTAGCCCAAGGCCATTTTTATGCCGGCGTGCCTCACGAAGGCCTTGTCGGCCGTCCTCTCGAAGTTCCTGATGACCGCCGCTCTACCCCCGATTATGTTGCCACTACCCGGCAACACGCACGAGTACAGGACTCCGTGCTCTAGCGACTCGACGAAGGCCTTGTCGTCCATGTAGACGGAGTCCAGGGCGTCGGCCAAGGTGACCACGGACTCGAAGGTCTCGTTGCTCTCCTCCTCGTAGCTCGGCTCGCCGCTCCTAACCATGCCTATGTGGCTGTGAGGGTCTATGAGGGCCGGCGTGATCACCTCGGCCTTGTGCAGCACCTCACCCTCGGGCCTCTCAGAGACGCTCACTATCTTGTTGCCTTCGAAGTTTACGTACTTCTCTTTAACCACCTCAAAGCCCGTATAAATCACGCGCGCGTAGACCGACTGCATAATCTCATCGTTGTCGAGGCAGTTCTTATAACGCTAACCAGCGCTACTGGACTCGGGCAGTGATGTGGGTTGAAAGCGATGAGGGGTGATTGGCTCTACCATGCTGAGCCCCTCGATACCCTTGAGCGCTGACTGGCTCCGCGGAAGGCTCTATAGCGAGGCCCTCAGGAGGAAGGCGACCGTAGCGATAGGGATCGGCGCAGAGAGGGAGGGCTATCCGGAGAAGGTCCTGAGGGACGCGAGGAGGGCCGTGGAGAAGGGGATGGCGCGCGTGAAGGTCGTTGGGCTAGACGAGGTCGTCGAGAAGCTGTCTCGGCAATGCGATGGAGTGGAGCTCGTGCCCTCTTGCAGGCCCGAGGCGGAGCTCGTGGAGATGTTGCTGAAGGGCGAGGTGGACGCCGCGATAAGGGGGACCCTCTCGGCCAACAAGACGCTGAGGGAGCTGAAGAGGTCCTTCGGGCTCGAGAAGGTCCACAGGGTCGCGATACTGGAGACCCCCCAGCGCACGGCATTCCTCTTGGCTCCAGTCGGAGTCGACGAGGGGAACGACGTGGACGACAAAGTCGAGCTGGCCAGGGGAGGGGTCGCGCTGCTGAGGGCCCTCGGCGTGAGGCCGGTGGTGGCGGTGCTCTCTGGCGGCAGGCTCGAGGACTACGGCAGGAGCCCCTTGGTCGACGAGAGCCTAAGGCAGGCGGAGGTCGTCGTCGAGAGGATAAGGAGGGAGCTGGGGGTGGAGGCCTACCACCAAGGGATACTGATAGAGGATGCCGTGAAGAGCGCAACGCTCGTCATAGCCCCGGACGGGATGACGGGGAACATGATATTCAGGGTCCTAACGTTAGTAGGAGGCGGAGGGGCCTTCGGGGCGCCGGTGGTAGAC
>Ga0105156_1000019_pt1 | contig 21428 bp, 20 predicted proteins | sample SSWtaG_3_FD_89673 | JGI IMG/M metagenome (GOLD analysis project Ga0105156, IMG submission 89673) | Hot spring microbial communities from Sandy's Spring West, USA to study Microbial Dark Matter (Phase II) - SSWTFFsm_matched | ecosystem: Environmental > Aquatic > Thermal springs > Hot (42-90C) ...
TTTCTCAACAATATATTTTAGAATTTGACCTATTTAAAATATATTTTTAAGTATATACTAAAATAAATATTTTATGGAAGCTGTATTAAAGGATAACAAAGGATACTTTACTAAAGAAATATCGATACTAAATGAAATAGAAAAGAAAATATTAAAAATATGTACAAATGGAAAGACCTTTTCAGAAATAAAAAGAGAATTATCCATTTCAGACCAGTTATTAAATTATTATTTAAATAAAAAACTAAAAAATTTTTTAGAAAAGCATTATATAAATAAAAAAACTATATATAAATCAAAAAAAGCTTATTACATTATAATAGATGATACTCCAGATTTCTACTTAGAAATAAATACAAAAAAAGATCTTCAACCATTTATTGTAGACAACATGTTAAATTCAATAATTGTAGTTGGTTCTCCGGACCCTCATGGTCCATTTTCTGCAAGATCAAGGGATTCTCACTATGTAGGTTTTTTAATGTCATATTTGGGAAAATTTTTTGATAAGAGTAAATATTCTAACTTTATTAGACTAGATACAGATATTATAAATGAAAAACTATTTGACGAAAACCTTGTAATAATTGGAGGACCTGTAACAAATATAGTAACCTATAAATTAAATACCAGTCTTAAAGTAAGATTCTTACAAGAATATAACTGGGATATATATTCTGAATTTTCAGATAAAAGATATTCAGATGAAACTGTTAGTATTATAGCAAAAGTAACTAATCCATGGTCTCCCGATAAAAAAATATTATTATTTGCTGGAAAAAGAGCAATAGGAACAAAAATAGCCATAAATTACTTTATAGAAAACGAATTAGATATTAATAAAGACTTTTATATAATTGTACAAGGAAAAGACTTAGATGGAGATGGAAAACCAGATAAAATTTATCTAGTAGAAAATATAACTATAAATTAAGATTCTTCTAATATAACCATTGTATAAGTTTCTTTTATCCCTTTAAAATTCCTTAGTCTATCTAATATAAAACTAGACATTTCATCTATATTTCTAAATCTAGCAATTATTAATATATCCCATTCTCCAGTTATGATATATCCTTTTTCTATATTATTGGACTTTAATAAATTCTGTAATAATTCTTTTTGAGAGATATTAGAATTTGGATCATATTTAATAAAGATTAATGATTTTATGTAGAACCCCAATTTTTTGTAGTTTATCAATAATGTATATTTTTCTATTATTTTTTCTTCCTCCATTCTTTTTATTCTATTATATATCGTAGACATTGGAAGTCCCAACTTTTTAGATATATTTATTATTTTTTCTTTACTGTTCTCCTTTAAAATATCTAAAATTTTTTTATCTATTTCATCAATTTTTGAAAAATTTTCAATCATTTATAAACATTTTATAAAATTTTTAAAAAACTTTTCAAATATTTTTAGAAAAATTTATTTTAGCAATAGTTATTAATATACCTCATGGAGGACCGGAATATTAGAGTCTTTAAGTAAAGAAGAAAAAAGAGCAGTATTGAAAATAGGAACTGGTGTTTTAAGAAAATTAACGCAAGAATTTGTAGATAGAGGGTTCTATTGGATACTACCAGTAATATTGAGTAAAATTACAGATCCTTTATGGCCAGATCCAAATTATAGTATAGAAAAAAGAATAGAGATAGAAATATATGGAGAAACTGTTAGGACTATGCAAAGCATGATAGTACATAAACAAATTTTAATGGCTGCAGGTTATGAAAGAATATTTATACTATCTCCAAATATAAGAATAGAAAGAAAAGAAAGAGCATCAACAGGAAAACATTCTTATGAATTTACTCAACTAGATTTTGAAATTTCAAATGGAAAAATGAAAGATGTTTTTAGATTAGTAGAAGATATAATAATAGAAACATTGGAATTTATAAAATACAACTATAAAGAAGAATTAAAGATATTGAATGTAGATATCAAAATTCCCGAAAAACCATTTAAAGTATATAAAAGAGAAAAACTTGAAGAGATTTATGGAAAAGATTGGGAAGAAAAAGCTTCTTTAGATCATAAAGAACCATTTTGGGTTACAAATATACCAAGACAATTCTATGACTATGAAGAATTAAAAACTGGAGAGTGGAAAAATTATGACCTAATATTACCAGATGGATTTGGAGAAGTTTTATCTGGGTCTGAAAGAGAATGGGAGTATGAAAAAATATTATATAAGATGAAAAGAGATGGAATTAATGTAGAAAGATTTAAATATCTTCTAGATTTAGCTAAAGAAGGAAAATTAATACCTTCTGCAGGAGGTGGCATAGGAATTGAGAGGTTATTAAGGTGGATTACAAAAAGAAAACATATTGCAGATGTTCAACCATTTCCAAGAATACCTGGCTATGTACTAGAATTATAACAAAAATTTATATTATAAAAAACTTAATATAAATTATGGCACATAAGAAAGCAATAATTCCAATAATTTTATTTTTAGTATTTGTAGTGGTAGGAATGGCTACTTTGTATTTCTTAGTTAAGGAAGAAATTATTAAAATACCTGGCATAGAGATTATAAAAAAAGGTTATAAACTAGGTAGCGCTGCCATGAAAAATAGCTATGTGTTAGTAGAAGGATCTATGAAAGTCGATATGAAAGTTGATAATACTCATGGATCTGGTACTTATAATTATATACAAACATATGGCAATTTTAGTACCCTTTTTGGTAATCTTTATTCAGAATTACCAGATAATCTATATTTCCTAATAATAAAGTATGAAGATGCCCATAAGATTTTATGTCTCTATTCTAATTATTCTAACGAGATGCAATATTTGGGTAGTTGTACTATTAAAAATGGCATCGTATTTTGTGATGAAAAAGATTATGGTTCAATATTCATGTGTGGGATTGGAATGATGTTAGTTTCAGATGATGGACTTAGATCTTATTCAGAAGTTTCCAAATATCAAGGAAAAACATATGAATCCTCATGCAAAGGAAAACAGTGTATTTGCTATGAAGTAAGTTATGAAAATAATAAAATTAAAGCATGTTATGAAAAAAACACAAGAATAGCAATGAATGGTGAGTTTATATTAGAAAGTAGTGCAAAAGAAGAATCTACCGCTAGTATTAAAATTTATGTTGAAGCTAATAAATTTGAATATAAGAGATTAGACGAAATAATGACTATATTATCTAAAGAAATAAAAATAGAAAATATTAAGGCTATAGTTTCTATTCAATAATTTTTAGCCAAATAAAAATTATTTAATTATATATTTTTATTTAATAAATTATCTTAAAATCTGAAAATCCTTCTAATTTTGTTTCTTCTATATCCAATTTCTTTACTTCAGCTCTAATAGGGCCTCTTTTGCATAATTCTATTAGTTTATTTACATTTTCTTCTCCCCCTTCAAAATGTGCTTCAACTGTTCCATCTGGACAATTTTTTACCCATCCTTTTACATTTAATATCTCTGCATTTCTTTTGATAAAGTTCCTAAATCCGACACCTTGAACTTTTCCATAAATTTTTATTCTATAGGCTCTCATAAAAATACTATAAAAATAAAAGCTAATAAATTATATTTTACAAAATTGATTTTAATTTTGTCATTTTTTTAGCGAATATAAAGTATCTAAATAATTTTTGAACAAAAATAAAAACTTAAAATTGTAAAATAGTTTTATTTATCATTAATTATCGTTATATATATAAGTAAACATATAACGAAAACAAAACAAAATTTTTCTTACCATTATTTTCAGTTAATATATATTTGTAATTTATTTTTATTTTTTTCTTATATCTCAGAATTGTATATTTTAAACTTTTCTAAACCTTATTTAATAACTTTAATTAAACCTATCAAATTAATAATATCAATCTAGATTAAAACTATTTAAAATTAATCAAAAATATGGAATGTTATACTTATATAATTTTTCATTATAAAGTCTTATAGAAAGTTTTATAAACTTTTTTGTTAATGTTACTATATGGATCCAAGAACATCATCGAAAGGAATAAATAATAAAGCTTTCGGAAGAACACCAGTAAATAGAAATACATTAGATAAAATAATTGAGAGAGCATTATTTGTAGCAGGAATACCTATTGAAAAACCTGAGCATATTGAAAAAGTAATTAGTATAGGCATAGAAAGACTAGACAAACTTTCGAAAAAAATTAACTATTCATTGGACGGATCTAAATTATATATAGATTCAATAGAGTTCTTTGAAGAGGAAAGGAATAAATTACCAGAAAGCGTTAAAAATCATTATCCATGGATACCAATAGTTCCTAGCATTATGTTAAGGGACGTTAGGTCGAAGAACAAAGACCTTTTAAGAGGAATAAAAATACATGTAGGAATCATACCTAAAACCGAATATGGTAAAGAAATAGTAACCCAAGTATACAAGAATATATTAGATATTGTTATATTCCTTAATGCATTAGGATATCCTATAGCAGCAAAATTTGCTTCATTTGATAATCCAATTAGTTATACTAATAAGGATGAAGACAAAGGAAAGGAGATAACTATATATATACAGGAAATTGTACCAAAATATTTAGCAGCTTTTATAATGTATAGACTTGAAAAAATTTTAGAACATTTAAAAAATGATTCAAATGTAGAAATAGTACGTCCCTCACCAAAATATCATGTATTACCTTTTAATGGAAATGTAGGATTCAGACTTTCTTACAATTTTTCTCCAAGTAATCAACAAGAAATGGAAATTTATTTTTGGGAACGAAGAAGTCATCCGAAAGATGTTGCTCATAAGTTATACGGATCAGACAAAATAATAAGTGAAATTACAAGTATGTGCCATTCAATTAAATATGTTTATGAACATTCAATTAAAAGAGAAGAATTAGAGCGCATGATAAGATCGGGAACTAATCCAAAAGGATATATAGTAGCTGTGCCTACTGAAGTATTGATAGAAGAAGGTGGTAAAAAGAGAAAAGAAATAGTATATTTGCCATTTAAGATTGAAGAAGCAAATAGTTCAGGAGAAATAAAAGTAACTCTACATCCTTTAGCTGAGCATATGTATAATTTAAGTATAGAAACTATAAATAAATTTAGAAATGCAGTAACTATTCATATAAATAATGTAAGTAAAAATCCAATATATAATCTGTTAGTAAGATAGAAGTATTAAGCATAAAAAATAAATAACGGATTTTTATTTTTTATTTAAAACTTAATGTTTTTATTTAATGTTTCTAATCCTACTTTTTTAGAAAACATTTCTCTAAATTTTTTATCTACTTCTGAAAAGTTAATTATTCTATCTCCATCATTACTTTTTATGATATATTTAGTAAATTCTTCATTATATGGTTTCAAGTCTACACAATTGAGATTTATTAGATAATTATAAGAATTTTTTGATATTTTCATATAACAAAAATATTGAAGGGTATTTAAATTACTAGATCTTATTATCTTTACAGCCATTTTAGGATACATCATACTGTACCTTACACTACATTTATTTATTATCCACTCTAATGATTTTATTCTATCAAAACCATTAATGGTTGCCAATAAATATATTATCGTACTTAGGTCAAAAATACATTTCGAAGAAGATATTAATGCTATTAAATCATAATACTTATAAAAATCTTCTAAAGAAGCAATAACTTCATCAAAGCTTTTTGTTTCCTTAGCATATCCATATATTTCTGGAAGGTCTATTATTTGTATTTCTCCGAAAGGATCTTGAGCGACTAATATGATATATAAGAAACCTTCATTTTTATGCATATTATACATTATTTCCCCTAGATTACTTTCTATTATTTTCATTATTTTGTCTAATCTCATACACTATATATTATGACGAAATTTTAAATTTTTTTTATATTATTACTAATAAGCAATAGCACTTAAATAATTATCTTATGAAGTGTTTATATTGCAAGTCGGATAATCGTGGTTATACGACAAGTAAATTAATATCTATAACTCTATAATATTTATCTTTTATGGAGTCTATTAGTAATCATGAAATCGCTAAAGTAGCTAAAGAAGCTTTGTTAGATGAATTCAAAGATTACATAGTTTATAATACTTTGTCTAAATTTGAAAGAAATGAAAAAAGAAAAAAAATATTAGAAAAACTTGCAGCTCAAGAGTATGAACATTATAAATTTTGGAGCAAATTTGTTCAAACAAAATTACCAGTATTTAGAATAAAGTTATATATTACTTTTATGTTGATTTTAAGATTAATATTCGGTATTACATTTGTAGTCAAATTATTAGAACGTGAAGAAAAAGAAATTATAAAAAAATATATGTCAATATTAGATTTCTTATCTGATGAAGATAAGAAAAAACTTCAAGAAATTATCAAAGATGAAGAAGAACATGAAAATACTCTAATAAACCAGATAGATGAAACTATTGTAAAATATATGGGGGCTTTAGTACTAGGACTTGCTGATGCTATTATTGAAATTACAGGAGCTCATGCAGGTACATTGGGCACAACAAACAATACTATAATAGCCGGAACAATTGGTTTAATTGTTGGAATAGGAGCTTCTATATCTATGGCTTCTGCATCTTATTTACAAGCTAAGCAAGAAACTGGAAAATCTCCTAAAATTTCTGCAATTATTACTGGTTTTGGTTATATAATAACGGTATTACTTATATCAATTCCATATTTCCTAATAAAAAATCCACATGTAGCATTTATATTCTCTATTATTATCTGCATCTTTTTAATCTTTATTTTTACATTTCAATCATCAGTTTATTCAGACAAAGATTTTAAATCAGAACTCATACAAACTGTAATATTGTTATTTAGTACAGCGCTATTGACTTATATATTAGGAGAATGGCTTGGTAGTATATTTGGAATCAAAGAAATTTTTAATCCATAAAAAAATTTAAAAAAATTTTTATATTTTTTCATAGTTTATTAGAACTTATAACTGGAAAACCTTTTTTCATAAATCCCATACTTCAATTTAAAGAAATATTGGACAACCTAATAAAACCTATGCAGCCTAGGGGTGCGTTCGGCGAACGCCATATTATAAAGAAATCTCTTGAATTCCTCAAACAAAGTTTGATCCTAAAATCAAATTGCATAGGAGACTAATAAGCTTAAACATAGAAGTTACTGAAAAAGCGTTCAACCTGCTACCAGATGTGTTCAAAAAGCCATAATGCTAAGCTTAAAGAGTCGGGTTTTATATATTAATCTACAGAACTCGCTTGGGTACATTCATACAAAGGTTTTAAGTTTTTTAATTTCTCAAATATATTTGTAGATAATAAGTACAAATTGGTAATTTCTTCTTCAAACAAAAAATTAATTAATTTAATATATAAGAAATAAAATTAGGAAGCCTTTATTTTAAAATCTCTGGCTTAATAAAATTCTATATAAAATTAGATTTTTCCTAGGAAATCACTACTCCAATAACTTTAAGAAAAGGTAAAGAAGTCTTAATATCTGATGGTTTTTATGTTTATAAAGTATTTACAAATAATACAGAAGTTTTAAAAGAATTTAAGAAAGAAAAATTAAAAATAGACTCAGAAATAAAAGAAATCAAAATAAGAGATTTAAAATATCTAGATAAATCTAAATTTAGAATCATAAAAATAAAAGATATTTATTATAGTTTCGAAAAAGGAGATTCTTTATTCGACTGGTTAGATGATTTAAAAATGCAAAGTTTATTAAAATATAATATTTATTATGAACTATACTTTGAAGAGTCTCTATTTAATGAATTAGAATTTAGAAAAAAAGAAATGTAACATATATAGAAGAAACTAAATGTATTAAGAAATTTAGATAAAAATGAAAGGTATTTCTATAAATTTTTAATTCTTTAGGATTTGGATTTATAAATCTAAAAAATAATTCTTTATAAAAAATCAATATTATGGTTTGTATAAATTCTAATTTTAAATACTTTATTTGCATAAACAATTAATTACCTAGAAACAAATCATATAAAAAGTAAAGTATAAAAAATATTTATACGCTTTCTAGAAGTTTCTTTATCTCTAATAATTTATTCTGCAAATATTTATATTTATTAACAATATCTTCCTTCTCTTTATTCAATTTTTCTAATTCAGATTTTATTTTACTAAGTTCAACTTGAAGATTATATATCATATTATCTTTATTATTTATTAAATTGCTCATTTCTTCTTTTTCTTTCTTTATTTTATTTAATTCTTCTTCCAAAACTTTGATTTGATTCTTTAATTTATTAATTTCCTCTTCGCTTTCATTAGAAAATAATGGAAGAACTATCTTCATTTGTCCAGATTTTAATTTTTCATAAGTTTCTATAACCAATTTTCCGGCCTTTGTTTTTCCACTTATATGATTTCTTATACTTTCTTCAGATCTCCCCAATTCATCAGCTATTAAACTTATTGGAATACCAGCCTTATATCTAGCAAAAGCTGCTGCAGCAATTGCCAAGCTATCAACCCACGTAGCTTTTTCATTTGGATCTTTTATTAAATCTAAAACCTCTGGTCTATACAAAGTATATATCACTAAAAATGTTTCTAACTTTTTTATATCATTTTTACCCATAGGGTTGAATGGTATATTTTTTAGGTCAATAGTAACTTCCCTATCAACAACATTCATGACTATATAGTTACAGTAAATATTTTTAAATATAGAGTACAATATTAGTCCATGTCTAAGATAAAAGATTTAGATTTAGGAAAAATTGGTTTATTGTTGATTGGAATATCCACCCTTATAGCTAGTATTGTTTTGACTAGTTGGTATTATGAAATGACAAAAAGGAATATACCTTACTACGAAGAATCCTTTTCTGCATATTGTTCACAAAAAGGAAATGGTACATTCATTATTATAAATGCTATTAGTACAATTTACGATGTTGTGGTTCAAAATATAAATAATGAAACATTATGTTATTTCCAAAAAATAAACAAAGGTTCTAGCGAAATATGTAAAGTAAATAATTACAATAGTTTATATATTATATCTACTAAAAATCAGAAAAAAGTTGTAGAATGTTTCATATACCTACCAGCTCCACCAAGAGAGCCAATAATATTACCACAATAAATTAAAAATTCAAAAATAGTTTATAAAAAAGCTATCAACAAGATAATTCCGTGTATCAAAGACCCAACTCCAAATAATAGATTTAATGCTGTTAAAATTAAGAATTTCTTTTTATAACCTTCTATACCACCTCCAAATATACTAAATAGATCAAAACTTATTGTTGTAGAACTCATTTTTCTTCCACCCATATTAATTGCATTATATTTCTTATCTGATCCTTCCAAAAATAAGGCTAGCATTCCAGTAGTAGTATCTGGAACTGTAACTTTTACAGGTTTTGCATTAATGGTTTTTCCAGTATCGGCAAATCCACTAATAACAATATAATCTTCATCTAATGGAATATATTGCTCTAATAAATAAATATACGATCTACTACCAAAATTAGGTCTGAACATTCTTCCAAAATCTATACCATCCGATTTTATTAAATCACTTTCAGATACACCCGACTTTAAATCTCTAACTTTATTTGTTTGAAATCTAAAACTATAATTTCTTAAATTGAATAAGTTAGCTTGTGTATTGTTACTAGCAGCATATCTTATATATGTCATTACATCATTAGCTATCTTTTTATTATTCATACCAAAGAAATTGAACAAATTAAGATCTGAAGGTATAACTTCTATAATATTTGCCCTTCCTTCTACATTCGGAGCTTTTTCTAAATCAACAGCTAAAAATCCAGTTCCATCTGTAAATAAAGCTGGTACTCCAGCATCAAGACTATCTAAAAATACAATACGCCAACTAGATGAAGAACCACGTCTAACTTCATAAATATACCATAAAGAAACAGAATAATATATACATCTCTGTCCACCAATTGGAGAAATCAATACTTGATTATTGTATGGTATAAATCTTCCCTTCACTTTATATAATCCATATGTAGCTACATGTATTTTAGTTATTGGAGTATTTGCAAGAAAATTATATATTGTATATTTTTTAAATCCTAATATTATCAAAACAGCTCCTATTACTAATAAAGATATAGGAAATATTACGGTACCTCTAAAAAAAATATCAGATATTACAAAAACAATTAATAGAATAAGATATGTTCCAACGTCTATATAATTTTTTGCTTTAATATTAGAAGCATAATCTGGTACATAATTATGATATTCTGTTCTAGTAGATGATAAATTTCTTAAATATACTTCTTTTGCAAAAGTTATAATTTTAGAATTTTTATTATTATTTTGTTGCTGTACTTGTGTATTTTGTGTATTATAATACTGATTTTGTGTATCAGTTGGAGCTACTTCTTGTTGAGATGGCCTTTTAACATAATTAGATGGATAAAAAAAATTTTGAGGATCGTTTTTCATCTTTTTAGAATTCTAATCTAGTAGATACATCTCTCCTTGCTTCTTCCGGAGCATGGTATAATGGCATTGGTTTTATTCCAGCCATAGAAGCTATAAAATTGTAAGGTATTTGTTCTATTTTTGTGTTTAACATAGTAACAGCTTCATTATAAAATTGCCTTGCATCAGCTAATTGAGATTCTAATTCAACAATAACCTGTTGTAAATGCATTACATTTTGATTGGCTTTTAGGTCTGGATAATTTTCTATTACTGCGAACAAATATCTAAACATTCCAGTAATCTGATTGGATAGATTTATCTTTCCTTGTATATCATCTGGTGGTATAGACATAAATTGCGATCTAAGCTGAGTTACTCTTTCGAATACTGATTTTTCATATCTTAAATAGCTACTAACTGTTTCTACTAACTTTATTAACATATCATGCCTTTTCTGTAATAATACATCAATATTAGACCACGCTTTCTCTGCATTTTTTTTCAAAGCTACTAAAGAGTTATAGACCGATACATAAAATAATACCCCCATTATCAAAAATACGACTAATATAATCACTACTATAAGCCACGAAGCCATAAAATAATAAAGAAACTCCGCCATTTTTAAATTTTTTAGTATACTTTAATACTTTATGAGTAATGTTTTAAATCATATTGCAGTGATACCTGATGGAAATAGAAGATACGCAAAAAAGTATAACTTATCATTATCTGAAGCATATAAAATAGGAGCACATAAAGCAGAAGAATTTTTTAGTTGGTCTATAGATTTGGGTATAAAAGTTATAACTTTCTTTGTTCTATCTACAGAAAATATAATAAATAGGTCGAAAGAAGAAATAAATATTCTAAAAGAACTTATAAAAGAATTCTTAAATAAAATAAGAGAAAGTAAATTAATACATGAAAAAAAGGTAAAAGTAAAAGTTATTGGTAGAAAATGGATGCTCCCAAAAGACTTACAAAACGAAATAAAGGCAACTGAAGATTTAACAAAAGATTACTCAAATTATTATCTTAATCTAGCCATTGCTTATGGTGGAAGACAAGAAATAATAGATGGAATTAAAAAGTTATTTGAAGATATGAAAAAAGGAATTATAGACATAAATAATATAACAGAAAATTCTTTTATGAAATATTTATACTTTGGAAACGAAGTTCCATATCCAGAACCAGATTTAATAATTAGAACTGGTGGAGAAAATAGAATAAGTAATTTTTTATTATATGAAATGGCATATTCTGAGTTATATGTTCTAAATAAATATTGGCCAGAGATTACAAAGGAAGATTTTTTAAATGCAATTGAAATATATAAAAATAGAGAGAGAAGATTTGGAAGATAAATTAATAAATTTTTATATAATTAATAAAGTTTTATGAAAATCAAAATATATACAATAAAAGTAATATTACTAGCCATTTTTGCTATATTGATATATTACTTAATCGATATGGGATTATTTTTACTATATAACAAATATAGTTATTTAGAGTCTATATTAAATACAATAAGAATATTTGTAAAAACATCAATTGTCATAATTGTTGGATATATTATTATTTCTATAATTAAAAAATACATAATTCTCGATATATTACCCAAAATACCACAGCACCTAACTAGTTTAGTCAAATTAGTTTCAGATGTTATACTATATTCAATATATATAACAGCGATATTATTATCATTGGGGCTAAAAATATCTGACGCTCTTCTAGGAGGAACTATAGGAGGTATTATATTAGGTCTTGCATTACAATCATCTTTACAACATTTCTTTGCCGGTTTATTACTTACAGCATCCGAATCCTTATCACCAGGGGATATTGTTATAATCCATAATGCTTTTTCAGGAGTAAGAGTATTGCCATATGTTGGAGAAGTAAGAAAAGTTGATATAATAAATACTTCTATAAAGACAATTTATGGTACTAAATTTTTATTTCCAAATAATTATTTATTAAACAATGTAGTAATACATAAAGTAAGAAAAAGTGGTGAATATATGATATATACAATGGAAACATCAATAAATGCGGACGTTGATGCTACAAAAGTAATAGAACTTTCTGATAAATTATTCGATAAATATTTAAGCCATGAGGATATACCAAAGCCTCAAATATATTTCCTTGAAAAAAGAGGTAATATAAATGTTTTATTAATTGTTATACAATTTAAAACAATAGAAAGATTAGATGAAATAATAGATGAAGTAAATAAAGCAATTGAAGAAGCATATTGGAGTGTTAAAAGTCAAAATAACCAAAATAAAACATAGACTTAGTAAGCTTTATAAACTTTTTTTAAATTATTATTACTATGACTAAGTTAATAGTAAAAAGAACTATATCTAAAGATATAGAAAAGGCTGATAATATAAATATATCGAAAAAATAAAATGATAGACATTTCATTTATATCTGCCATACTTCTATTAATAAACATTGTTCTAGTTTCTTTATTTGATTTAAGATATACTTTAAATTCAAACAAAATTAGTAAATTTAAAATAAATAAAAATTGGAAAATAAAAGAAGAAACATTTGTTCCAATATTTTTCCCAGTAAAGAATGAACCTATAGATTTGATAATAAAAAAGATAGAATATATAAAGAATAATTATAAAAATTATGAAAATATAATAATAAATTTTGTTTTTATTGACGATACAGACCCTCGAAAAGAATTAGATTTAATAAAATATTTGGAAAATATAAAAACAAATAAATATAAAGAAGTAGTAGATGAAAATACAACTTTTTACATATATGAAAGCTTTCCAATAATATACATATTCAGAATAGGTGGTGTCAAAAGAAAAGGTGCTGCTTTAGATGATGCAGTAAAATATTTCTATAAGAAAAGTAAAATTAAATATTTTGGAGTATATGACTTCGAATGGACTGTAAACTTAGAATATATAGAAAAAGCTGTAAAAATATTGGAGAATACAGATTATTCATTTGTATATTGGAATAGAAGGACTATTGGTGTAGACACTGTACATAGAGCTATTGGTATTTACGTAGATACATTTTTTGAAATAGTATTACCATCGAAGCAATATTTAGAAAATATATCAATGGTTCATGGTTCTTGTGGTATAATAAAAGTAGAAGATTTTTTAAAAGTTGGTGGTTTTACACCACATATAACAGAAGACGCTAATCTTACAGTTAGATTCTATATTAATGGATATAAAGGATTATATATTAAAGATTGGATAGAATATGGACAAAATCTCCCACCAAATATTAATATGACTATAAAAACTTTGAGAAGATGGCAAATTGGTACTGCAGATGTTATAAATAAAAATATATTCAAGATATTAAGAAGTAAAAATCTAAACTTCATTCAGAAAATAAGTTTAATACAAATGTTTACAAATTTATATTCAGTATTATTTATTTCTTTTACATTATTACTATCAGCTATATTATCTATATTTATTGATTTTTCTTTTGAATTCTATTCAAAATATTCGTGGTTCTTTTATTTTTCAATAATTTATATAATTTCTGTACTGCTATTCGAATATTATACAACTGCTAAAAGAATATACAAAAAACCAAGAATATTAGAAGTTATTTTATCATTATTATTTGCTTGGGGTTTGTCTTCTTTGACAATGATATATTACATTAGAACACTAATATTTGGAAATTATAATCAATGGATTGTAACTAAAAAGAAAAAAGAGAGTTATTACCTTGATATCTATGGTATAACAGTAGTACCAATATTCTTATTTATAACACTATTTTTATTTGTTTATAATACATATTGGATAATAGAAAATATTCTAGTTTATAAGTTGTTATCCTTAGAATATATAATAATTTATTTGAAAGTCATAATGATTGGATTACTACCTTTAGAGATATGGGTTTTGTCTCTAACAATAATACTAATATTGCAATTAGTTCATATGAGGAAAAGTTATAGTGAAGATATAAAAGATCTGTTATATGTAGGTATTATGGATAATCCTAACAATTCAGTAGGTATGGTTAACAAAAATCTTATAAAAATATCTAAATAATCTACTTATTATGATGGATTTATTGATGTGGTTAGTATATCTATCAATAATATTATTGAGTTTAAGTATGATAAAAGAAATTAAACTGGGCATTTTATTATTAATAATTATAGCAATGATGTTTACAGTTGGATTTCCTATGTCAATAATCTATTTAGGTATTATTATGTTTATAATTGGTTTACTATTAAACTTCTTTATGACAATCATACTAATTTTAGGAATAGTATCTGGAATAATATTAATAGCTCTTTTAATTTTGTCTATAATATAAAAAATTAATGTATATCTATTTTCCTAGCTTTTTTAATCAAACCTCTTATCTCCATCTCATCTTCTAAATATTTGATAATATCATGAATTGATAAGTATTTTAAATATTGAGATAAAGTTTGAGGAATAATATTTAACTTTAAGTCGTTATAATATTTTTTTAATGTTTCGTTCGATGTTGTAGCCAATGTTTCCTTTAATTTTTTTACTGCTTCGTTAGTTAGATCTTTTGTCTGTTTTGTTACCATAACTTATATTTACAAATTATATTTTATATATTTTTTCTTTGTTAAGATATGTAATTTATAAATTATCAAAATTCTATTTCAATATATCTTACCTTTTCTTTCTTTTTCAATATATGTCCAATAATAAATCCAGCAATTAAACCACCGAGATGTGCGGAAAAGCCAATTGGTAAAAATGGAAATAACATTCCAACAAAATTAAATAAAAACCATAATAATGCAGCATATTTTATATCTATAGGAATTATTATTGGAAACATTATTATTTTTTCTCTAGGTGATAATACAGCCAACGCCCCTAAAATTCCAGATATTGCTCCAGATGCTCCAGTGCCAAATACAAATGGATTACCAAAATATTGGATAATGAAAAATATATTTCCAACAATACCAGACAATAAAAAAAGAATTAAAAATTTTTTCCATCCATACCTATATTCAAATACATATCCCAAGAAAAATAATGATATTGAATTCAATAAATAATGATTAAAATTAGCACTTCCGAAAATAGGAGTAACTAAAAGATATGGTTTTTCAAAGATATAAATTGGATTTAAAGTAAAATATTCTAACGCTATTTTTGGATAAATAAGTGATATCATAAATACAAAAGTCAATATTGAAATCAATATAAATACAAGCCACGGTTTATCCTTTTTTTCTTCATAATAAAAATCATATTCGTATATCATAAGAATAAAAATATAACTCATATTTTTAAATAAATTATGAAAACTCCTGAAGGTATAGAACCTAAAATATATGATATAGAACTAAAGATAGATTTATCAAAAAAAGAATATTTTGGGAGAGAAAGAATAATTATTAGCATAGAAAGACCAAGAAAAAGTATTATAATAAATGCAAAAGAAATTGATATATTAAAAGTAAAACTTGAAGAAGAAAATCTAAAATTTAGAAAAATTAATGATGAAAATATAGAAATATTTTTGAATAAAAATATTTTTGATGATATTGAACTATATATAGAATTTAAAGGTAAAATAAGAGATGATTATAAAGGACTTTATAAAATAGAAAAAAGAGATATATTATTAACAAATCTTCTAAAAAATGCTTCATATTTTATACCTTGCTTCGAAAAACCATATTTTAGATCTGTATTCAAATTAAAAGTTATATTAGATAAAAATTTTGATGTATTATTCAATACAGAACCTGATTATATAGAAATAGAAGGTAACAAAAAAATAATAAAATTTAAAAATACTCCAAAAATACCTATATATTCTTTACTTTTAGTTATAGGAAATTTTGAATATTTTTCAGACAAATATAAAAATAAGAATATAAGAATTGCCTCTTTATATAATGAAAACTACGAATTACTAGTAGATTGGATAAAAAAAGTTTTAGAGTTTTATGAAGAATATTCCTCTATAAAATATCAGCCAAACAAACTAGATATTGTATTAATAGAGGACATTCTATATAATTATAATGGCTTTGGAATTATTTTATTAAATAAGGGTTATGATAATAAAAAAGACTCTAATTTTTATAAAATAAAATTAATGAAAGATATAGCAAAATCTTTATGGTATTATTGGATTGGTGGATTAGTTTCTATAAAAGATTGGAAAGATTTATGGTTAATAGATTCATTGAGTGAATATATGGCATATAAAGTTTTAGAAAAAGAAATTGGAAATATTTCTTCAGATCTATTTTTCCTCGAAAATATATATAGTAAAAAATTGGAGGAAATTGTTAATCCTAAAGATTTACACATAAAGGGATATAACTTGTGGAGAATGTTAGACAAATATTTATACTATAATGGAAAAGATTTTTTCAGACTTACAATAATAAATTATATAAATAAATATACAGATTCCTCTTCATCTTATGAAGACTTAATTAAGGAATTTGAACTAATTGGAAGAACGGATATTTTATATTTAATTAATAGTTGGATAAAGAAAGAAGGTTATCCTTTGATAAGTATAAATACAAAGAAAAAAGAGATATACCTAAAACAAGAAAGAATGACTGCTTTTGGAAAGGAAAATAAGAAATGGTATTTACCATTATTTTTGTATATAGATAAAGAGTTCTTAATCATACCATTCAATAAAAATAAGGGAAAAATATTACTAAAAAAAGAACCACAATTCTTTATTTTTAACAAAGATTCTATAGGGTTCTATTCAACATATTATGATAAAGATTCTATAAAATATGTAATACGGGGTATAAAAAATAATGAATTTAATGATATTGATAAAGCTAATTTAATCTATGACTATTATTTATTGAATATTACTGGAAGGATAAATATGGAAACATTATTTAATATAATAGATTATTTAAAAAATGAAAGGTCATGGCTAGTACTTAGTGTTATATTTTCCATCATATATGAGATAAATAATAAGTTTGAAATTAATATATTAAATAAATTCAAAGATATTTTTTATGATGTTGAAGTAAAGGATATTATTACACAAAAAATAAAGAACATTTACCTAATCTATAACGGTATTTTAGATAATAAACATATAATAGATTTTTGTTTTGAACAATTTGAAAATTATGAAAAATTAGATCCAAATATTAGAGAAGGTATTTTATTCAATATAGCAATACATGGTGGATTAAAAGAATTTAATAAGCTTTTAGAACTTTATAGGAAAAGTAAAAACAGTGAAGAAAAAGAAATAATGATAATGTCATTAGCAAATTTTAGGAAAAGAGAATTAGTTGAAAAACTTTTAAATTATTTAATAAATAATGAAATAGAATTAAAGTATCATGGAAAAATATTCAATTATTTGTCTTTGAATCCGATTTCTAAATTATTTTTAGAAGATTTGATTAAAAAAGAAACTAATAATATTAAAAAATATGAAAAATATCCAGAAATATTAAATGAATTAATAAAAAATGTTTTATATGTATACAGTAATGAAAGAATTGATTATATTAAAAAGATATTACTAAATATATTTCCAGATTATAAAAAGATTATAGAAAAATATTATAAAATATCATTATTGTATAAGCATTGGGTAAATAGGGAAAGAAATAATTTAAAAGAAATAATAAATAATTTACTATAATATGGGTAAAGATATAATATTAATAACTTCCGCCTTACCATATGTAAACAACGTACCACATCTAGGACATATAGCTGGAACATTACTACCATCAGATATATTTGCAAGATATCATAGACTTAAAAATAATATAGTAATATACATTTGTGGTACTGACGATCATGGATCGGCTACAGAAGTTGAAGCTATAAAAAATAATGTAAGTCCTAGAGAAATTGTAGATTTTTTTCACAATGTACATAAAAATATTTATAATTGGTTTGACTTATCTTTTGATTTCTTTGGTCAAACATCCAATAGCAAAGTACATTATAAAGTTGTACAAGAACTACTAATAAAAACATATATAAATGGATATATCACCGAAAAAGAGGAAGAATTACCATATGATCCTTCTTGGAATAAATTTTTAGCTGATAGATTTATAGTAGGTACTTGTAAATATTGTGGATATGAGAATGCTAGAGGAGATCAATGTGAAAATTGTGGAAGATTATTAACAGCAAAAGATTTAATAAACCCAAAAAACGCTATAACCGGAAATAATATTATATTTAAAAAATCTAGACACTTATACTTGAATCTAACTAAATTAGAAAATGATATAAAGAAATATTTGGAGGGTAAAAAGAATATATTTACAGACTTAGCTATATCTATGTCTCTAGCATGGATAAAAGAAGGATTAAAGGAAAGAAGTATTACAAGGGATTTATCCTTTGGTGTTCCTGTACCTTATAAAGAATTGTGGGATGTAACGATAAAGAAAATATTTAATAAACTTGACTTTACAAGTAAAGAAAAGTTTTTATATACATATATAGAAGCATTAAGATCTGAGGGTCTAGTAATTAATGAAGATGAATATAATAAAATAAAAGAAATAGTAGATCTTTACTGGCCAAAAGTAGATTTAATATTTGCAAACCACAATCATTTTGAAGAATATAAAAATAAAGTATTATATGTATGGTACGATGCATTAATAGGTTATATATCATTTACTATTGAAAAAGTTAGAGAAAAATATATATATGAAGAAGTAAAAGATGTAAATATAGAAGATGTAAAAGAAATAAAAGATGAAAATAATGAACTAGAAATAGATATTAACGGAATAAGATATAAATTAAGATATAAAATTGAAGGAAATATATTATATTTATCTGGAATAGATAAAAATTTCTTTTATTTAGAAAAAATATTAAAATATATATTCTTAAATAAAAAAGTAGATGAAATAAGATTGGATGTTTCTTGGAAAGACTTCTGGACAAAAGGCAAAATATATCATTTCTTAGGAAAAGACAATATACCATTTCATGCTGTATTTTGGCCTGGAATGATTATTGCTTCAAATAATACTAGTAATGATTATTGTAATCTATTTGAAATAACAGATTGTATAAATATATCCTTACCTTACAATGTTGTTGGCTTTTCTTATTTAACATATCAAGGAAGGAAAATAAGTAAAAGCCAGAATTGGGGTGTTTTTGGAGATGCTTTATTACAATCACCAATAGAAAAAGATTATTGGAGATTATATACTGCTTATATATTGCCAATAAATAAAGATACAGATTTTTTATGGAATGAATTTGTAGAAGTAATAAATAAAGAATTGGTGAATAATATAGGAAATCTTACTCATAGGGTATTGATATTTGCTTCTAAAAATTATGATGGTAAATTGGATGGAAACTATAATGAAAATATTATAAAAGATGTACTGAAATATTTAGAAGAATATCATAAGCTAATGGAAAAAGTAGAATTATCTTTAGCATTAAGGAAAATATTTGAACTTTCAAACTATGGAAATCAAAAATTCCAAGAAGAAAAACCTTGGGAAAAACCAGAAAAAAATAAAAGTTTCATAAAATCTATGGTATTACTATTATTGGTATTATATACTATGTTATATCCATTCACACCCGGATTTTCTAAAAGATTTTTTGAATATATTGATATAAAAATTGAAAGTTTTGAAGAAATAAAACTAATTTTAGATAGAAATCCAATTATAAATATAGTCAAAAAACCAGAACCTCTATTTAATAAAATTGATGAAAAATTATTAGAAGAACTCAAGAACAAAGTTACAAAACCTATTATAACCTTTAAAGGCAAACATTGAAAAAGTAAAGGAAGTATATGCCTTATATGCAGACCTAATTATTTGACATATCTCAAAAAATTTTAGTTTTTAATTACTTCTTTTTTTGTTCCTCTTGTCCTTCCTTCTTCTTGCCCTTAGCCATAATATAATATTGTTCCTATATTTTTAAAAAATTATCTCTATGAGCATTTATAAAGTAGCTTAAACTTTGATATTTATAAATAACAGAACTAGAAAATTCGTATATTACAAATTTTAAGAAAAAAAAGAGATATTTATTTAAACCTAAGAAAGATAAAATAAAATTGTATGATATAAAAAAAGTATAAAAAATTTCTACTAAATTGTCTTCTTATTGGTTAATAAATTTATTTTTGATATTTTTATTGTATGTCTTATGATATACTTGGGGATATTGTAATAATAAAAAAACCTTTGAAATTTTCAGAAGAAGAATATGTAAAATACATATTAGAAAAACACAAATTCGTAAAAACAATACTTCTACAAGAAACAGATGTATTCCCCCCATACAGAATACCAAAATATAAAATATTGTGGGGGGAAAATAAAACAGAAACTATAAATATAGAATATGGACTAAAATTTAAAGTAGATATACTAAAATCATATTATTCTCCAAGACTTGCCAATGAGAGATATAGAATTGCAAAATTAGTAAAAGAAGGTGAAAGGGTTTTAGTTATGTTTTCAGGTGTAAATGTTTATCCAATATATATATCAAAATTTTCTAAAGCAGAATCTATATATTCTATAGAGTTAAATCCTTTTGCCGTAAAGTATGGAATAGAAAATAACAAAATAAATAAAACAAAAAATATTATAACATTATTGGGAGATGTGAGAGATGTAACACCATATTTATATTATTTAAATGATTTGGAAGGGATATTGAAAAATGATGAAGAATATATTAAAGATTTTATTGAATCTGGATTAGAACTAAGAAAAGTTTATTATTATGAAGAAAAAGAGATATTAAATAATATAAAGAACAAAGTTAAAATAGATGAATTATTAAAAAAAGAAAAAAATAAATTATTATTTGACAGAATTATAATGCCATTACCTAAAGAAGCTGATACATTTTTAGATGTAGCAATACCTGTAATAAAAAATCACGGTGTAATACATTTATATCAATTTTTTAAAGAAGAAGAAA
>Ga0105156_1000020_pt1 | contig 21051 bp, 27 predicted proteins | sample SSWtaG_3_FD_89673 | JGI IMG/M metagenome (GOLD analysis project Ga0105156, IMG submission 89673) | Hot spring microbial communities from Sandy's Spring West, USA to study Microbial Dark Matter (Phase II) - SSWTFFsm_matched | ecosystem: Environmental > Aquatic > Thermal springs > Hot (42-90C) ...
ATTTCACAGAGCAAGACACGGCTGTTTCTTGCTTTACTAAAACTTTTGAACATTGGGATTGCTTTTTGGGACAGAGGGGGAAAAGAAGAGGATAAAGAGAGAAGAATAGAAGAAGCAAGACATTGATGAGATTGGTAGAGCATAGTTAGAGCAATGGTATGTCTTGCTGTAAGTAAGAAGAAGCAAATGAAAGACTGAAAGAAAGACAGGCAGACTGAAAAAGATTTTAGCATTGTTCAAAAATAGGTTAAACAGAGATAAAGCAGTGATAAGTGAAGTTAAATCTGTGTTTGAAAGAAATAGCTGAAACTTTGGGAAGAACTCTTCTGGTTCATCTCTTCAATTGGGGATTTCTTGGATAACACATAGTTTCTTCTGGAAAAGCTTACGAGAATTACGAAAATTACGCAGGAAATAGGCAGGTAGGGGGTAAGGAATAGCTGGGGATAGGCAAAGTTTTAACCATTTGAAAGCACCTGGGGTATCCCATATATCTTCGCTGGTCGTAAAAATCGTAATCTTCGTAATAACATTTCTTGCTGTAATAAGAAGATAAGAAGTAATAAGAAGATAAGAAGAAAGAAGAAGAAGAAATTCTTCGTTTTTCAATTTTTTCCTCCCCTTTTCCTTGTCTGGTTTGGTTTGTAGGAAGCAGGTTTTTTAATCAAATTTAATAAACCTATGAGAAGCAAAAGAAAGTTCAAAGTTTTAGCTTTTTTACGACTTATTACGACTTATTACGACTCGTATTACGACTTATTACGACTTGTGCTTTCTGGAAGCCTTGATAGAGTAAGGAAATCTCCAAGTCGTAATGTGCTATATCCTTTGATTATCAAGGTTTCCAGAAGGTAAAGAGCAAAAAATAGCATTCTACAAGCCTTGATATTATTGAAGTCGTAATGAGAAGTTTCCATTCTACATCCATTGATTATCAAGGGGTGTAAGCGAATTAAATATGATTAAGGAAAATTTTATTACGGTTCAAATGGCATTAAAAAAGCGATGGTAAATAGGGTTGTAGAAGATGTCGTAATGCGTACAAGCCTTGATTTTCAAGGAAAAGAAAAGTGTTAAATATGATTAAAAAAGGAAAGCAATGGGTTAAGCAGGAAAAAAATAGAAATTTTGCCTTTTTTAAAAAAAAGGAAAATTAAAGTTTAAAATAGAAATTATGAGTAAAAAGTTGAGAGCTATTCGTTGGTATGGCGGAAAATTTTTTATGTTAAAACATATTTTGCCTCTGATTTCTCAATGTAAGCATAAAACATATGTAGAAGTCTTTGGTGGAGCAGGGCACGTATTACTCAATAAGAAAAAATCAAAAATTGAGGTTTATAATGATATAGATGAGGATTTAGCAAATTTTTTCAGGGTGTTAAGAGATGAGGAGAAGTTCAAGATTTTCAAAGAGAAACTTGAATTAATACCTTATTCAAGAATAGAATTTGAATTCTATAAGGGATATGAAGCAAAGGATGATATAGAAAGAGCTATAAAGTTTTTTGTACTGGTTAGACAATCTTTTGCGGGGAAAGGAGACTTTTGGGGTTTTACAATTAAAAGAAATGTAGCGAAATCCTATTTTAATGCCATTCAAGATTTAGAGAGAATAAAAGAAAGAATAAAGAATGTGCAAATAGAGTGTAAGGATTTCAGGTATGTTTTAGAAAGATATGATAGTGAGGAGACATTGTTTTACTGTGATCCCCCTTATGTTTTAAGTACAAGAAAATTGAAAAAAGCTTATAGATATGAGATGAGTGATGAGGATCACAAGGATTTAGTAGAGATGTTGTTGAAAGTAAAAGGAAAGGTTATGTTATCAGGATATAAAAATGAGATATATGAAAAATTAGAAAGAGAAGGATGGGAGAGAAGAGATTATGAAGTACGGTTGTTGGCTGATAATCAAAGACAACGAGGAACGGGTAAGAGAGATAAGAGAATAGAAAGTATCTGGTTATCTCCAAATTTTTTTTGAAGGTCAGTTAAATCTTCTTTCTTTTATTTTTCAATAGTTTTTTGAAAGATGAAGTAGAGAAGGAATAGTTTTTCTTTATAAAGGAAAGAAAGAGATGTTTGAGTGCAAAAATTTGAAAGTCTTTTTTTTGTGAGAGCTTTGAAGCAAGTGAGAAAATTTTTTCTTCATCTAATTTTGGAAATGTGGCGTGTAAAGTTTCGTGTATGAAGGTGTCTATATAATCATTTATTGTTTTATTTTTGATAGTTGAGATAACGATGGTTTTTTCTCCCCAATCCCATAATCCGTAGAGATGTTTTATTCTTTTGAATTTCACTTTGACTTTCATTCCTAATTGAAATTTAGTATTTATTCAATGCAGAAATTTAGGTTTGCGTTTGGGTAGGGAAAGGTTAAACTTTTTGCTTTTTAGATTGATAAGGGAGATATGAGTGGGTGGTTCAAGAGGGCAGAAGTGCCAAACCAAGTATCGGATGGCATCTTTGATATGTTCATAAGGGTCTTCTTTGATTAGTTTATCTTCTTCTGTGTAGTATGCTTCAAAGAAAGATTTTTTAGAGAGGATACAGTTTGAGGAGATGAGTAAGATGGGCATTTTGTTTCTTTCTTTTGTCAGTGCAAGATTTTCTTTTTCAATTGAAGCATTTATATCTATTTTTTCGGCTAAAACAGGGAAAGGCAAAAGTGAGAATGCAGAAATTCCTTGAAGGTTTCTTTGTTTCCCTGAAATATCTCCACACCATTTGACTTTTCTTATGTTGATTTTATACTTTTGATACATTGTTTTTTCAACTTCATCTATGATTTGCAGGAGAGGTTTGTCTTTGAAAAAGAATTCTTCAAAGATGATGAGATTATCTGTGAGTGTTTTTAAAGCAAAAACTATTGCAGTATTTTTTATTCCGAAGTCAATTGAAGCGAAAATTCTGTTGCTTTGTGCATATTCAAAAGGTGGAAAATCTCTTAAAACAATTTCATAAGGAATTATGTTTTTTTCTGTAAAGTGGTAGATTTTGCTTTCTTTGTATTCCCCCCAGTTTCCTTCTACCATAATTTCTTGGAGTTTTGCAGGTTTGGATTTTATCATTTCTATGTAATCAGGGGCGAGATTTTCTGCGTTATCAAAAGTTGAAAATCTTATATACTCTCCTTTCTTTTCTTTTTCAAAGAATTGATAAAGCCAGTGTGTTTCATCAACGGGATTTGATGTAAGTAGGATTTTGCGAAAATTAGGTTTCAACAATCTTACCTGCCAGTCTATTTCTTCAAAGGCTTCAAAATCAATTTGGGAAGCTTCATCTATCCAGACGAAATTGTATTCATATGAACGCACTTTTTGAAAGTGTTCTTCTTTTTTATTTGCTGAAAAGTAGTAAATGCAAGAACCAGAGGGCATATAAAATCTGTTATTTCTGACATTGAGGGTTTTAGAGAAATATTCAAGTTCTTGTGGAGTGAAAAATCGTTTGAGATTTTGAAGCATTGTATTTTCGGTTTCTCTTTGAGTTTCTCTTGCAATCAATATTGAAGCTGGGATAGTTCGGGAAATAAGATATGTGATATAAGATGAGACAAATGTTTTTCCACTGTTCCTTCCTCCTACTATCAAAAAGTACCTTGATTTTGAATTGAAAAATTGTTGTATAGCGGAAACTTGTTTTTGTGTTAATTTAATCATATTAAAAATTTATTTATTTAGTTTTTTCTTTTGTTTAAGGGAAGAATGGGATGGTTTAAGACGTCGGGAGATGGAAGCTTCAATTCTTTCTAATCTTATAAGTATGATATTTATTTGTTCTTGAATTCTTTTGATATTTTCTTTTATCAGTGTGAAGTAAGAAAGGATAAGGGTTATGAAAGCGGAGATAAGGATGAGTAAGATTTTGATTTCTTCTTTTGAAAAATTTAGCATTTTTCTTTCTCCTCTATTGTTTCTTTTATTGTTTCTTTTATTGCAGGAACAAGTGTGAGGGAACCATCTGGTAAGGATTTGAGTTCAAATGAATTTTCTCCATCCGTAAAAACATTTTTAACAAAGTTTAAAGAAATGGATGTTTTATCTGCTTCACGGAGAGCTTTATCAATAGCGGTTATTATTTCGTTTGCGATTTTGAACGATGTGATAGAATTGAAATCAAAATTTTGAATTCTGTTGAGGAGTTCATCTCGGAGCCAGAACCATTTTTCTCTATTTTCTTCTAATAAATCTTCTTTTTTCTTTTTCTTTTTTGGTTTTATCTCTTCTATTGCTTCTTTCTCTATCTCTATTTTTCTTTTGAAATTCATTTCTTAAATAATTAATTTAAGATTTTTAAGTCTTTTGAAATTTTTTTCTTTCATTTTCAAAGTTTTTGAGGAAATTTGTCGTAATGGTGGTATAAGCTTTGGTTTTTTCAATGGATAAAAGAAGAGATTTGTATCTAAATGGAGAAAGAGAGGGGAGAGAAAGATGTATTCTGGAAAATTCAAGTTGAGGTGTAAGATAAATTATGAGTTCTCCGAAGCTTAATCTGTCATCTTCAATGAGTTGAGCGAGTTTTTGAAGGTGAGAAGCAGGGTTTTTGATATTGAAGGTAAAATCACAGGCTTTGCCTTTCAGGTGTAGGGAGTTATGGGAGCCACCGATTTTTTCGTTGAGGGGTGGTGGTCTAAAACCTGATGTGATTATGATAACGGTGGTAGTATCACGGATTTTTTGTAGTTCAAGAGCAAGAAGGAAGATATTTTCTTTGATTTCATCTGTCAGGAATTTTTGAAATTCTTCTTTTGTGAAGTGTTGGGAGACAAGAAATTCGTCAAGTGAGAAATTTTTAGTGAGTTTCATATAGAAAAATTTAGCAAAGATGAAAAGAAAAGTTGAAAGTTTCAGAAGGAGGAATTAAAATAGATAATGAGAGTGGGGAGTAAGAGTGGAAAGATAGTATTGAGAGAATTTTTCATTTCAGATATTCACATACCTTATCAGGATCCCAAATCAGTAGAGATTTTCTTTGAGTTGTTGAAAGAGGAGAAAGGCAGAGTGAATATGGTATGGATAGGAGGGGATTTGATAGATTTTTACGCAGTTTCTTCTTGGACGATAGATATTACAGAAGCAGATTTTCTGGGAGAGTTAAGAGCAGTAGAAAGATTTTTTCAGAAGTTGAGAAAAATTTTTAAAGGTAAAGTAGTATGGCAGGAAGGTAATCACGAAGAGAGACTTATGAAGTATATTTTGAAGAGGGCTTCAGTATTAGCACCTTTGTTCAAATATGATTTGAGTATAGAAAAACTTTTGAATTTAAAAAAGTATCAGATAGAGTACAGGAGGGGTGTTCAAAAGGTTGGAAAGTTGTATCATCTACACGGGCACGAAAAGAAGGTAGCTGGGCAGGTTGTACATATAGCGTTGAATATGTTGAGGTGGTTGCAGAGGAGCTTTGTTTGTGGGCATTTTCACAGATTTAACTCATATGTATTGAAAGAAATGGACAAGTCTTGGAAGATGGGGTTTGTCAATGGGTGTATGTTTGATGTGAAGAGAATGCCTACTCCGTATGAATACATAGACTTATCACAAAAAGGTTTTTTGGTTATAGAATATGATGAAGCAGGTTGGTTTCATATAAAGCCTGTTTATTTTATAGAAGAGAATGGAGGGTATAAATTATACTGGAATGGAGAATTTAGAAAAATATAGAAGGAAAGAAAAGATGAGTAAATAAATAGATAAATGGATTATGGGGAGAAAATTAACATTTGAGGAAGAAAAAGTAGAAGAGATGGTAAGTGAGAAATGTAAATGTGGGGCAAAAGATGATTTTGATTGTTTTTGTTATATGGAGAACAAGTTGAGGAGAAAGAGGTTGATGGAAAAATACGGGGACAAGTGGAAAGAAAAAGAAGAGTTGGATGAAATGCTTAAAATTTTATTTGAAACTGAATGTTAGGGTAAAAAATGGAAGTAATCAACAAGATATTAGAGAGTGTAGAGTTCTGGATTTTGGTAGTGGCTGTGGGGCATTTGGTATTAGTAAAGGTAAAGGGATATGAAAAGTTAATTTTTGGATTAGCGGGAAGGTCAGATGTGGTAAGGTTAGTGCTGGAATTAATTTTCAAAATTTTAGCAGAGGAAAAGAAGGAGAAAATCAAGGATATTTTGAAAGAGGTTGGTCTCATTTATTATATACTGGTTGAAAAGTGGGGGGAGAGAGAAGGGAAAAAGGGAGATGAGAAATTTGAAAAGTTTATGGAGTTGTTGTCAGAAAATTTAAGCAGGGTCAAGATAAGAAAAGAAGAGATAAGAGATGAGGTGAAAAGATTTACAGATGTTGTGAATTATATTCAGAAGAATGTAAAAGAGGATGTGTTTTTTAAGAGAGCCGAAGAGGTTATAGAACATATGACAAATCACAGGAAAATGGTAATGATAGTAGGCAAGGTAGTTAGAGTAATTTTAAAGATTTTTGGTGTATAGATGATAAGAGATAGAAAGAAAAGGATAGCTAATTATTTACGAGGGAGAAGGTTTGAGTATGAAGTGAAAAAAAAGTTAGAGAAAGAGGGTTGGGTAGTGTTGAGGACTGCTGGGTCGCACGGGTTTGCTGATTTGATATGTGTCAAGAAAGGAAAGGTTAAGTTTTTGCAATTGAGTTTGAGATATGAAAAGGGAAAAGAGAAAGAAGTAGAGAAAATGAGAAAGAAGTTAAAAGTTGATATAGGGTATATCTGGAAATATGATTAGCAGTGAAAGAGTAAAGTAATAAAAATAGAAAAGATAATTGCGGGGATAGAAATAATGCAAAGAAGAACAATGCAGAAAATAATGAAATCAATGATTTCAGAAATTTCTTTATTTTTTTTGTCATTGAGGTACGGGTTGAAATCAGGGGGGTAATCAGGTTTAAGTGGTGATGAGGGTGATTTTTTAGAGAAGACGGAAAGGATTTTTTGAAACAATTTTCGCATACAAATATAATATATTCATTATTTTTGTCTTTATGGATAAATTGTTTTAACAAATCTTCATTTGTTTTTTTAGAACATATACTACATCTCACATATATAAATGTAGTGTAAGAAAAATCAGAAGGATTTGAAGAATTCAACAAAGAAATTTTCAGCGTCAGAGCGGTATTGAATGTTAGGAGCAATAACATTCTCTTTTATAAATGAATATGTAGAAGAGAAAAGCTTTGATATGTTATCAATTTCACAGGTAGAATGGACGGACGCAAGGGAATCGGAAACTGAATAGAAGCACTTCTCTTCTTCATCGTATTCAATACTTTCTGGTGCAACTTCAATATTTATATCATCTCTTGTCTCTTCAAAATTTTGGATTTCAACATATAAGTCTGTTGGTGAGATTTGTGTATCTTTAACAATTTCTGTATAAGGATAAGGTGGGATTGTGAGAAGGATACCGAAGGCTAAAAGTGAGAGTTTGGGGTTGAAATTTGCTTCAAGATAATCAGGAATATAATCCCAAAAGAATTTTTCATCTTTCAGTATTTTTGCATAAGAGAGAGTTCCGAGATAACCGATGCGGGGTGTAAATTCAAGAGCATAGATATTAAAATCTTTGTCAATAATGAAGTTGATGTCAAGGATTTCTGCTTCTATATCAGAGATTTTTTCAAGTTGTTCTTTTATGAGATGAAGTACTTTTTGAAATTCTTTTTTATTTTTGGTTAAAGAAGCTATTTTTTCAATTAGAGTATCAGGGAAGACAAGGTTGAATTGACATCCTGTATTTACGCCAAGATTTCCCGCAAGGAATTTTTTGGCTTCTATTGTGAAATTGAAAAAACCAGATTTGCCTTCATATGTGTATTTCTCGCAAGAAATTTCTTTCCCTTCAATAAATTCTTCTATGATGAAGTTTTTAGCATTTTGGAAGAGTTCTTGATTTTCTTCAAGGAGAGAGACAAGTTCTTCTGGTGGAGCAATTGAAGTAGAAATTGAAGAAGCTTTTGAGGAAACTTTCAGGACAGCTTTATCAAAAGGGATTTTTTTGAGAATTTGTATTGCTTCATTGATATCAAAAGCAACTTCAAAGTTAGGGGTAGGGATATTAAATTTTTGGAAAATTTGTTTCGCAAAAAGCCTGTCATATTCAAGAAGATGGCAGATGGGGTGCCCTCCAAGAACTTTTATTCCTTTCATTCTTAAATTCAAGTTTAATTCCTGATGATGGTTTCCATCCCAGAAATAAATATTGTCAGTTGAGAAGTTATGTTCAGGAAGATTTTTGAAATTTTCTGCTTCTTTTTGTGTTTTATATCTGCTTTTTCTTGTGAATACTATGAGAGTTGAGGTTTTAAGTTCTTTTTCATTATCGTTTTTAGTTTCTGGTTCTTTTTCATTTTTTTCATTTTCATCTTTGTCTATTTCATTTGTTTTTTGATTTATTCTTTGATTAAGCACAAGTGGTGATGTATAAAGGATTTTTTCAGCATTCCAGTTTCGGAATTTAGCAATTTTGAAAGCAGGGTCTCTCATAGAAACGAGGATATTTTTTTCTTTGAAGAAATTTACGAGGGCATACATATCTCCATTTGAAACGAAATATTTCATATATTATATTATATTATATTATAGAAATTTGTTTGAAAAGGTAAATTGATTTAAAAATATTTAAATTTTGAATTAAGATGCCCTCAATAGAAATATTTGCAAGGAATTTTTATGTAGTGGGGTCATCAACGAACACAGGTTATTGGATACAGTTGGATAGTACAAATTACATTGTTGATAGCAAATATTCTGATAGTTCATCAGGAAATAGGAGTTGGTATTTGACGGTGGATGGGGGAGACAATAATCAGGTTCAATGGGTTTTTGCAGATGCTCCTAACTCTTCAACACCATTTCTGGTTGGGAACAAAGTAAAGATAGGAATATCAGGATGGATACGGTCATCACTGCCAAGATGTAATATAGGAGTTTTTTTTCAGGCACAAGATAACAATATAACTTCTGGGTATGTACCGACGCAAAACGGATATGTTTGTGAAATAATGCGGTGGGATGGAATTTTTTATACTGTTGTCAGAAGAGTAGTAAATGGTACAGTGACAAATTTAGGTGCGACTAATGAAGGCAGTTTTTCAACGACCCATACATTTTTTTGGACAATAGAAGTTGAGAGAGATGGTTCTCTTTTACAAGTGAAATTTTTCAGATGGACTAATAGTACAACAAAACAGTTGGTAAGAACTTATAACCTGACAGATAGCAATTTTAGTTCAGGGAGAGTAGGATTTTTTTATACACTTTTAGGAGGTGCGGTAGGAACTGGTGGTGTGGTAGGAAACATAGATTATTTTTGGGTAGAAGGTTAGATGAGATGGTTTTTTGAAAAAGGAATAGGAAATGTCAAACTTATTGGAGAAATTTACATCCCAGTTGAACCACCAGCAGAAAATCATTATTTTCATAGATTTGATGATGTAGGGATACATTACTATTTAAGGAATGATACATCAGGATTACATTATTATTTAAAGAATGATACATCAGGGATACATTACTATTTAAGGAATGATACATCAGGATTACATTATTATTTAAAGAATGATACATCAGGGATACATTATTTTTGCAAAATGGATCAAATTTAGAAGGAAAAGAAAAATTAAGGTATGGTTGAGATTATAAAATTTAGAGCGAATTCTGATTTTAAGGTAGAGTTAAACATAGGGGAGATAGGTAGGAAGAATGGGAGACTTTATCTTTATCTGACAAATTCAATGATTGATAGTAGAGTAGAAAATCAATCACAATTTTTTACATTTTATTATGATAATGATGAGAAGATGTTGCGGTTTAAATCTGAAAGTGGGGAGGAATTAGGAATTTTTTACGGGGAAGAATTAGATTTCAGGGTAATAAATGAAGAAGGGATAGAAAGAGAGAATGACTGACAAAGTTAAAAAATAAATAGGAAACAATGTGGAGAAACAGGAACATTTTGTCATTGAGCGAGCGTGATTTATTAAAAGTAGAAGAAACTGTACCATTCACATCAAAAGAGTATCTTCTTTCATATCCTTATAATGAAATAGGAGAATATCGTTTTATAATAACAAGGTTGAGGTTAGATTTATTAGGTGTAAATAAAATAGAGGTAAAAGGTAGGACAGCGGAAGGTTTTACTTTGACATTGATGAGATTTGATAGAAGTTATTTTTCAAATGAGCCTATTCGGGTATTTGATTATGATTTGTTCAATTTTTTTCTTCTTGAAGTCAAGAAGACATCATCAGGGACACAAACAGGAATAAGAGTTGAAGTTGAATGGGACGCTTCGGCAACAACGAAAAAATATTTTCTTCTGGTACAAGGTTTCCTGTTTGAGAAGAGATGGTAAAAAAATAAGAAAAGTTGTTCAAAAACTTGACTTTTTTCTTTGAAATGATTATAATAAGAATATGAAGGGGGAACAGAAACAATGAAAGACTGGTTATTTTTAATCTGGCTTATAATATCAACAAACATTATCACATTTTGTATAACATATATTATTTTTTATAGAAAAGCTATCAAAGAAATTTATAATCTCTTCTTAACACAATTTGTTAAAACTTTATTTTCTTCTAATCAGTTCCCCCTCACCAGAAGGGGTGAGAAAGTGGAGGGAGAGACTGAAAAAGAAAAGGTAAATCAAAATCAAAATCTAAATCTAAATCAAGGTCTCTCCCCTACTCCTCCTTCTGGGTTTTCTCTTGAAGAACTCTTAAAGAATAGGAGGTAGGGGGAATGTCAGAAATAGCAGAAATAGATATAAGATTATGGAGGCAATTGTTTTTAAGGTCAGATGAGGAAGATTACGCTATTTTGCAAGGAGGGTTAGGTATCAGGAGAAACAACTGGGATTGGCGTGAGGAGAATGTCAGGATTTCTCTACACAAATTCATTTGGGAAGACAATAGCAAATGGAAACGAAAGGGGATTAAAGCAACTTACAATTTCTTCTGGCTTGATTTTGATAAGATTTCTTTTGATGAAATAATGAGGAGAATAAGAGAGAAAGGTGGAGTATTAAATGAGATAAGTGCAAATTTTTTGGTTGAGACGGGTCGTGGTTTCCACTTAATATGGTCAAGTGAAGAAGAGATAAATGATACGGTATTGTTAAGCAAGCTTGATTTATTTCACGCAAAAATATCAAACGATTTAGGCAGTGATAGGCAGAATATAATGAACTGGTATTCAAGGATACCATTCACTATCAACGAAAAAGTAAGAAAGAGAGTGAAGTGGTATTTGCTATCTGAAAAATTTCACTCTTTGAATGTCGTAAAGGAATTAGCAAATCAGATAAGTACAGAAACAAATGTAGATGAAGTAGATGATACACTTTTAAGAACTGACATTTTTAATGAAATGAGAGTTTTTCAGGTGGATATAAGTAATGAAGATATACAAAATATTTTTTCTTTCTGTTCATTATTGCAGAGATTAGAGAAAGAGTGGGAAAAACATACATATAGAGAATGGTATTTGATGAGCGTTATTTATGCTGTGTGGTCATTGATAGATAAAAACAAAGGGGAGGAATTTATAAGAAAAAGCTTAAAATGGAGAGGAGAAAGAAAAAATAAGCTTATCCCTCCCGAACTACAATTGAAAAATACTTTGAATTATATCAAGAAGCACGGGGTTTTATATCCTTCATGTCAGAGATTAGCTTCTGAATTTGCGGATTGCAAAAGATGTATATATAAAAAGACGAAATATTCAGTCTTTGGAATAGCAAGAGGGGAGAAATTCAGATATTCGGTACCAGATGGATATTTAATGTCTGGGGGATGGTGGGCAAAGGTGAAAAAATCAAAAGGGAGTGATGAAGAGGAATATATCGCGATAGCAAATCGGTCGTTTTTTGTTGAAAAGATAGAAAAAATAATTTCTGCGGAGGAGAGGATATCATCTTTGAAAGATGTTGAAGTAAGGTTGAAAGTGCGTTCGGGAGATTGGGAGAAGACAATAGAAATCAGAGATGAAAATGCACAAGAGATTGAATGGTTGCTTGAATTACAAAGCTTTTCTGTATTTAAGCAATTTGTGAAAGATTTGATAAAAGCAAATGCGGGACAGATAGATGAATTACTTCGTTATTCAGGAATAAATAACTTCAAAGAAAATTTTTTGAACAAGGATTATTTTACATCATTTACTCGTTATAAAGAAATTGAATGTGAAACAAAAGGAAAAAGCTTTGAATTCTGGGATTTGTGGAGAAATGAGTTCAACAATCTTGATATAACATCTAAAATTTTGCTTGGTGTTTCATTATCGGGTGGGGTAGTATCAAGCAGAGAATTTCAAAATAACTCTATTCGCATTGCTCCCAATTTAATTTTGCTTGGAAGACGTGGGTTGGGTAAGACAATTCGGGGAATGTTGGTAAATTCTTTATGGAGAAATCCAACCGAATTTTTATATTTTCCGAACACAACGGAAGCTTTCATTACAAATGTTCTACCAATCTCAAAAAGTTTCATTTTCGTTGATGAGCTAATGTGGTCTGGTGAGAAGGAAAGAGAAAGACTTTTGTACAATATGGTTTCGTTAAGAGGACGAAAGACTGCAATTCAAGAGTTCCCATCTTTGTATTGTTCTTTTCTGATAACGGGAGAAATCAGGAATGTTGATAGGTTTGCAGGTGGTTTGGAAAGAAGGTATTTAGTTTTAATAATGGAAGAGGAGGAGAAAAAAAAGAATGAATTGATAATAAGAATGTTGAAGAAATTAACAGATAATTACGGGTTTGTGTGGGAATTTATCAATAATCTTGATAGAGATTTTATCACAAAAGTGAATGTAAGATTTAGAGAAAGACTAAAAGATTTCAAGGGAGAATTAGAAGAGCATTTTTGGTTTATGTGTTTGTACTCATATTTGGTAGAGAAATTTGAGGAGTTTTTGGGTGTTGAAAAAGAAAGGGATTTATTAGATGAATTTTTAAGAAAGTATGAATATTCAAAAATTGAGTTTGAAGAAGATAAATCAGCGGTTAATTATCTAAAAGCCTTGTTTTTGCAATGTGTGGATTTGTTGAAAAAGAGTAAGAAGGTAGATTTGAGTATGGTAGTTCAGAATTTTCAAGGTTATAAAAGCATAGATGATAGAATAGCAAAGCTGGTACTATGTGATGAAATGCCATACTTTATCTCATCAAAGAAACATCATTATTATCTTACGAGAAACAATATTTTCATCTATTTGAATGAGGAAAGGATAGATAAAGAGGAACTAAAAACAAGAATAGTATTGAGCTGGAATAAGAAGAAAAAAGAATTAGAAGAGTTGAAAATGCGTGCAGAGGAAAAACTACTTGTTGCGAAATTATGGGCAGAGTTTTTACAGGGTGCCTTACCAGAAGATTTTGAAATTTCAGAAAGAGCAATAGAAAAGATAGAAAATTTAATTGCAATAGAGAAAGAGGATTTAGAATTAGAAGAGGAGGTATAAAGAAATGGAAAATAGTAAAGAATATAAAGAAAATAGATATGGAAAAGGATATGATTATGAGAAGGACAGAGAAAAAAGAGTAATCAAAGAATTTTTAGAGACGGGGATATTAGACAAAGAAATTTCTATTCAATTAGCAAATGTGAAAGAAGAGAAAGACTTATGGTGCCTTTACACTTTAATGAAGTTGAAGCAGAAATTAAGAGATTTCTTAAAATAATCAAAAACAGGAAAATAAACACTTTTTATTAAAAAAATATTAAAATAGTTTCATATGAGTATCTGGGAAAATTATATGAGAGAAATAACAGGTGAAGGTGGAGAAGAGAAAAAGGAAGAAGGTAAAGGTAATCAAAAAGAGGAAGTAAAAGTAGAAAATAATCAGAACCAACAAGAGGAAGCTTTGAGACAACAACAGTATTATCAATATATGCAACAGAGACAGCAACAGATGAATGAGATGTTGAGAAACCACGTTATAGAGGCAAGAGTGCGTTTCATTAATGATAATCCCCATTTAGCAAAATTTATGAATGAGATATATCCCGTTGCAGTGGCTTTATTGACGCAAGATTATCAATCAGGAAAGTTAAGATATCAAGATTTTTACGATTATTTAAAAGAAGCTTCCAAACAATACAGAGATATAATAGTTCAGAGAAGTAAAGATTTTCAGAATATAAGATTTAAAGAGGAAAAAGATGAAGAGGAAAAAACAATGTCAAGGGAAGAATATCGTCGTTTTTACATTGAAGAGTATCTGCCCTCAATAACTAAATCTGAAAATTTCATTGAGAGTGTGGTATATCCAAACGGGGTTCCTGCTTCACAACTTATTCGGGGAAAAGACGACTGGAAGCAATAAAGGATAAGAAAAAACTTGACTTTGCAAAAATATTTCTTATATTATATATATGAAATGGCTTCAATAAAAAGAAGCCAAATTAAAAATAATTAAAATTAAAATTAAAATTAAAATAAATTAGAAAAGGAGGTAAAAAAAATGGCTTGGGATTGGGATTACATAAGTTCAAATACAGGTCAATTCACACAGTATAGTGTTGCAACAAAAGGTGGATTGTTTGCATATCCGCAACTTTCAAAAGAACTCTTGCAACGGGCAAAACCAGACTGGATATTCAGACGATACATAAACAAGGTCACGGACTTCTCAAAAGGAAAAGGAGAGTATATTCTTTTTAACCGACTTACTTCTTCTTATAATGAAATTATTTCGGGAAATAATCCTTTGAAAAATATAGTTCTCAACGAATTTGATCCCGTTCCAAATGTGAATATTGCACTCAAAAGGTTCAGTATCAAAGTGTCGGAGTGGGGAGTGGCTATGCCTTTGACAGAGCGGTTGCAAGTGATGGCAACTTATGATGCGAAAGCGGTTGTAGATATGTATTTGAGAAACCTTGTGGTTGGAACAATAGACGCAAAAATTGTTTGGAATGCGATAGGACTTGTAGATATTATTGCAAAGAAGACAAACACGGGTTTGACAATAGTTGAAGGAAGTGGGTTAAAAGGTGGAACAGTTGCTTCTGAAAGCGGTTATCCTATTACCGTCACAGCGTTGAACGTGACTGGTGATACAGCAGGAAATATTACAATACAGGATATTCTCACTGTGAAAGCGGAGATGATTAAGAGACGAATGAAGCAACATTCATCTGCGGTTATATGTAATACTACTTTCTTCCAAAGCGTTTTTGCTGACACAACTTTTATGCAGGTGGTTGCATTTTCAAGACCCGAGCGGATGGAACAAGGAGAATTAGGTTCAATTTTCGGGTTCAGATTTGTAGTAGATAACAGTGGGTTTCTGGACAAAATACTTTCAGAGGTCACAGGTAATAGCACGGGAATATACAAGAGTATAGCAGTATTTTTAGGTGATGATGGAATAAGAGAAGCGATAGCATTGCCAGAGGAAATTCGTTCAGACACTCCACTTGAATTAGGGCGTTTTACAAGGATAGGTGCAGTGACATATAGAGGAGAAAGCCCCACTTGGTTCGCTTCGGATCCAGATAACGCAAATCCCAAACAAGGTGCAGGTATTGTCTTGATAGGAAAGTAATTTTTAAAGTAAGGAAAAAGAAAGTAATGGCAGATGTCTTTTTCAACATATACAGAATTCAGGAATTTTGTTTATGAATATTGCAACAGGCGTTCTACATATATAGAGGAGAACTTTGATTATTTTCTGCTAAAAGGAACGCACGAATTTATCAAACGGTGCCTTCCTCTTGGAGCTTCAAAGCGGATAGATTTCTCTCACCAAACAAGCGGACAACCACGAAATTTTTTGAAGACATTTATAGGTGGATTATACTTAACTCTGGGAGATATAAAAACTAATTTGTCTTTAATTCCGTACGCAATTGAAGAGATAAATATTTTCAAGCAGGAAGTAGTAGATGGAAATTCTTATACTCATTTTAGAAATTTACCTTATATAAGGTTAGGGTGGCCTATGAGGAGCTGGGTAAGTGGTGGGGAAATTGGTGGAGGCTATTACATAGATTTTTGGTCATTTCAAATACAAGATAGAACTGACAATGGTTTTGTGTTTTATTTTTTCATTCCATCTGTATCAAATATACAACAAGTAAAAATTTACATACAAGGTCTATGGTTGCCTCTGAATTTAAGTCAAGATGAGGTGATATGGAAAAACTATGATGAGGAGATAGCTTTATTTACTTATTATGTGATTTTACGGGCTTTGAATGAATGGGCAGAAATGCAAATAGTGTGGAGTGAATGTGAGAAAAAGATAGCAGAGATGAGAAGTGGTCAGGGTACAAGAAGGTTTCTCTTTCCGTTCCAATACGCAGATTATCTTTTACAAGTTCCTAAACTGCAAACGCAACAGGTAGGAGGTAGATAAGCTATGTGGTGGGCATTGTTGGCTGGTGGAGATATTTTATGGCAAGCAACAAGAGGAAAGTTAGAAGGGAAACTACCTGTCTGGGCAATGGATTTGATAGATGTTTTTCTTACAACTTCTATGCTCGGGGTTGGAGGAGCAGGAATAAAAGCTTCTGCAAAAGCTTTACCAAAGTTATTGAAAGTTTTAAAGAATGAAAAAAAAGCTAAAAATGTAGCAAAGACAATGTTAGGTGGATTAGATTTAGCTGGGAATGTTGTTTTTACAGGTGTAGAGCTAAATAAACTTCCTTCTGAAATTTCAGATATTTTTTCTGTGAAAGAGCGTACGGAATTTACAAGGAAAAAAGAGGAACTTATAGAACAATTGAAGCAGAAGGAATTAGAAAAGTTGTATGAAATAAAAAGGATAGAGGTTCAAATGCGGGGACTTGATAAAGCGAGACAAAGAATAAAAGAAATAAAAGAAAAAAATAATACAGATGAAAATGATGAAGAAGAATTTTACTTTTTTTCGGAAGATTATTTAAATTTATTAGAAAAGGAGGAGGGAAAATAAATGGAAAGAGGACAGATGGAGAAATTGTTAGCGATTGAAGGGATAGGACAGGTGTTAGGGGGAATATATGCACCTTTGTCTTCCTTATTAGTTAGAATTTTAGAAATCAGGAATTTTGAAGATTTGAAAGAGCAGGTGAAAAATGGAAAGGAATTATTGAAAGAATTTCCAGATGGGCGAAGGATGGAATTTATAGAGTTAGAGGATGGGAGATTAATTCCGAAAGATACAGCTTTTTTGCTTCAAAAAACTGATCCACGATTTTTATCAAGAGAGCAGATGGCAGATATACAAAGAAACATAATGACAAGTAGTGAATGGGAGAGGGCGATACAAATGGAAAATGAGAATATACAGAGGCAACAAGCTTTGCAAAGTGATTTTGGAGAGTTTTTAGGATTAGCTTTTGATGATCCGAATTTATTGCAGTTGGGAGTTCAGATTTTCAGGTTATCTTCTCAAATGAATAATCCTTTTCTATTTAGAAGTTTTTTAGAAAATTTGAAGAGGAAACAAATAATGCAATTTGAAATGATGAGACAACAACAAATTGAACAACAACAAAAGAAAAGGAGGTGATAAAGATGGGGTTTGGTAAATTTGCAACAAGTGTATTAGGTGGAGTAATAGGTGCATTGATAGGTGGGCCTGTGGGGGCAGTATTAGGAGCTGGAATAGGTTATGGTGTAGGTGAAGGAGTAGAAGGGATAGCAGAAGCACAAGTACAATTAGAGAGAGAGGAACGGAGGGCAAAGATGAGAACAGATCCGTTCCTTGAAGAAAAGAGGCAAGCGATAAGACAATTGATGATGATGTCTCCATATTTACCAGATGTCTCAAAGTCGCATTTTCTTGAAACCTTGCAGGGGATAGAACCAAGTGCAGGGATGAGACAGAGTTCAGTAATAGAGGCTTCTGGGGTAAATATTAATCCTGCTTTATTTGGTGTGGCAGGAATACCTATGAATGTTCTTCCTGTTTTATTGCAAATTTTACAGCAGAAAGGAGGTAAGAAGAAAAATGGATAAAAAAAGTCTTGAAATTTTAAAGGGAATAGGGAATTTAGCGCTGGGGGGAATAACAGCGGCAGGAGCTTTAACATTAGCGGGGGTAGTAGATGAGGCAAAGAGGCAAGCAGAAGAAAAATTAAAACAATCTGCCGCCGAAGCCGCACAATTATCTCCACCACCAAAAGCTCCTACTGTTGGTCAAACAAGTACTCCTTCTGCTGGTCAAATGCCTGCTTTTGGGAGTTATGCATTTGCACCTTATATGGCTTTTTCTTCATTAGATCCTTATATGGTTTTATCTTCATTTGCACCTATGTTTCGTTTATCATATGCTTTAAATCTCCTTCCTTATATGCCCCAGGCACCAAAATTACAGATTACACCTGGTTTTTCTTTTGGGAAAAGTTTGGGAAAATTAAAAAAATAATAAAGGGAGGTAAGGGATTATGTTTTTTGGTCGGAAACAAGCACCTTTTTCTTTTTTTAATTCTTGGCAGTTTGCACCATCATTTCCACCTTCTTTTTTTATAGGCCCTTATAATTTAACACCTGATATGATGGGAAGTTTAATGAAATCTACTAATTTAGGAAGTATTTTAAATTTGCCTTTAATATCAACACCAAGTCCATCTGGGTCTGCGGTGGAAACCTTAACAAAATTTACTGGTTCTTTATTTCATCCTTCTTCTCCCTCATCTCCACCTTCTCCTTTTTTAGGGCCTGGTTTTAATTTCACGCCTGGTCTGTTCGGAAGTTTAATGAAATCTACCGATTTAGGAAGTTTAAATTTACCTGTAAAATCAACACAAAGTTCATCGGGGGCTTCAGAGGAAAATTTATTTAAAAAATTATTGGAAGCTGAAATAAAAAAGAGGGGGTAAGGAATTATGCAATCTTATGGTATGACTACATATCAACCTTCAATAAAAAGTACTCAATCTTCTACTACAACAATACGGAGTGGGGATACATCATCATCTTCAATTACTTCATACCAATTACAAACTCCTGGTCAAATGATTAAATCACCAGAAGAAAAATGGGAAATGAGGTGGAGTACTTTCCAAGTAAATCCTTTTGCAATTTTGTTAGATCGAAATTGGTGGTTGGATCCGCTTTTAAATGAGGAAAAGGGAGCAGTTGAAAAATGGTTGCAGAAATTAGGAGTTGGAACGGGAGGGGGGAGGGGAAAGAGTACAGTACAATTACCAAGTAGTATGGGTGGGGAAACAATTTTAGGAAGTTTTATTTCATTTGAGGATGCCTTTCAATCTCTCACTGGACAACTGTATGATATAAATCAAGCAGTTTTAAGAAATTACAATACATTTGCAGAAGCATTACAACAACAGCAACAACAACAATTACAACAAATGCAAAATATTATGGGAATGATACCACAAGCACCTGAAATGGAAATAGAGATACCTGATGTTTCGGAAGCATTAGCAATTTTACAAGAAAGATTAGGAGAAACATATACAGGATTAAGAGAGGATATATTTAGCGATTTGATGAGATTGCAAAGTGGATTAGAACAAGGGGTATTAAGCGCAAGGGGAAGAGTAATGGGAGATTTACCAACACTATTAGCTCATAGTAGAGCGGGATGGGATCAAGCTATTCAACAAGCACGAGGAGAAATATCTGGGGCAAGGGGAAGAATACAAAGTGATTTAGAAAGTTTGCTTGCACATAGAGTTTGGGAAGAACCTATCCGTCAGGCGCAAGAAATTGCAAGAGAGGAAGCATTAAGGTTTATGGATGTTGCTGGGATAGGTGGGTTAGGTGGTTCAGCTTTAATGATGAGTGATATAATGCAAGAAGCAGTTCAACCTTTACTCGTTGAAAAATCAAGAGGACAACAAGCATTGTTGAGAGGGGCACAAGAGGCTTTGGCAGGATTAGAGCAATTAGGTGTAAGAACATTAGCAGATTTGTTAGGACAAAAGGAAGCGTCAGCAACACAGCTATTAAGAGGAACACAAGAAATTTTAGGTGGATTAGAAACGATGGGTATAAGAGGTTTAACTGAACTTCTTGGTGGGGCACAAGCACAATTGGGTACATTAGGAAGAGATTATTTTAGAATGATGTATGAACTACCTTTTGAAGTGGAAAAACAAGCATTGGCAGAAGCGGGGTTCAAATATGGTACAGCATTAGATTATTTTATGGCACAACTTGAACCGTTCAGGATAATATTAGGAGCACAAAGTAGTGAAGGAGTACCACCTTCAAGTGCGGAGAAATTCTGGACTATATTTGCAGGTTTGATGTAAAGAAAAATGTGAAAGATTAATAAAAAAGATTAGAGGATAGGAAAAGGAAATAAAAGATGTTGAATGAAGCAAAAAATGGAGCAGAGAAAAAAGCAGTACAAAAACGAGAATATGAAACATTCATAAATCTTTTTGAGGTACTTAATATAGAAACAGGGGAAAGACAAACAGTAGAACTACCTTCCAAGCAAGAGGTTTTAAATCAGATAATTTCTCTTTACAACAAAGAGAAACAATCAAGAGTAGAGAGAGAAGCAAAATGGAAAGAATATTTTCAAGCTTACAATCTTAAACCTTCCTTACCAGAGCCATCTTTAGAATGGCAAAGTAGGACAATTATCCCGAAGTATTTTTACACAGTTGAACAATTTGCGTCAATAATTAGAAGAAGTCTGGTTCAATCAGGGAAATTTTTTTCATTATTTACTTTACGGGATGAGTTAAAAGATGTTGCAGTAGTTTTAGAAAAATTAGCAAGTTATTATCTCAATTCATATTCGTTCCTTTCTGAATTTGAGAAAGCAGTCAAGATAGGAGCAATAACAGGCGAGATAATATTAGAATGTTCTTGGGAAAGAAAATTCTCAAAAGTAGGTGGGAAAATAAGAGTTAAAAGTTATCCTTCCTTCAAAGCGTTATCTCCTTTTGATGTAGTAATTGATAGTTCAGCATTAAAGCGTTGGATGATAAAGAGATACTTCATTCCGATTGAAGAAGCTTTTATCTTACAAGAGATGAAAGAATTTGAAAAGTTTCCTCTCACAAATGTTCCTACAACAACAGAAAATTTAGATGATACTTTACAAAAGAGCTATAAAGATTATGAGGTAAAAGAGGGATATGTAGAGATTTTAG
>Ga0105156_1000021_pt1 | contig 20722 bp, 21 predicted proteins | sample SSWtaG_3_FD_89673 | JGI IMG/M metagenome (GOLD analysis project Ga0105156, IMG submission 89673) | Hot spring microbial communities from Sandy's Spring West, USA to study Microbial Dark Matter (Phase II) - SSWTFFsm_matched | ecosystem: Environmental > Aquatic > Thermal springs > Hot (42-90C) ...
CGATACCACATGCCTCGTTGAGATGGACGAGGAACCGCCTCACGCGCTCAACGAAGAGGCCCTCGACATCGCCCTACAGATAGCCCTCATGCTCAAGGCACAGGTACCGGACGTCATTCAGGTGATGAGGAAGGTCGTCATAGACGGCTCGAACACTACAGGCTTTCAGCGGACGGCGATAGTGGCTGTAGGAGGCCCTGAGAGCGTGATACAAGACCCTGAAGGCCCCGTTCACGTCCAGGCGATATGCCTGGAGGAGGACGCAGCGCGCAAGATATCAGAGTCCGAGGACGAAGTCGTGTTCAGGCTCGACAGGCTGGGCATACCGCTCATAGAGGTCTCGACCGCCCCCGAGATAAAGACGCCCGATCAGGCCCAAAGAGTGGCCCTGAAAATCGGCCAGCTCTTTCGCATACTCGGAAAGGTCAAGCGGGGCCTCGGGACGATCAGGCAAGACATAAACATCTCACTCGCGAAGGGGGGTAAGGTAGAGATCAAAGGCGTTCAAGACCTGGAACTAATATCGAAGGTGGTAGAGCTAGAAGTCCAGAGGCAGCTCAAGCTCTTAGAGATAAGAGACGAGCTCAGAAGACGCGGCGTGGTGGAGGTAAAGGGTGATATCGTCGACGTAAGCGATGTCTTCAAGAACACCAAGAGCAAGATAATTCTACAGGGCCTTCAAAGAGGCCATAAGGTGATGGCTGTAAAGCTCGAGGGTTTCGCAGGCCTCTTGGGGTTGGAGGTCCAGCCGGGAAGGAGGTTCGGAACTGAGCTAAAGGACTACGCAGTCGTGTGGGGTGGGGTCAAGGGGATCTTCCACACGGACGAGATGCCAGCTTATGGGATAACCGAGGCAGAGGTCAGCGACCTCAGGAAGAGGCTCGATTGTCGTCCAAGCGATGTAGCGGTCTTCGTGGTTGACGAGGAGGAGAAGGCCGTAAAGGCCCTCCAAGCAGTATTGGGGCGGTGCAGAGAGGCCCTGAAGGGGGTGCCCGACGAGACCAGGGCGGCCAACCCCGACGGCACCACGCGCTACATGAGGCCAAGGCCCGGGGCCTCTCGGATGTACCCCGAAACAGACGTCAGGCCTATAGTGATAACGAAGGATAGGCTGGAAAGGCTTGCAAGGTCCTTGCCGGAGATGCCCGAAGAAAAGCTAAAGAGATTCGTCGAGGAGTACGGGCTGAGCAAGGATCTGGCTCTGTTGATGATAAATTCTTACCGCCTCGACTTATTCGAGAAGATAGTCTCGGAGGTTCCAGAGGTCAGCCCAGTGATAGTCGCCACGACGCTTGAGTACACGTGGAAGAGCTTAAAGAGAGAGGGGGTCCCCCTGGACCAAGTAGACGAGGCCAAGCTCTTAGAGATGTTCAAGGCCTTGGGTAAAGGGCTTATGGCCAAGGAGGCGATACCCGAGGTCTTAAAAGCTATGGCCGAAAACCCCAACGCCTCGACTTCAGAAGTCTTGGAGAAGCTAGGCCTTAGGGTCGTTTCACTGGATGAAGTGCGACGCCTCGTAGATCGCATAATAGAGGAAAGCGCAGAGCTCCTTAGGGAAAGAGGTGAGAAGGCCTTCAAGATTGTGATGGGTAAGGCGATGTCGATCTTGCGAGGCAAGGTGGACGGGAGGCTCGTGAGCGAGGTCGTCAAGGAGAGGGTCGAGCACTTCATACAGTCCAGAGCTGGTGCTAAGTGAAAGTAGCGTGCTTGTGGAGCGGAGGCAAGGACAGTGTACATGCTTGCTATCTAGCCCTGAACATGGGGCTCAAGGTAGAGAGGTTGGTCACTTTTTACCCTCAAGACCCCGAGTCGAAGCTATTTCACGTCCCCAACATCAAGTGGACCACTTTACAAGCTAAGTCAATTGGGGTTCCACAGGACTTGGTGGAGGCACCCATGGATCGAGAGTACGACGTTCTATGTGAGGCGTTGACTGCGCTGAGAGAGCAACATGGAATGGAAGGCGTTGTCGCAGGGGTCATAGCTAGCAATTATCAGAGGAGGATTTTGCAAGAGGTCTGCGATGAAGCAGGGCTAAAACTGATAACCCCTTTATGGGGGCGAGACCCCTTCGAGGTGGTCGATCAAATGATCAAGGAAGGCATCAGGGCAATGATCGTTGGCGTCTACGCAGAGGGCCTAACTCAGCAATGGTTGGGTAGAGAAGTGGATCGAGAGTTCTTCGAGCACTTAAAGAAGTTATCTAAGACTTGGGGGGTAAGCCCTTGCGGAGAAGGAGGGGAGTATGAGACATTCGTCGTCGACGCTCCCTTCTTTGCAAAGAGGATAAAGGTGACGAGTTACGAGATCATTTGGCGCAGAAGCTGGGGCGAGTTAATAATCATAGACGCTGTGTTAGTTGAGAAGGCCTGAGAAGATGACGGTCGTAGCCTCCCTCATGAAGATGCTCAAGGACCACGACTACAAGATCTTGCTGGCGATGGAAAGGCTCCACTTGAGATACGAATACATCCCGGTCGACGTCTTGGCAAGGCAATTGAGGAAGCCTGTCAAGGCCCTATTGGAGGATTTGGACAAGTTACACAAAATGGGCTTTATAGGTCGCCAAAAACAAGAATACTTGGGCTACGCTTTAAGGCAGTATGGACGCGACGCCTTGGCTCTCAAGCACTTCGTTGACAGGGGGGTGCTAGACGCCGTCGGCATAAAGCTCGGAGTGGGAAAGGAGGCTGACGTCTATGACGGCCTATCGCCGTCCGGGTACAGAGTAGCCATAAAGTTCCACAGAGTTGGGAGGCCTAGCTTCAAACAGACCAAGAGGCTAAGGACCTACGGCGAAGCCTCTTCTTGGTACAGGCAGTCGTGCATCGCCGCCAGGAGGGAGTACGAGGCCCTCGAAACTCTATACCCCTTGGGCGTTAAGGTCCCCAAGCCCATAGCTTACAACAGGCACGCGATAATAATGGATATGATAATAGGCGACCCCCTTTACGTCGTCACAGACCTACCCGATCCACTGCAAGTCTTCACGAAGATTATGGAGGACGTCAAGAAGGCCTATCAAGAAGCGTCCATGATACACGCGGACCTTAGCGAGTTCAACGTAATCATAAAGCCGGACTTCGACATCCTCATAATAGACTGGCCGCAATGGGTCTCGAGGAGTCACTCTAGGAGTTTAGATTACCTGAGGCGAGATGTAACGAACTTGGTGCGTTTCTTTAACAGAAGATTCGGCTTAGACATCGATGCTGATGAAGTGTTAAGGGATATTAAGGGCGAGCCTTAGAATATCTCGTCTCTCGCCACTAGGGCACGGTCAAGGCATGTCGAGGTAGAGGTTTTCGTGGGTCTAAGCGAGCAGGTCTATGGACAGCGAATAATAATGGGCATAGATCTAACGCCTTCAGCACAACACATGCAAGAATACGCCTTAGTGGTGGTCGATGAAAGGGGCACCGTAATTGATCGTAGAGAGAGCGTGGGCTGGGAGGTCATCTTCCGCCTCCTAAAGAAGTACAAGGTCGACACGATAGCCGTTGACAACATCTTCGAAATAGGCGAGTCGATGAGCGAAATCAAGAGGCGGTTAGGCAAGGTGATAGACAAGGTAAGGCTCATCGAAGTGACCCGTGTTGGCAATCACTACGTCAAGCTCGCCGAGCTGGCCTTTAGGGAGGGGGTTTTGAGCGAGAGGATCTCTCATCTGTCGCCCCTCCAAGCCGCTGAGGCCTCGGCTCTGCTTGCATTGAAGGGGATAGGAACCACGATCATCGAGCCCTCGACTATCAAGACTGCGATCTTGATATCGAGAGGAAGGAGCCCTGGTCCGGGGGGCATGAGCCAAGGGAGGTACAATCGCTCTCAGCGGTCGGCCATAAAGCAGGTGACGAGTCTAATATTGGACGAGCTGAAGAAGCACATTGATGACGGCGATGTGGAGTGCTACGTTCAGCGTTCTAAGTTCGGCCTCGAGAAGAGCGTGATCATACTCAACGCCACTCCCTCTCGTGTTAAGAGATTGATAAGACCTTTCAGGGACCTGATAAAGAAGAGTGGCGTCAACCTGAAGATAGTGGCGAGGATCCCTGCTTTTGATGAAAGGCAGGCTGATTTCGATGACCGAGAGGAGAGACCGATCATAGTAGGGCTGGATCCCGGGATAGTCACGGGTATAGCAATCTTGGACTTACATGGAAACCTCTTGTTCGTGGACAGCGGGCTGGCCCTCGATAGGACGTCCATAATAAGGATGGTCACTAAGTTCGGTAACCCCGTGGTTATAGCTTCAGACGTTAGGCGTGCGCCCACGGTCGTGGAGAAGATAGCATCGGCTTTGGATTGTGCAGTCTACACACCGCCTAGGGACTTGAACGTCGAGGAGAAGAGGCGCGTGGTACAGGAGAACGTAGCCAACTTCAAAGACGTGGTCAAGAACTCGCATCAGAGGGACGCCATAGCTGCTGCGCTGAAGGCGTACTTCAACTTTAAGAACAAGTTTATGCAACTCGAAGCCAAGGCAAAGGAGCTCAACCTATCTCGCCCTCAAATAGAGAGGGCCAAAGCCTTCATCATTAAGGGCCTTACGATAAAGGAGGCGCTTGAAAGGGTTGCCCTCGACGACAAGTCCGACAAGCCCCTCACGACAGCTCAAGCAGAGCCCGAAGTACAAAGGCTGAGGTCTGAGCTTTCGAGGCTTAGGGCGAAAGTTGAGGAGCAAAGCAAGGCGATAAGAGATCTAGAAGAGTCTCGGCTAAGCCTTCTAAAGCAATTAAAGGAAAGAGAGGCCAAGATAGCGGAGCTTGAAGAGGCGCTTATAAGGGCGCCTCCTAGATCGCCTCGCACAGCGCAAGAGGAGGCCGTGAAAAGAAAACTCGAGGCTTCTGCAAAGACCATAAGCGAATTAAAGGCTAGGATGGAGGCCATCGAGAAAGAGCTCGAGGAGCTCAAGCATTTGGTGAGGGAGCTGGCCAGAGACAACGTCTTAATAGTCAAGGAGATACGCTCCATAACCAAGAGGTCTGTGGAGGAGGCGGTGAAGTATGAGGTCTTGAGAGAGGGGGATATCGTGCTCGTCCAAGATCCCAGCTCCTCCAACGTCGAGGGAGTTGCAGCTCTAATTAACATGCAACCCGAGGCTATAATAACCAAGGTCGATAGGATGCCGAAGGAGGCGCTGGAAGCCATTAAGGAGGGCTGTATCCCAGTGATAGACGTAGAAGAGGTCAAGGTTGAGAGGGCCTCTGAGTTCCTATACGTCCCTTCGACAATTAAGGAGCTAATAAAGGCCAAAAGGAAAGAACTGCTAGCGGAAAGGGATAAGAGCCTAAAGGAGAGGCTAAAGGATATCTTACGAAAGTACCGTGAAGAGAGGGCTAGGGAGTTAGAAAAGTTGAGGCAATGACGTTTGACGTTTTTGCCATAGCCTCTGCGCGACTCAGCGCCAAGATCGAGGACATCGAGTACCCTAGAGGCTTGAGCTGTCAACGAGTCGCCTAAGACTCGTCGACCACTTTTGCTATCTCTATCGCTATCTCCACGGCCTTCGTGATGGGTGATGGTTTTAGCTTCTCGGGCGTGTCTTCGAGCGTGTGCCAGTAATATGGGGCGCCGTCTCGAGCTAATCCGAATATCGCCACGGCGTTAAGGCCCCTCCTCGAGAAGTTCGCTGCGTCGCTGCCTGCGAACGGTAAGTGGCCGACCTTGAAATTGGCGCCAACTCTTTCACAGGCTTTTCTTGCTATCTCTACGGCCTTTTGGGAGTGTCTAGCGAAGTACATCCTCTCTTCTGTAGCGACTAAGAAGTAGTCACAAGAAGGGCACTCGAAGTTGAACAACAAGGAGTCCTTGAGTTCGTCGAAGTGCTTCTCAACGAACCTTTTTGAACCCCGCATGTGCTCTTCTCCGGCAAACGCAACGATCCAGACCTCGGTGCTCTTCAATCTCTTCGCGCTTAGGTACCTCCCAGCCTCGAGTACAACTCCGACGCCAGCAAGATCGTCGTTTGAGCCAGGGGATACCCTGTTGGATCTAAACAGCGCCGCTATTACGAGGAGAATGCTCACGCCCGCTATCAGCAATGGCCTTTGGACGAAGTCAACGTCGTAGAAGTACCTCAACAATCCCAAGAGCCCAGTCATCACCACTATCGCCACCGTTGATAGGATGAGAATCGGCGACCTCATCCTCAGCCTGCCTAATAGTGGGAACTCGTATGGAGAGTCGTAGTGGGCAGAGAGCAGGATCCTGTTCCTCCGCTCTTCCTTTGGAAGAATCTTGCCGACTACGTGGAACTCTTGAGCCTTCGGGAACAGGAAGTCGACGACCTCGTAAAGCAAGCACTGCTGAAGGACAAAAATCAACAATCCGAGGAGGGTAAGAGCAAATATCGCGAACCATAGCCCCATGAAGTACAGTATAGCTCCAAGGAAGTAGAGAGAGAATACGACCCATATGTAGTCCGTGAACCCCTTAGGCCTCGAAACAAACCAGTCTTTTTCTACTTCATCGCAAAACTCAGACATGAGCTTATATATATGTTCGCCAGTCCTCAGCTCGGCCTCGCTCCCGGCCAGTCTGGGACCGTATTCTCTTATGACCTCTCTAACGAAATCGACGACCTTTTCACCATAACTCATGCTCTTATCTTTAGACCACACCTTCATAATAAATTTCTCGTCACGCGATTAAGGAGAGGTAAAGGCGGGGCTAAAAATTGGCATCGCCATCGACGAAAGATCGCTAGGTGAAGCGAGAAGGGACCTCCCTTACTCATGGGGATTTTTATGGTAGAGCTCGCTGGGGAGCATACCGAGGAAGTTTAGAAATAGCGGCCGTGAAGAGGACGGGATGCGTGGAAGCCTTGAAGCGTTTGCACTTCGAGGAGGCCTCAAAACTCTAATGGAGCCTTCAAGAGCTGCTCTTTTATGTTGGTTACGTTCTCCAGCTCCGCTTGGACTATGCTCTCGATATCGTATTTTAGCGACTTGACGCCTACTCCCTCGTGTGGTATGACCTTGACGTTGACCATGAGAGGCCTGTTGATTGGGTGGCCTATGCGGCTCAACATGTAGACGTAGACCTCTTTAACCTTGCGAGTTTCTTCGTACACCCTCTTCGCTATGTTAGTCGACACTATATTGTATATCTTGCCTATGTGGCTCACAGGGTTCTTTCCTGCGATGGCTTCTAGAGACATGTACCTGTTCGGAGTTATTAGTCCGTTGGCTCTATTGCCCCTGCCCGTGTTGCCATCGTCGCCAGCCTCGGCCGAAGTTCCGGTCACAGTCAAGTACACGACCCCGAGCTCGGGCTTGTCTGCGGCGTTTACCTTTACGTCGACTTCAACGTCGTACTTAGACGCTATATTCAATATCTCCTCCTTGACCTCCTCTTTGGCCTTTAAATAGTCGCTGAGAGATTTGATATAGGAACTTATCATTGCACAAGCCACGGTCAAGTCGACCCTCTTGTTCCTCCTAAGTGCTAAGACTTTTACGTCCTCTCCGACCGCCGGGTTCTTCTTCTTGTACTCAGGAGAGTTGAGGGCCCTCTCCACCTCCAGTACCAGCCTTTCCGTCTCTGTTAACGGGGCGTATCCGACTCCAAAGGATGTATCGTTGGCGAGGGGTACGTCTTTGCCCAGTTCGAAGACCTTGACGAGATCGACGGATCCCTGCTTTATCTTGTAGTCGAAGATAACGTGGCTGTCGGGGTCTAAGTGCCTAAAGGTCTGCCTCACGCTCTCCTTCATGGCCTTGAGGGCTATGGCTCCTATGGGCACCATGTCGACTGAGTCCCCCTTCATCACGTGGGTCACGGCACGCCCGGCCACCACTATGTATATGGGCTCGCACACAACTCCACCGCCGAACCTTGGAATGGACCTGCCACCCACGACGAGCGCCTTATCTACATTGTGATGCAATATTGTCCCATAGTTCTCTAAGTAGTACTTGCACAGCTCTCGACAAACCGCCTCTGAGATGTTGTCGGCCAAGGTGTCGGGGTGCCCCTTGCCCTTCCTCTCGACCATCTCGACCTCTTGTTCGTATACGGCCTTTTGCGCGAGCTCCTCTATGGTTATGAAGTTGGTCTCCTCAGGCAAGTCGACCACTCATCCTCGTTAACTTTGTCCACATTCCTCTATCTGTCACTCTTTTAACTTTACGAACAAAATGTTGCTGCCTCTGATGAGCACTCTGCCATACTTAGCTATGGGTCCTTCGTCCTCGTCTACCTCCTCGGCATCGCTTAAGAGCAAATTCATGCACTGATCGCACTTCTCGAGTATTCCGCGACAACTCCTTCCGTCCTTGAGCCGTACTATGACTTCGCCGTTAACAGCCTTCATCAATAACTTCAAGGGATCGCTCCTGACCATGCCGTCTCACTTCTCCATCGTACATTTTATCGTTTACAACCTTCGCTAAAAAGTTTATTGTTGTTCGCTCATTATGAGAAAGATTTTAGTCGTAAAAACTGCCTCTTAGTGCAGGTGGCGCTTTAGTTGACGACGATCGTTGAAGCGGCTAAGCGAGGCGTGGTCTTAGAGGAGTTCAAGATAGTAGCCCTAAAAGAGGACGTGGACGTATCCTTCGTGGTCAGGGGGGTGGCTAGCGGCAGAATAGTGGTGCCGAGGAACGTCGCAAGGAAGAACGTGGATCCAATAGGGATAGGCGAGGGTCTTAGAGCAAAAGTCAATGCCAACGTCGGCTCCTCCATGGACCTCTCAGACGTCAACATGGAAGTTGAGAAGGCTAGGCTAGCCGTCAAGTACGGGGCCGACACTGTGATGGACCTCTCGACGTCGGATCAAATGGACGAGATACGTAGAGCGATAATAAGGGAGGTTTCGACACCTGTAGGCACGGTCCCAATATACGAAGCCGCTCACATGGCTCTGAAGAGGCATGGCTCAATAGTCCATATGACTATCGACGATATAGTGAAGGCCATAGAGTTGCACGCGAAAGACGGCGTGGACTTTATGACTATTCACGCGGGCGTGACGAGGGAAGCCGTAGATTTCCTTAAGAGGCATCCGAGGGTAGCGGGCATAGTAAGCAGAGGAGGGGCGATGATAGCCGCATGGATCATACACAACGAGAGGGAGAACCCCCTGCTTGAGAACTACGATCTGATACTCGAACTTGCGAGGGAATACGATTTCGCGATAAGCTTAGGCGACGGCCTGAGACCTGGTTGCCAAGCCGATGCCAACGACGTGGCGCAAATGACAGAGCTCCTCACCGTGAGCAAGCTCGTCAGAAAGACTAGGGAGAGGGGCGTCCAGGTTATAGTTGAGGGGCCAGGCCACATGCCCCTCAACCAGGTGGAACACCACGTAAAGCAAGCCAAGATACTGACGGGACATGCACCGCTCTACACTTTAGGACCTATAGTGACCGACGTGGCCCCAGGCTACGACCACATAACCTTGGCAATAGGAGGGGCGCTGGCAGTAGCCGCTGGAGTCGATTACTTGTGCGCCGTGTACCCCTCTGAGCACTTAGGCCTACCGTTGCCTGAAGACATAAAGCATGGCGTGATAGCCAGCAGGATAGCCGCGCATGCCGGAGACATAGTCAGGCTAGGCGAGAAGGCCCTCAAATGGGATCTAGAGATCTCTAAGGCGAGGGCATCCTTGGACTGGGAGGCCCAGTTCAAACTGGCCATCGACCCAGAAACTGCCATAAGCATCCACAGAAGGGTGCCTTCGAGGAGCGGGGCTTGCTCGGTGTGCGGCGAGTACTGCGTGTACCTCATACTTTCAAAGTTCTTGGGCAAGAGAGCGAAGTAGAGGGCCTCGCGAAGATCCGCTACCGTACCTCCTGAGTGGCCATCATTTCCGCGTAGCTCTTGAACATTAACTTCTTGTTTGAGAGCTCTAAGGCCGACAATATGCCCGCTATCCTGTCGTACGCATCGCACACCTCGTCCTCGTTGACCAACACCTCAACCTCAAGAAAAGAACCCAAGCCCCTCACATCGTCCACGTTCACTGTACATCCATTGATACAGAAGCTCAACCTCTTCTTCTTAACGACCACGCCCTCTCTGAATCCGAGCAACTTCAGAAGACGTATTAGGTCGTCTTCGTCTCCCTCCTTTATCCTCACCTCAACCTCTAAGTTCTCCTTCAAGCGCCCTTGGGTCCTCTTACTCTTGAAAATCAACTTGGCCCCCTCATTGCTCCTCCTAAGCTTGAGCGTCTTATCCACACCGATGGAGGGGTCGTAGGGGCTTGCAAAGAAGAGATCCTCCTCCTCGCTTTCACGAACCCTCTCAGGAGGGCACATCCTCCTCAGCTTCTCCACGACCCTCAGCTTCTCTTCCTCGCTTACGGCAATCTTAGCCTCTATTTCTATCAACTCAGCTCCTCCTCTAACTGCAAGAGCAGGCTCGTTAGGGCTTCCACGTCCTTGCTCCTCCTCAACTTCCTCTCTAACCTCTTGGCCTCGCCCCTCATACCCGACCTGTTTAGCAACTTCATTATCCTAACCACAGCCTTGATGCCATCCGAATTGAGCTCGCCACTGCTGCTCATGGCTTCTAAGTTGTCTACAAGGTCTCTTATGGCCCTCTTAATTTCAACGACGTACGCGGGGTCCTTCCTCACCATTTCCTAGAAATCCTCCTCAGCGCCGGCTTAGTTAAAGCTATCTACCTCGCATGGGGTAATAATAATTGGGCGTGGAGAGCGACGGTGACCTCCGTTGTGCGGGATCTTCGGTTGCACATCGCTTAGAGAGGGGGTTTCGAGAATGATCTACGACTCACTAAAGAGGCTGGAGTACAGGGGCTACGACTCTGTAGGCCTAGCCACCACGTACAAGGGGCAGATCTTCGTAAAGAAGGATCAAGGAAAGATAGAGGAGGTCGAGAAGAAGCTAGAGATAAGCAAGTTGCCGGGGAGGTGCGGAATAGGGCACACTCGATGGGCAACCCACGGAGCTCCCTCGAAGGAGAACGCTCATCCTTTGACGGACTGTGAAGGCAAGATAGCCGTGGTCCACAACGGCATCATTGAGAACTACCTCGATTTGCGCGATAAGATGACCTTAGCGGGCCACAAGTTGCGCTCTAGGACCGATAGCGAGGTCATAGCCCATCTTGTCGAAGAGTTCCTCAACATGGGTTTACCCATAGAGGAAGCAGTTCGACGCGCGGCCCTCTCGTTGAGGGGCTCTTACGCCTTTGCCCTCATATCGGCGCTCCACGACGACACTATAGTCTGCGTCAGGATGGAGAGCCCCCTCGTAGTAGGAATTTCGCAAGACTTTGTGTGTTGCTCGTCTGACATCCCGGCTCTCCCCCCCGAAGTAGAGAGCGTCGTGGTCCTGAACGATGGCGAACTGGCGGTCCTGACGCCTCAAGCAGTAATCGTTAGGAGCTTGGAATCGGGCCATCAACTACCGCTCAAGCCCCTAAACAGAGAGGACATAAGCGGTCTAGCAGGTAAAGGAGGCTTTGCACACTACATGATCAAAGAGATACACGAGCAGCCCCAAGTAGCGCTCAACGTCATGAGCGCGCCACGCGTCTTCATCTCAAAGCTGGCCAATGAACTCGTTAGGTCCGATAGGGTCTACCTCGTCGGCTGTGGGACCTCATACCACGCATGTATCTTCGGCGCATACCTCTTGCGCTTGATGGCTGATATCGAGGCGTACCCTATTGTAGCCTCAGAGTTCAATGATGCTTGTGTGAGGATGACGCCTGACACGGCCATTTTGGCTATCTCGCAATCTGGAGAGACTGCTGACGTGTTACAGGTTTTGAGAGCCCTTCGAGACAAGGGCGTCAGGTTGCTAGCCTTGACAAACGTCATGGGCTCGTCGATAACTAGGCTCGTCTCGCTATACGTAGGGCTTTACGCGGGGCCCGAAATAGGCGTCGCAGCGACTAAGACGTTCATCGCGCAACTCTTAATGCTCACGAGGATTAGCGCTGAGGCGGCCCGGATAAAGGGGGTGAACCGCGAATTAACCTCGAGCGCCGAGGTCTTTTTAAGATCCTCAGCGACCCTAATCGAGAGAGCAATATCTATCAACGAGCCACTAGCTAAAGATGTAGCAACCGACATAGCTTTAAAGAATAACGCGTTTTTCCTTGCTAGAGGTATAAACATAGTTACAGCCCTCGAAGGGGCCTTGAAGCTAAAAGAGATAAGCTACATCCATGCCGAGGGCTATCCTGCTGGCGAGTCGAAGCACGGGCCCATAGCCCTCGTAGAAGAGGGCTATCCCTGCGTCTTCATATGCCCTCGCGATGAGACCTACAACAAGATCATAGGCAACATAATGGAGATGAAAGCTAGAGAGGCCTTCGTCATTTCGTGCGTAGAAGAGGGCGACAGAGACGTCAAGGAGGTGTCGGATAGAGTCTTCGTCCTCCCGGAAGTGGAGCACAAATCGTTGACCCCTGTGCTCAATGTGATACCACTCCAGCTCTTGGCATACTACACTGCACTGGCTCGGGGTTACGATCCCGACAGGCCTCGAAACCTCGCCAAATCGGTCACCGTCACTTAGCCTCCCTCAAGTCTATGGTGTCGAAGACGTCGGGTCCTGTGCTAACTATGGTCACGGGGACCCTCAACTCGTTTTCAACCCTCTCGATGAACTCCTTCGCTTCGCGGGGTAACCTATCGTACTCTCTAACCCTCGATGCTGAAGGGAATAGGACGTCTATTCTCGTCAGAGCTACTTGGGTCGCGCTGTTGGCTATGACCGCCCTCTTCGCCAGCTCGAAGTTGAAGGGGGCGACCCTTCTCCTCCTCCCAGTCACGGTCGCCACTTCGATCAGCCCCAGCCTCTCAGCCTCCTCCTCTGAAAGCTCGCCCGGCAGAGGCCCTCCTCCGACTCTGGTGACGTAAGACTTGAAGACCACGACGACCTCGTCGACCATCTTGGGACCTATGCCGACCTCGCTACAAACAGCCGAAGCCGTCGTATCCCGACTCGTGACGTAGGGATACGTCCCATGATACAAGGACAGGTAGTATCCTTGCGTGCCTTCGAGTAGCACGTTATGGCCTTGTTGCAACGCCCTCAAAACGATCATGAGGACGTCGTCCAAGTACTTGCTCAACTCCTTTACGTCGCGAGCGAGCCTGGCCACTCTCCTAACCCTATCTGCTACCGCAGCCCCAACTCCTTGTCCCGTTGAGCCTATCTTGGAAATGAGGAACCGGTCTTCCACCTCCCTCTTTACGTGCTCGTCCTCGATTATGGACGCTTGGGGGTCTATCTTTAACCGATCCTTGGTACCCGTGAGCTCCACCTCCCTCATTAAGACGTCGAGCCTCACGTTGGCCCCCGCGGCTATGCACAGCGTGGCGCGCGGATTTACAAATCCACATGGTATGATCCTCAATTTGTACTCCTTATCTTTGTAGACCACTGTATGGCCGGCGTTCACTGAACCCGTCCTAACGGCGACCCTTACGTCGTCCTTCAGCGACAGGTAAGCACACACTTTTCCCTTTAGGGGGCCGAAGCCTTTCCCTCGTCTCCGAAGAAGCCTCCAACGACTACCGTTAGCAAACTTCGATCCCCCAATACGGCCTCAAAACCTTTTCGTAGACCTCATCTATGACTTTTAAACCCTCTCTCTTCACCCTTTCGGAAGAGGTCGTCTCGCTCTCTTCAATTAAAGGCTCGTCCACGAAGTATGCCACGACATCGTAGACCCCTCGCGCAAGTCCTGGGCCGTATCCCCCTTCGAGTACGAAGACAGCCTTCCTCGTCACGCCCTCGCGTATGAGCTTCTCGACAAGCTCAGCTATCTTGATGTATGAGTTTAGCGAGAGGCCCATCGACGTCAATGGATCGTCTTTATGCGCGTCAAAACCCGCCGACAGCAATAAGACTTCGGGCCTAAATTCTCTGAGCACCCTCTCTACAACCCTATTCAAGACCTCTTTGTAGACGTCGTCGCCTGTGAAAGGTGGGAGTGGAACGTTGACATTGTAACCCTCCCCCTCCCCTTCCCCTACTTCGTTGACGAATCCTGTGCCTGGGTAAGCAGTCCTGCCGTCTTGATGAGTGCTTATGTACAGGACCGACCTGTCTTGGTAGAATATCTCTTGCGTGCCGTTACCATGATGGCAGTCGAAGTCGAATATGGCTACCCTCTTCAGCCCGTGCTCTTCGATTAAGTGCTTCGCCGCTATAGCGACATTGTTGAAGAGGCAGAAGCCCAGTGTTGGGGCCCCCAAGGCGGTTCCGGCCTTGCCTGCGTGATGTCCAGGCGGTCTCACAAGCACGAAGCAGACGTCAAACCCTTCCTTTAAGACCCTCTCACAGCCATGTATGCTGGAGCCCGCAGCGTAAAGAGCCACTTCGAAGCTCTCTCTCGACACTTGAGTGTCGGGGTCTATATATCTCGCACCGCTCGCGACAGCCCTCTCTATGTACTTGACGTAGTCCTCGTCGTGGACCCTCGTCACGTCACTTAGCGAGGCCTTAACCGCTCCCTCTATCTTGACCTTATCAAGGATCCCCCTCTCGTTGAGTTCCTTGATGACTTCCCTGAGCCTTTGAGGTCGCTCAGGATGATAGGGATCGGGGTTATGCTTAGTGAAGACGTCGTCGTATACTATGCATAGCGAGGCCCTCATTTGAAACACCGACATTCTCTACTTGCGCTTTAAACTTTAAATAAGCTTCTCGCACGACTAAGAGGACGGTGCATAGACATTGAGCTCGAGAATTGAGCTAAAGCCAACGCGAATGGAGTTGATCAACCTACGTCGTAGGAAGAGGCTCGCTGAGAGAGGCTTGGCCTTGCTCAAGGAGAAGCGCGATGCTTTAGTTATGGAATTGCTATCCTTGGCTAAGGAATATCAAAGCGTGGTTCTTGAAGTGAGGGAAAAGCTCGAAAAAGCGCTAAGCCAGCTAGCTCTGGCCAGAGCCCACATTGGTGCCCACAAGCTCAACGAGGTAATAGCCTCTCTGAGACCTCAAGTAGCTGTAGAGATCAAGACCAGGAACATAATGGGTGTCACGACCCCCGTGTTTAAGGTCGTGCAGCTAGCCGATGCCGAAGCCCCGCCATATAATTTGATGGGCACTACGGCTCTCTTGGACGAGGCCGTGAAGGCGTTTAGGGACGCCCTCCCCTTAGTGATAAGGCTTGCCGAGATTCAAGCAGTTGCTAGGAGAATCGCAGAGGAGGTAGAGAAGGCCAAGAGGAGGGTCAACGCCCTTGAGAACGTAGTGATACCGACGATAGAGAGGAACATAAAGGTAATAGAGCTATACCTAGACGAGCGAGCCCGTGAAGATGTGTTCAGGCTGAGGTTGTTGAAGAAGAAGCGTATAAGGAGATGAGCCTTCACGCACCTCTCAAGTACAGTATCGCCCTTGCAAGATCGCCCTTCGTGGCTTTTAACGCCTTCCTAGCCTCTTCAAGACTCACGCCAGCCTGGGATGCAACTAGCTGGACGTCCTCTTCCGATATGCTCACCTCCTCCATCAATAAAGCCTTCTCTTCCACTTCGCCAGCCACTTGAAAGACGGTCTGTCCCCCGACCTTCATGCTCGTGACGTGAGGATTTTTGACTATCAACTCCTTATCTCGAAGCTTGATTACCACGCTCTCGACGCCTTCGATTTGTTCTATGGAAAGCCCTGCCCTCCTAACCGTTTGTAGCATCTTCTGCAACTCTCTCGGGCTTATCTTCACTCTCCACACCCCTCCTCACTTTTACCGCCACGCCCGAATTAAATGCTAACATTTCATAGCTCGACAGCGCTGCGCGGCCGACCGCAAGCAAGTTATCCTCCTCGTCTACTACTATGACCTCATCGCCGCACCGAATTTCGGGATCTACCCCGACCACGTGCTTCGCGAAAACGCTTCTTCCTCGCTTAATGAAGTCCCTGACCTCATTTTTAACCACCACCCTAAGCCTCGGCGGTTTTAAGCACTCCTTCAGTAAGCGGGCCCCCTCGAGCGTCAGGGCTAGGAACCCGTCGTTCCACCTAATTGTTGCTAGGAGCTTACCACTGTAGTCGTAGACGTATCGCGGTTTTCCAGTCCTCTTCGAAACCTCTACCTTTACCCCCCTCGAGGCTAGGCACTCTCCGGCCCCTGGCCCGAACTGATAGTTGGCCCGCATCTTCACTAGCTCAACTAGGAACTTCTCGCTCAACGGAGCCACAACACATTTAGCCCAACTTCACGAATTAATATCTAACTAACCGTATAAGCGAGGTCTAAGCTATGTCGTGTGAGCTCTGCGGCAGGCCCATAGTTGGCAAGCCCGTTAGGGTCTGGATCGAAGGCTCTCAGCTTGTCGTGTGCCCTCAGTGTTCTCGTTACGGCTCGGTGATAAAGCCGAGGGCCGTGGCCCGCCCCCAGCGAATCGTGAAGCACAAGGAGCCAGGCTTGAGCTTTGAAGGCACCGTGCTCGTGAGCAACTACAACGTGCTCATTCGACAAGCTCGAGAGAACATGGGCCTCACACAGGCTGACTTAGCGAAGCTGATAGGCGAGAAGGAGTCGATAGTGCGAAGGCTTGAGAGCGGGCGCATGGCCCCTACTTTGGAGCTGGCCAAGAAGCTTGAGAAGTTGTTGAAGATAAAGCTTTACGAAGAGGTTCGTCAAGAGCAAGAACTGCCCAAGCTACATGAGTTCCAACTAACTTTAGGTGATGTGGCCGTAATAAAGGAGCGCGCAAACAAAAACACTTCTCGCTCTTAGCTTTTATCCAACTTCTCAACAATCTTCTTTAAGAGAAAGCTTACGTTGACCGACTTCTTAGCGCTTATGGGCACGATGTCGCTGTGGGCAACAAACCTTTTCACGAGCTTAATGGAGTTCTCAAGTCTGGAATCGCCTATTAGGTCTATTTTGTTAACAGCCACGATTAGGTGCCTGTCGTCGCCTGCCACCTCGGATATAATTGAAAGGGACGTCTTAAGCTTCCTCTCCATGCTCGAAGGTGCTTCTGAAGCGTCCACAAGCAATGTTATTACGTCGGCTAGCTTCAGCTCTACGAGCGTCGCGTGAAAGGCGTCGAGCACTAGCTGAGGCATTTCATCGATGAACCCGAGGGAGTCCACGACTATGAAGCTCTTGCCATAGGCGTCGACCCTCCTAGCACAGGTCTCCAGCGTCGTAAAAGGCCCCAGTCCAGTCACTTTACTTTCTTTGGCCAAGATGTTGAAGAGGGTGGTCTTACCAGCTTGCGTGTAGCCAGTTAAGGCGACTATGGGTAAGTCGACTTCTTTGCGTCGAACCACTACCTCTTCTTGCCTCTTCTTTAACCTCTCCAGCTTCTCTTCTATTGCTTTAATCCTCTTCTTGGCAAACGAGATGTAGACTTTGTACGGGTAGCCTCCGAGGGATCCGAACCCCATTTTCTCACTGCCAAAGCCCTTCAGCCTCACGAGCTCCCGTGCCCAAGGTAATGTGTACTTCAGCCTCGCAAGCTCGATTTGAAGCTTAGCCTCCGAAGTAGAAGCTCTTTTGTCGAAGACGTCGAGGATCAACAACACCCTGTCCATTATGTTCACATCGAGCCCCAGCTCTTTCTGCAACCTAAAGTACTGTCCGGGCTTCAGCTCGTTGGCGAAGAGAACGGTTCTTACTCCGTACTTCTTCAGCCTATCTCTGAGCTCTTGGAGCTTTCCTGGTCCTATCAAGTAGCCTGAGTGCGGGTTGCTCCTTATCTGAATAACCTTGTCGACTATGAGGTACCCGCTGTTCTTCGCCAGTTCCTCGACTTCGCGCAACCTGAAGTCATCGTCTTTCTGAAACACCCCGACTATTACGGCCTTCTCCAAACCTTCTATTCACCTTAAGACCCTGACTTTTTTGCCCCTTTCAGAGGGTTCGATTTCGACCCTCCCTCCCTCAAACTTAAAGTTAAACTCTCTTCCTCCGTAAAACCAGTCCAAGAACACCGCCACGGCTGCCACCTCGCTATGGGGTTGATTTGTTATGGAGACGTTGTAGTCAGCCACCTCGTAGAAGTACTTAGGGACCTTTGGCCCTCCCACGAGCACCAAAAGCTTGTCTTTTCTCCTGACATCTTCTATAACTTGGGGCAAGGGTATACCGTACATAGTCAAGTGGACTACGCAGTAGCCCTCTCTCTTGGCCTCCGTTATCGAGCCCATTAAGTCTATTCCCGTCTTTACGATGAATCTTCCGCCAAAGGTTTCGTTGACCTGAGCAATCTTTCTCTCGATGCTCTCGTCCTTCGTGTCAAACCATACTTCGTGAGCTCCGAAAGCTCGAGCTACGAGGGCCAAGTGTGTGCTAACTCTTTTGTCCCGCGAGGGCCTATGGCCGTACCTTAGCACTACTATTTTGGTTTTGCACACCAGATAGTAGCGGGGTCAGCGTTTTTAAACTTGCTAGGGGCTCTATAACTCAGGTGCAAGAATGTAATGGGCTCTAAAGCGCCGCTCCACTACGACAAAGAGTCTTCGGACGTGATAACGAGGTTAATCACCCTGCTCTGCGGCGAAGACGCGGTCAGAGTGGTCAAAGTACTGCTAAACGAGAGCGAGGTTGTCGATGAGCTCATAGCCGAGAGGACCGGCATGAGGCTCAACCAAGTGAGGCGCATCCTCTACGACCTCCTCGACAAGCACATAGTGACCTATAGGAGGGAGGTCGATGAGGAGAAGGGCTTCTTTCTCTATTTCTGGTCTCTAAACAAAGAGGGCCTGAGGGAGATTGTAAAGGAGAGGAAGAAGCTCGTCTTAAGCAGGTTGCGCGAGAGGCTTCAATACGAAGAACAAAAGATTTTTTTCGTATGTCCAAGCGGTTGCGGCAATAGAGTGCCGTTTGAGAAGGCCATGGACCAGCAGTTCAAATGCCTCCGGTGCGGTGCTATGCTGCAAAGCTTTGACAATCAAAGGATGATCGAAAAATTGAGAGCAAAGATAGGGGCCTTGGAAAGAGACCCGTAGGCGTAGCCCGAATCTGGTCTCTGCCACGGCTTGTCGAAAGGAAGTCGCGCAAGGTTTATCTCGCCTCAAGAGTCAGACGCACTTTGTGTGAGCGTTTATGAAGTACATATTCATTACAGGGGGTGTCCTGTCAAGCGTAGGCAAAGGGGCCGTGACGGCATCAATAGGTAAGATGTTACGGGTCAGGGGCTTCTCTGTAACGGCGATAAAGATAGACCCATAGGCCCCGTGGGGCCGGGTAGACATAAACGTCGACGCAGGCACCATGAACCCATAGGCTCTAAGCACGAGGCTTAGAGCCGGGTATACATGCACGGCGAGGTCTTCGTGACGGAAGATGGAGGCGAAGTAGACCTAGATCTCGGCCACTACGAACGCTTCCTCGACATAGACCTCTCAAAGGACAATAACATCACGACAGGACAGGTCTACATGGCCGTCATAGAGGCCGAGAGGAAGGGCAAGTATCTCGGCAAGTGCGTACAGATAATACCGCACATAACTGATGAGGTGAAGAGGAGGATACGATCCGTAGCCCAGAGAAGTCATGCGGACGTGACTCTTGTTGAGTGCGGGGGCACCACGGGGGACATAGAGGGCCTCCCTTTCCTCGAAGCCATCAGGCAGATGAGGCTCGAGGAAGGACCTTCGAACACCCTCTTCGTACACGTGGCCCTCGTGCCAATACTCGAGGTGACTGGAGAGTTCAAGACGAAGCCCCTTCAGCACAGCGTGCAAGAGCTCAGGCGCATTGGCATACAGCCCGATGTAGTTGTAGCGCGATGTAAGTACCCGCTAGACGAGGAATCTAAGAAGAAGATAGCGCTTTACAGCAACGTCCCCGAAGAAGCCGTCTTCACTTCTTACGACGTCGAGTGCATATACGAGTTGCCAATAATACTGGACGAGCAGGGGATGGGTGACTACATATGTAGGCGATTGGCGTTGGACAGCGATAAGGTGGACTGGTCATCTTGGAAGGAAGTGGTGAGGAAGCACAAGTCCCACAAGTATGAAGTCAACGTCTGCATGTGTGGCAAGTACACGAAGTTGAAGGACTCCTACATCAGCATAATAGAGGCCTTAAAGCACGCAGGAGCAGCCCTCGAGACTAAGGTTAACATGACCTGGCTCGAGGCCACGCTACTCGACCAAGGCGAGGAGATACCGAAGGAGTACCAAGAGGTTCTGAGCTCGTGTGATGGCATAGTGGTTCTGCCGGGCTTCGGGACGCGTGGTGCTGAAGGTAAGATGAAAGTGATCAAGCATGCGAGGGAGAACAAGATCCCCTTCTTGGGCATATGCTTTGGTATGCAATTAGCTGTCGTGGAGTTCGCGAGGAACGTCGTAGGCCTTAAGGACGCAAACACTACAGAGCTGGATCCATCCACCAGTCATCCCGTCGTGGACTTGTTACCGGAGCAATACCACGTCAAAGAGGTCGGCGGGACCATGAGGTTGGGGGCCCAAGCCACGGTTCTCGAGCCTGGGACTAAAGTGTACGATCTCTACGGCAGGCCGATAATATTCGAGAGGCACAGACACCGATACGAGATAAACCCAGCCTACTGGTCGCTTCTCCAGAGCCACGGCATGGTATTCTCAGGGTACAGCGTTGACAAGCGAAGGGTCGAATTCATCGAGCTTAAGGATCATCCATTCTTCGTGGCGACGCAGGCCCATCCAGAGTTTAAGTCGAGGCCGAACAGGCCTTCGCCCCTGTTCTACGGCTTTGTTAAGGCATGCTTGGAGCACAGGCTCAGGAGGTCGACCACCTCATACAGCTCGACTAAGAGCCCCTGAGCCCCTCGTGAGCCCCTCGTAAG
>Ga0105156_1000022_pt1 | contig 20556 bp, 21 predicted proteins | sample SSWtaG_3_FD_89673 | JGI IMG/M metagenome (GOLD analysis project Ga0105156, IMG submission 89673) | Hot spring microbial communities from Sandy's Spring West, USA to study Microbial Dark Matter (Phase II) - SSWTFFsm_matched | ecosystem: Environmental > Aquatic > Thermal springs > Hot (42-90C) ...
CCTGTCGTCAAACAAAGCGCGCGTCATACAAAAACGGGGTCATACAAACACGCAATCATACAAAAAGGCCGCGCTGGCGGCGCGGCCTTTCTGCAATCATGTTCCTCGACTAACTCAAGCGGTCGGTCGAAGCGGTTTTAAGCGATCAGGATGCGGCCCGCAGATTGTCAGCCGATGACTTTCCGGAACGCCGATCAGCAACGATTTCGTAGCTGATCTTCTGGCCTTCGCGCAGGGTGCCGAGGCCGGCACGCTCGACGGCGCTGATGTGAACGAACACGTCGTTGCCGCCATCGTCGGGCTGAATGAAGCCATAACCTTTGGTTGCGTTAAACCACTTCACAGTTCCCATGCTCACGGGGGTAGTCCCTTCTCAGATAGTAACAGTCGTAGCTCATGATCACACGAGCGGGTGAGATCGAATTTTGGAAGGGTCGTCAGCATACCCGGCTGTACCGGTGAATAGCCAATGTCGTCCGGCCGAAAATCGATGGCCCGAACCATATGGGAAATCGGCTTTTCAGACAATCCTGACGTGCGGGATTTTTTGGGCGTCGCCAAACCCCTGCAAAACGCGGGGGGCGCTGCACGCAATGCGTGCAGCGCCCGGGCGTCGGGCTCGCGAAGGCTGATCAGCGCCGGCGAAACTGGCCGCGCGGCGGACCACTGCGCGGCGGCGCGTTGGACGGGCGCTCGTCCTTGTGGCGGAAGATCAACCGCCCCTTTTCGAGGTCGTAGGGCGACATCTCGATGGTGACGCGGTCGCCAGCCAACGTCTTGATCCGGTTTTTCTTCATCTTGCCGGCGGTGTAGGCGACGATCTCGTGCCCGGAATCGAGCTGGACCCGGTAGCGGGCATCGGGAAGGATTTCGGTGACCAGTCCTTCAAACTGGATCAGTTCTTCTTTGGCCATGCAGATCTCTGGGTCGACTGTGTGAGTTGCAAAAGATTGTCAGTGTTGAGTTTGCCGCTCTCGCTTGGTGCGGCTTTCGCGGTGCAAAAATGCGACGCCTTGGATGCCGTTGGGGTTGCCGCCGGCGCCGCCGTGGCCGTGGCCAGGGGAATTGCCATGGGAATTACCATGGGAACTACCATGGGAACTACCATGGGAATGGCCGCCTTTGGCGCCCCGCCCGGGATGGTGCCGGTTGCCATCGCTCCGCGCCGCATGGGGCGCTGGCTTGCCGGGACGGGATTGATGGCGCGGGTTTCCGTTCCCCGCCGGTGCAACCCCGTTGCGCGCACCGCCCTGCGGCTGACCATGGCGGGAACGTTGCTGGGAACGCGCGGCCTTTGGTTGCTCGTCGCCAGGCGCAGCATGGGCCGCGGTCCGGCGGTCCTCGCGCGGCAACGTCTTGCGGATCAGTTTCTCGATGTCGCGCAGGTAGGCGATCTCCTCGCCGGCGCACAGCGAGATCGCGACGCCGTCGGCCCCGGCCCGCGCGGTGCGGCCGATCCGGTGCACGTAGGTTTCAGGCACGTTGGGCAGGTCGAAATTCACCACGTGGCTGACGCCGTCGACATCGATGCCGCGCGCGGCGATATCGGTTGCGACCAGGGTGCGGATATCGCCTGACCGGAACGCGGCAAGCACGCGCTCGCGGTGGTTCTGCGACTTGTTGCCGTGAATGGCGTCTGCGGCGATTCCGGCCTTGGCGAGGCCGCGCACCACCTTGTCGGCGCCGTGCTTGGTGCGGGTGAACACCAGCGCGCGGTTGACCGGCTCCTCACGCAGCAACTGCGCCAGCGTCGCCGGCTTGGCGGCGTGGTCGAGCTGGATGATGCGCTGGCTGACGCGCTCGGCGGTCGAGGACACCGGTGTCACCGCGACCCGGGCGGGGTCGCGCAGCATGCTCTCCGCGAGCTCGGCGATGTCCTTGGGCATCGTCGCCGAGAAGAACAGGGTTTGCCGCTTGATCGGCAGCTTGGCCACGATTTTGCGAATGTCGTTGATGAAGCCCATGTCGAGCATGCGGTCGGCTTCGTCGAGCACGAGGTATTCGACGTGGGCGAGCTTCAAGGCATTGCCGTGGACGAGGTCGAGCAGCCGTCCCGGCGTGGCGACCAGAATCTCGACGCCGCCCATCAGCGCGCGGACCTGACGGCCCATGGGAACGCCGCCGATGGCGAGCGCCGAGGAGATGCGCAGGTGGCGGCCATAGGCATTGAAGCTGTCGAGGATCTGTCCGGACAGCTCACGGGTCGGGCTCAGCACCAGCACGCGGCAGTGTTTCGGCTGCGGGCGGGGACGCGATTCCAGCATCCGGTGCAGGATCGGCAGCGCAAAGGCCGCGGTCTTGCCGGTGCCGGTCTGGGCGATGCCGACGACGTCGCGGCCGGTGAGGGCCAGCGGAATGGTTTGAGCCTGGATGGGCGTGGGCGTGACGTAATTCTCTTCCTGGAGCGCACGCGAGATCGGATCGGCGAGGCCGAAATCCTGAAAGGATGTCAAAGTGTCTTCTTTCTACGAGTCAAGGCGCTGACCCAGCCGCAATGCCGGATCCGCGCGGGTGTCACGAGACACCCGCGTGTCTGGGGCGTCGATCTGGTGGGGTGGAAAATCAGGCCAAGGCCATCGGCAAGGATGGGCCAGAACACGCAGCCTGGTAGCGACCCGATGATTCTCGAAGGTCTTGCCGCGCTATATGAGCCACCAAGCGGGCGCTTTCAAGATCTATTGCGGACCAAGGTGCGGTCGAATCCCGAGTCCAAGCGGATATCGTAAAGAACTGACGTCAATTCTGCCGAATTATTGGTCTGCGGCGCGGAAAACTGCCGTGGATCCTGGCATTGCGCCTATTTTTTTACCACAGATCCTGCCGGAAAATTAGGCAGAGGCTCGCTGCCCGCGGCTGTTTCGGGCCGAAATTTCCTTTTGCTAACAAAGCATTAACACGTTCGGGGCGGCTGGCATAGTTCTTGCGATTCCAGCACCCGCAAACGGCCAAATGGCTGTTCGGCAGCAGATAGTCTGCGTCCAGGGAGATGACATCGCATGTTCACCCACCTCAAATCAGCCATCGCGGGCTCAATGAGCCGCCGCGCGGCGCTGGCGGCCACTGCCGGCCTGGCGCTGAGCTTCTCTGCTTTCGGCGTCGCGCATGCCGAAGACACCATCAAGGTCGGGGTCCTGCACTCGCTGTCGGGAACGATGGCGATCAGCGAAACCACGCTGAAGGACACCATCCTGTTCATGATCGACGAGCAGAACAAGAAGGGCGGTGTGCTGGGCAAGAAGCTCGAGGCCGTGGTGGTCGACCCGGCGTCGAACTGGCCGCTGTTTGCGGAAAAGGCCCGCGAGCTCATCACCAAGGACAAGGTCGCCGTGGTGTTCGGGTGCTGGACCTCGGTCTCGCGCAAGTCGGTGCTGCCGGTGTTCAAGGAGCTGAACTCGATCCTGTTCTATCCCGTCCAGTACGAAGGCGAGGAGAGCGAGCGTAACGTGTTCTACACCGGCGCGGCGCCGAACCAGCAGGCGATCCCGGCGGTCGATTACCTGATGAAGGAAGAGAAGGTGAAGCGCTGGGTGCTCGCCGGCACCGACTACGTCTATCCGCGCACCACCAACAAGATCCTGGAGGCCTACCTGAAGTCCAAGGGCGTGGCCCAGGAAGACATCATGATCAACTACACGCCGTTCGGACACTCCGACTGGCAGACCATCGTCGCCGACATCAAGAAGTTCGGCTCCGCCGGCAAGAAGACCGCGGTCGTCTCGACCATCAACGGCGACGCCAACGTGCCGTTCTACAAGGAGCTCGGCAACCAGGGCATCAAGGCGACCGACATTCCGGTCGTGGCGTTCTCGGTCGGCGAGGAAGAGCTGGCCGGCATCGATACCAAGCCGTTGATCGGCCATCTCGCCGCCTGGAACTACTTCGAGTCGATCAAGACTCCCGCGAACGAGAAGTTCATCAAGGAGTGGCAGGCCTACACCAAAAATCCGAAGCGCGTGACCAACGACCCGATGGAAGCGCACTACATCGGCTTCGACATGTGGGTGAAGGCGGTCGAGAAGGTCAAGTCGACCGACGCCGACAAGGTGATCGACGCGCTGCCGGGCATCGAGGCGCCGAACCTGACCGGCGGCATGTCCAAGATGCTGCCCAACCACCACATCACCAAGCCGGTGTTCATCGGCGAGATCAAGGGCAACGGCCAGTTCGACGTGGTCTGGAAGACGCCCGGCCTCGTCCCCGGCGACGCCTGGTCGAAGGAGCTCGAGGGCTCCAAGGACCTGATCGGCGACTGGGTCGAAAAGAAGTGCGGCAACTACAACGTCAAGACCAACAAGTGCGGTGGCCAGGGCTCCTGAGCTAGGGGCGCGATCAATTGACAAACCGGTTGCGGGGGGCTTGTGATCCTCCCGCAACCAGACAACGGGGCAGGCGGCGGCATTTCACCGGTCGCCGCCTGTCGTACCTTCTGTGCCGGGGTTTGACGTGTCCGTTTATCGCTTTTTGCGTCCGCTCGTCCTGCTGCTCGCGTTAGCGCTGTCGATCGTTGCCACATCGCCATCCCAGGCGGGCTCTTTCGAAGACGCGGTCGGCCTGTTCGCCAACGATTCGTTCGCCGATACCGAGGAGGCGATCAACGCGCTCGCCGGCAGCGGCAATCCGCTGGCCTATCCGATCATCAGCGCGCTGCAGGATGGCCGCCTGATTGCCGATCCGGCGACGCGGAAGGTCTATATCAAGCAGGTAGACGGCAAGGTGCTCGATGCGGCGACCGGTGCGGTGGTGACCACCGACGTCGGCAGCCTCGACGGCGTCCGCCTCAACAACCGCCTGCGCCGGGCCGTGGAGGCCGCGGTCTCGAGCCTGACGCTGCTCTCGCCCGATCCGGCCAAGCGCACCCAGGCGGCGCTCCAGGTATTCAAGACCCACGACGCCGCCGATCTCGCGGCGGTCGAGAGTGCGCTGCAGAAAGAGACCAATGGCGCCGCCAAGCAGGCCTTCGCCGCGGCGCGCGCCGCCATCGTGCTGTTCCAACCCGACGCCAGCGACACCAGCAAGGTCGAGGCGATCGCCACCATCAAGGCGCGCGGCGACCAGGAGGCGCTGGCGCTGTTGTCGGCGCTGCCCGCCGATACGTCCGCGGCCGTGCAGCGCACGGCGCAGAGCGCCATCGGTGCGATCCAGAACCAGCTCGCCGTCTGGTCGGCGGCGCAAAACGCCTGGTACGGCATCTCGCTCGGCTCGGTGCTGCTGCTGGCGGCGATCGGGCTCGCCATCACCTTCGGCGTGATGGGCGTCATCAACATGGCGCACGGCGAAATGGTCATGCTCGGTGCCTACACCACCTTCGTGGTCCAGGAGCTGATCAGAACCCGCTATCCCGGGTTGTTCGACTATTCGCTCCTGATCGCCGTTCCGCTCGCCTTCGCCGTCGCCGGCCTGATCGGCATTCTGATCGAGCGCAGCATCATCCGCTTTCTGTACGGCCGGCCGCTGGAGACGCTGCTCGCCACCTGGGGCATCTCGCTGGTGCTGCAGCAGGCGGTGCGCACCATGTTCGGCCCGACCAACCGCGAGGTCGGCAACCCGTCCTGGATGAGCGGCGCGTTCGAGATCGGCCAGCTCACCATCACCTATAACCGGCTCTGGATTGTGTGCTTCACGCTCGCGGTGTTCGCTATCCTGCTGGCGATGCTGCGCTACACCAGCCTCGGCCTCGAGATGCGCGCAGTCACCCAGAACCGCCGCATGGCGGCGGCGATGGGGATCGCGACCTCGCGGGTCGATGCGCTGACCTTCGGGCTCGGCTCCGGCATCGCCGGGATCGCCGGCGTCGCGCTGTCGCAGATCGACAACGTCAGCCCCAATCTCGGCCAGAGCTACATCATCGATTCCTTCATGGTGGTGGTGTTCGGCGGCGTCGGCAATCTGTGGGGCACGCTGGTCGGGGCGCTCACCCTCGGCATCGCCAACAAGTTTCTCGAGCCGGTGGCGGGGGCGGTGCTCGGCAAGATCGCCATCCTGGTGATGATCATTCTCTTCATCCAGAAGCGGCCGCGCGGCCTGTTCGCGCTGCGCGGGCGCTCGGTGGAGGCGTGATGAGCTACCTTCTGACCCGCTCGCTCAACAAGAGCGCCACCGCCTTCCTGCTGGTGGTGGCGGCGGTCGGCATCGTGCTGCCGCTGCTCAATCTGCTATTGCCGGAAAGCTCGCCGCTGCAGGTGCCGACCTACCTGATCTCGCTGTTCGGCAAGTATCTCTGCTACGCCATTCTCGCGCTCTCGATCGACCTGATCTGGGGTTATTGCGGCATTCTTTCGCTCGGCCACGGCGCGTTCTTCGCGCTCGGCGGTTACGCCATGGGCATGTACCTGATGCGCCAGATCGGCGGCCGCGGCGTCTACGGCAACCCGCTGCTGCCGGACTTCATGGTGTTCCTGAACTGGAAGGCGTTGCCGTGGTACTGGTACGGCTTCGACATGTTCTGGTTCGCCGCGCTGATGGTGGTGCTGGTGCCCGGCGTGCTTGCCTTCTCGTTCGGCTGGTTGGCGTTCCGCTCGCGCGTCACCGGTGTGTACCTGTCGATCATCACCCAGGCGATGACCTACGCGCTGCTGCTCGCATTCTTCCGCAACGACTTCGGCTTCGGCGGCAACAACGGTCTGACCGACTTCAAGGATATCCTCGGCTTCAATGTGCAGGCACCGGGGACCCGCGCGGTGCTGTTCGCGCTATCCTGCGCCGCCCTCATGCTCGCGTTCGCAATCTGCCGCACTGTCGTCAGCTCCAAGCTCGGCAAGGTTCTGATCGCGGTGCGCGACGCCGAGTCCCGCACCCGCTTCCTCGGCTACCGCGTCGAATCCTACAAGCTGTTCGTGTTCACGCTGTCGGCCTGCATGGCGGGGGTCGCCGGTGCGCTCTATGTGCCGCAGGTCGGCATCATCAATCCCAGCGAATTCGCGCCGGGCAATTCCATCGAGGCGGTGATCTGGGTGGCGGTCGGCGGGCGCGGCACCCTGATCGGCGCCGTGCTGGGGGCGATCGCGGTCAACTACGCCAAGACGGTGTTCACGTCGGGCCTTCTCGCGCCGTACTGGCTGTTCATGCTCGGCGCGCTGTTCATCCTGGTCACGCTGCTGTTGCCGCGCGGCATCGTCGGCACCGTGCAGTCTTGGTTCGAGCAGCGGCGGCCAAGCGGGGTCGCCGAGGCCGAGGCCAGCGCCGAGCGTGAAGACGGCGTCGCCGCGACCCCCAAGCCCGCGGAGTAAAGCGATGCAAGCCACGATCGCCCGAACGACCTCGGCAATGCTCTACCTCGACGGCGTGCACGTGTCCTTCGACGGCTTCCACGCCATCAACAACCTGTCGCTGACCATCGAGCCCGGCGAGATGCGCGCCATCATCGGCCCGAATGGCGCCGGCAAGACCACCATGATGGACATCATCACCGGCAAGACCCGGCCGGACCTGGGCCAAGTGCTGTTCGACGGCGTCCATGACTTGACCCGGCTCGACGAAACCGAGATCGCCGAGCTCGGCATCGGCCGCAAGTTCCAGAAGCCCACGGTGTTCGAAAGCCAGAGCGTGGAGGACAACCTGCTGCTGGCGCTGTCGACCGACCACCGGGTCCGCACCACTTTGTTCTGGCGTCCGGTGAAGGAAGAGAGCGAGCGGATCGACCGCGTGCTCGAGACCATCAAGCTCACGGACGCGCGCGACCGGCTCGCCGGCAGCCTGTCGCACGGCCAGAAGCAGTGGCTCGAGATCGGCATGCTGCTGGCGCAGAATCCGAAGCTGCTGCTGGTCGACGAGCCGGTCGCCGGCATGACCGACGTCGAGACCCACAAGACCGCCGAGCTTCTCAAGGAGATCAACCGGGAGAAGACGGTTGTGGTGGTCGAGCACGATATGACCTTCGTGCGTGCGCTCGGGGTCCGCGTCAGCTGCTTGCACGAGGGCTCGGTGCTGGCCGAGGGCTCGATCGACCAGGTATCGTCGAACGAGCGCGTCATCGAAGTCTATCTGGGGCGTTGAGGGACATGGATACGACCACCGCAGTGCCCGAGGCCCAGCTCGAGGCCAAGGAGATCAGCCTGTTCTACGGCGCGGCCCAGGCGCTGCGCGGGGTCTCGGTCGCCGCGGCGCCCGGCAAAGTCACCTGCGTGCTCGGCCGCAACGGCGTCGGCAAGACCAGCCTCTTGCGCGCCTTGATGGGTCAGCAGCCGATCGCCGCGGGCAGCATCAGCCTCGGCGGCACCGACATCACGGCGCTGCGGCCCTACGAGCGCGCCCGGCGCGGCATTTCCCTCGTCCCGCAGGGCCGGGAGATCTTCCCGCTGCTCACCGTCGAGGAAAATCTCAAGACCGGCTTCGGGCCGCTCAAGCGCGATCAGCGCTTCGTTCCTGACGACGTGTTCTCGCTGTTCCCGGTGCTGCAATCGATGCTCAGCCGCCGCGGCGGCGATCTCTCGGGCGGCCAGCAGCAGCAGCTCGCGATCGGCCGGGCGCTGGTGATGCGGCCCAAGCTATTGCTGCTCGACGAGCCGACCGAGGGCATCCAGCCCTCGATCATCAAGGACATCGGCCGCGCCATTTCCTACCTGCGCAGCCTCGGCAACATCGCCATCGTGCTGGTGGAGCAGTATCTCGACTTCGCCTGCGAGCTCGGCGACAACTTCGCGGTGATGGACCGCGGCGCGGTGACCTTCACCTGCGATCGCGCGACCCTCGATCCGCAGGCCATCAGCCGGGCGATGGCGATCTGAGGCGCTCAACCCGAGAATCTGATTGAAAGCGCGGCCAATGACACCAAGCTTACGTTGTTTCACTCGTCATGCGCGGGCTTGACCCGCGCATCCACGCTTTGGGCTGGGGCTGCACACTCAAGCGTGGATTGCCGGGTCAAGCCCGGCAATGACGAAGATGCTAAGCGCCTTTTGGGTCAGACAGGATCAGTACGATGCGCGGCGGGGAGACAGCAGCTAGCGAGACCTTCGCCGCCAACCGGGCCACCGGGGCCGTGGCCTTCGAGGTCTGCGCGGTCGACGGCGTCAGCCGCCGCGGCGCGCTCGCGGAATCCGGCTCGCTTCGGGTGCGGTTTCCCTCGCCCGATGTCGAGGGACTTTCGGCGGTGCTGGTCAACACCGCGGGCGGCGTCGCCGGCGGCGATCGGTTCGACGTGAGCGTGGCCGCTCGCGCGGCTTCCCGTATCACCTTGACCACCGCCGCGGCGGAAAAGGTCTATCGCACCCATGGTCCCGACGCGCGGCTCTCGATCGCGCTCAGGGTCGAGGAGGGCGCCCATCTGGCGTGGCTGCCGCAAGAGACCATCCTGTTCGACCAGGCGCGGGTCGTGCGCGCGATCGACATCACGCTCTCGGCACAGGCGTCGCTCTTGCTATGCGAGATGGTGGTGTTCGGCCGCACCGCCATGGGCGAGCGGATGCGCGGGGGCGGCCTGCTCGATCGCTGGCGCGTCAAACGCGAGGGCCGGCTGATCTTCGCGGAAAACTTCCGCCTCGACGGCGACATCGCCGCCAAGCTCGACCGCCCGGCGATCGGACGCGGCGCCGGCGCCGTCGCAACTGTGCTGGTAGTGCCCGGTGATGAGGCGTTGGTGGCGCGGGCGCGCGAGGTGGCGACCGACTTCGGCGCCGAGGTGGGGGCCTCGGCGTGGAATGGATTTGCAATGGTCAGGTTCTGCGCGCAAGATGCCGCGCGGTTGCGCCGCGACCTGGTCGCACTCCTGACGCACCTCGCGCCGGGGGCGTTGCCGCGGATCTGGGTGCAATAGCGGTGCTGGCCGCTGCCCGGCAGGTCGAGGCGCCCAGGCTGAATTTTCTCTTGTGGATCCCGCATGAATCTTTCCCCCCGTGAAAAGGACAAGCTCCTGATCTCCATGGCGGCCATCGTCGCGCGCCGACGGTTGGAGCGTGGCGTCAAGCTCAACCACCCGGAGGCGGTGGCGATCATCTCCGACTTCATTCTCGAGGGCGCGCGCGACGGCCGCACTGTGGCCGAGCTGATGAAGTCCGGCGCCGAGGTCTTGACCCGCGACCAGGTGATGCTGGGCATCCCCGAGATGATTCACGATATTCAGGTCGAGGCCACCTTTCCCGACGGCACCAAGCTCGTCACTGTGCATCAGCCGATCCGGTGATTTTGAAAGTCATTCCGGGGCGGCCGGAACGGCCGAACCCGGAATCTCGAAAACACAACTTCTGGATTCCGGGTTTGCGCTGCCGCGCGCCCCGGAATGACGGTGGAGGAAAGACAGGATGATCCCCGGCGAATACTTCATCAAACCCGGCGACATCGAGCTCAACGTCGGCCGCAGGACCGTGACGCTCACCGTCGCCAATACTGGCGACCGGCCGATTCAAGTCGGCTCGCACTACCATTTCTTCGAGACCAACCCGGCGCTGAAGTTCGATCGCAGGAAGGCGCGCGGCATGCGGCTCGACATCGCCGCCGGCACCGCGGTGCGCTTCGAGCCGGGGCAGACCCGCGAGGTCACCCTGGTGGCGCTCGCCGGCCAGCGCACCATCTACGGCTTCCGCGGCGACGTGATGGGCAAGCTGTAGTTTTTTCCGAAGCACTGAATTGCGCGGGCAATGGCCTCGCGCCGCGCCAGGAGCAGGTTGATGGCGACCAGGATCTCTCGTTCCGTCTATGCCGACATGTTCGGTCCGACCACCGGCGATCGCATCCGGCTCGCCGACACCGATCTCATCATCGAGATCGAGAAGGATTTCACCACCTACGGCGAGGAGGTGAAGTTCGGCGGCGGCAAGGTGATCCGCGACGGCATGGGCCAGAGCCAGGTCACCAACCGCCAGGGCGCGGTCGACACCGTTATCACCAATGTGGTGATCGTCGACCACTGGGGCATCGTCAAGGCCGACGTCGCCATCAAGGACGGTCATATCAGTGCCATCGGCAAGGCCGGCAATCCCGACATCCAGCCCAAGGTCGATATCATCATCGGGCCCGGCACCGACGTGATCGCCGGCGAGGGCAGGATCCTCACCGCCGGCGGTTTCGACAGCCACATCCACTTCATCTGCCCGCAGCAGATCGAGCACGCGCTGATGTCGGGGGTGACCACCATGCTCGGCGGCGGCACCGGTCCTTCGCACGGCACGTTCGCCACCACCTGCACGCCGGGCCCCTGGCACATCGCGCGGATGATCCAGTCGTTCGACGCCTTTCCGGTCAACCTCGGCATCTCCGGCAAGGGCAACGCCTCGCGCCCCGCCGCCCTCGTGGAGATGATCAAGGCCGGCGCCTGCGCGCTCAAGCTGCACGAGGACTGGGGTACCACGCCGGCGGCGATCGACAATTGCCTGTCAGTTGCGGACGATCACGACATCCAGGTGATGATCCACACCGACACGCTGAACGAATCCGGCTTTGTCGAGGACACCATCAAGGCGTTCAAGGGCCGCACCATCCACGCCTTCCACACCGAGGGTGCCGGCGGCGGCCACGCCCCGGACATCATCAAGGTTGCGGGCCTGAAGAACGTGCTGCCGTCGTCGACCAACCCGACGCGGCCGTTCACCCGCAACACCATCGACGAGCATCTTGACATGCTGATGGTGTGCCACCATCTCGATCCGTCGATCGCCGAGGATCTCGCCTTCGCCGAAAGCCGCATCCGCAAGGAGACCATTGCGGCGGAGGACATCCTGCACGACCTCGGCGCGCTGTCGATGATGTCGTCGGACAGCCAGGCCATGGGGCGGCTCGGCGAGGTCATCATCCGGACCTGGCAGACCGCCGACAAGATGAAAAAGCAGCGCGGCGCGCTGCCGCAGGACAAGGCCGGCCACGACAACTTCCGGGTCAAGCGCTACATCGCCAAGTACACCATCAATCCGGCGATCGCTCATGGCGTCTCCAAGCTGATCGGCTCGGTCGAGAAGGGCAAGCTCGCCGACCTCGTGCTGTGGGCGCCGGCGTTCTTCGGCGTCAAGCCCGAGTGCATCATCAAGGGCGGCTCGATCGTCGCCGCGCCCATGGGTGATCCGAATGCCTCGATCCCGACGCCGCAGCCGGTGCACTACCAGCCGATGTTCGCCGCGTTCGGCCGCGCGCTGACCGCCTCCTCGGTGGTGTTCTCGTCCAAGGCGGCGGTCGCTGCCGGCCTCGGCAAGAAGCTCGGCATCCAGAAGACGCTGGTGGCGGTGGAAAATACCCGCGGCCGGATCTCCAAGAAGAGCATGGTGCACAACGACGCCACCCCCAAGATCGAGGTCGATCCGGAGACCTACGAGGTCCGCGCGGACGGCGAATTGCTGACCTGCGCCCCGGCGGAGGTGCTGCCCATGGCGCAGCGCTACTTCATGTTCTAGGTTGCGCTGGCTGACCAAACCAACAACAGCAGCCGGGAGGAGTTGAGAGTGATTTACGTTGTCGCCACATTGACGGTGAAGCCCGAGGCGCGCGCCGAGCTGATCGCCGCCGCCAAGCTTTCAATCGCCGCGACCCGCAAGGAAGCGGGCAACATCAGCTACGACATGTTCGAGAGCGTCACCGAGCCCTCCAAGATCGTTTTCGTCGAGCAGTGGGAGAGCGCGGAAGCGCTGGCCCCGCACGGCAAGAGCGACCACATGCGGGCGTTCGGCCGTGTCGCCGTGAATTGCATGGCGGCGCCGCCGCGGATCGAAGTGATTACGCCGGCCAAGGTCGATGTCCGCTAGGATGGGACCTGCTGGCGCGGGCGGGCGACGGGAGATGACGACCATGCTGGCGAGAACCGCATCATGATCCGTGCCTTCGCGGTGATGGCGCCGTCACGCTGGAAGGGCACCCCCGTGACTGACACGGTGGTGCTCGACTTCGACGACCGCCACCGGCGGCGCATGGCCATGACCGGCACCCGCGGGCTGGAATTCGTGCTCGATCTCGAGGAGGCGGTGGCGCTGCGCGGCGGCGACGCGCTGGTGCTGGAGGACGGCCGGCTGGTCGAGGTGGTCGCCGCGCCCGAGCCCCTGGCCGAGATCCGGGGCAAGGATCCGGTGCACCTGGTGCGCATCGCCTGGCATCTCGGCAACCGCCATTTGCCGACCCAGATCGTCGCCCGCGGCCTGCGGATCCGCCGCGACCACGTCATCGAGGAGATGGTACGCGGGCTTGGCGGGCGCGTGATCGAGATCGAGGCGCCGTTCGACCCCGAGGGCGGCGCCTATTCCGGCGGCGATGCGCATGGCCACGATCATGGCCATGACCACGGCCATGGTCATGATCACGGCCACGGCCACGATCATCACCATGACCACGCTCACCACGATCACGCCCACTGCGACCATCCGCATCATGACCATGCCCATGGTGGCCATGAAGGGCACGATCACGATACGCATGATCATGGTCACCATCATCGCCATGGGCATGGTAGCGCCTCTGACTAAGACAATGACCGGCGGCGTCGACGAGACCGACAGGACCGCGTCGCAAGACGCCGCGCATGCGGCGCTGTTCCGGCTGATGACCTGGCTGTCACCGGCGTTTCCGGTGGGATCCTTCTCCTATTCCAGCGGATTGGAGTGGGTGGTGGAGGCCGGCGACATTGTCGACGGTGCCACGCTGGTCGACTGGCTGTCGGCGATGCTGAGCGACGGCGCCGGATTCTGCGACGCCGTCTTCCTGGCCGAGGCCTACCGCCGCACAGCGGCCCAGGACCTGGCAGGGCTCGCCGAAGTCGCCGAGCTGGCGGCCGCCATGGTGCCGTCGCGGGAGCGCCAGCTCGAGACCACGGCGCAGGGGCGCGCCTTCGTCGAGATCACACTGGCGGCCTGGAACCGCGAAGGCCTGGCCGACGCCATGGCCGCACTCGGTGCAGCGCCGGCCTATCCGGTCGCGGTCGGGGCTGCCTGCGCAGCGCACGGGCTGGCGCTGCCGGCGTCGGTGCACGCCTTTCTTCATGCGGTGGCCGCGAACTGGATCTCCGCTGCGGCGCGGCTGGTGCCATTGGGGCAGACCGCGAGCCAGCGCGCCCTGGCCACGCTCGAAGGGGTCATCGTGGCAACCGGGATACGGGCCGTGCAGGCCACGCTCGAGGATCTCGGCAGCGCCACGCTGCGGGCGGACCTCGCCGCCATGCGCCATGAGGCGCAATATACCCGGCTGTTTCGCTCATGAGCGGCGAAGCCTGGAAACGGAGCAATAGCATGACCGCATTTCATGGCCCCCTCCGCGTCGGCATCGGCGGCCCGGTCGGATCCGGCAAGACCGCGCTGATGGATCTGCTCTGCAAGACCATGCGGGAGCGCTACCAGATCGCCGCCATCACCAACGACATCTACACCAAGTGGGACGCCGAATATCTGGTTCGGGCGGGGTCGTTGACGGCGGACCGTATTGTCGGCGTCGAGACCGGCGGTTGTCCGCATACGGCGATCCGTGAGGACGCCTCGATGAACCTCGCCGCAGTCGCGGACATGCGGGCGAGATTTCCCGCCCTCGACCTGATCCTGATCGAGTCCGGCGGCGACAATCTCGCCGCCACGTTCTCGCCGGAACTCGCCGATCTCACCATCTACGTCATCGACGTCGCCGCCGGCGACAAGATTCCTTCGAAAGGCGGTCCCGGGATCACCCGCTCCGACCTGCTCGTCATCAACAAGACCGATCTCGCCCCCCATGTCGGGGCATCGCTCGAGAAGATGGATGCTGATGCGCGGCGCATGCGCGGTGAACGTCCGTTCGTCATGACCAACCTGAAGAAGGGCGAAGGCCTGGAACGCATCGTGCGCTTCATCGAGACCAAGGGCGGGCTCAGCCCCGCGCCTGCGTCGCCTTAGCAGGGTTGCTTGAGGCGCGGTCTGCGCGCGGCGGTTGCGAGGCGTGGGGTCGGCGGCCCCCGGCGGAATTTTTGCAATGTCGCTGGAACAAGTTGGCGCCTTCGAGTTTGATCAACTCGTATTTCCCATCGCAAAGGTGACCGGTTGCGGTCCAAGCGCGTTTGCCCGCCATCCTCCAGATTTCGGCCCCCGGATTTTGCCCCACGCTCGGACCGCCCGTTTGATCCCGCCCTTCGTGATGCCGCTTTTCGTGCCAAGGTGACCAGTGCTGCGTTTCGGTTTCTTTATCGGATTGATTGCGCTGATCGGCCTGACGGTGTCCGGGCTGGTCGCTTACCGGGCCTTCGGCCAGGACCTTGCGCTGGCCACGGCCGCGATCGATCGCGCGGTCGATGCCCATGCCCGCCAGGTCCAGGATCGGCTCAGCGAGCGTGACCTGCTGATCCGTCTGATCGCGGGTCTCGTCGGCAAGTCGTCGCTGGAGGGCGACGTGCTCGCGCCGCTGCAATCCTCGATCTACGAGTTCAACACCGACTTCGTGGTTGCCGGCTGGGTGGCCCGGCTCACGCCGGCCGAGCTCGCCAGCGGCGAGAAGCGGTTGGCCGCCTTCGGTGTGAGCAGTCCCAAGATCCGTGACGTTGAGGACCAGCCGCTCAATCTCGGTGCGGTCACCGAGCCGCTCGACGTGCTCATGGAGGTTGAGCCGCGCAACGCCGAAACGCTGACATTTCCCGGCCGTGTGCTCGACCAGCATCCGGTTCTCGGGCCCTTGCTGGTGCGGGCCGCGCTCGAGGGCAAGCCGCTGTGCTCGGATCCCGTGGTGCTGCTGCGCGCCAACGGCCCCAACGGCGTCGTGCTGGTTGCGCCGGTGACGCGCGAGGGCAGCCGCACGGTGGCAGGCTTTCTGACCTTCTCCTACCGGGTGGCGCCCTTGATGCTCGCCAACGAGGAGGCGAGCCCGTTCGACGTCGTCGTGGAAGATCCGCGCAATCCGTTGAAGGACCTCAGGGTCGACGATGGCGACGTCCTGGTATCGGTGACCGCCCAGGACGATCCGGCCTTTCACCCGGTCTCGCGCACCGTAAACTTCAGCGGCAGGCCGTTCGTCCTCCACTACACCGGGCGAACCAACGCGCAGGAGCACGCCCTGCAGATCGCCGGCATCGTGGCGTTGATCGGCGTCGCGCTGACCACGGTGATCTGCAGCCTGTTCGGCTTCGTGGTCTCCAACAACGTGAAGATGAGCCGCGAGATCGAGGTCCGCAAGGGCTTCGAAAGCCGGCTGACCATGGTCATTGGCGAGTTGAATCACCGCGTCAAGAACATCCTGGCGGTGTTGCAGTCGATCGTGACGCGCACCTTGCATCACGGCGCCGACGTCGATTCGGCGCGCGAGCTGCTGATCGGCCGGATCCACGCCATGTCGAACGTGGTGTCGCTGCTGAGCGACAGCCAGTGGCAGGGCGTCAACCTGCGCGGTCTTCTGGAGTCGCGGGCGCTGCCGCATGCCGAGCGGATCGTGGCCACCGGGCCCGACATTTCGGTCAGTCCGCGCGCCGCGCAGAGCCTGTCGCTGTTGTTCTTCGAGCTGGCGTCGCATGCCGACGAGGGCCTGTCGCTGGTCGGCAAGCATCCCACCATCGCCGCGCAATGGACGGTGACCGGCAACGGCAAGGATGCGGTGTTCGACTTCCGCTGGGAGGAGTTCAACACCAGCGCCGCGACCCGCAGCCCGGACAGCGACTTCGGCATCGTGCTGCTCGATCGCGTCGCGCCGGAAGCGCTCGGCGGCGCCGCGAAGCGCTATTTTACAGATGTCAGCTACGTCTACGAGCTGACGGCGCCGATGGAGACGGTGATCGACCAGGCCGAGCTCGACCGCATGGTCCGGGTCGCCTCGCCGGGGCGGCCGGGATGAGCGCGGGCCAGATCTCCCCCCTCTCGATCCCAACATTCACATTCCGCTTCGAAAAGCGGTCTGCGAACGTTGGAATCCAGTAGCGACGCCAAGACAGCTGGCAGAGCACTGCCTTTGGCGCTTTGCTGGGGCTAAGCGAAAGCGAGAGGCGAACCTTCGCCGCTAGCGGCTGCCTCCGCCGATCACGGCGCGGACCGCATTGTCCGGACCAAAATCGTCGGCGCCCTCGACATAAAGCAGCGTGCTCAGCTTGGTGCGCGCGCGATTGACCCGGCTCTTGATGGTGCCGACAGCGCAGCCGCAGATCGCCGCAGCGGCCTCGTAGGAAAAGCCGGAGGCACCCACCAGGATGAGGGCTTCCTTCTGATCCTGCGGCAGCTTGTCGAGCGCGACGCGAAACTCCTCGAATTCGAGGTGCTGGGTCTGCTCAGGCTGGGACTTCAGCGCTTTGGCGTAGCTGCCATCGGCATCCTCGACCTCGCGCCGCCGCTTGCGATAGTCGGAGCGAAACAGGTTGCGCAGGATGGTAAAGAGCCAGGCGGGCATGTTGGACCCGGGCTGAAACGACTCGATGTTGGCAAGCGCCCGCAGCAGCGTTTCCTGCACCAGATCGTCTGCCCGATCGCCATTGCCGCTCAGCGAGATCGCGAAAGCGCGCAGGCTCGGCACGCAAGCCAGAAGCTCGTCGCGTAGCTGTTTTGTGAGGGGCATCAGACCCTCCCATTGTCTTTTGCGGCATGATCGTCGGCTGCCACCGCCGCCACCGGCTGCGCCTCCGCACCGCCGAGTTGCTCGATCATCTCCGCAAATCTGGGTGGGACGCCCTGGCGCACCACCTCGTCGTAGATCGCGCGTAGTTGATGACCGATTCTGGCCTGAATGTCCGCACTCAGTCCGCCCGGCCTGGCCCCCGCGAGGCCCTTCGTCGTTGATGTCTTAGGATCTTTCATGACCTGTCCCGTACATGACCTGTCCCGTAACGTGGCAAGGAGCTAAGCTCCTTCACTGGAACGGCTTTTCTTGTTTCCATGATGGTGTCTTGTATGTTCTCTTTCGTGTTGCCCAAGCGTTGCCTAAAGCATTGCCCCAAAGTGTGGTCCCAAAGGGTGGCCCAGCGACACCCGTGGCGAAACCAGACGGGTATGCGAGGGTCGTAATGCAATCATTGCGATAAAGTTCCGATCCGTCCCGGAACTTTATCGGCACTAAAAAGTAGACAGGCATGCCGTGACCCGCGCCTTCACGTGACCGTGAACGGGGATCGGCGTCCGGCGCGTGGTCGCGTGCTGGTCTCAGGTGAGATGAGAATTGGAGGGGGAATGTCGCGCTCCCAGGTTGTTGCCGAACATCTGCCACTGCTGCGCCGCTATGCGCGCGCCCTGACCGGAAGCCAAGTTTCCGGCGATGCCTACGTCGCCGCCATGCTCGAGGCGCTGCTGCAGGATCAAACGCTGCTGGATGAGAGCCAGGGGCCGCGCGCCGGCCTGTTTCGCTTGTTCACCCGAATCTGGAATTCGGTGGGGATCAACGAGCAGCCCGACGTCGGGGCCGCGCCCGGGCCCACGGAGCGGCGCTTGTCGAACATCACGCCGCTGCCGCGGCAGGCCTTCCTGTTGCTGTCGCTGGAAGGCTTCTCGGAGGCGCAGGCCGCCTACATCTTGGACATCGACATCGCCGACGTTCGTCGACTGGCGGACACCGCCGGCCGTGAATTGGCCGCCGAGATCGCGACCGACGTGCTCATCATCGAGGACGAGACCTTCATCGCCATGGATCTCGAGAGCCTGATCCGCAACCTCGGCCATAACGTCATCGGCGTGGCGCGCACCCACGCGGACGCTGTCGCGCTCGCCGCGGATCACCGTCCGGGCTTAATTCTCGCCGACATCCAGCTTGCCGACGGCAGCTCCGGATTGGATGCGGTCAACGAGCTGCTGCGGCGGTTCGAAGTCCCGGTGGTGTTCATCACCGCCTACCCGGAGCGTTTCCTGACCGGCGAACGTCCCGAGCCGGCCTTCTTGATCTCCAAGCCGTTCCAGCCGGCGATGGTGTCGGCGGTGGCGAGCCAGGCGCTGTTCTTCCAGCGCAATTCGCGCAACCGGTCGGCGGCGTAGGGCCGCTGGCCGCCATCCTCAAGGTTGCTGGACAAGGCCCGAAAACTCCCCAAACGCGAAGCAGGACGCCGCCGGCATCACCACGGCGACGTCCCGCCTTTCGCCGGCTAGTCAGGGGCAGGGGAATAACCGGCGCCTAGAAAGACGCGCCACCACCGCGATCGTTCCGCGCGAAGAGTTGATTTTTGGATCGCTGGATTTCGTCGCGGGCTGCGCACTCAGGCGCGGAACCGGCGGCGTTCATCTTCGTTAATGCCATCGCGGGTCGCAGCCTCGTCAGGGGCAGAACCAGCCAACACAACATCAACACTCGGAATCAACCCATGGGCAGGCAACCGGACTGTTCTAAGTCCGGCAAACAGGGTGTCGACGATGTCCTACGATTCGGCGTCACGTGTTGCATCACTATCGTTGAGCATGCTCGCGGCGGGGGTTGCGCTCGCGGGCGTAGACCTCGCGGGCGTAGACCTCGGCACGCGGTCCCCGATCGAGCGCGGTTGGCTCGAGGCGGGGCGCGCCGCGATCTTCGATGTCGCGGCCAACGACCAGCCCGCCGTCAATCGCGCGGCCAAGACCGATCGCGGCGCGCTCCTGGCGGGCGCCGCCGACACCATGACGATCGCTTTTCAGCCCAAGGGCATCGGCGATGTGTCGGTGGTGGTGCGGCTGCCGGCCACCGTGCCGGCCATCGGTGGGGCCAAGACCGGGGTGGGCACAACGCGGCCTCCCGGCGCGCGGCGCCCGATGATCGCCTGTGAGCCGACGGTGAGCCCGCTGGCGACGGCGGCCAGAAACCTCGCTCCGGGCCGCTGTATCACCTGATGGCCGTCATCGGACAGTGATACCGCCTGGCGTTGCCTTCCGGCTGCGTCCTGCGCGATCGAACGTCATATCTTGCCAAGCAAGACCAGGACGACGATCACGACCAATATCGTGCTGACCAGCCCGGACGGCGCGTAGCCCCAGCGGCTGCTGTAGCTCCATCGCGGGGACACGGCGATCAGCCCGGCGAGAAGCGCGATAATCAATAGAAGGCCGAGCGACATCTTAACTCTCCACGACACCGAACATCGCCCCATGCGTGATGTCGGGGCCGACGGGTACGCGGGGCGCCCGGCCGGCCCCCGACATCGCTGGTTGATGTCAACTTAATGTCAACCAACCGGTATCGCGCGGGTTCCCTCGCGAACTCGTGAACGACAGGAAGGCTTGACCGTGGCCTTGCAGGCGCAGGCGTACGGAACCCGCGACGCGTCGCCCGCGTTCATGCTTGTCGGCAATGACCGACTGACAGGGGCAGCGTCATGATCAAGTCGAAGCCGCGCACGCTTTGGCGCCCTCTCGGCAAGCGCCATTTCTCCGTACTGGCAATCACTGTTGTCGCAGCTGGCGCGCTCGCCGCCAACGCAATGTCGTTCACGCCGGCGCACGCGCAGGCGCTCGGCTACGCCAACGATCCGCCGGCGGTGCAATGGCCCGGAGGCGCGGCTGCCGGCGGCGAGCATGGCCGCGACACGGATGTTCTGCCGGTGGCGCTGCGTCGCCAGATCGTGGACTACAATACGACCGAGGCGCCGGGCACCATCGTCATCGATACGCCGCGCACGGTGCTCTACTTCGTGCTCGGCGGCCATCGCGCCATTCGCTACGGCGTCGGCGTCGGTCGCGAGGGCTTCACCTGGTCCGGCGTCGAGACGGTGACGCGCAAGGCGGAGTGGCCGGACTGGATTCCACCGAGCGAGATGATCGCCCGGCAGCC
>Ga0105156_1000023_pt1 | contig 20508 bp, 23 predicted proteins | sample SSWtaG_3_FD_89673 | JGI IMG/M metagenome (GOLD analysis project Ga0105156, IMG submission 89673) | Hot spring microbial communities from Sandy's Spring West, USA to study Microbial Dark Matter (Phase II) - SSWTFFsm_matched | ecosystem: Environmental > Aquatic > Thermal springs > Hot (42-90C) ...
ATTATAGAATTATTTGGATTAACACTATATTCTAAGCTAGAAATATTTATATAAGAAAAAATTCCAAATTTATTCACAAATATTCCATTTTTACTATTATTTAATATTCCATCATAATCAGTTACATAAGATAAGTTTATTGGATAGAATATTGGAAAATTATAGCAAAAATCATTAGAAAGATTATTCTTGTCTAATAAACTCAATATAATAGGATCTTTGCATTGATAATACATAGTATATGGAATTGTTATATTAAAGGAAATTATATAATAATCTTTAGTGATCTTGTTAAAGATATCATCTAAAAAATTATCATAATTATATATTTCATTTGTTTTATATTGTTTGGAAAATATAGTTAGGTCATAAAGATGTAGATAAAAAGTAATAAATGATATAAATATAACTAATGCAAGTATACCCTCTACTTCCTTTATTACTGCTTTAACCATAATCTTTTTCTTATTAATGAAGGATCTTGTCCGCCGTGCCAAGAAAATCTTGGTTTCATCTGAACAGGATAAATCCTTTCTGATTTGTCATCTAATATTAAAGCAGATCCTTTTCTCTTTGGTAAATTTTCGCTCATGAATACTTCTATATCTTGAGAAGTAAAATTTTTCATAATCTCATTAAGAGATTTTAAGTCTCTTTCTGCAGTTACTCTATGTGATATAACTATATCAGATTGCGTTATTACATCCGTATGCATTTTTCCTGGTTGTTGGGTAGCAAGTACTAGGGTTATACCGGGTTGTCTACCTTCTCTTATTATCTGTATTAATGGTTCTGTTGCCGGAGTTACAGAATCATTTGGTAAAGCTTCATGTGCTTCGTCTATAGCAATCCACACTAAAGGAAATTCTCTAGCATCCAACTCTTTAGATATATATATTTCATCAAGTTCTTCTTTTTTTCTAAATAATAATCTTTCATAAAATAACTTTTTTGAGACTAAACCTATAACAAGATTTTTTATAGACCATCCTCCAGTTATTGCCGTATATAGTGATATATCTAAGATATTTATATATCCTGGTTTAGTCAATTTCTTTATATTTTCAGATTTTTCAGAGAAAAGTCCCCAAGTTTCTGCAGCTTCAAAGTAAGTAATTATTTTGCTCTTTATTTTTGGATCTATAGATAATTTTTCTGTATAAGAAATAATGTCCTGTATTGAATATCCATTGTTGTTTTTTTGCATATTTCCAATTATTTTTTGTATATATACAGCTGTTATAGATTGAGGATTTAAATTAAAAGAAAGAACCCACTCAATACCTGATAAATCTGAAGGATTTAGAGTAAATTCTCCATCTATAGGTAATCTGATTTGTCTATATTTTTCTACTATTCCTTTAGGTACTAATATTCTACAGTTTTCTACAGATTTTGGTTTTAATCCCCACCTTTCGAGTAATTCAGCTTCTCTATAGTTAGGAAATTTCATGGTCCAAAAAATACCCATAGTGTCAAATATAAGTGCTGAAAAATTATATAGAAGATCTTTTGGTAATTCTGATAGACTTTCCATAATAGATGCCAATGTATATGATTTCCCTTGTCCTCTTTTACCAGCAATTAATATTAGATGTGGAAAGTTTACATCTAAATAAACTTTATTAGCTAAGGATAAAGCATTTTCCATTTTTATGTATTCTTTACCGATAAAAATGGAACCATTTAGACCATATTTCTCTAAGTCATCTAAAGTTCTTCCTATAACAATATCCATAAGTTTTATAGAAATTTTTATAATTAATAAATCAATAGTGAGTGATAACTATATGGTGATTATGATTGGAAGATTTCAACCATTCCATAGTGGTCACTTTATAGGTTTAGATAGTATATTGAAAAAATTCAATGCAAGAGAAATAGAAATAATTGTTGTTCAGAAGATAGGTAATATAGACTTGTACAAAAATCCTATACCTCTAGATCTTAATGTTAAATATTTGAGGGAATGTTTAAGCGAAAAATATGGAAATACTTATGATATAAAGGTTTTTGGAGTGTATTATCGAAACTATTTAGATATCTTACTAAAACTAATTAATTTTTTCAGCTATGATAAAAGTAAAAAATATATATTAGTAACTGCTGATATAAAAAGATTAATTATGTTTAAAATAACTAGTATTCTATATAAATTATTTGGAATAAATCTTAGAATATTTTATTTACCTAGAGTTACTAGCGGAACAAAGATAAGGGAAAGTATTAGAAGAGGAGAATTGGATTATTTTAAGTATATCCCCTGTCCTAAAGATGAAATAATATACTACATAAATGCACCCGCCGGGATTCGAACCCGGGTCGCGGGCTTGGAAGGCCCGCATCCTACCACTAGACGACGGGTGCATATAACTAAAAAATATTAGGTATAATCTTATAAAAATTTAAAGTTTGAAGCTTAGTAAAGTATTTGTTTAAATTCATTTTATTTCTATGGACCCGCCGGGATTCGAACCCGGGACCTCCGGCGAGCCAGGCCGACGTCCTACCACTAGACTACGGGCCCTATTAAATGTCTTATGTACTATATTTTAAAAATTATTATCTATAAACTAAACTATATTATTTTTTCCTTCATTTATTAAACAAACTTCATATATCTTGTTTCTTTCCAAATGATAATTAATATGTGATACTTTTAATATTATTTGTTCTTTTGGATATATCATAAGTTTATTTTCTGGTTGTGTAATATAAATGTTCCAAACAAAAATAAGTAAGTTATAGCAGCAATTCTGACTATCATAATAGTTATCAATATTGTAGCAATTATTGGTGAAATAGATTTTTAGGATTAATCATAATATTGCTATAATACATAAATTTATAAACATATAAATATTATCAATGTTATCATTATCATCATGATGAAGATCGGGTCTTCTGAATAATGAAGAAAAATAAAAATTAAGCTGATCTAGGCTTTTTGTAGTTTTCCTCCAACTTCTTTTATTTTTCCTTCTTTCTTCAATTTTGATACTAATGCTTTTATAACCCTTACTTTAGTCTTAGGCTTTTTAGATTTCACAGCTTTTACTAGTTCTTCTAAAGCCTTTGGAGTTGAGAGAACTTCCAAAATAGTTTCCTTCAAAGTTTTTCCCCTTTTCATTGCCATATAATATTATTGAACTTAATATTTTAAAAATTATATAGTATATTTTCTATAGAAATATAGTTTTTAAGCAGATATTTAATTAAATATATATTATGAATAATATACATTTAAAAAAACTAATAAAGATGAGTGACGTTCTTTTAGAAATATTGGACTCTAGATTTCCTAATGAATGTAGATTGAAAAATATAGAAAATGAAATAATCAATCGTAATAAAAAGCTTATTTTAGTTCTGAATAAGATAGACCTTGTGGATAAGGATTTCTTAGGTAGTATATATGAGAAATTTGTTAAGGAACATCCAACTGTATATATATCTGTGAAAACGAGACATGGTAGTAGGAAATTGAGAGAAACTATAAAAAAAGTTGCAGATATAAATAAAGAAAAGATATATATTGGAGTATTTGGCTTTCCAAATACTGGAAAATCTTCTATAATAAATATATTAGTTGGAGCTAGAAAAGCTAGAACTTCTCCAGAACCAGGATTTACAAAAGGAATACAATTAATAAAATTATCTAAAAAATTTTATCTAATAGATTCTCCCGGTGTATATTATCCAAAAAATAAATATTTACTTGCCATTTTGGGCGCAATAAAAGTAAGTGATCTAAGACATCCAGAAAAAGCAGTTATGTATTTATACAAGAAAATAGGTGATAAACCATTTGAAGAAGCATATAATATTAAAGTCAATAACATAAAAGAACTATTTTTATCACTAAAGGAAAAATTTAATTATCGGGGGAAAGATTGGATAAGAAAGATATCTGAAAAAATTTTATATGATTGGCAAAAAGGAAAAATAAAGGGATATTGGATGTGACCCGCGATATTACCAACCTCATCTTCGGCATATCCTCATTAATCGGAAGGTACGACAAATATATTAATATTTTCTAGATTTATAAATTTATTATGAAGAGAACGATGTCGGCTGATAAGTGATGAAAAGAGGGTATACGGATTAAAAATTTACAAAAAAGGTGCAGATAAAATCGGTAATATTATTGTAATGTCTCCCCAAACGTTTACATGTTTTGCATTTTTTTTAATTTTTTTCCAAGTAATTGCTTCTTTAGTTTTAGCTCCAGATAAACTTCCGTCTTGTTCTATTGCGGAAGATATATAAATTGCATATTCTAGACCTCCTGAAAATTGAGCCCACCATATTGCATGATGTTTTGATATTCCTCCCCCCAATATTAAAGCACCTACTTTTTTATCTCCAAAGAATTTAGATACTAAATATTTTTCATCTTCCCATACTGATACTTCTATATCTGGATAAGAATATTGAACCATAAGTATATTTGTACCTATTGCACCATCTGTAATTCCCGGTACAATAATTGGAATTTTGTTTTTGTAGCTCCAATATAAAATTGATTCTTCTTTTTTATCAAAATTTTCTAGTCTTTTTCCTATTTCCCATATTAATTCATATGTGCTTATCTTATTTCTTTTTTCTTCTTTTAATTTATTGTATATATCCTCCAGTATTGGCTTTAGAGTATTTTCTATTGCAACTCCGTAGTTTTCTTCAGGGATAAATATATTTCCTAGTCTTAGTATTCTATGGTTTCTTAAGTCTATATCATCAGCTTCAAAATATCCTAAATAATAGTCTTTTGATAATCTAGCAATATCATGATCTAAAGTACCAGCAGTTGTAAACACTATATCAAATAATTTATTCTTTATGAAGTCTTTTATAATTCCTCTTATTCCTGTGGCTACAATATCTGCTGGAAAGCTTAAGACTTTTATTACATTTTTATCATTTAACATTTCCTTTAAAATCTCATATGCTCTGTATAGTTCTTGGGCTTGAAATCCACCAATATTTCTAAATTGCTCTAATAAATCTTTTATGCAAATATTTTTATTTATTTTCAAGTCTTTTACATTTTCCATATTCTGAGGTTTATAAATATTCTTATAAAATATTATTATAGTATGTTATTATGGATAAAATATCTATAGAAGATCTGAAAAAAATTGAGTTAAGAGTGGCCAAAATTATAGATGTACAGGATCATCCGAATGCAGATAAGTTATATGTAATAAAAATAAGTTTAGGTAATGAAGAAAAAACGATAGTCTCAGGTATAAAACCATGGTACAAAAAAGAAGAACTTATTGGTAAAAAAATAATAGTAGTAAACAATTTACAACCAAAAGTATTTAGAGGAGTAGAGTCTAATGGTATGTTACTAGCGGCAGAAGACGAAAATAATAATTTATCTTTAATTACTGTAGATAAAGATATAAAAGAAGGTTCTAGAGTTTATTAGAATTCCTCTAAAAGAGATTTATTTTTTATTTCTCCAGCCATATTAGTTAAAAACATTTTTCTAACTTCTTCATAGTTTTCTGTATGACCCAACACATACATTAATTTTACATATGCAGTTTCCGGCGTCATATCTTCAGCATATATAACTCCAAGATCATATAAAAGCCTAGCATTTGAATATACAAAAGGATTAGTTCTTCCAAATATAGTTTGAGATGTCATAACAAAAATTATTCCGTTTTCTATTCCGTATTTTATTTTATCTATCCAGGAATATTCTTTATTTAGTGTTTGTGTAGGTACATGACCAAATCCTGTTCCTTCAAGTACAATTCCTTTGTAATTTTTGGATACATAATAATCTATTATATTAGGATCGCTATTTGGGTATATTTTAATTAAAGCAACTTTTTTACATATTTTATTATCTAGTATTGGTTCGGAATTATTTCTTTTTCTGTATTCTTTATTTATAATTTCAATTGATTTTTTTAGTGGGTATATCTTTGCTAGAGGCAAATCGTTTATTGGTTTGAAGGCATCTCTTCTTTCTGTATGCATTTTCCTTACTTTAGTACCTCTTATAGCATAACAAAATTCATCATTTGTAGAACCATGCATTATCACAGAGACTTCTGCAATTTCGGAATTTGCATATATAGCTGAAGAAAGTAAGTTTGTAAAAGCATCAGAAGATGGTCTATCTGAAGATCTTTGCGATCCCGTAAAACCTATTGGTTTATTTAGGTTTTTTATCATAAAAGATAGAGCCGCAGAAGTGTAATGCATAGTATCTGTTCCATGCAAAATAACTATTCCGTTTATATCATCTTTCAATAATCTATATGCAATCTCAGAAATTTTAATCCATTCATCAGCGGTAATATCTTCAGATGCTATAGAAAAGGGTTTTTCTATTGATTTTATTTCAGTATATTCAAATAGTTCAGGTATTAGATATAATAACTCATTTGGTTTTGTTAACATATGCACACCGCCCGTTTTATAATCTATTTTTGATAGTATTGTACCACCAGTAGCTATTATAGAAATTTTGTTATATTTTTTGTTATCAATTTTTATTTCTTCTTCTTTTTTTATTTCTTCTTTTTCATCAAAATATTCTATATTTAATATTTTATCTCTTTTTATTCCTATGTTATAGCCATTTCTTAATTTTATTATAATAAAATCTTCCTTTTCATTGACTATAATTCCTTCAAAAATTTTTTCTTTAGTAATTACTTTTGCATATTTCATAAGTTGATATTATAATAAAAAGATTTATTTAATATTACTTTCGTTTATCACAAAAACGAATTTTTCTGAGTTATAATTACATAATATTGATGTTCCATTATAAACACAATTTAAGTCTATACTTTTTATTTTTTTATGGTAACAATCAGAAAAGTTAAATACTTCTGTTGGATTTGTAAAAGCAAAATGCATCATCTCATTTGAACAATCAGCATAAGCTAAAACTCCTTTATTTATATTTTTTATTTCTTCTACTAGCTGGTATTGTGTAACAAATATTAGGGAAATTATCATTAATATAGGTACTAACACAATTGTAGTAGCATATATCTCCGACTTCATAATGAATAATTAATAAGAAAATTTTATAAAATCTTTCTTTAACACTTGGTTAACTGTATTTAACATCTCGTCAAAAATATTATTATTACCCTTTATTTCATTTCTAATTGTCTATCTAGTTTTATATGCAACTATATGAACTGATTTAGGCACCTTCTATTATATTATTCTTAATCATAATTCTAAAACTTATAAATGATAATAATGGTATAAGAATTATGGCATTCGAGTATGATACAAAGAAAGATGTTGGTGAAGAAATTATTGGCGTAGCGCCAGGAGAAGAGTTTAAATTAATGCCTACAATAAAGATTGTTGGTGTTGGTGGAGCTGGAAGCAACATGGCAGATTGGTTATATAGGATGAATATACAAAATGCTGAAATAATAGCCGCAAATACAGATTATGCTCATTTAAGATTAGTTAAAGCTCATAAAAAAGTACTTTTAGGAAAAGATGTAACAAGAGGTCTTGGTGCCGGTGGATTGCCAGAGGTTGGAAGAAGTGCTACAGAATCTTCACAGGGTGATTTAAGAAAAATATTAGAAGGCGCAGATATGGTTTGGATACTAGGAGGACTTGGTGGCGGAACTGGTACTGGTGGGATGCCTGTTGTAGCTAAGATTGCAAAAGAAGCTGGTGTACCTTTGGTTGTAGCAGTTGCAACGTTGCCATTAGTATCCGAAGGTTTGGTAAGGAGAGAAAAGGCAGAAATAGGTCTAAGAGAACTAAGAAAATATGCTGATAATGTTATATTGATAGACAATAACAAAATTTTGGCATATGCTGGAAATTTACCACTTCAACAAGCTTTTGGATATGCTAACAACATAATAGGTCACATGGTAAAAGGAATAGTAGAAGCACTACAACCATCATTTATAAACTTAGATTTCGCAGATGTAAAGACAGTATTGGGACAAAAAGGTGGTGCATCGATTGTTGGAATTGGCGTTTCTGATGCTAGTGAAAATAGAGCAAAAGAAGCAGCTAAGAGAGCATTAGAATTACCTTTATTAGATGTAGAATATCAGGGAGCATCTGGTGCTTTAGTACATGTAGAAGGAGGACCAGATTTAACATTATCTGAAGTAAATGAAGTAGCTTCATATATACAACAGCATATGGGGCAAGATGCATTAACAATAATAGGTGCAAGACAGAATGAAAATATGAAGGGTAAAGTTAGAGTAACTGTAATAATATCGGGAGTGAAGAGTCCTTACATATTGTCTAAATGGAAAGAAGAATGGGAAAATCCACAATTATTGGCTAAAAGAAGCGTAGATTTAGGAATAGATATATTATCATAACTATTAATCTTTTAATATTTTTTTATAAAAATATTTTATGTATTTTGAATTATTAGCTCAATACTTCAAAAAATTAGAATCTGTATCTGAAAAATCTGCAAAAATTAGTATTTTGTCAAGCTTGATATCAAAAATTCCAAATGAATCTTTAAAAGAAGCTATGATGATCATACAAGGAACAGTATTTTATCCATGGGAAGAGAAAAAAATAGGAATTGCCGAAAAATTAGCTATAAGAGCAATATCTATTGCTACTGGATATGATAAATCTTACGTGGAAAATTTATTTATAAAATTGGGAGATTTAGGATTAGTAGCTGAGAAATTAGTATCAGAAAAGAAACAAAAATCTATTTTTACTAAAAAACTTACTATAAAAGAAGTATATGAAACTTTTAGAACTATTGGATCATTGGAAGGTGAAGGAGCTCAAGATAAAAAAGTTAGATATTTATCTAATTTACTTATTTTGTCATCTCCAATAGAATCTAGATACATCGTTAGATTAGCTCTAGAAGATCTAAAAATAGGTGTTGGAGAAGGTATTATTATTGAAGCTATTGCTTATCTTTTTGGTTTACCATCTGAAAAAGTTGAGATTTCATATTCTATTTTGAATGATTTTGGAGAGTTAGTTAGAAAAATCAGGGAACACGGGAAAAATATAGTTTTTGAAATAAAACCAACAATATTTAGACCAATTAAAGTAATGTTGGCTGTAAAGGCAGAAAGTGTTAGAGAAGCATTTGATATAGTGGGAAGACCAGCTCAAATAGAATATAAGTATGATGGATTTAGAGTTCAGATACATAAGTCGAAAAATAAAGTAATGCTTTTAACTAGGAGAATGGAGGACGTTACTAAGCAATTTCCAGATATAATTTCATATTTGGATGAGTGTTTAGCTTCAGATAGAGATCTTATTGTTGAGGGGGAAATTGTAGGATATGACATGAATGAAGATAAGTATTTACCATTTCAGAAAATATCACAAAGAATAAAAAGAAAATATGATATCGAGAAAATGGTAAAAGAAATACCTGTAGAAGTTCGATTATTTGATATAATATATTTCGATGGGAATTCTTTATTAGATACACCATTTAAAGAAAGAAGGAAGATACTAGAAAATATTGTTATTCCAAAAAAAGGAAAAATTTCTCTGTCAGAGAGTATAATAACTTATTCTGATGAAGAAGCCCAAAAATTTTTTGAAGAAGCCGTTAAAAAAGGATTAGAAGGAATTATGTTTAAAAAATTAGATGCCCCCTATCATCCTGGAAGAAGAGTAGGATATATGGTAAAATTAAAACCTATAAAAGAAACTTTAGATGTAGTTATTGTTGGGGCGGAATGGGGTGAAGGAAAAAGAAGTGGATGGCTAACTTCTTTTGTTGTTGCTGTAAGAGATCCAGATACTAATAAATTTTTAGAAGTGGGTGAGGTAGGAAGTGGTTTTAAAGAAAAGAAAGAAAGTCCAGAAGATGTTACTTTTGAAGAAATGACTAATATGCTAAAGGATTTAATTGAATATCAGGAAGGAAAATACGTAAAACTTAAACCGTCAATTGTTATTGAGGTTCTATACGACGAAATACAAAAGAGTCCTAAATATTCATCTGGATTTGCTTTAAGATTTCCAAGATTTGTAAGATTAAGACCTGATAAATCTCTAGAAGATGTAGATACTATAGATAAATTGATAAACTTATATGAAAATCAAAAAGGATAGTAATACATTTTTAAATATTTTTTCACAAATATCAATAATATGGTTGTTAACGAAGAGTTAGTAAATAAAGTAAAAGCAATTTTTGGTTTGAATACTTATGAAGCTCGTATCTGGGTTGCATTATTAATGAAAGGTGTTGCTACTGCTGGAGAGTTAGCTGATTTGGCGGATATACCTAGATCTAGAGCATATGATGTTCTAGAATCTTTAGAAAAGAAAGGATTTGTTGTTATGAAATTGGGAAAACCAATAAAATATATGGCGATACCTCCAAGCGAAGTTGTAGAGAGAGTAAAGAAGAGGTATGAAGAAACTATTCAAAGAAAAATGAAAGAAATGGAAAGTCTAAAGTCCTCAGAATTATTGCAAGAGCTAGAAAAATTACAAAAGTCAGGTTCTGCTAATATAGATCTATCTGAAAAATCTGGTGCTTTTAAAGGTCAACAAAACATAATTAGTCATTTAGAAACAATGCTTAAAGAAGCTGATAAAAACGTATATATGTTACTTACAGAGTCTTTCTTTGCAAAGATGGCTATGGTATTAAAACCGATATTTTATGAGTTAAAGTCTAGAGGAGTTTCTGTAAAAGTAATAGCACCAATAAATGAGGTTACTGCAAAATACGTAGAAGATATAATGGAATATGCCGAAATATACGATTCAGGAGAACTTAGAGGAAGAATCATTACAATTGATGAAGAAGAGGTAATGATAATGATATTTGATGAAAAAGAAGTACCTTCTGCAATAGATGTTGGTATTTGGGTGTATGCACCAGCATTAGCAAAATCTTTGAATCAATTATTAGAAATATCAATACAAAAATTAAAACCAGCTTCTCAAGCTTTAAAGGAGCTAGGTCTATAATTTTTTAATTTCTTTAAAATATTCAATAATTTTATTTAATTGATTTAGGAGTGGGTAAAAGTCTGGTTTGTATTTTTTATTTCCATATCTTTCAAAGCTTATTATTTCTGATAAAGGTTTACTTTCTTTATTTTTTGGATTCTCATTAGGTACACCTATTGTTATTATAGCATGAACGCTAATATTTTTTGGTATAGAAAGTATATTTTTTACCTTATTTTCATCGTAATATCCTATCCAACATCCTCCCAGATTTTTATTAACTAAACATAATAAAATGTTTTCTATAAAAGCTCCGGATTGTTGAAGGGCATATTTTTTTCCTTCATTTCCAAATAAGGAAACTAATTTTTCATCATCAGAACATATAACTAATAGAGCACTTGCTTTTTTTATAAAATCTTGTTGAGAAATTTCGGATATCTTTGCTATTGTTTCTTTGTTTTTTACAATTATTATATGATGATGATCTATTCCACCAGCTTTTGGAAAATTGTAACTGCATTCAATTATATTTAGTATCTCTTCGTAGGTTATATCTTCTTCTTTATAATCCCTAATGCTTCTTCTATTTTTAATTGCATCTTCAACATCCATTATATTAAATATATACTTAAGATAATATTAATGATGCTAATAGTGTAAATTATAAATAATTCATTGTAATTAGTGTTGTTATTGTTTATCCATATAATCACTAATAATACATATATAATCAAAGAAAACAATATTGTATACTTTATGAATTTTTTATTTTTTTTTATGTTTTCAACCAAATTTATAATTATAAAAGAAAATATAATCGGTAATCCTATTAAAGGAATTATTATAGAAGCTAATAGATTATTTAAGACTAAAACGTATTGTATATATTTACTATATAAATCTATTTCATCTTCAATTCTTTTTTTTGCTATATACGATAATATAAATATCAATGCTATAGCCGACAATATCTCTAAATTGTTCATAAATTTTTTACTTTTAAGAATATTTTTATGAATGTATATAAATTGTATACTAAGCAATTTATGCCGGAAGTTTCTATAAGAGAAATAAAGGATATACTAAAGAAGGATATAGATTATGAAATTAAAGAATATAAAAATTTTTATTTGATTAATCTTAAAAATATAGATTGGAAAGAATATTTAAGGATTTTGTACTATACAAAAACAATAAATTATGCTTATTATAGAAACAAAAAAATAACTTACTCTAAAAGGACATATTTAGTTAAAAATAAAATTACTGTTGATCCAACTTTAATATCAAAAATATTATATTATTCCAATCTCAGTAAAGAAGATATCATACTGAACATAAATGATAAATATGGTATAATTTCTATAGAACAGAGTTTAATACTTAAAAATTTTCCAATATTATTTTGGGGGGAAGAACAAATATTTGAAAAAGAAGATTATTCTATAATACAAGAATTTGAAAAAGAATTAACTCAAAAATTAAAATCTAATATTTATTTAGTTGATAAAGATAATAGAACTTTATCTATAACTAAAAAGAATTTGGAAAAAGCCTTAGTAAAAGATGTAGTATATTTAAGAAAAATAGATTACGAATGGTTAGACATAAAATTTAAAAACAAAAAATTTGATAAAATATTTTTCTATTATAAAAAAAGCAAGAAAATTATGTCTATATATGAAAAATATGTGTTTTTTCATTCTGATATTTTATTGAAAGACAGAGGAAAGTTATATATTATATTAAAATTAAAAAATATGGATACATTAAACGATATAATATCAAACTATATTAATTATTCAAAAAAATATTCTATAAAATTTATGGAAAAATACAATTTTCAAGATAAAAATTATTTATTAGCTTTTATAGTATTTGCAAAAATTTAAAAATATATTTTAAAAATTCTAAAATAATGGATATTGAAGAAATTGTAAAGACAAATAGTACTAAACAGTTGAGCGTAAATGATATAGTAGTAAGGTTTACCTGTCCAAACTGTGGAGAAGGAATTATAATAAGATCTAATAAAGAAAAAAAATTAGGGCTTAAATGGAAATGTAATATTTGTGGATTTGAAGGTCCATAATAAAATGGGTAGAAATGTTATTATTACTTTAAGGGTATCTCCAGAGGATGTAGATATAGATTTAGATAAAATATTACCAGATGTAGTAAAAATAATCGAAGAATTTGGTGGAACTATTGTGTCTGCAACGAAAGAAGATTTTGTGTTTGGACTAAAAATATTAAATATAAAATTTTTGTATCCAGATCAAGAATTCTACGAAGAAGAATTAATATCTAAGATAGCTTCGATAAAAGGTATATCAAATGCAGAAGTAGTTTCCGTATCCTTAGCTCAGTAATGCATATATTTAAAGATATAAATGAAGTAGCACTTGAAAAAATAATCGAGGAAATAGAAAATGAAAGGAAGTTTATAGAGGACGTTCGTTTAGGTAAGATAAAAAAAGATAAAAAAGAACTAATAAAGACTGCTCTATTTATAGTGGAATCTCCGAATAAGGTAAAAACAATATCTAGTTTTTTTGGAAAACCATCTATTATAAATGTAAATGGATTAAAGGTATATGAAGTATCTGTAGGAAATCTACAATTGCTAATTACACATTCTAAAGGTCATATTATAGATTTAACAACAGAAAATATAGGTTTTTATGGAATAGAAAAAAATGGAAATATTTTTATACCATATTATAATACTATAAAAAAGTGTTTAGATTGTGGTAATCAATTTACAGAGTATTCTGAAGGAAATAAGTGTCCATATTGTGGGTCTGTAAATGTAGAGGACTCTATAAATAGAATAAAAGCATTACAAGACCTTGCTACAGAGGTGGATATGATCATTATAGCTACAGATCCTGATCAGGAAGGAGAATTTATAGCAGCATCTTTATATTTTGTTCTGAAACCATTTAATGATAACATAAAAAGGGCAGAATTTCATGAAGTCACTAAATATGCAATATTAGAAGCTTTAAATAATCTTAGAGAAATAAATAAAAATCTTGTTAAATCTCAGCTTGTTAGGAGAATTGAAGATAGATGGCTTGGTTTTAGCTTATCTCAAATACTTCAAAAATATTACAATAAACAATGGTTATCTGCTGGAAGGGTACAAACTCCAGTATTGGGTTGGATTGTAGAAAGATTTGAAGAAAGGCTAAAGTCAAAATCATATGTTTTATATATAACTTTAGAGAACGAACGAATAATAAGAGCAGTTACAAATTTAAAAACTAGAAGAGAGGTAAATAAAGTAGCTAAAGAATTGGTTGGTAAAAATATAGAAATAATAGAATATTTAGAGTATGAAGATTATATAAATCCATTACCACCATATAATACTAGCTCCATACTAAAAGATGCTAATAGCATTTTTCACCTAAGTAGTAATAAAATAATGAATATACTACAAGAGTTATTTGAATCGTCTTTAATAACCTATCATAGAACAGATTCTACTAAAGTATCTTCTGTTGGTATTAGTATAGCAAGAGAATACATAGAAAATAAATTTGGTTTAGAATATTATGTTGGAAGAACTTGGGGAGAAGGTGGAGCTCATGAGGCTATTAGACCTGTAAGGCCATTAGACGCAGAACAATTAAAAGCCGCTATCGAAGAGGGAAGTGTTGAAGTACCAATAGATATGACAAATTATCATTACAGAATATATGATTTAATATTTAGAAGATTTATTCAATCTCAGATGAAACCAGCAAAAGTAAAGAAATATAAACAAAAGATAAGAGTACCAATAATAGATGTATTATTGGAATTTGAAGGAGTAATAGAAGTTTTAGACCATGGAATAGATCTTATAGATCCGTTTAGGATAAATTTGATGAAATATCCAAAATTTGAAAAGAATTATGAAATAAAAAAAGTTATTGGAAGGAAGACTTACCTTATTACTCTATTTTCTGAAGCTAATGTTATAGAATTAATGAAAGAAAAGGGAATTGGTAGACCTTCTACATATGCAACTATACTAAGGAAAATTCTTAGTAGAGGATATGTAATAAATAAAAGTAATAATCTTATTCCAACAAAATTTGGAATTGAAGTTTATAGATTTCTCAAAAATAATTTCGATGAACATGTTTCTGAAGAAAAAACTAGAAAATTAGAAGATATTATGGATAAAATATCGGATGGTAGGGAGGATTTCATTAGTATCCTAAACAATCTTTATGAAGAAACAATTGAAATCATCAAAAAAGGTGAAGAAATAATAAAAAGATAACTTTATATATACCTAAATACAAATATAGTTGATGGTAGTTCGTGGAGTAAGAGTTGGAGAAACCTATGAGGTGGAGATTAAGAGTTTGACTGCTAAGGGAGATGGATTTACTAGAATAAAGGGTGTTGCTACATTTGTTAAAAATACAGTTCCTGGTTGGAAGGGGGTTGTTGTAATAAAGAAAGTTGGACCCAGTTATTTAATAGCCGAACCTATAAATTCTGATCAAAGTTCTTCTGACAAGGAACAATAAAAATAAAAATAATTTTTAAATTTATTCATTTTTACTATATTTATAATATTATTAATAAAGTTTTCTAAGTAATTATATTGGATAAAATAAATGATGAATCATGATGACCCCTCCGTATGTAAAATGGCCTGAAGATGTATTAAATACATTCCTACAGAATTACGAAGCAAAAATATATGAATTAGTAGAAAAAGCAAGGCAAACTGGAAAAATAAAAAAAGGAACTAATGAGACTACTAAAGCTGTAGATAGAGGACAGGCAAAACTAGCTATCATTGCTCTAGACGTAGATCCACCAGAAGTTGTAATGCATTTGCCGGCTTTATGCGAAGAAAAGGGAGTTCCATATGTATATGTATCTTCTAAATACAGATTGGGAGAGGCTGCTGGAATAAAAGTTCAAGCAGCATCTGTAGCAATCTTAGAAGCTGGAGAAGGACAAAATATACTAAATGATATCTTAAAGGCATTAAATCATTTATTAAAGAAATAATTTTTTATATTTATAATTTTTAAATTTTTTATTAAATTATAAATAATGTCCGGTGATTTTTGTATACCTTCTTTTGGTTGTGTTTTACCAAAAAGTTTGGAAGAAAGAATATTTGGATCATTTAGAAATACGAAAAATTTATTAGAAAAAATCTTACATAATCCATTTATTTTAGTTAGTGAAGAAGAAATAAAAAGTATAGTAAAAGAAGCTGTGCTTAGATATTTCGGAGAAAAGATAAAACCATATTATGGGCAAAATAGTGGTAGTAAAATGTCAAGAATAATAGATGCTACTAAATATCTTTTAGATAATGTTGGAAAAACTAATTTTGTATTATTATATCTTTCTTTTCTTCCGAATATTTATGGTTATAAAACTCCAATAACTCCTGAAGAGAGGAGAAATATTAACATACATAGTGGAATTTTAGAGAAACTTTTAGAACATTATATTCCTTTTATCCCTCCAAAATGTGGACCTACTAGAAGTAGTTATGTAGATGGATGTTATCTACAATATGAATATATAAAAGGTTTGCAAGGGCATCCAGAATTTTATGATATTAATGTTGGCGATGTAAGATCACTTATATATGCTATATTTGAAAAAATTAGTATTTTTTCTAGAATAGAAAATGCTATAAAGAAAGAATTAGGAGGATATTATGAAATATGGTTGCGTTATATCTTAGATAATTATAATCAGGATGATTCTCTGAAAATAGGAGAAATTTTGTTGAAGGTTGCAGGACAATATATAAAAGTCATATATGGAGAATTAGAAAACTCTAAGAAAATGTTCGGACATTAGATAAATTTTTTTAATTTAGTAGTAGTTATTTTTGTATATATAAATTACTAAATGGGTATATAATTTATGGTGTATATTAAGTGGTTTGAAGAAGTAACAAAAGAAGATACCAACATTGTTGGTGGGAAAGGTGCAAATTTAGGAGAAATGACAAGAAACGGATTTCCTATACCACCAGGATTTGTATTAACTGCAGAAGCCTATTGGAAATTTGTAGAATACAATAATATTAAATATAAGATATATGAAATTTTGTCTAAAATAGATATAGACAATGTAACACAGTTAAAAAAAGCATCAAAAGATATACAAGAGCTATTTTTAAATGGAGAAATACCGGAAGATTTAAAAAAAGAGATAATAGAAAATTATAAAGTATTATCTCAAAAGTTCGGACAGGATGAAATATATGTAGCAGTGAGATCATCCGCAACTGCAGAGGATGTTGAAAATGCTTCATTTGCCGGACAACAAGCGTCTTTCTTAAATGTTAAAGGTGTAGATAAATTATTAGAGCATGTTAAGAAATGTTGGGCTTCTTTATGGACAGCTAGAGCAATTAACTATAGACAAAAAATGGGATTTGATCATTTCAAAGTAGCTTTATGTGTAGTAATACAGAGACAGATATTTTCTAAGAAATCCGGTATTATGTTCACATGCGATCCTGTTAAAAATGATTGTTCTAAAATAGTAATTGAAGCTTCTTGGGGATTGGGTGAAGCAATAGTCTCTGGATCTGTTATACCTGATGAATATGTTGTAGATAAAAATACATTAAATATAATATCAGTAAAAGTTAATGAAAAGAAGATTATGTCTGTATACGATCCAGATTCTTTAACAAAAGAAGTAGAGGTACCTTCAGAATTAAGAAATGTACAATGTTTAACTGAAGAAGAAATAAGAAAATTAGCAGAGTATGGTAAAAGGTTAGAGGAGCATTATAAACACCCACAAGATATAGAATTTGCTATAGATGATACTGGTATATATATAGTTCAATCAAGGCCTGTAACAACAATAAAAGGAAAAATAAAAGAGGAATCATTGCATATAAGTAATAAAATACTGGTTAAGGGAATCCCAGCATCTCCTGGTATTGGTGTTGGTAAGGTCAGATTAGTTTTATCTCCAGAAGACTTTGAGAAATTCCAAGAAGGAGAAGTTTTGGTTACCGTTATGACAAATCCAGATTATGAACCATTGATGGCAAAAGCTGCAGCAATTGTGACTGATGAAGGTGGACATTTATCCCATGCTGCTATTGTTTCGAGAGAACTTGGTAAACCAGCAGTAGTAGGTACTACTAATGCTACTAAGGTTTTGAAAGACGGAATGATTGTAACTGTAGACGGAACCCACGGAATAGTATATGAAGGAAAAATAAATTTAGATGTATTAACAAAAAAAGAAATTGCTAAGAAAATAGTAAAATCTACACCATTAGAAATCACAGCCACTAAAGTAATGGCTATAGCTGATTATCCAGAGACAGCAGCAAAAGTAAGAGACGTAGCAGATGGAATAGGACTGCTAAGATTGGAATTCTTAGTTTTGAGAGATAGAAAACATCCTGTATGGTATTTAAAGAATAATAGGATAGAAGAACTTACAGATATATTAGTTAATAGATTAGAAGAAATATTAAGGATAATGTATCCAAAACCAGTAATTGTAAGAACTTTAGATATGAGAACTGATGAATATAGAGGTTTAGAAGGTGGGGAAGACGAACCTAAAGAAGCAAATCCTATGATTGGATGGCATGGAATAAGGAGAGATCTTGACCAAGATTCTATATTTAGAGCAGAAATAAGAGCATTTAAAAAACTAGTTAAAGAACTTGGATTTACTAATTTATGGGTAATGTTACCATTTGTAATATCGTGGGAAGAAGTATATAAAGCTAAGAAAATTATGGAAGAAGAAGGATTAATTCCACACAAAGATGTAAAAGTTGGTATAATGGTAGAAACGCCAGCAGCTGCATTAACTATTGAAGAGATAATAACAAAAGCGGGTATAGATTTTATATCATTTGGAACTAATGATTTAACCCAATTAACTTTGGGTGTTGATAGAAATAATGAAAAAGTACAGAAATTAATGGATGAACGTCATCCAGCAGTTATAAGGTTAATTAAAGAGGTTATAGAAGTTTGTAAAAAACATAATGTATATACTTCACTATGCGGACAAGCAGGATCTAAACCAGAATATGCAGAACTATTAGTGAGGTTGGGAATAGATTCTATATCTGTAAATGTTGATGCTATAGAATTAGTTAGGGAGACTGTAGCCTCTGTAGAAAAGAAAATTTTATTAGATAAAATAAGAAAAATATAATATTATGAAATATAAAGACTATGCCTATTTATTCCTAATTTTGCTTTTTTCTATAATAGTATTTATAATACCATTTATAAATATCTATGTCAAAATATCTCTCATACTTTTATCTATATTGCTATATTCGATAAAATATATAAATGAATACCTAGAGGAAGAAGAACTAAATCATAATTTTCCATCTTTCTTGAGAGACTTGTCACAATACTTAAAGATAGGACAACCACTACCATTTGCAGTTTCTTCTTTATTAAATAACGATTATGGTAAGAAATTGAATAGATTGATAAGAGCTTTAGTTGTAGAAATGAATTACGGAAATACTTTTTATGAAGCTTTAAATAATATGGCTAATAACATAAATAATATAGAATATAAACAGGCTTTATATAGTATTAATGAAGCATTAAATAGAGGTGGTGATATAGCAAGTTTATTAAATAGTTTGGCTGAAAGTATAGAAAACATAAATAATATAAGAAAAGATAGATTAGCTCAAATAAGATTATTGGCTTTTACATATTATGGTCTATTCTTTGCAGCTATCTTTGTAATATTTATAATATATATATCTGTAACAAAGATAATAGCCATTAATTTAGAAAAAGCAGCAGAATTATTAACTCTATATAAACATATATCTTTTATACTTATAATAGTAAATGCTTTGTTTACCGGTTTAATAATAGGTAAATTATCTACTGGAAAAATAGTTTCTGGTATACCTCATAGTATTATTTTAACAGTTATTTCATTGGTTTTCTTTTTAACATTATAAATTTTTCTTTAAAGAATATTTTCTATGGCCTTCAAGAATTATAACCTTAAGATAAGATATGCTAAAAAATTAAGACAAAATAGATTAGCACCTTTTTGGGTAGTAATAAAGAAATTTGGGAGAATAGTTTCTATATATAGAATTAGTAGAAAGAGGGATTGGAGATATCAGAAGATTAGCTTCTAGTTATTTTTTGTATATTTCTAAGAAAAATCTTTTTATATTATTGTATAATTTAGATATGTCATGTTTATATATATTGGGTTTTGCTGATAATTTTTCTATCTCAGAGTATATAAAATCTTCTATTTTTTCTATTTTTTCTTTACATCTTTTATCAATAATATTTTCCATTTTATCTATTATATTTTCAAATTTATTGAATATTTCTTCTAATTTTTCTTCATTTATTATTTTTTCTTTTTTTTCTATTACTAAATAACTTAAAAGTTTATTTTCTATTTCTTTAATTTGTTATAATTCAAAATCGTCAAAAAAGCCGCTGTTAGCTGCATAAATTAAAATAGCAATTTTTTCGAAAGTTAATGGTTTAAAATTTTCTTGTTTTAAAATTTCCATTAAAACTTTACCTCTTTTAA
>Ga0105156_1000025_pt1 | contig 19847 bp, 31 predicted proteins | sample SSWtaG_3_FD_89673 | JGI IMG/M metagenome (GOLD analysis project Ga0105156, IMG submission 89673) | Hot spring microbial communities from Sandy's Spring West, USA to study Microbial Dark Matter (Phase II) - SSWTFFsm_matched | ecosystem: Environmental > Aquatic > Thermal springs > Hot (42-90C) ...
AATTTGTATTACTTTATATCCTTCTTTCCATAATCTTTTTACTTCTTCTTCTATTTCAGGAGTTACTTTTCTAACAGGATTTTCTAAAACTACTCCCTCATCTGCGCTAATCTCGGCTAAACTTTTTAATTCTTCGGTTTCACTAACAGGTGGTGCTAATACAAGTAAGAGTGCTTTAATATTTTTGCGAGTAGGGAAAGTAAAAACTCTATAACCTACTTCACCTCTTATTTCTTTTGATTTCTTTTCAAGTTCTTTAATATGTGTTTTAGGTAATACTCTATATTGATAATAACCAGCAATTTTGCCAAGATATTCATAATTTCTATATCTTCTTTGGATCCATTTTTCAGAAGCCTCTTTTGTCCATTTATCCTCTGGGAAAAGAAAAGTAGTTATTACAAATTTTTCTTCTTTATGACCAGGGTTAACAAGTATATTTTCCATTATTCAATCCCTCCTTCATCAAATTTAATTTCTTCTGTATATGTTAAAAATACTCTTGAAGTATCCTCTGGGTCAACTGCTAAAAAGCACTGATACGGTTTAAATTCGTGAAAGTAAATATTAAATTCACCTCCTTTATCACTTAAATATACTATGAATGGAACAACTCCTATCATAGTTGATATTACTTTGCCATTTTTATATTCTTTTTCAATATCAATAACTTTACCATTAGGTAGAAGTATCCTTGGAAATTTAATAACAGTTTTTAAGATCTTATCAGGTTCTTTAAACATAGTTTCTTTATAAAATTTAATTGCTTTTTCAATCTTTTTATTAATCTCTTCATTTGTTATAACATCGTGATAAACTTCACCAACTTTTTTCTTTTTTTGTGCTTTTTCTACCATTTCCATCCCTTCTTCTATCAATTTTTTTAATTTTTCATCTCTCATAAGAATTTTCTTGCTCCTTTAAATATTTTTTTGCTTCTTCATAAGTAAATGCTATATCAATTATTTTCCAATTCTCTGGTAATTTTACGATTTCTTTATTAAAATCTTTTGAGTAAATGACATAAATTTTATTATCTGCTTGGACTATGTAATAACAAGGTGGTGCTTTTGGTATTAATTTTTCAATTGCTTCAAAAATTTTCATTTCTTTTTTAAAAATTTTGTAAGTAAAAATATTGAACCTATTCCTAATCCAGACATAATTATAAAAGGAGATATATCAGCAAGAAATAGTAATGGAGATTTTTCAGGTTCTGCTTCTTTTGCTCCTTCTGTGGTTAATGCTTCTACAAGATTTTCATATGAAGATTTATCTTTTTGTATAAACTCATTAAATTCTTTTTTGAGTAAATCAGGTGAAATACCAAGCATTTTAGCACTTTCTAATAAACTCTTTCCACTCTTTTTAGAAAATGAAGCAACACTTGATAATGCTGTTAAACCAAGTGCTCCTGCTTTTGAAGCAATAGTTCCAAGTGAAGATAATACAAGAGGACCAGCAGGAGTTAAAGCAAGTATTACTCCTGTTGCTACTGCTCCTCCTATAAGGAGTTGTGTCTTACTAATTTTTGTTTTCTTTAAAGGAGTATTAACAATAAGACCTTTTCCTGCTTTCCATCTCATAGCCCATCCTTTTGTAGTTGCTCCAATTACTCTTCCTGCTGGACCAAACATACCTCCTATGGTTGCTCCTTTTAAGACATCTAAAAATCCTCTTCTTTTTTTCTTTTTAGTATCTTTTTTCTTTGCCTCAATTGGATAATATGAAATTGATTGAGAAGCAATAAATGGTTTATAAGCATATGAGAAAAATAATTTTGAAGTTCCGTTAGGAAAGATTGCTTTAACAAATGGAGTTAAATCAGGAACATCTTTTCTTTCATATAGATATCTAAATTCAGAAGTAAAGATTTTATCAGCATTACCTTGTTTTAAAAATTCAAAAAGTTTTTCCCTTTCTCTACCTCTATTACTTAAAGCAATGTTTAAAAATGCTATAAAATCTTTCATTTTTTCAAAGTTTTAACACCAAAATAAATCATAAGTAAAACAACTATACCACCACCTATGAGCATAAGATTTTGTTTTAATTTTTCCATTTTTTCTTGTTTTTCAATTTCTTTTTTTAAATCTTCAAATGTTTTACCAGTTATAATTTTAGCAAGAGCAGGAGGTAGATCCTCTGGTTTTTTAACTTTTTTAATCAAAGCAAGTAATTCTTTAAGAGTATAAAATTTTTCAATAGTAGGATGTTTAACTTTAACCTCACCTTCAACTAATTTAAATTCCCAATCTTTCAATATATTTTTTAATTTACTTACTTTCATAGACAATTTCGCCATAAAACCATCTTTTAACTATACATTCAGGATTGTTTAGTGAATTTAATTTCATTAAAGAACCTTTTAATTCTGCTGAATAGATACCTTTTTCTCTATCAATCCATACAAATTTACCTTTTAAACCAATATGTTCAGCAAATTTTTTATCTACTTCCATATAACAAGGTCCACTTATCATTATAATTTTATCATATATGTAACCATAACCAGGGACTGGTTCTTCTCTAAAAAATACTTGAAGAAATACTTCTTTTATGTAATTTAAAGAAGCGTGTGGAAAAAGTTCATCAAGGAAATCATCTATTTTTTCATAACTTGAATAAATAATTATAGGTGTTGCTTCTTCTGGAAATTTCAAATTAACATATAGAGCCTCAAATTTATCTCTTGATATTTTCCATACCTCACGGTGAAATAAATCTCTCCAAGACATAAAAGTCCCTTTAAGTTTCTTTTTAAATCTTTCTTCTATATCTATATCAAACCACATAAATTACCTCCTTTTAAAAAAATCCTTTTGAGTATAATTCTATAAATCTTTCTAATCTTAGTTTAGAATAACTTAACTCTGCGGTAGAAGTTCCTTTTTCTTTATCTATCCACTCAAAACTTCCTTTTAAATTAATGTATTTAGCAAAATCTTTTGAAACTATTAAAAAAGCAGGACCACTTATAATATTATCAAAATCTATTAACCATATTTCAAAAACTACCCTTTCCACATATTCCATAATGAGAGATATATTTAATTGACTTAATTGAGTAAGAAAATCATCTACTAAATCATATCTTGATTGAATTAATGTCGTTTCAGCATCTATTGGAAAATAACTATTTATATACCATATTTTAAATATATCAAGATCCTCGGATGGAGGCACATAAACTTCCATTTCTTTTTTTAAAAACTCTCTCCAATTCACTTTAATTTTTGTTCCATTATTTTTTTCTTTCATTTTATTTCCTTGTTAATCCTTTATAAACTTCAAAAAATAAAATTGAAAAGAATGCTATTAATAATACCCAAGTTAAAGGAAAAGAAATCCATTGTGTAAATTTCATTATGAAATCCATCTTTTGTGATAATTTTCCTTTTTTCATTTCAACACCAATACCTTTTAGGAGTTCTCCTGCTGTAATTAAGAATTCTGGAGGTATTTTTTTTTCAAGTTGTGCTATTTCAAAGTTATGTCTACCAACATAAAATCTTTTTAATGGAATAATATCAGGAGAGATTTGTCCAAATGGTCTATTTCCAGATGGATCAAGTGGTATCCATTTATCTGGTTTATCAGGATAAGCAAATTCTAAATAAATATGATTAGGTGTGTATATATTTTCATTTCTTTCTCCTTTTACAAGATGTGCTAATACTAATCTTACTGGAAATCCTTTATTTGCGAGCATTGTTCCTAAAAATAGAGTTTTACAATCACAATCTCCAAATACAGGTTTGTTTTCTTTTAAACTTCTTATTACAGCAACAGGTGAAAGAATAGTTTCAGATTGTTTAACTCCAAGTTCTTTTATCTCGCCACTATATTCTTTATGGTATCTTATTTTATCTCTTGCGATATGATATACTATTTGTGGATATACTTTTGAATAGAGTTCATTTTTAGTTTGAGGAGGTATAAGTGAATTAGCAAAAGCATTTACCTCTGGATGGATAGAATAGAATTCTATTCTTCGAGCGATAAGTTGAGCAAGATCTTCTGGGGTATTAACTCCCCATAAAATCACTTTATCACTATGAAAAAGTTCAGCAATTGTAGGTTTTTTCATAATGAGTTTATTATTATAAAGTATTAAATCTAAAAAGTCAATAGCAACTTTTCATTTTTTAAGATACCCCTAAGGGGGTGTTGGGACAGATTTTGGGACAGATTTTTTGATTAAAATTTACGAAAGTGATTGTAAATCAATAATTTGAGACAAATGGGACAGATTTTTTGCCATATTGTTGTTTATAGCAAGTGGAAAAATGAGCAAAAATTATGTTAACTTGTAGTAATTAGCATAAAAAACAATATAGAAAAAAATGTCCCATCTGTCTCAAAATAGCGAAAACGATTGTGTTTCAATAAGAATCAGTGGGACAGATTTTTTTTATCAATCTGTCCCTAAGAAAAGTGAAATATCATCTTTTAGGGTTATACCTTTAAAGTATCTTAAAGATCCACTTTTTTTCTCTCCAAAACCTTTTTCTTTTAGAATTTGACAAAACCTTTTTTTGGATAAAATCTCGTATCCAGTTTCTTCTGCCCATTTCTTAAATGCTTCATATAGTTCTTTTTTAGGAATAAAAGCATCAGGTCTCAATTCACAACTGTCATTTATAAAAATACTCACTATATCCATTTCTTTTTTATACTCATCAGTAGCAATTTTAACCTTTTCAGGTGGATTAAGTCCTTCTTTTAGGTATTTTTGATATCCTTCTACCATCCATTTAAAAATACCTTCTAATTCAGGTTTAAGAAATAACTCATAATAATTTTTTATTTGTTTTTCAGGAGGAATAACTGTTTCAAAAGGAATAAGTAAGATCCTTCTCCATATAGCATAATCAGTTCCACGAATAATTGGTTTCTTATTTGTAATTAAGAAGATTTTACCTGTTGGTTGATATTCAAAATATTCAGAGTATAAAAAACGAGCAACTATTTTATCACCACCAGTGAATTGTTTCACAAGTGCTTCTGCTAACCTTTTCTCTTCTTCAATCTCGGATACAAGGATTAAACGAGCACCATCTAATCTTGCTAAATCATTTCTAATATTTTTATATCCATCTACAAGAAAAGTTTCAGCAGGAGAAACAACAGCATAATCATTTAAAATATCTTGAAACGCTCGTATAAAAGTAGTTTTACCATTTGCTCCTGTTCCATATAAAATGAATATTACATTTTCTTGTGTACTACCTGTTAGAATATATCCTGCTACCCTTTGAATAAACTCAATTAATTCATTATCAACAAGTATTTCTTTTAAAAAACTCTTCCAATTTGGGCAATCAACATCTTCTCTGTAATTAACATTTGCTATTTTGGTTATATAATATTGCGAGGAATGTGGCAATAATTTTAAATTTTTTAAATCAAGTATTCCATTTTGAAGATTTATCAAGTAAATATTTCTGTCAAAATGATGAATTTTTTTGACAATATTCTTATTACCTTTTAAAAGATTGACTATTCTTTTAATTTTTTCATAGTTTTGGATTTTAAAGAGGAAACTAATTTCTTCTTGAATCTGTTGTTTTAACTCTTCATCTTTTACAAGATCTATTAGAGGTTTCAAAAGTTGGTATTCATAATATATATGGTTTGCTATCAGGTTTTCTACTTCAAAATTTGAAATTTTTTTCCATCTTTTTTTATCCCAAATGACAAATTGTTTTGCCTCTGGAATATATTTTAAATTTGATTTAAAGCATAGTGAATATTTTAAAGAGTATCCAGTATCACTTTTTTCAATTTTTACTTCATTAGTTTCATCGTTTGAATTATAAACAGCATCAAAAATTTCTTTTATTTCATCCTCGGTGAAATATCTTGATAGGGTATTTTTTATTTCTTCTTTTTGTAGTTCTTCTTGTAAAAGAGAAAGTGATTGATATTGTTCGCATATTTCTTTTATATAGTCAATTATTCTTTCTTGAAGAAGAGCAGGAGCATTTTTGAAAATTTTTGAGTTTGTAATTATATCTTCAACTACACTTATATCATAGTTACAGTGATTGGCAGTTCTAAGCACTGCTATTTTTAAGGCTTCTTCAAGTGTCATTCCATCATATTCTCCATTTAATATTGCTTGAATTTCACTATTGAGCATATTTCACCTCCATAATTAAAAAAGATGGGTGGGGTCTGATAGAAAAAGAGTAGAAAAAAGAAATTTTAAAGGAGAACCCTATGGATTTTTCACCCCACCCATAGTTTCTTCCCATAGGGTTCTCCTTTTAGTGTATATATTATACTAAAAATTTATGTAAAAATCAAGTTGCTTTATAGTTGAAACTATGATTTTTTTGATATTTCCCACATATTTCCTTAATATTTCCTACTTGACTTTTTCATTTTTACATCGTATTATATTAATCTATGGAATGGATATCCTTAAAAGGATTAGTTGGCGAGGAGATTGAAATTATAATAAATCCTACGCATATTACACATTTTGAAATTTATGCTCCTTTAAGTGATAAGGAACCAAGAGTAGCAATATATCTCGATAACGGCAAAAGTGTAATAATTAAAGGTGAACCTTATGTTTCATACATTCTTTGGAAATTAACAACCCCAAAATGGAAAAAATTTATTTATAAATTTTACCATTTTTACCTTGAAAAGTTAAAGGAGGTAAAGAATATATGTCTTTGTATCTTAAAAAAATCGAAGATAAAAAAGAAAATGTAATTGTAATTGAACCTAATTGTGTTGATGATTTTATGAATGCTTTTTTAATGATCTTCCAAGCACTTTCTAAACCACTTGGAGGTATTTTAACTCCTTTTTTAAAACCAATCCTTTCTAACATTGAGGAGTATAAAAGAATTTTATTAAAATATGGACAGATCAGTTTTACTTATGATGATAAAACATATATCATAGTTGTAAGGAGGACAAAATGAATGAAGAAATAAAAAAAGAAGAAATTGTTGGTGAAAAAGCAATGGAGTTAGCAGAAGAACACATTGAAAGTTTTCTACAATATCTTATTTTTATCATACCATTCATACCATATAGGATTGCTTCAAAATTATCACAACTTGAAGAAGGTTATGATGAAAATTCTGTATATCAAGAGTATAAAAATATAAATTTTGAAAATTGGAATGTTTTACATTATGCTGATCTTGCTTATATTTCACTTAGAACAAACGATCAAAATCTTAAAACAAAAATTGATGAACTTTTAAGAGATTTCAGAAAATATATCCTAACCCTTTTAGATAAGATAATAGATGTAATCATAGAGGGAGGTGAAAATGAATGAAGAAGAAAAAATTTTAAATGAAGATCTTACTAATGAAGTTAAAACAGAAATAAAACCACAAGAGAAAAAAGAAGAAGAGATAGAATTTACAGCACCTGAACAAATTGCTCCCTTTTGGAGAAAACCAATATTACATCCTTTAAAAGATTTATATTTTGAAGTCTATTATGTAATACAACAAGAAGATGGTTCAAGAAAATGGCTTCCTGTGAATTTACCTCCTGATCCTAAAATAGGAAGAATAGTTCCTCCATTTACAGAGGAAGAAATCCTTGAGGCTGGATATGGTCCTGGTAAATATATTCTTCGTCCAAGGAGTATAAAAACTGGAAAATTATTACCTGGAACTGAAACTCACATCCTTGGTGTATCACAAGAATATAGGCAAAAAGAAGATTTATTGAGAATGGTAAAGGCAAGAGAACAAACATTTCATCAACCTATACAAATTCAATTACCTCCTCAATCTCAAATACAACATATTCCTGAACCTTCTCAAACTTATAATGAAATGTTTAATATGTTTTCAAAGATAATTGAAGCAATGAATGCACAGCAGAATAAAATTTTTGAAGCAATTTCTAAACAGCAAGAAAAAATCCTTGAAATAATAACTAAACAATCTAAACCTGAAACTCCTGATTTATCTTCACAAATTTCTACTATTGCTACTTCAATTATGACTGTATTGGTGGAAATGGAAAAAGCAAGAGCAACTCTTGAAGGTAAAAAACTTGATATTGATAAAGAACTAAAACTAAAAGAGATGGATTTAAAAAGTAAATTAGATAATCTAAAAGCAAAACTTGGTGAATTACCAAAAGATGAAAAATATCAAGAATTAAAAAATTTAATAGAATCACTTGAAGATAAATTATCTACAAGAGAAAAACCTGATTGGAAATCTACAATATATTCAATATTTACAGGTATAGTTGATTTTTTGAATATGTTAACTCCAATTGTAGGCACAGTTTCTAAATTACAAGCATCTACACAAGAACCTCTTGAAAAACCTAAACCTTATGCTTTAAAATATAAAACTAAAAATGTTATTAGCGAGAAGGATTTAGAGGAAATTGAAAAACATATCAAAGAAATGGAAGGAGGTGTATAATGACACATATAAAAATACAAATAAAAGAAGATAAAACTTGGCAGACAATAGAAGGAATATATGAAGGTGAAGTGAAGATACTCCCAGATGGAGTCTTATTTAAACCTTCAAATCCACAAATAGTAGGTGGACTTATAAAAATAACAAAGATTGAAAAAAAGGAAAAAAAAGAGAAAGAAAAAGAAGAGGAGTAAAATAAATAATGTTTAATACATATAAAGGGAAAGGGATAAAATCAGGAACTATTTTATTTACTTCTGATTTAACCCCTTTCTCATTAACAGTAAGTGGATATGAAATCTTTTTTAGAGCAATAAAAACAGAAATTCCTACACATTGTGAAATATATTTTAGAGATATAGGTATAATTTCAGCACAATTTCCTGTTGTCAAAATAGTTGAACCAAAAGAAAATTATTTATATCTTGCTGTTAATGGAAAATTAGTAGGAGAAGAATTAATTTATTGGAGAAATAAATTACTTGAAAGATTAGGTTCTCCTTATGATTTACCATCACTTTTAAAATTTTTACCTGATGAGTTTCTTAAAACATTTAAAATCACTTCGAAAATAAAGAATTTTTTAGATAAATTCCCAAGCGTAGGTTATAATTGTGTAACACTATTCAGAGGATTAGTTCCATTCAGTGTAGATGGTTTAACGGTTAGGGAGTTTATGTTAGAACTTGGTAAAAATGGTTGGAAAATATATAAGTTTCCAGAAGAGTTAAAATCCAGTTTAAAATGGAAAAGTGTAAAAACAGAAGAATATGAGGAGGTTAAAAATGAAGAAATTAGTTGATAAAATTTTTATGGATGTTTTAAAAAAACTTAAAGAAAAAGAAAGTAAAGTTTTAGGTAAGATGAGTAATAAGAAACTACAAACTCTTTTATCTGACTTATATGATCTCCTTAATTCAAGGATAGAGACTGGTCAATGGAAACAAAAATCTTTCAGTAAAGAATTAACTAAAATAGTAGAACTTTTTAAAGAAGAAGCAGATAAAGAAATTCAAAAAATAGAAACTAATCTATCTGAAAGTGAAGTAAAAAGTGAAGATCTACTTAATGATGAAACACCTCCACATATTGAAGAATTAAATGAAATGATTGAAAAAGGAATATATGCTGTCCAAGAAACAGAAAGTTTAGAAGCATATAAACCACCAAAAAGTGTTGTAATTAATCCTGTTATTCAAAATAAAATTAATGAAATCTTTGATGAATTACCTGATGATGTTAAACTTGCTCTAACAAAAGCAGAATACCTAAATAAAATCGCAAAAGATTTAGATCTATGGTTTGAAATAGAAATTTACAGGGAAACAATTAAAGCAGGTAGAACACCACAAGATGCTTTAAACACAATACAGACTTTCCGTTTAATAAGTGGATTAGAGCAATATAAAGCAGAAGAAATTCCTGAATTACTTAAAAGATTACAAGAATATTCACAACAATTTCCAAGTATAAAAGAGTATATCATATTTTTAGCAAGAACAAAAGCAGGTATAATAACTGTAAAAACAAAAGAGGATATCCAAAAAACTCTTACAGATATAAAATTTAGTGAAAGATTACAAACTTTTCTGAATACTATTTTAAAAGAGACTGATTTTCCACAGCAAAAATATAATTTTACAATAGAAGTTGAATATACTCCAAGTGGATTTAAACCAACTATATTAACTATTAAAGTTCCAACAGAGGTAGAAGTTACTTCTAAAATAGCATCTGTTTATTGTTTTACTCCTAATATAAATACAATTGAATTAAATAGATATCCACAGATTAAAAGCGGAGTAAATTATATTTTTAAACTTTCTGGGGCTTCCATAGCGAAATTATGGTGGCTCTTAACAAGATATGATCCATATAAAGGTATATATGTTTTCCCTGAAACTCTCCCTTTAAAAGAAAGGATACTCGCAAAAGAGTTTCTACCAGGTGTTTTCTATCATAGAAACTGGCCTCTAATAGTTGATAGAGGAGATTTACCATTTTTCTTATTTGAGTATCTTCCTTTAACAGAAACTACTCCTGAAAGTGCTTTAAATAAATTAAAAGGATTTTTCAAAGACGCAAAAGCAGTTGGATATTTTACAAAAGGTGATATCATCATTGAAATTACTGATAAAACACTTCTTTTTGAAAAAGAATTGTTAAAAACTACATATTACTCACCTTATCACGGTGAGTTTTTTACATCAAAAAAAGAAAAATTAATGGAATACATCTTTGAAATTTTTAGAAATACCATAAGAAATTTTGATACTTCAAGTGATAAACTTATAACAGAGTTAAGAAAATCTGATAGATTAACAAATGAAGTAGTTCATATGCTTTATAAACTCATAAGAGTCTTACACCCACCTTATAATGTTTTGAGTAGATTTATTTCTAAATTTGAAGCAAGTGCTGAATTAAAAGAAAAAGTTAAAGATTTTGAAAACTCTTTAAAAGGAGAAGGTTCTTTTATCTTTAAACCAATAACACAGATACAAAAGGGTCTTCCTATGAAAAATTACATTGATGAAACTAATAAAGAACATTGGTATAAAGCATTTGAAGAAGCATTAAATGAACTTGATGAAGATATTAAAAACTCTTCAAAGGATCCAAAAAGAATTTTAAGAAGTTTTATATGGTTAATTACAACACAACTTGGAATAGTTCGCGAAATTGAAATTGAAGCAACACGAGAAATTGCCTTTTTAAAATCAATTGTAGATTTCTATACAAAAATATATCTTGGATTACCTCTTGTAGGTGAAGTAACTCCAACACTTCCAAAAGAGATTTGGTTCTTAAAACCTGAAAATATAAAATATGCTCCAACTATAAAGATTGAAGAATTAGAAAAATATAAAGAACAATTTGTAGCAAAAGTTGAAAAAGTTTCACATATTGAAATACCACTTGAAGAATTTGAATATTATGAACCACCTATTTCAATTACTGAGTTGGTTAAAGATTTACCAGAAGAATCTATTAGCGAAATCTCTGATACCCCAGAGGATGTTAAAAAAGTTAGAAAAATAGATCCACCTGATAAGATTTTAGAAAAAATTTTAGAAAAGATAGAAAAAATGGACTTTTTAGAACATCTTAAAGAAAAATATCCAGAATTTTATAAAGAACTAAATTTAATGTATCTCCGTAGGGTTGGATTACCAGAAGAAGTTGTTGAAGAATTACAACCTTTTCTTGAAATAATACATAAGATAGACGCAAAAAAAGAAGAAGAGGAAGAATAATTTAAGATTTATTACATTCAATTAAATATCTTAAAATAGCATAGGCATCAAGACAATCTTCCGGTAATTTTTCTTTTTTAATCTTTTCAGCAGTTATAGTTTCTTTTGTAAGATTTATTGTTTTTAAAAAAATAGTTTCAGGTAAAGTTTCTAAAAGTATCTTATGTAATTCATATTTTTTTACCTTTCTATTGTGAATTTTAAAAAATGAATAGATGGTGTTCATATCTATTTCACGGTATGAAATTATGAATGGATGTAAAGAAGCATAGATGACTCCAATTACTCTGTTTATAGCAACCATAGATTTAAATCTTGGAATAGGTGTATATTCCAAGAATAGATGTATATCATCATTTATTATTTTTTTTAAATAAAAAGAAAATTTATAAAGGAATTTATCCTCATATGAGGTATCAAACTCATTTATAAATAGGATACATTGAAGTGAAAGAAATTCATTTAGTTTTGACCCATACTCATATAAACACATACCTGTTTTTTTATATGAAGGATCAACAGTAAGTATTTTCACTTATTCAATTATACTTATTTCAAAAAATTTAATTGGATATTTTTCAATTTCTTCCCTTGTCATTTCTTTAAATGGTTTTCTTTCTCCCATTAATTGTGCCACTATTAGAATATCTCCAAATTCAATTGTTATTGAGATTCTATTAAAAGGAACTTCTATGCCTAATTTTTCACTTAAAATTTTAGCAGTTTCCTCGTGTCCAACAGCACTTATGAAACCATATTGTAATATATATTTTGCTCTTTTTAATTCAATCTCTTTGATACCTAAAACAACAGGAAACTCTTTTATCATTGTTAATGAGAAAGCATTTGATAAATAGACTTTCATAATTCACCTCCTTTTATTTTCATATCATAAATTATAAAACAAAAAAAATAAAAAAATCAACAAAAAATAAAAAAATAAAAAAATAGGGAGAGGAGAAAGAACTCTCCTCTCCCTTGCTTTTCAGTTCATACTTCCCTCCTTACACTTTTTAAATATAATTTTTGTTCTAAAAGGAGCAGAATATTTCAGGAATTGTAAGTATTCACCTTCCACCAATATTTCAATTGTATCATCTGTGAAGCGAAAGTCCTTTAAGACACGAGCAATTGGTATCTTATTCCACTCTATGTCATTTTCCTTACATAACCATAACCATTGAAATTTTTCCTTGTTATAATATTTTGATAGAGTGATTATGTGATAGGAGTATAGTGGAATATAATCTTCATCTTTTACGCCATTCACATAATGTTCTATTTTTTCAATCTTGTATATAGCATCATCAGGAAGTTCTTCGATTTTTCTAACAAATTCTTCCCACTTATCTTTGGAGATCATCTTTTTCATTTTTACCTCCTTTATTGAGATAAGGGGAGGAGATAACCTCCTCCCCCTATTGTTTCAGAACATATCACCTCCTTTCAGATTTCTTCTACATCATTACAATATTTTTCTACCATTTCAGGAGATCCATATTTGAGTATGAATTTTTTTGCCTCTTCTTCGGTAGTAAGTTCAGCATAAGATTTTTCAGTTTTAACAAAAAGTGTTACGTGTAGGAATACCCAGTTTCCCTTTTTAGTTCTATATAACTCAGTCCATTCACCTGTTCCTTTGTCATATCCAGCATCTCTACCTGGTATCTTTGAGGATGCTATTAGTTCTGCCTTGTTAGGATTGAACTTTTTTCCATTTACTTCATAATATACTTCCATCATTCACCTCCTTTTTTCTTTTTATTGAAAATTTATAGTATTTATCCCTCTTGTAAGAGGGAACAATTGTTTCAGGAATGATATAAACTTTTAACTCAAAATCACCTATTTCATATTTACCTTCTTCTTTTGGAAACAACTCTTCATATTTTTTCTTCTCTGCTTCAAGTTTTTCAATTTCTTTATTTAATTCCCTAATCTTTTGGATTATGTTGTAGTAGTTTTCAAGATCAGGTGCTTCAATCTTAATTGCTTGTTCAGGAAGCCAACATTCATCCCAATGAGGACATCTATTGAATCTTGTTATAAAACAAGGATATTTAGTCTTCTCAAATCCATCAGGAATTGGAGGTATCTCCTTTTTATCCCAATATGTTTTCACAATCTTGTTTTCTTCTTTAATCTTTTCAAAATCTTCATTAGTAAGAGGATCAACCTTGAATACTTTCATATTCCATTTACGACCTTCAAATTCAATATAATGTATTTCAGCATTAGGATTTTTACGAGGACAAGCAATTATCTGTAAGCCTACTTGAACTTTATGATGTATATAAGGTTCCTCAGGAATTTTTTTGACTGCTTTTATCTCAATGATTTGATTTCTTTGAGGTATCCATATATCAGGATCAACTCTTATGTAGATATCATCCATTTTTAATTTCCAAGTTACTTTTGTGAAAACTTTTTCTTGAAAGATTTCCCTTATGATATGCTTATACGCAAGTTCTGTAAAGTATCCTTTCAGGAATACCTTTTGTAGTTCTTCATCACTTTCAATATTTTCGGGTTTTAGATGATTAAGGAGTCTCCTTCTCCTACAATATCCTTCCATTTCAGGATAGCCACATTGTGAGGAAGTGAATGGATCAGTTATCTCGAGTTTTAACTTTAACAATGCCTCCTCCACCATTTTTTCTATATTTAATACATTCATATCTCCTCCTTTATATAAAATATGACTTTAACATATTTTTCTTCTAAAAGAATTTCTTTATATTCTGGAGTTAATTCTTCTTTGAAAGGACAAGAAGTATCTCTTACAACCTCCCAACAGGTCATATTTTTATTTCCAATTTTCATTTTACAGCATAGAAGGAACTCGTTTCCAACTATGTTAAGTCTAATCAAATTGATACAATTTATTATTTTCATAGTTTGTTCCTCCATTATGAGTTTCAATATCTTCAAGTAAGTTGATGTGATATAATCCATTTTCGTCTTGTGTAATCAATCTTTTACTTTCAAGGAAATTTAGTCTTTCAGTAACTGTTTCTTTTGAATACATACTTGCTTTTTCAATTAACTCTTTCCTTGAAGTGGGTTTATTAGCAAGAGATCTATTAGCAATTTTGAAAAGCAATCGGAAATCTAAATCAGTTCCTGTATCAATTAGAAATGGAAGTAAAGAATAAATGGTTATACAATCATCTATATTGACAACTTTTCTTTTATGACAAAGAGCGCTTCCTTTTAAGAGTCTTCTAACTAATTTTATGCTTCTAAAAGGATATCTATCTTGTTTCAGTTTAGCAAGAAGAGTTCCAATTTTTTTAACAAATGGAGTAATCTCATCTGGTATTGATACAGGAACAGGTTTATGTATTTCAAGAGGAATCTTCATTTCAGGTTTAGGCATTCCATTTTTAGCAACATAATCAATTATCCTCATAGCGTCTTCTTTTGTATATCCAAAGGAGAACAAAAGCAATCTTGAAAGTAATCCAACAGATATCATATCCTTTTCCCTCTTCTTCAACTCAGTTGGAGTTATAGCACCTATGAAACCAAATCTAATTGGAGTTTCTGATTGAAACCTTATATCTGCTCTTTCAATCCTTGTTATCCCTTCTTCAAGACACATATTCAATACAGCAAAAAGGGCTTGAGTAGTATGTCTTGTAAATGCTCTGATAAGATCAGGTAAAACAACATATCCTCTTGCTTTTGCTTGTAATTCAGCAAGTATCTTTTCTAATCCGTGTCCAGTTAGATCAGAGAGTATGATAAAATTTTCACCTTTAAATGAAGTAAGTAAATAGGATTTTCCAACTCCTGGTGGTGCTACAAGTAAAACTCCTATTGGATGTTCTCCATCAATATTTGAGAGGTTCCATATGATTCTTATAAACCTTTCAGCAGAGTTTAACCCAATGATCATTTCACACCTCCAAAAGAAAAATTTTCATCAGTGCTCTATATTTACCTTTATGTTTTTTTAGGTATTTGAAGATCTTGAAATCATTAGTTAGAACAACTGCTTTATAGTTTTTCAATTTCTTTAAGTGCTTCCTTTTGTTTTTTAATTCTTTTGCTGTTTTCAGGAAATCCAACATTTCTTTAACTTTTGGAAATTCTTTCATTTTTGTTCCTTTGAGTTAAGTCCCCCAGAGAGTATTCTTACCCTCTGGGGGAACAGTTTCTTAAATTAAATTGGTAGATCTTCTATATTAGAGGGAAAAGCAGAGCGTAAAATGGCATATGCTCTGCGGAGTTGGTTTGATGTCAATTTATCTATTTGAATATTATTTGCTTTGAGAACTTCTTCAACTGTTTCTTTTCCAAATGCTTCTTTTAATTCTTCAATGTATTTTTTGAGTGCTTCTATTTGCTTTGGAGTTGCTTCTTTTCTTGTAGTTTTTGAAGTTTGTGTTTTTTGAGTTGTAGATTGTGTTTTAGTTGATGTTTGAGTAGATTGTTTTTGAAATCTTTCATTTGTTGTAGCCCATTCGAGAAACCTTTTAACAGCATCTATATCCTCGCTTGTAAAAGTGAGGATACCATTTTTTGTTTCTACTTCAACCTTTATTTTCATTTTACACCTCCCTCCGTGAAAACCTTAACAATCAACCCATTTAATCAATTCATATTCTTTTTCTTTTAAGTAATCAAGACATTCTTTTACTTCCCTGTCATTTTCAAATTTCCAAACAATGTATCCATCTTTGAACAAAAATGGAAGATATTTTCGTTTCAAAACTCTTTTTAACCATTGAATACATCCATATGAAATAAATATCTTTCCATTTCTTTCTTTCCTCTTTTCAAATTTTGCGAATGGACACTCACCACAAGAGGCAGGAGGGACATAGGTTCTATATTCAAAGCAAAGAGGACACCCAATATTGATAACCTTTTCAGCAGATTTTTCTATCAATATGGCGTTTTCATATGTGAATCTTGCTTCGAGTCTTTCCTTAAATCTTCTGGGAATTTTAACTTTTAGATGTTTCATCTAACACCTCCTTTATTCTTTTTTCAAAATTTTGAAATGAAATCGAATGCGAGAAGTGTTCTATGTAATTAACATAATCAGGATATTTGTAAATGAATATGCCATATTGGATATCACTAAAAAGGAATAGATCTTCATATTTATATGTCCCATCATAGTTTATGACATTAAGATAAAGTTTCTGTAAGTTTGAAAACTCAACAGGTGGATGAAGAAATTTTTGAGGCTGATTAATGACAGCAAGGATATCTCCATCATAAAAGTCGTATTTACCATTGAGGTATTCATTATGTTGGACAACCTTATAGATGAAATCAATAATTTCTTTTTTCATCTCTCACCTCCTTTTAAAACAAAGATCACATATAAAGTTTCCTTTTTTCTTCATCATCTAATGGATCATTACCTTCCGCTTTCATCTTTTCATAACAAGAGACGCAAATATTTTTGTCTATCATTACATATACAAGAGTCTGTAAGCCTTCCACAATCCTTTTTTCACCTTTTTTTATCAATTTTCTACATATATCACAAAAGTAATCTCTTTTTGCCCTTGCTACCCAATAGTGTCGATACATAATTCACCTCTTTTTGAATACCCCCACGGAGTTTTCTACTCTCCGTGGGGGGTTAAATTAATTAAATCCATTTTATCAATTCTTTTGCTTTTTCTCGTAAGAGATTGAGACATTTTTTAACTTCTTCATCTTTTTCCATAGACCAACTTATTCCACTTCCTGGGAAAAATCGAAATGGAAGATCACCAATTGATTTCAGATTCAAAACCTTTTTGAGCCATCTATTACACCCGAAAATTATTTTTTCATCATCTTTCAGTTTTTTAAATTTGTAAAATGGACATTTCTTACAACCAAATGCTTGATACTCCTGACAGAGTGGACAGGGAATATCAATTTTTTTAAAGACATCGGAACCATATGAAACAACAGAAGCACTTTCATAAGAAAACCTTTTTGAGAGTTGTTCCATAAACCTTTCTGGAACCCTTACTTTTAGACTTACTCTTTTTGTTTTCATATCATTCACCCTTTGAAGAATTTTTCCCATCTTTCAAAGTTCTTGTCTTTTATGTCCTCTGGAAGATAAAGTAGCACAAATGATTTACCATCTCTGGTTCTCATTGGTCTGATTTTGATTAAACCCTCTCTTTCCATTTCATCATAGAGAGCAGCAGGCTCTATATTGTATGCTTTTCTGATGTAGGAATTGAGACCTGACCAGACAGGATTTAGTGCTTTCCTACCATTCGCCTTTTCTTGGCGAATGGCTTCTATTATTTTCTTTTTTAGGTATTCTTTGAGTTTGAGTTCCATATCCACCTCCCAACACAATTTTTTCCCCTTGTTATGAAAAACTCATAACAAGGTTATTTATTTTTTCTTGAAATTAACTTTTCATAACAACTACAACTACAAATCCACTTGTTTCTATATCTCTTTCTCTCTCTTTTACATACACAACATTTTATTTTTTTACTCTTGGATACTTCCAAACAATCAACTCTTTTGCTTTTTCTTTTAACATATTTAGAGTTTCTTTTACTTTTTCATCATTTTCAACATACCAATAAATCATATCTGAAACAGTTAGATCAAATGGAAGTTCATATATTGATTTGAGATTAAGGACTTCTCTAATCCATCTTAAACAACCTTTTTCAGATCTGGTCTCAAACTTCTTGAAAGGGCATTTCGCACATAGTGGATTTTTGAATTCTTTACATAAAGGACATTCAATCGGAATCTTCTTAATGCCTTGGCACTCAAAATCTGGATCAGGTATTCCGTTTTCATATGTAAATCTTTTTATAAGATTTTCCCTAAACTTTACAGGGATACTAACTTTTAAACTTTTCACATTTTTCATAGACACCTCCTAATTATGAGTATTTTAAAAAATTAAATTGTTAAATGAATTTAATACAAACTCGTATGTTCTCGCAGAGAAAATAATAAAAAAATTTGATACTAAATTAAAAAAGAGAGCCCCACGGAGCCCTCCTACTCCGTGGGGGTTTTTTCTTTTACTTTCAGTTTTTCTTTCAATTCATTAATTATTTTTAGAATTTTATTTCTGATATACTCATCTTTTTGAAAATTATAAAATTCTTTAAGTATGTTGTTTAAGAAATGCTCAAAATCCGAGTATCTAACTTTGAAATAGTGAAATTCTTTTTGATGAAAATGGACTTCGGCAGTGTCTATGACCTTAACCTCAACACCTAAAAAAGATTGGTCTTCTGAATAAAAGAGAAATTCTAAAAAGTAATATTCATTGTCTGTATATCTCTGGTGATAAAGGAAATGAAGATGGTCTTCATCAACTTTTAGACAATCACAGAGTTGCTCTGAACAGTTTTTACAAATATTCTTTTTTGAAAAAGGAATAGAACAAGAATGAACTATATCTTCCCAGTCATAAAGTTTTTCGCAAAAGGAACACTTTGCTACAATTTTACTTTCTACTTTTTTTCCGTTCCAGCAATAAACATGATATTCTTCATACATTTCATTAGTTTCATCTTCATACATATATTTAATTAAAAACTCAGCAGGTTTTTCCGGTAAAAAAACAAATATTTTCTGTATAGTTTTTGAAGAAGTTCTTGCACAGAACCATTGTGGTAAATGCCACTGCTCAGGCAGTGGGAGAACGATTATTTCGCCCTTAAGGATTTCCCAAGTTATTGTTTTTTTTCTCCAGAAACCGTGCGAATAAAAATAATCATATTCTGTCACTAATAGAACCTCACAACCTTTTGATTTTATAAGATTTATGATATTTTCAAATGAAAAATAATTTGAGCGGAAATGCCAGTCATCTGTGTCATATTCAAAAGAAAAGTTATGAGTCTCATCATCAATTTGAAGTTGCCATTCTTGAACTCTTACCTTTTTTTCTTTATCATATGTTTCTTTTACCATCTCAAAATTAATTTTCATTTTTCACCTCCTTAAAAAGGAACAGAAAAAAATTTTGTTTCTCCTTTTCGCAGTTCCATTTTTAGAAAAAGAAACCCCCGAGAGCCCTCCTCACTCTCGGGGAGGTAAGAGTCTTATTCTTCTTCAATTTCAATGTTTTCCAAATAGGGTAAATATTTTTGGATTGTTGAAAACTCTTTTTTGAGTGTGAGGACGTGATTTTGATGTCTTACAAGAGATAGTGCGT
>Ga0105156_1000026_pt1 | contig 19836 bp, 19 predicted proteins | sample SSWtaG_3_FD_89673 | JGI IMG/M metagenome (GOLD analysis project Ga0105156, IMG submission 89673) | Hot spring microbial communities from Sandy's Spring West, USA to study Microbial Dark Matter (Phase II) - SSWTFFsm_matched | ecosystem: Environmental > Aquatic > Thermal springs > Hot (42-90C) ...
ATCTTCTCCTTGTAGGCCTTTGACAGAGCTCGAGAGGCCACGACTCATAATGCCTATCAGGCGTTAATATCTGTTTTGCGAGAGCAGGCCTCTTGACGTGAAACCTCAAGAGCGCTAGGTCAGCAAGCGTCATCACTGCGTACTTGCTCACGTCGAGCCTCTGCTCAACATGACAAGAGGCCCGCGACCTCGGTAGATGGCCTCGGTGCAAGCCAGCACCTTAAGAAGGCGACGGTGCCCAAGACCGCGTGGCTTCATGGATTTTGAGGCGTTAGGAGGCCGTAAGCGGCAGATCATCAGCATTGCCGTAATGGCGAGGGCTGACGTGGAGAAGGCTGGAAGAGGTCATGTAGTGTTGGATTTAGAGAGGCCTTTAGCCATGCGGGCTCGTGACTAGTCCTTACCTTCTAAAAAGCCTCTCTAACAAGATCAAACAACCCCGTCGGTTACCTTTTTCCTCCTCGAACCCCTCGTATACCTGTGGGGTCCCTAGAGCCTAAGTGCAACATGGAGGCTCAGGGCTATCCTAGAGGGGCCTGCCTGACGGAGACGCCAGAGGGCTTGAAGCCAGCGTGTCAAGCGACGCTGAGGTTTGAAGGAGGCGAGTGGTACAGGCTCATCGAGGCAGCGCACCTCTCGAGGCCCGAGGACTACTTCTCCATATACCAATCGGGTTGCAACCACTCTTGCTTGAAGTGCCACTCCTGGTACTTCACTCAGAGGGCCTCGGGCACTTGGATGTCGGCCGACGACATAGCCGAGATGGCGGTGGAGTACGCCGAGATGGTGACGGTCAAGGAGCCTAGGTGGAGGGCCACGATGTGGCACGCGACCGACCTGTGCAGGCATTGCGGCATGTGCGTTTTGTGGGACGAGAGGCACCCGCTGTGCCCGAACGTCTTGAAGCCCGATCAGGTCGTCTTGAGCCCTCAGGGCTGGGGGCCCGCTAGGAATATAGTCTCCTTCACGGGAGGAGACGTGGCCTGCAGGGCCGAGTTCTACGCTCGAGTAGCGGAGAAGATAAAGAAGGAGCGCAGCGACTTGTGGGTCCTCCTCGAGACCAACGGCTACGGCCTGACCCCGAGGAACCTCGAAGTGTTGGCTAGCGGAGGCGTCGACTCCCTCTGGCTCGACATAAAGGCCTATCGCGATGACGTGTACAGGAGGCTCTGCGGCACCACCAACAAGTGGATCTTAGAAGCGCCAAAGCTCATAGTCGACATGGGCTTCGTCTTGGAGGTCCTGACCCTTTACATACCCGGGTGGGTCGAGCTGGACCAGATAGCCAAGATAGCTGAGCTGATAGCTGAGGTGGACAAGAGCATACCCTTCACCATACTAGCCTTCTTCCCCGAGTACAAGCTGAGAGACGTCAGGCCCCCCAGCCTGCACGAGATGGTGGCGGCCTACTACGTGGTCAAGGGTAAGGGCTTGGAGAACGTGAAGCTGGGGAACGTCCACGTCTTCGCCAAGAGCCTTGAGGACGTGGACCTCTTGGTCAGTTTGCTGGGGGCCAAGGCAATAGGTTAAGGCCGTGCGACCTCTTCGCCGGGCCCTTCGAAGGGCATGAAGTCCCTAAGCCACGGAGCCTTCTCTAGGGCCCACCTCTTGTGGGCCTCCTCGAGGTCCTCGTACCTGAGGACGTAGTTCCTGACGTAGTCCACGTAGTCGCTTACGAGCCTTCTCAGCTCGTCGGTTGTGAGCTCCCCCCTCGAGTGCTTGATTATCATCACTTCTAGCGGGCTCCGAAGGTACGGGACTCCGACGACCCTGACCACGATCTCAAGGCCTCTGCTCCTGAGCTCCTTCGCGAGCCAGAGGCCCTCGAGCCCGGTCAATACGATCGCCGCGGAGCCCTCGATGGCCCTCAACAAGTCGACCATGCGATCCACAGTCCGCTGAGCTCCGCCTCGGTACTCGTCGAGGACTTGGAGCCAATCTCTGATGTCGCGGTCGTCGATCTTCTTTATCGAAGCCCTGAGGGCCAATTGCGCTACCCTCGCGGCGAGCCCTCGCTCCCTCTCTAACTCTTCGGCCTCCAAGTAGCACACGACCCTCACCCCCTCTCTGACGAGCCTGTCAACGCACGATGCCACGGGCTCGTAGGCCCTCACCATGCTCTCTGACCAGCGCAGTAGCCCCATCCTCACGGCCGAGTCCAGCGCGCTCCTAGGGCTTGGACATTGCCTGAGGAGGCCCTCGAAGCCCTTGGGCAAGTCAACGAGGACGTACTCTACGTCGTACTCAAGGGCTATCGACCGAACGGTCATGGCCGCCTCGACATTGGCACTCCTAAACTTCGCGGGCCTCGAGACCAAGAAGTGCCTGCGAGACCTCGAGGGGCCCTCTCTGGCGCGCACCTCTGTTACCAGCACCTCTCGGCTATATGTGGCTTAGCGTCGAGCCCAAGGCCTATAAGAACATATAGAGCTCGCCCCGCACAACCTCAGTGGTAGGAGTTGAGGGTGTACGCGCTCAGGTCTAGGAAGAGGGGCCTGAGGAGGCTCGTCGTCGGAGGGCTTCACGGCAGGGAGGGCGTCGTAACCAAGAGGGTCCTCGAGCGCTTCGTGCGCGACGGGGGGCCGCAGAGCGGTACGCTGGTCGTCGTGCCCTCTCTGTGCCTCAGGGCGAGATACGTGAGCACGCTGAGCCAGAGATACCTAGAGACAAAGGAGGGCAGGAGGCTCGTGTGCTTGCTGAGGCGCTACCGCCCTGACGTCTACGTAGAGGTTCACTGCTATGCAAAGAAGGCCTACGGGTCGCTAACTAGCCCGGCTAGGCTCGACAAGAAGGGAGTTCCTAAGCTCGTGGAGCTCGAGAGGGGGGTCCTAATAGGCTCCTCCCCTCCGCACTTGCTGTTGGCGGGCCTCTTCAAGCTCGGCATGACCGTGGAGATTCCGTGCAGGGGCCGTGAGAGCGAGGACGTGTTGTTGGCGTTGCTCCGAGCCGTGAGGGACCAAGACACTATAGGCGGGATCTTAAGCCAGCTGGAGACCATGTACCCAAAGCAGTTTCGCGAGGCCGTTGAGCTCTACCAGCGCTACCTCGACTACTTAGAGGACAAGAGGAGGAGCGTTGACCCCCGCTCTAGCGCTCGCGATCCACAGGGGCGTGCGCCTTTCCGCGTAGACGACCCGGCCTCTTCAAGGTCCTCTTGAACCCATCTTAGGTCCTCTTGAGGCCATCAATTTGTCTCGCTCACCAGGCTCCCGTCGTCCTCGACGAGTCTCCTGGACATCAAGACCACGAATTAGCACTCGACCCTTAGGCTTTAAAGCTACGCCGGCAAGAGTGCAATAGACCTCGAGGCGTGGGCGACCGACGTCGTTTGAAGGGCCTCGAGCGGGGGTGAGGGTTTGGAGAAGACGAGTAGGCAGGCCGGCAGCCCTGGCTCGCTTGACGAGCCTCTAGCCTCCGTCCGAGAAGCGCTGAGGAAGTGGGACCTCGGCGACCTTGAAGTGGTCTTCGTAAGCGGCAGACAGAAGGAGGAGCTGGCGAAGTACATGCACCAACTGGCCGAAGAGCTCAGGGAGCCCTCGTGCAAGGCGGATGCGAAGGAGACCAAGGAGGCGAAGGCGGTGGTCCTGGTGGGCCTGAGGGATGGGGGCGACGTAGTTGGATTGAAGTGTGGGGCATGCGGATTCCCGTCCTGCGAGGACATGCTCCAGAGCAGGGTGGCCGGCCTCTTGTTCCCGGGGCCCACATGCGTCGTCAGGGCGTTGGAGCTCGGAGCGGCCGTGGGCCTGTTGATGGGGTCGAGGCCTGTCCTGAGCAGGGACAGGAGGGCCATGGTCAGGATCGGCGTCGCCGCCAAGAGGCTGGGGCTTGTCAAGAGCGACGTGGCGTTGGGCGTGTTGCTAGGAGAGGCCGGCTCTCAGTAGTGGTCCCTACGACCTCAAGCTCGCTGAAGCTGTGCAAAGACGTACAGGCGAGCCAGCCCGTGTCCCCGCATGAGGATGACGATCGGCCACCTTCTCGGCTGGACGTGCTGAGGAATCGCTCAACTGACCCACTAAACCGCTAGTAAGGCGCGATCGATGAACTCGGTCAGTCATCGCTTAAAGGGGGTCTCCAAGACCTCCTTGACCCTCTTGACTATTGTCTCCCCAATGCCGTCGACCATCTTAGACCAGCCGTCGACCCTCTTCAAGGCCTCGATGGGCGTCCTGTAGACCCTGAGTATGGCCTCGGCCCTCTCCCTCCCTATCATGGGCAGGCCGCACATGAAGAAAATTTGCTCCTCGCTTATGTCCTCCATCTTAGGAGGCTTGACCCTGACCCTCGTCTGCTGATAGGTCTTCCTCTCCTGTTTAGCCAGCGACGCTATCAGCCTAGCGGTCGCGGAAGGCGATGGCGACGGGAGCACTGATACCCCCATTCTGGCTATAGAGGCAAGGGCGCCGAGGACGGCACTCATGCTTATAGAGCTCATCATTGGGATGGAGCTTATGTCGCCCTCCAGTATCAGCAAGGGCTTGCTGAACACGCTCTTCAGCTTGTCCAGTTGCTCGAATATGTTCCTCCTCGTCAACGTCGAGACGAAGTCGCCCACGGTCTTCCGCTCGACCGCGACGTCCCTCGAGACCACGTAGTCCCCGACCTCCAAGAACTCAACGCGCGCGCTCACGCCTAACTTCTTCAACTCGTCGACCACGTGCTTCGCAGTCAAGGCCTCTCTCGAGTCCACCACGACCTCTAAGTAGGCCTTGGAGGGTATGTACAAGCCCATAACTCCTACGTATTGAGCTTTGCCACGAGCTATTAAGCTTGACTTTCAGATCGTGAGGGCTCGCATTAAGGCCGACTGACACCTCAAGCAGTATAGCACGTCCTTGAAGTCCGTGTCGAAGATGGTGTTGCTGAAGTGCATCACGCACTTAGAGTCGGAGCAGTGCCTCAGCCCGAAGGTATGCCCGAGCTCGTGGGTCACTTCCTTGCACGCCCTCTCCACGAGGAGCCCTCGGTTCGGGGCCTTGCCGTAGAACTCTGGCCTAAGCCTGGCGAGGTAGACCATCGCGACGGGCCCTTCCAGCAACGCCTCACCGAAGACGAAGTTCAGCCCGAGCACGTACGCGTCTACGTCAGCTATTCCCACGACCCTCTGGCAATCGCCGAAAAAGCCCCTCTCGTACAACCTCATTAGCTCGTCTAGGATGGCCGAGGAGTTGTACTGTCCTCTGCCCTCGTTGAAGGCGTGGTGGGGCACCTCTAGGCGCCTGCGAGAGACGGAGAACTGAAAGACCTTTAACAGCTCGCTGAGCCTCGAGGAGACCTCGTAGACAACTTCGCCATCTACTGGCTCGAGGGGCTGGAGGAGCACCCTCACCTTGCCCCCCATTGCCAACAAGTTCACGCTCCGCGGGCGCTTTGGGCGATGGAGCGCTGGCTCATCAACTCAGCTACCCTGAAGGCCCCTAGCTCTCTCACGAGCTGTAGAAATATGTCCTCGAGCCTTACGAAGCCGTATGAGCCGTCGTCCTTTGCCACGGGCACTAGGTTGAGGTCTTCCTTGAAAGCCAACTCCAATGCCTCCTCGAACCTCCGAGCCCCGCGCTCTACTAGCTTGCACTTGCTGTACACCTTGACGAACTTGAGGCCTTCGAAGCCTCTAGTGGCGACCTCGCCGATGACGTCGCGAAGCCTGACCACCCCCACGACCTCCTCCTCCACAACGGGGACCTCGTAATAGTCCATCTCCGTCATGGCTCTGTAGGCTTCCGCTAGGCTGTTGTGCGCTAAGAGCGGGACAAGGTCTTTCATAACGAGCCTCTTTAAGTCTAGGTCGAGCCTCAGGCCCGAGAGAGACCTCAATAGGCATCTGTGCGTCAGTAAGCCGACGGCCCTAAGCCCGTCCACGAGGGCTACGTGGCACTTCCCCTCTTCAACCATCAGCTGTAGCGCGACCTCTACGGGGTACTCGTAGTGCACCGTTATCGCTCTCTCGCTGACGAAGAGGCCCACTGGTTGATTGACCATCTTTGAGTTTAGAGTGAGGGTCTGGAGCAAGCTCAAAACCCTCGAGGCGGTGACGAGGCCTCGAAGCCTATCGTCTTCGTCGACGACCAGCAGGACCGTATAACCCCTCGACAGAGCGCTCATGGCCGCCGCTAGGGGCTCCTCGGCCTTGACCTTGTATTCGCTGGTGCGAGGTACGTCGCAGAGCCTCATTCCACGTATATCTCCTCCACTCGGCAAGTTAATATTGCTTTTCGTCAATGTATACAAGTGTACAGAAAAGTTTTAAAAAATTCATAAGTGCTGCTTTCTAGGCAGAGTTGACCTACATGATGGAGATAGATCCGCTGATCGTGGCAGGCTACGTGGTCTCGATCGTGGTACTGGTGATAGGAGTGCTCTACGGCGCTTATAAGGCGAGGAGGGACAGGTGATGTTGACCTTCAACCTCCTCGATGTCTCCATAATAGTAGCCGTGCTAGCGATGGTTATGTTAATAGGACTTCGAGGCTATGGCCTCAGCAAATCGATGACCGGCTTCTTCTTGGCCAACAAGGAGCTAGGCGCCGTGACTCTGGCCTTCTCGTTAATGGCCACGTACTTCAGCGCTGCCTCGTTTCTTGGAGGAGGCGGCGCTACGTACCTCTTCAACCTAGGCTTCGGGGCTTGGCTCACTGCATGGCACGTGATAGGAGTGGTGCTGATGTGGGTCTTAGTAGCTGAGAGGCTCTTCAAGTACGCTTCCAAGGCGAACATAATGAGCGTGCCTGACTTCATAGAGCACAGGTACCAGAGCAAGGCGGCGAAGGCCGTCGCGGCGGCGGTCATGATGTTCTTGTTCACGTTGTACCTCACGAGCGTCTACAAGGGAGGGGCAATAGTGATCGCTACAGTGTTCAACACTGGCTTCGAGATAGGCCTGCTAGCGCTCACGATCCCGGTGCTGGTCTACGTAGCCCTAGGAGGGCTCAGGGCCGCGGCTCTCAACAACTTGATACTCGGCTCCCTGATGTTGTTGGCGGCGTTCCTAACATTCGGGCTCGTAATGGCAGCCGTAGGCGGTCCCGTCAAAGGGATCGAGGAGCTCCGGTCCATGACGATAAATGGGATTAGCGGGGAGATGTGGCTCAAGTTCGACGGTGCTGGCCCGCCCCCGGCCATGAAAGTAGGTGCGGTCCCGCAATTGATAATGGGCATAACCTTCTCAATAAGCATGGCGCAGATCGCCTTGCCCAGCCTGCTGATGCAGTTCTACGCTGCCAAGAACGAGAGGGCGATAAGCCAGGGGAGGATATTAGGGCCCGTCTTGGTGGCGGCTTACGCCATGGCCGTCTTCTCGTTGGGGGCTTTCTGCCACCTGATCTTGGACCCGAACTTGCCGCGAGGCGAGGTCGCCAAGCTGATGAGGGACACCGACTGGGTCATCCCCAAGACCGTGGACATGCTGGCCCCCCCAGGCCTTAGGGGCCTGATACTGGCGGCGCCCGTGGCCGCTTCGATGTCGACTCTGGCGGTGATCCTCCTAGTGCTCTCGGCGGCCCTTACGAGGGACGTGGTCCAGCTAGTCAAGCCGGGCATTAGCGAGAGGGCCCTCATGTTGTTGGCCAGGGCCTCGCCGATAGCCTTCGCGATGATATCGCTGTTGCTGACGTTGGTTCAGACGGGGATAATAGTCGAGATAGTCGCCGCGGCCTTCGGCACGATATTCGTCTGCTTCCTGGGCCCAGTGACCGTAGGGCTCTACTGGAGGGGCGCCACGAGGGCTGGGGCCATAGCTTCGATGGTATCGGGGCTCGCGGTGGGCCTGACGTGGCACGTGCTCCTCTACAAGGCAACGAACGTGCACGCCGTCATCCCAGCCCTACTAGTCGCTCTTCCGACATTCTTCCTCGTCAGCATCTTCACGAAGAAGCCCCCGCGCGAGGTCCTCGAGATCTTGAGGTGAGGCCCTTGAACTTCACCTCATTTCTCGACTCAAATGCCATATACTACGGCGACAAGCAAGCGATAGTGCATCCGAAGGGCAGGCAAGTGATATCGTACAAGGAGCTGCTAGAGAGGGTCTGCTCCCTAGCCAATGGCCTGAAGAGGTTAGGCGTTGGGAAGGGCGATAGGGTCATGGTGTGCACTGGCAACAGACCCGAGACGATAATGAGCTACTTCGCTATTTGGAGGATAGGAGCGATAGCCGTCCCCGTCAACCCGGACTTCAAGTCCGAGGAGCTGACCAGCATAATAAGGGACTCCGAGCCGAAGGTCGTGATAGCACTAGACGACGTCTGCCGAAACGTCTTGCCGAAAGTTGAGGCCGACTTGAGCAAGGTGGCCGTGGTATCGCTCGAAGGGGTCGAGGGGGCCATTGATTTGAGGGAGTTACTGGAGGCCCCCTCGTCGAGGTGCCGTCCCGAGAACTGCTCGCTCGATGACGTCTGCCAGATACAGTATACATCGGGCACCACTGGCAGGCCCAAGGGGGCCATGTTGACGCACGGCAACTGGATGGCCGCGGTTGAGGCCGAGAGGTGGGTCCTGAAGCTCACCGAGAGCGACGTGTACTTGGGGATATACCCGCACTTCCACGTGGGAGTCAGCTGGGGGGTAACGGCCCTGAGGTACGGGGCCACATTCGTGATCATGGAGCGCTTCAACCTCGAGGAGTACCTGAAGCTGGCGAGCGGCTATAAGGCCACGGTCCTCTCGGGGATGCCCCCCGTCCTCTACTCTCTGGTCCATGCGCCTCCGGGCTCTGAGGAGATGTTGAGAAGCGCTAGGTGCATAATAACTGGCGGCGCGGCGACTCCGGAGGAGACTTGGAGGAGGTTTGTCGAGAGGTACCCCCACATAGAGGTCGTCAATGCCTACGGTCTCAGCGAGACCATAGTCGTCGGCACGGCCACGGCGGTCCCGGTCTCCTTCCAGCACCTGTCGAAGGGGTACAGGAGCGTCGGAGCGCCCGTGGGCTACTGCGAGGTGAAGATAGTCGACCCCCAAGACCCATCGAAGGAGCTGGGGCCGGAGGAGGTCGGCGAGATAGCCCTCAGAGGACCTGGCGTGGCCAAGGGCTATTGGAGGAACCCCGAAGAGACCGCGAAGGCCTTCTTGCCCGACGGCTGGTTCTTGACGGGTGACTTGGGCTACTTGGACGAGGGCGGAGTCCTCCACATAACCGCTAGGAAGAAGGACGTTATAATAATGTCTGGCTGGAAGATATATCCAGCAGAGGTAGAGAACGTCTTGCTGAAGCACCCCAAGGTCGCTGAGGCCGCTGTCTTCGCCAAGTACGATGAGAGGAGAGGAGAGGTCCCAGCAGCCGCCATAGTTTTGAAGCCGGGGACGCACGCCACGCCCGAGGAGATCATAGAATTTTGCAAGGAGAGGATGGCTGGCTACAAAGTGCCCAGGTACGTGATATTCCTCGAGAGCCTACCGAAGATGAGTGGGTGGAAGGTCCTGTACAGAGAGCTGAGGGAGAAGTATGGGGGCTTCCCGAGAAGCAGGAGAGAGCCGACAGTCGCTGTAAAGACCGCCACGAAGCCCTGAGTTGCTTCGCTCTCTCCAAAACCTTCGTCACTCACGACGGCGACAGGTTTGAGATCGAGCACTGACTAAGAAGTGCTGGGGAAGCCGCAATTGAAGGAAGCAATGCTGTACTCCCAGCTCCCAGACGGGAGCGTCGAGTGCAACCTGTGCCACAGGAGGTGCCGAATACCTAAGGGCTCCGCAGGCTTTTGCGGGGTCAGGAAGAACGTCGACGGGGTCCTCTACAGCTTGGTCTATGGGAAGGCCATAGCAGCAAACGTCGACCCGATAGAGAAGAAGCCCCTCTTCCACTACTACCCCGGGTCGGCGGTGATGAGCATAGCGACCGTCGGCTGCAACTTCAGGTGCAAGTTCTGCGACAACTGGGTCATAAGTCAGAGCAGGGAGATCGAGGGGTTCGATTTCCCGCCCGAGAAGGTGGTCTCGGCGTCCCTGAAGTACGGTTGCCACGGCATAAGCTACACGTACACCGAGCCCACGATATTCTTCGAGTACGCGTACGACACTGCGAGGCTGGCCAAGGAGAGGGGGCTCTTCAACACCTTCGTGACCAACGGCTACATGACCCCCGAGGCCGTCAAGGCCATAAGCCCCTACTTGAGCGCCGCCACTGTGGACTTCAAGGGCTCTGGAGATCCCAAGTTCTACAGGGAGCTCATGTCGGTCCCGGATCCCGAGCCAATATTCGAGACGCTGAAGGAGATGAAGGGATGCGGCATATTCGTCGAGATCACGAACCTCATCGTCCCGAAGTACGGGGACGACCTTCAGAGGCTCAGAGAGCTAGCGTCGAGGATAGCCGAGATATTGGGCAAGGACACTCCCTTCCACGTGTTGAGGTTCCACCCAGACTACCAGTTCTACGAAGTGGCCTCGACGCCCGTCTCGACCCTCGAGAAGGCTGCCGAAGTAGCCATGGAAGTCGGGCTTAGGTACGTCTACATAGGCAACGTCCCGGGACACAGGCTGGAGCACACGTACTGCCCTAGGTGCAAGGAGGTCCTGATAGAGCGTTTCTCCTTCGACATACTAAGGTGGAGGCTCACGGCTGACAATTCTTGCCCGAAGTGTGGTGAGAGGATAAACGTGGTGGGGACCCTTCAAAGAGGAGGAAGCAGGTGGCTTTCTTTGATATGATGAGTGCAACGTCCAGCGCTACGCGCCTGGCTTAGCTCAGTTGAGCGAGAGGCGGGCTCGCGTTTTGAAGGCATCATCACTCATCAGGTGCGGCATGCCAGCTCACAGCCCGATAAAGACATCTAGGCTTCTGAGCTATAAGGTTTGGCGGTAAGCGTGATAGTGGTCAAGACCCTGCTGGGCATGGAGAAGGTGGCGGCGGCTAGGATAAAGGAGCTCTGTCCAGAGGCCAAGGTCCAAGTCTCCCCCCAGGGATTTGCAGGCCTCGTCTTGGTCGAAGGGCCGAATGAGGACGAGCTATTGAAGAAGATAAATGAAGAGGTGGTCGAGGCGGAGAGGGCCGTCAAGTCCATAGCTGAGTGCAGGGCCGACTTGAGGGAGATAGCCTCTGCTGCCGCTGAGGCGGTCAAGGGCCTCATAGGACCTGACGAGACCTTCGCCGTCAGGACCACGAGGCGCGGGAGGCACAGCTTCACCAGCATTGACGTAAACGTAGCCGTGGGCGCCTTGATCAAGGAGGCAAGCGGAGCCACAGTAAACTTAGACAGGCCTGACAAAGTCGTGGCCATAGAGATAATAGGCGACAGAGCTTACGTAGCCTTGTACCCCGGGAGCGAGGAGTACAAGAAGCTGACCCCTCAAAAGAGGCCGATCCTCAGAGTTCTAAGGAGGATGTCCGTCGTTCAATTGCCGTATCTAGGAGACGAAGAGGCCTCTAAGACCATGGGGGTGAGGATAGGTAGGGCCGTGCAGACATTCGAAGTCGGCGAACTAGTCATAGCCATCACGGGGCCGGTCGATGCCAAGCAACTTAAGGACTTCATAGACGGGGTTTACGAGGGCATAAGGACTAGGTACGAAATCCAGCGCAGGGTCTACGGCAGAGAGGTCTACAAGGTCCCCGTTGTGGTCCAAGACCTCTTCCAGCTGGTTAGAGAGAGGTCTGGTGAGGTGATAATAGTGTTCGAGCCCGAGGGGGACTACGTGGGCTCGATAAGCGACAAGCTTAGGTCGCTCTTGCTAAGCGGCAAGAGGGTCAACGTCCTAGTGGGCTCGAGGGAGGGCATACCAAAGGGCGTCTTCAGGTTCGCCTCCGCGGTCGTCGACCTCTGCCCGGGCGTCACGATAGCGACCGACTTCGCCGCCTCGAGCGCCATAATAGCCTTGGCCTCGCTTCTCCAGCCCGAGGTCGAGGGTCAACGTCAAGGCGGAGATTGAGAAGTCAAGAGGCTGCGCAGGGCCTCAAGCTCTTGGGCCGGCATTTGCAGGTGGAGCCCAGCGACCCTCAGGGGGTCCAAGCCCAAGGCTATTGCGACGAGCTGGGAGACGTGGAGCGTCGGCACGACCCTCTCAATCTTCTTAAGCTTCTTGAGCCTCTGCTGGACTCTGTTGAAGGTCCTCAAGCAGTAGGGGCACATTGTCAAGATGACGTTGGCCCCGCTTTCCATGACGCTCTCTAACTTCCTCTTAGGTATTGAGGAAGCGACTTCTCTGAACCACTTGACGATAGTCCCTCCGCAACAGGTCCGCCTCTCCTCGTAGTCAACTACGCTCGCGTTAAGTGCGAGGGCTATGTCCTCTAAAATGTCCTCCCCCTCCTCTCCTCTGATGACGTCGCCGTGAGGGTAGAAGAGATAGTGGCAGCCCACGTGGATCGCCACCTTCAACTTGTCGAGCCCAACCCTCGCCCTCTCGGCTAGCTCGCGCCTGTTGTGCCACAGAATCTCGGCCACGTGGTAGCACTTGGCCCTGACACTTAGGTCCCTCTTTAAATCGTCGCCCTCAAGCGCCCTACGAAAAGCTAGGTAGCAACCATTGCACACCACCACGACCTCGTCCGGGTTGCCCATGAGCTTGGCTATGTTAAAGTAGGCGAGCGCATTCGTGTGTTCTTCCCCTATAATCCCTATCCTCTCGAGAGGGCGCGAGCAGCACAGCATGTTAGTTGGGAGCTTGACGTTCACGTTGAGGAGCTTTAACAACTCGATCGACGACTTTACGATCCCAGGGTACTTATTGAGGGAGACGCAACCGGGGTATAGGACGACCTCCCTTCTCTCCTCACTCCCTCTCAATTCCCATAACCTCTCTCAATCTGACCTCTAAGTTTATCTTCTTCAAGAACTCGCGGAGCTCCGACTTCAAGGGCTCAGCAAGCGCCGGGACGTTGAGCCCGCTCTCTGACTTGAAGTCCTCGACCCTGCTGCTGGTGACGAAGGCTATCACGCCGCTGTTGAGCAGAGCCCTGACGAAGCTCGAGTAGAACTCCAAGACCCTGTCCTCGCCGTGCCTCTCCAAGACCCTCCTTCTAGCCTCAAGTATCATGTCCGAGATCTTGACCGAGTCGGGGCACCTAGCCTCACAGATGTGGCAGTTCAGGCATAGCCATATGTCCTCGCTCTCCGTCAGCAATCCCTTCTTAGCGGCGTAGACCAACAACCTAGGGTTGAACCTCTTAGTGGCCCTCGAGACGACGCAAGTCGAGGTGCAGGCGCCGCACTGAATGCACTTCTTGGGCTCCGAGGAAAGCTTATTTATGGTCTCCACCCCCTATAGACTCGCCATGAGACTCGAGCTCACTCTAGTCCTAGAGGGCTTCCACGACTTTGAGAGGGCTAAACGCCTCGGGTCCTTGAGCGAGGAGTACTTCAAAGAGTCGGCGACTATATACTTGAGCCAAGAGGACGCGTCTTCCATCGGAGTCAATGAGGGCGACGTCGTGGAAGTCTCCTCTCCACAGGGCTCGGTGAAGGTCCGGGCGAGGATAAGTAGCGGCGTCAAGAGAGGTCTGGCCTTCATGGCGCCCGCGCCCCATGCCATGGCGCTTCTAAGCCCAAGCCAACACTCGTCGGTGATCAAGGTCGTGGTCTCCAAGTCTAGCGGAGAGCCCACTAGTCTAGTCACCCTCTTCACCTCTTAGCCTCGAGAGCAACTTATCGACCTCGCGGCGCTCGAAGAGGACCCTTCCTGGCACGTTGGACAGCAACTCCATGACCTTATTGATGCCCTCGACTGCTTTGTCAAAGCCCTTAGGAGTCGGGGGAATGGGCGATGGCTGTGGAAGGGCCGTCGGCACCTCCTCTATCTTGACGGTCCTGTGGTAAATGCTCGGCTTAGAGGGCCTGTAGCCCTGCAGGACTTTCTTGAATTGCTCGTAGCTCATCCCGAACCAAGGGGAGTTCGAGCCCTCGACCCTCATGCTCTTCCTGACGACCCTGATCGCGTCTACAGGGCAGGACTTCTCGCAGGCGCCGCAGAACACGCAGTAGTCCTTCGCGAAGACCACCTTCTCCTTCGACGGGGGTTTGGCGACGTAGACCACCTTCGTCGGGCATATGTTGATGCAGTTCTTGCACCCCGAGGGGTCGCACTCGTTCGGCTCGACCATGTATACGTCCCCATCGAACGGCTTCTCCACCTCGATTGCTTGCACTGGGCAGACCTTGCTACAGAGCCCGCACCACAAGCAACCCTCGCCGACCTCTATCGAGCCCTCAACCTTGGGCTCGCCGACCTCTCTGGGCGCGGACTCCAAGCACTCGACCTCTATCGCCTTCACGGGACATATCTTCTCGCACAGGCCGCAGTAGTCGCACTTCTCCTCGCTGACGGTTATCGAAAGCCCTGGTCTGAAGTCGGGGGGCCGAGGGTCAGCCCACTCTATCCTTACAGCGTCGCAGAGGAGCTCGCACAGGCCGCAGAAGCAACACTTTTCGACTTCGATTTTTATCCTCCCCTTGCCCCAAGCCTCCCCCTCTCGGAGGTACCTGACGAGGCGTTCCCTCCTCTCGACCGAGACCTCGGCCTTTATCGCCTTCGTCGGGCAGACCTTCTTGCATAGCAGACACGGGATGCACTTGTCTCGTTGCACCTCTATGCGCCCCTTGACTCTCGGATGTTCGAAGTCCGATGGAGCCTCGACCCTCAAGGCGCCAGAGGGGCATATCGAGGAGCAGAGGGGGCAGACGACGCACTTCGTCTCGTCGATTATTATGTAGGGGGCCTCGACCCTCCTCGACGCTATCTCCTTCACGGGGCCCATCGATATTGCGCTCACAGGGCACACGACTTTGCAGAGGCCACAGCCGAAGCACTTCTGAACATCGTAGACCAGCCTCTTTTCCAAGACCGGGGCCTTCCACTTGTAGCTAAGGACCTCTTCTCCCACCTCGACCTCCACAATAGGCTTAGATGACTGCAAGGCCTACACCTCGAACTCCGAGCCTACGGGCCCGAGCTCGGCCACCTTCTCGGTGAACGACCTCACGAGCTCGGCCACCCTCTTGCCCTCCGATGCGGCCGCTCCCTCTATTACGAGCCTCTCGGCCCTCATGCCGACGCTCTTCAAGAGCTCCTTGAGGACCTCGACCCTCTCATTGGCCCTGACCCTCCCGACCCTGTAGTGGCAGTCCTGTTCGTAGCAACCCAATATCATCACTCCATCTGCGCCTAGCCTCAGAGCCTCCAAAACGTGGTTTGGGGAGACCCTCACCGCACAGGGGACCCTGATGATCCTGACGTTGGTGGGGTAGAGCATCTTGTTGAGGCCGGCGTTGTCGGCCGCCGCGTAGCCGCACCACGAGCACATGAACGCGACCACGATGGGGTACTCGCTCCTCCTCGACAGCAGGGCTCTCAGCATTGCCGATATCTGCTTGTCATTTAAGTAGCTTGAGGGGGTGAGAGCCCCTGTGGGGCATGCGGCCGCGCAAGCTCCGCAACCCCTGCACGCCACTTCATCGACCTCAACGGCCCCCTCGCCAGCCCTCATGGCACCGAAGGGGCAAGCGTTGACGCAGTTTAGGCAAAGCTTGCACTTGGACCTGTCAATCACCGGAGCCTGCACCTCGAGTTCTATCTCTCCCTTACCCAAGAGCTCCGCGACCCTGGACGCCGCCAGGCCGGCTTGGGCCACGGTCTCGGTTATGTCCTTAGGGCCTGAGCAGGCGCCGGCCACGTAGACCCCTTTAATGAAGGTATCGGCGGGGTTCAGCTTAAGGTGGTACTCAGATAGGAATTCGTCCTCGCTCAGGGGCACCCCCAACATCGAAGCTAGGCTCTTGAGTCCCTTGGGAGGCTCCATCCCCACGCTCAAGACCACTAAGTCGAACTCCTCTTCCACGAACTCGCGGCTCAGGACGTCCTCGTAGAATACCTTCACCTTCCCGCTCTTCGTCCTCCTCAGCTCGCCTACCTTCGCCTTGACGAAGTTTATCCCCATGTCCATTGCTCGTCGGTAAGCCTCCTCGGCGAGCCTCCCCGTCGCCCTCACGTCAACGTAGAATATCGTGATGTCGACGTCGGGCATTGCGAGCTTCGTTTGGATGGCCTGCTTTATTGCGTTGTTGCAGCACACCCTGCTACAGTACCTGCGGCCTATCCTGTCGCTCCTGCTCCCGACGCATTGTATGAAGGCTATTCTCTTGGGCTCTCTACCGTCCGACACCCTGACGACCCTCCCCTTTGTGGGCCCCGAGCTGTTCAATAACCTCTCGTACTCGGCACTCGTGATGACGTCCGGTATCTTGCCGTAGCCGTATTCGTCGAGGGCCTTGGGGTTGAAGGGCTCGAAGCCCACAGCCACTATTATGGCCCCGACCTTGAGCTTGACGACCCTGTCCTCTTCCTTGAAGTTTATGGCCTTGGGGTCGCAGACCCCCACGCAACAATAGCATCCGATGCAGTGCTTCAGGTCTATGTACGGGGCTTGGGGGACTGCCTCGGGATATGGCTTTACGACCGCCGATCTAAGCCCGATGCCGTAGTTGTACTCGTTGGGGAGCTGTATCGGGCAGACCTCGAGGCACTTATTGCACCCGTTGCAGAGCCTTTCGTCGACGTACCTAGCCCTCTTAAGAACCTCGACCTCGTAGTTGCCCGGAAAGCCCTTCACCGATTTGACCTCGCTCAAGGTCAATATCTCTATATTGGGGTGGTTGTACGCCTTGGACAGCCGGGGCCCCAAGACGCATATGCTACAATCGAGCGTCGGGTACACCTTGTCCCACTTCGCCATGTGCCCTCCGATGAAGCCCTCCCTCTCCACTAAGTAAACCTTGAAGCCCATCTCGGCTAGAGAGAGGGCCGCCGTGACTCCAGCGACCCCTCCGCCTACTACTAGAACAGAGCGCTCCGCTGGCACCTTGACCACCTTGGCCGGCAGGGCGTAGAGCGCCGCCGCCAACGCCATCTCTATGAGGTCTATCGCCTTGCTGGTGGCCCTCGCGGGGTCGTGGTAGTGGACCCAGGAGCACTGCTCCCTGATGTTCGCTATCTCCACGAAGCCCCTGTTCAAGCCCGCCTCTTCGGCCACCCTCCTAAAAAGCTCCCCGTGGAGCGATGGAGTGCAACAAGCTATTACGAGCCTGGAGGCCCCCTCCTTCTCTATCGCCTCCTTTATCTTCTTAATCCCCTCATCGCTACAGCAGTGCTCTTGGTCGCTGACGACGACTCCCTCTCTCCCAGAGAAGTGCTTGACCACTCTCTCTACGTCCACCACTCCGGCTATGTTAGTTCCACACCTGCATACGAAGAGCAACACCTTTTCTGGCCCTACGTGGCTCGACGCGTCGTCGCGCTGGGACATCTCAAGTCACTTAGATGAGGGCTAACAAGCGGCTTAAGACTTCCTCCTCGCTGATGACTTCCTCGTTGGCCATGAAGGGCTTGAGCTCTACCTCGACGCCGTCGGTCCTGGTCACGGTTCCTCCCGCTTCGACGCCCAACATCTTGACCGGTATGGCCACCCTCGAGTGCGCTTGAGTCACGCTCTTCAGCTCGGTCGTGCAACAAACCCTGCCCCTGAGCATCTTAGAGGCTCCTAGGGGGATGTGGGCCAAGACGTCGCTGTTAACGGCGAAGACGAGGTCCAAGGCCCCTCGCGAGGCTAAGGCCTGTATCGGCTCAGTCGGCCTCCCCTCTCTGAAGTCGTAGGGAGAGCAAGTCTTCAAGGCCCTCCACATGGCCCTCGCCTGGCCGTAGGAGTTCACGCTCTCCGCCATCGGGTGGACTGAGCACTTGCACCTAGCGCTTAGCTTCTTGGCAAGCTCCAAGACTGCTCTCACGGCTCCTCCGTCCTTGGAGCACCTCAAGGCGCTCGAGCCCACGAACATAGCCACGAAAGAGGCTCTTTTGAGGTCCGAGACCAAAAGGGCCAGTTGTCTCGTGACCTCGGCCCTCAGCCGCGGGGCGCGCCCGTCGATTAAGTCTGCGATGGCTCTCGCCACCTCGACGTCCGAGCAAACGTCTATGAGGACCCTGTGCTGGGCTATCCTCATGCCCATAGACTCCCTGACGTCGATCGACGCCACAATCCTGCTCTCCCTACCCATCTTTGCCACGCCGCCCCTAGGCATGACCGCGTAGCGGCTCGCATGCCGCAAGTGGGTGTCCGCCGCGCTGACCCCCCAGTAGATCACGAAGTCGGCCTCGTCGAGTGTCTCTTCGAGCCTCGAGCCCTCGACCCCCAGCTCTTCTTGGAGCGGTATTAGGGCCCTACATATCGACCAAGGAGCGTCGTAGTAAGCGCCCAGCTTCTCGGCCACCTTCAGCGCCAACTCTATGGTAGCGTTACTCGAGCAATCTCCCCCGTATATCAGAGGCCTCTTGGCCGACTTCAACATCTCTGCAAGCTCGTCGATCGCCTTATCGACGTCAACCTTATTGCCGTTCACCAAAGCCTCCTTAAGCCTGCTCCGCTGAGGGATCCTTAACCTCGCGTCTCCGTGGCTGCAAGCCCCCTTGGTCTTGACCACCGAGGGGCCCTCAACCTCCACGTCGACGTCGTCACAGAGTAGTGAGCAGCCCGTGCACACGACGTTCTCGACCATCACCTCTAAGCCACCACCTTTATTGCGCCGCTATAGCAGACGAGCTCGCAAACGTTGCAGTTCATCCTCGAGGGCGGGTAGCGCCTGCACTTCTCGAGGTGCAGGACCTTTATCTTGCCGTCCTCCACGGTCCACAGCGCGTCGGGGCTCTTGGGGTTGCGCCCCCTGGCCGACGACGGGTCTAAGATCACGTTTTCGGGGCACGCCACTATGCAGTTGCCACATCCTATGCACTTCTCCGGGTCCACCTGAACCAGCGTCTCCGCGGCTGAGAGTATGGGCGCCAGGAGCTCTCTGAGCTTCGCCAGCTTATCGGAGTACTTGGGGTCGCCGATGAGCGGGGGGCAGTCCTCTATCTTGGCCTCCCTCCTGATGAGCTTGACTGCGAAGCCCATGCAAGTGGTTCCGCATTTCTTGCAATTGATCCCGGGCAGGAACTTGTAAACTTGGAGGGCCGATACCCTAGTGGACAAACTTTCATCCCCGCCAGCCTTGGGAGCGGTGGACAGGTAGTTAAGCGTTTATCGGGGTTGAAGCACTCTAGTAAGCAGCTAGATCACTTGGAGTCGAAGTCCTCCCCTTCCTCTTTGGACCCGCTGCTCTGTAGCCTCTTCATTACTTCTATGAAGTCCTGGTTCAGCGCTTCCAAGACCCTCTTGCACACGAGGTTCAGGACCTCTTGAATGCTCTTCTTGACCTTATCGGGCTCGACGGCCTCGTACTTGTAGTAATAGCCTCCCCTATCGATTATGTATGGTCTCCTGATTAAGAGGCCCATGTTCGTGAGCTTAACGGCTATCCTGTAGGCGGTTGGCTTGCTCTTGCTCAACAGCTCGGCTATTTCCTCGACGGTCATGGGCTTATTCAGGAGCATGAAGTAGACCTTGACCTCGTCCCTGCTTAGACCTAGCAGGCATCGCATGGCGTCTTCGATTGTCAACTTGTCAAGCAGGGCCTTGGTCCTAAGGACTTTCAAGCCCTCGAAACAAAGCTGACCACAAATTAGTATGTCTTGACCAATGCTTATAAGTTTAATGAGGCCAACGTTTCATTGCTCATCACTTGATGTCGCGCCTGTGGAGGTAGTACTCGTACCCCTCGACTAGCGCCTCCATGCTTGCTTCGAGTATGTTGGCCGAGGACCCCGTCGTCGCCCAATACTCGCCATCGCCCTTGAACTCTATGAGCACTCTGACCACGGAGGCCGTCCCAGCACTCCTACCGACTATCGACACCTTGTAGTTTATCAGGCTCACGCGCTCTAGCTCGGGGTACTCAGACCTCAGCGCCTTTATCAGAGCTAAGTCCTGCGCGTGCACTGGGCCCAAGCCTTCAGCCATGCTCGTGACGATCTTGTCCCCAACCCTGAGCCTTA
>Ga0105156_1000027_pt1 | contig 19827 bp, 23 predicted proteins | sample SSWtaG_3_FD_89673 | JGI IMG/M metagenome (GOLD analysis project Ga0105156, IMG submission 89673) | Hot spring microbial communities from Sandy's Spring West, USA to study Microbial Dark Matter (Phase II) - SSWTFFsm_matched | ecosystem: Environmental > Aquatic > Thermal springs > Hot (42-90C) ...
GGCAGTCTTGCCCTCAGGACGAAATGTAGGGCGCGGTCCCCTTTTCTGAGGAAGACCTGCACCCTGTTTAGGGGCACCTCCACCCCGAGCAAGGTGGAAAGTGCCCTCGCAGTGGCTTCATGCCCCACTGCGGACATGAAGCCACTTGTTACGAGGGCTCGTGCCTCGTCGGCACTTACCCTGCGTATCCTCACCTCCACCCCCTTCGCTTGGGGGGAGATGGGAATGATTAGGGAATTTAACAGGTACAACATGCCTACTATTATACTCCAGAGTTTTTTTTTGTTGTCAAAGTTGCTCCAATTAATGTGGTAAAGTGTTTTACGTTTCACTAAAATAATTCTCATGAAGAAGTTAGAAACTCTCAAGCTAAGACATGGAGAAGTCGGGCTGGACTTTCTCCTTTATCCTCCCGATGGGGGGGAGTTTTTGGCCATGCCGCTGGAAAAGCCACGCTTTTACAGGCAGTATCTTTTTGTGCAAAGCAGAGAGGCTTACAAAAGCAAAGAGGAGATGGATGAGGGGAAAGATGTTTTGCCCTACAGGGGGGTGGTCTTTTTTCCCGACACCTTTGCGTGGCAGGTGTGCAAAAACCTTCAGCTGTGGCTTGAAGACCCCACGCACGAGTTTAACCTCTACTTTAAAGAGGAGTTTGAGGGAGAGGACGAGGTGAGCATAAAGAACTTGAACAAAGAGCAGGAAAGGTTGGTGGTGATGGTGGTAGAGGGTACAAACAAAGAGGGTATTACCAAAAGGAGCAGGATTGTGATGGGAAGGGATGAGGTGATGTCTTTTGTGAGATATCTCAAGCTCTACGGGAGGATGGAGATGGACTTAAAGGGCATAAGGCTTTTCAGATGGTCTTCTGAATACATGTTCTTTCTGTCTCCCTTTATCAACATCATCTACGACACCAAGAGGGATGAGATGTTGGAAAGTCTTCGGGACTTTCTCAAAAACAAGTCTGCCAAGGCGGTGAACGTGGGCAATCGCTACATACTCAGGCTTGACAGGGAAAGCAAAGAGCTCATTCTCAAGCCCTCTTCCATGCCTGCGGTGTTTCTCACCGAAGAGGACATAAGGGAGCTTTACCTTTTCCTCAAGGGCTAAAAAGCTCCCTGCCTGCGTAAAACCCTACGAAAAACACCAAAAGCCAAAAGACCAGCTCCCTTTGGAGGCTGGCCCCTTCTTGTCCTCTTATGAAAGCCAGCCTCCAGCTTAGAGAAAACCTCTCCAGAGCTTTTTCTATCTGAGAACCACGAGCTTTAGCATAAAGGTCTGAGCGTGCCTCCATGTGCCAGTAAATCCACACAAAAAGCAAAAGGTATGCAAAAAGAAGCGCCACTGACCTTACCTTCTCCACAAGCAAGTAATAGACCAGAATGAGTAAAAAGACTGTGGTAAAGTCCCGAAAGCGGATGTGCCCAAGCTCGTGATAGAGGATGGCTTTTAGAATGTCTTTATCTTCCTCCAAAAGCCCCTTGCTCACCAGTATGCTGTTTCCAAAGGTAAAAGCTCCTTTGAAGGGAAAGGGCAAAATAAACACGTGAGGATACTCAAACTCCAGCCTTTTTAGCCTTAAAACTTCAAAAAGCTTGTGAGCGTAAAGCCCAGAGACATAGAAAACAAGCGCCACCAAGGCTATGGAAAGGTCCTGCAAAAACCATATGCTCAGAGCAAAGACCAAAAAGTAAAAGACCAGAGGATACTCATGCATACTTACCTTAGTTCCTCCAAATCCAAAGAATAAGCGTTATAATCCACAAAAGCACAAAAAAAGCCATGATAAGATAAATCATACCCCCCATCATGACAAAAACAGCTGAAGCTCTTTTGCCCTCTCGTGAGAGAGCTCCACAGGAGGTCTCAAAAGGGCTACAATCAAAAGCTTATCCTCCTCTGAGACCTTAAACAAAAGCCTGTCCTGAACGGACACAGCCTTAGAAGGCTTGCCCTCCAAGTAATCTGACAAAAACTGCAAAAGCTTTTCCCTCCCAGCCTGCCCAATCATCCCAAAACACGTGCCCGCATCGTAGCTAAAGTAATCCTCCGTCCATCGGAAAAACCTAAGCCCCTCTATCTCCAACTCCAACATAGCATAGCTCTTTAGGTATCTGCCAAAGCTGTAAAGCTCCTGCATGCTAAAGCTAATTTTCCCACGCTTTATCTCCTTACTTGCTTTGCCCTCGGCTATGAGCTGTAAAAGCCCCTCTCCTTCAGGCACGAAAAAGTTTATCTTGGGATCCTTGTCCCTCTTGTCAAAAAGCGTGAGCATAAACTCGGTAATCTCCGCATCCAAAAACATGGCTACGTTCCTATACAAAAGCCACGCCAACTGCGAAGATAAAAACACTCCACCTTCAAAGGGAATAACCTTCTGCTCCTCCGAAGAAGAAGAATTGCTATACGCGCTGTAGGTCCTCACCACAAGCCTCTGCCTCCACTGCTTGGGACCTGATATGGGAAGTAGATACATGGGAACTTCCTGCTCAGGATAAGGAACAAACTCCAGCTGAACTTTCCCATGCCTTAAGTTCAGAGGCTTTACCGAAAACTTCTTCATCCAACATCCTCCAAATAGTGTTTTATCTGCAAAACATCGTCCCTGCTTATATACACCGCCTCCCTCTGCTTGCCATCGCTCAACCTTATGCCCCACCTGTCCTTGCCCCTGAAAAACACCACGTAGCCTCCCTTTTGCCCTTCCACCGACAGATTGTGCTTTAAAGTGCCGTAGAACTGAGCGTCAAGCCCCGCCTTGACCTTGTAGAGATTATCCTTGCTCACCACCACCTTCACTCGGTAGGGCAGTATCTGAAACTCCACCGCCCCGTCGGGCCTTTTCTCCACCAACAGCTTTTTCTCCCTTAGCCTTATCTCCACGCTCTATTACCTCCACTTCACCTTCCTTTACCTGCTGGGGTATGTCAAGGTTTATTTTAGTAAGGTCAAAGCAATAGACCGCATGAAAGACCGTGTCCCTGACCTTTAGGTCAAAAAGCCCCAGCTCGTCCGCCCTTTTGCCATCCACCTCCCAAAGCAGTGGAACCTTTTTGTCCGCTACCAAGCTATAGGTCACCACATGCACATCTCTGCTTGAGGGCTCCAAATCCAGTGGCAAAAGCGGATCCTCCATCAACAGCTTTGCCGTGAGCTTTCTGTTAAAAGCATGAGCCAGCACAAAAACCTTGTCTTTTACTCTCCAGCCGTCTTTTTTAGGCTTTAAATACTCCAGCTCAGCCAAAACATCTTTGATAAGATGGTGAACCTTATACACTCCCTTTCGTAGCTCCTCCTCCGTAGCCTTTCTGTCCGCCTCCGCCACCACCTTCCACACCTCCTGCGGAATGTTGGGAAGGTTAAACCTCTTTTGAATCTCCTTTTGTGTGATGAAGTTGACCACCTTTTGATTGACCTCCAAAGAGACCCACCTCTCGCCCGACCTTCTCTGTCTATCCACCGCTACGGGAGAAGGTGCGGACACGCTCTGAAACTTTTCCTTCCTGTAAAGCCTTATCTTCCCTATGTCATGCAAAAGACTTGCCAAGGCTAAAAGCCTTTTGTCCAGACCCTCTCCCTTCCTAAAAGCATGACGAGCCACCCGTAAAGAGTGGTCCAAAAGGTCCCCTTCCTTGGGGTTGTGATGGGAAATGGAGGCGGGTACGGGATTAGCTAAGTGCAAAGCAGTCAGCTTTATCACATCCCAGCTTTTTACTGGTGCATAGTAAAAAGCCCTGAGCCAGTCCCATAAGGGAGCCAAAAGGGATAAGTTCCTGTAAACCAAAACCACCAGCAAAAGCACAGGAAAAACCACCAACAAAAATCCCACCTTGTATAGAAAGCCATAAAGCGCTCCAAAAGCCAGAAGATACTTGCTCGCCCAAGACATAAGAAGAACTTTCCCACTCCCACCTTTGACCAGAAAGGCTATTGGCTCTTTCACTCCATAGCTCCTCGCCTGAGCCAACGCATTGGACACGCTATCTACGGCAATCAGATAGTATTTCCTGCCCTCGGGAAAAAGCTTGTCCAAAACCTTGACCACAGAAACATACTGCTCCACCTTCTGAGCATTGGGAATGGCGCTCATGTAAAAGTCTAAAAAGACAAAGAACATAAGAAGAGCTATAAAGGCTACTACGGGATGATCTTTGCCATACCAAAGCTTCTTATCTATGCTCATCTAAGTTCCTCGCCACCACTATCATCCTCGTGCTCTCGCCCTCTTTGAGCAAAGGCTTGACTATGCTTATAGCCAAAGGAGCTTTCAAATAGGGCAAAAAGGCCCCCTCGTGCAAAGTAAGATCCATCTTGCTGTTTATGATGTATTCCTCTACCACATACTTGTCTCCTACATACTGTCTGTAGAGGATAAGGTCAAGCTCTGCAAACCTTCTGACCGTCTGATTGACCAGCTTTAGCTCATAACCTTCAGGCACCTCCTCCATATACACGCTTTTGATAAGCTCGGCTATGACCTTCTCGTATTCGCTTGCTTTCTCTAACTGCTGGGCCTTGCTCTTGTCTGGTCTGTAGGGGAGCTTCAGATAGGTGGTGGTGGCTGGTATGCTCTTGGGATACAAAAGCAGTTGAAAAACCTCTCCCCCACACTCTATGTAAATCTCCCGAGCAAAGTCAGCCACCTTCATCTTCCCACCCTCTTCCTTGGGCACAAACTTCACATAAACGTTGCGCCCATCCACCTTTACCTGAAGCTCCTTCTCCTGCGAATAGACCACGCTTTTTACATCCCCCACCGTACACACTATCCTATTGACATCTCCCTGAGATACCACCACAGGCTTCCATCCATGGGAAAACTCCACCACCTCTACTCCCTTGGTGGGTATTTCTTGTGCCCAGACCATTCCTACCAAAGAAAGAAAAGCTATGTACCTCATAAAGTTTATTTTAAAAAGGTTACTAAAATAACCCCTATGGAGCTGACCATAAACTTTCCTTTAAAACCTTTACCTGAGCTTTTGGAGTATTTAGCCAGGTGCGATGAGCACATATTGGAGCTTTTCCATCACAAAACCGACTGGGCAGGCGTGTTCATAGACGGGCAGATAGACAGAGAGAGCTATCCCATATACATAGCCTATCTCAAAATAGTCAAAAACGTTTGGGACAAGCTGGTGCTATCTGCGGACACTCCCTGGCTTGAGCCTTACAATGTCTTTTTGGAGGAGATGGTCTTTGTAAGCAAAGAGAGGTTTGCGCAGGAGGTCAAGAGAAAAGCCAAGGAGCAAGATCCCAACCTTGGCGAATATCTGGCTATGCTTGAAATCACCACCCATCCTACCATACATCTGGTGAATTTTCTGGTGTGCAACGGAGTTTTCAGCACCTTTTTGAACATCCTTGAGCACGCAAGGGCTGTGAGGAAATACCAAAAGCTCACAAGACCTTATCTGTCTTACGCTCTTACGCTCTTTCGCAATGCCTATCTTCTGCAAAAGACCTCAAGAGAGCCGCTGCTGGTGCTGGCTTTGAGGGAATACTATGAGGAGATGAAAGCCAAAAGCCCGCAGGTAGAGGAGCTCTTCAGAAGACTTCTCAGACGCTATCAAAGGCTTGATGGCAACACTCCCTTCATACGCTCATGCAGGATCGCCATGGGAGAAAGACTAAAGCCCAGAAGCAGGACTGAAGAGATCCTGCTCAGTAGAAAAAGACTTTTGGAATGAAAAAGTATATTCTTCGCTCTGAAAGCGTTTTTAGTCCCTCTGCTGGGGGCAAGGCTCTTTTTGTGCAGGAGGGGCAGCCTCCAGAGCAGGTGGATGTTATTCCTGCCAAGATTATAGATCCTGGGATTCCTTATGAGTTTTTAAATCCTCTTCAGACGCTCTTTTGGCTTGCGTATGAAAAAGGCAGTTGCTTGGTGTCTGCTCCCACCTCTGCTGGGAAAAGTCTTTTGGCCTTTCTTTTCTTCAGAGTGCACGGGGGAAGGAAGGTATACACTGCACCCACCAAGGCTTTGGTGAATGAGAAGGCGGATGAGTTTAGGAAGTTCTACGGCAAAGTGGATATAAGAACGGGGGACAGCATAGAGGAGCTGAAGGAGGTCTCGGCAGAGGTGGTGGTATGCACCTACGAGAGTTTGGTGCATGCTTTGAGGAACTCAGCCCCATGGACGCAAGACATAGGGGCTTTGGTCATAGACGAGGTGCACCAAATCAAGAAAAGGTGGATACTGGAGGAGCTGATCTCTTACGTCAAGATGGATGGTATTCCCACCTTGGGGCTTTCTGCCACATTGCCTGCGGTGGATGACTTCGCAAGGTGGATGGGGGTAGAGCTCTTGATAAAAAGCGAGTGGAGACCTGTTCCCTTGGTGAGAACAACTTACGTTCTTAAAAACTTTGAGCCTTTGAGCGGAATAGAAAAAACCCTGTCTGACTATAAGGGGACGCACCTTTTGTCTTTGGTGGGGAAGCTCTGGAATGCCATATGGAAGTTAAGAAAGCCCGATGAGAAGGTGATAGTTTTCGTGCCAAAAAAAGAACTGGGCTGGCTGCTTTTGGAGTTGGCGGACAAGTCAAAGGTGAAGGTGCTCAACGAGACTGTCCCTTTTGAGAAGAGGGAAGATAAAGAGGACCAATACAAAGACCTTTTTCAGTCTGTGGGGTTGAAGTTAGGTCAGGAGGATATGATAGCCTTTCACAATGCGGACATTCCTTCGGAAGAGAGGAGGGAGATAGAGAGGGCTTTCAGGGAAGGGAAGCTGAACCTCTTGATTGCTACGCAGACCTTGGCATACGGGGTTAATCTTCCGGCGGACAGAGTGATTGTGTTGATGAGAGTCTTTTTTGACAGAGATAGGGGAGGGTTTAGGTGTGTGCCCGATGAGTTGGACATACTGCAGATGGAGGGGCGGGCTGGAAGGCTTGGGCTCAAAAACAAAGGATGGTCTGACCTTCTTCTGTATGGAGGAAACGAGGAGAGGGTTAGCGAGATGATAGAAAAGGCTATGTCAGAGGAGAGGCTCTCCACAGAAATCACAGAGAAGATAACAGACGCAGAGCAAATTCTGAGCGGACAATTTCCTGAGAAGAAAAACAAAGACTTGGACATGCTTTCCACTCTCAGTCTTTTTATTCTTCTGGGTCTTGTGCATGCCAAGGACTATATGAGCTTTTTGGAGCAGACCTACTCCTTTGGCAGCATAGACAAGGGGTTGGTCAGGAAGGTAGAGGAGTATCTAAAAGCAAAGGAATACATTCAAGGACAGGGGCTGACGGAAAAGGGATGGTTTTGTGTCAGGACTGGTCTTCCTCCCATCTACCTTGAGGAGTTTTTAAGAAGAAAACATTCACACCTTCCCATCTATGCGGTGGTCAGACCCCTTCTTCACGGCAAGAAGTTAGATGGGTTGGAGTTTTTCACCAAAAGAGGCAAAAGCTATGACGAGGACTGGAGCTATGCTTACAGTCTCGTGGCCACAGGAGGGAACAACCTTTTGGCAGACAACACCCATCAGCTGGTCTTTTACGTGGAAGGGCTTCTTTTCAAATACAAAAACATCAGCCATCCACCAGGGGAGTTTTCTTCTTTGCGCACGGACGCTCTGCACCTTATGAGGACGCTTTACGAGCTAAGCAAATTTGGCATAGCCAAGTTTTCTCCCTCAGAAGTTCTGGAGATATCCCACTGTATCAAGTATGGCATAGTGCCCGAGTATAGCTCCATAGCAGGTCTTAAGGGCGTTGGACACATAAGGGCGAACCTAATCAAAAGAACACTTCACCAGGAAGGTCGGTCTGCCCCCCCTTTGCTGGAAAAAGCGTCTGTCCTTGAGGAGATGCTCTCCCAAGATAACATTGTAGACAAGATGAGGGAGCTTTTGACCACAGAAAGAGAACTAAGCAACAAAAAAGCAAAGGAGGAGATAAAAAAACTCTCCCAGCTTATCAAAAACAACAGAGAGGGCTACCTCGTGGATGACAAAATCCTCTTCATGTTCTGCTACCTCTACCTTGGTCCAAGCTCCATAAAGCTCAAAAAGGAGGACAAGGTCAAGGCGGTAAAGGAGATGATATCCTTTTACTTGGTAGAATAAATGAGTTCTTTCTCTGGGCTCTGGGCTTTTTTCCTACCACATTAATTGGAGCAACGGAAGGTGTCAGAAAAGGGACTTTTCCCCCATTATCTATTCCATTAGGAGGATTTAAAGATGGCTGTAGAGATAGAGAGGATGGTAAGGCTTGAGGAGAAGGAGGTAGAGGGCAAGACCTTCTACCTTCTGAAGGTAGGGCGAGCAGATCATGGAAAGCCCGTGTACCGTGTGTGGGTCCAGCCTTCCTTGGTGGTCTATGCCAAGGACAGGTGGAGTGGGGATAGAGAGTTTCCCCAGTTAACCTTACCAGCGCGTGGAGTAGAGCTGGTTAAGGGACAAAAGGACCTGATCCTGAGAAGGGGTGAGAAAAACCTCTTTATCTTCCACGTAGCTTGTGGATACAGAGGCTCTTCTGATTTTGAGCTTGTAGAACCTGCGGAGGTTTTTCCCTTTGTGCTCTACAGAAGCGAAAGGGGAAGCCTTGGAGTGTCCCGTGGGGCCATGGTGCTCACGGACAAAGAAGTGGTCCGCCTTCGCTACAGAAGGAGCGGGAGACTCTACGGCGCGAGCCCTTCTGGCCAAGCCATCATCCACCTGGATGGCAAGGTGGAGGAGCTGGAGGGAGAGCTGGAGGATGCCCTTGGCTCTCTCTAACCACACCATCTTTTGATATCTTCCTTTATCTGTCTCTCTTGAGGTCCAAAATACACCTTCAGAACTTTACCTTCCTTCACCAGCCAGTAGGTGGGGCTTCCGAATGCTCCCCGCTTTCTTGCCTCTTCTTTGCTCAGGAGCCTCACCTCCACAGGAAAGTCTGTCCTGCAATGCACACAGCCCTCTTGTACGTAAGCCTCAAGCACGCACGCGCTCAGTAGGGCGAATACTTCCTTGACAGCTGACATACCTCACTCTCCTTGCTTTTCTCACACAGCACTTTGAAGTGATAGCCCATGGACCAGTCTCCACAGGAGATGGCCCAGAGGCCCTTAACTCTTAGGTTGTCCTCTCTCCCTGCAGACAGACTCACATCCCAAACCTGATCCCCCTTAACCATCACCACACAAGGCACCTCCTTTATGCCAAACCTTCTGAAGATAAAAGGATCTATCATCACCCCCACTCCTCTTTCCCTCTGCCCATCTTTCAAAATCCCCATCAAAAACTCCAAGGTGGGCTTTATGTAAGTGCATCCACCTACACAGCCCCTTAGCACAAAGGCTACCTTGTGGGCAAGCCCCTCCTTTTCCACAAAGTCCATGTATCGGCTCCAGACTGCCTTGGGAACGGAGCTGGACATGGCCACATAAAAGACAAGGTCCTCAGCCAAAGAAGGAGGACTTTGAAAGCTCTCTTTCATAATCACCTTGCCGTCTTTTAGCTCAAAGCGGGACCTCTCCTGCAAAGCCCTTTGCTGTGCCTCACGAGCCCTCTGCTCCAGCTCCTTTTTTAGCTCAGGACTTGCGGAGGGCGGCCTGTAGTTTTTCATCTCCTCAAGCTTTTTCTCATACTCTCTCCTCAAGTGCTCAGGAACATTCTGCTGGGCCAAGACTAAAGACGCTAAGAGCAAAATCAGTAGCACCTTAGAAACCTCCTCAGGTCCTGCCCAAGCATAAGCCCTTCCGCACGATGATAGCTCTGGCCGTCAAAGTATATGAGCGTAGGAGTAAAATACACTCTCCACTGACGAGCATACTCGGGCTGCCTTCTTACATCCACCGCATAAAAGCTCTGCTTTTGCACACACTCTCTGTGTCTTACCAGCTCCTCGCCCTGCCTGTGGCACGCAGCACAGCTCTCATCATAGAAAAAAAGCAAAAAACTCAGAAGAGAGAGCATATGATTATTTTAACCACTCCAACACCTTGAGCACCCTAAAAGTCCCCACGTATTCCTCCAGCAAGGACAAGGACACCTTCCCCAACTTCCAGTTCTTGAGAGTGGTCTTGAGGGAACTATCCCAAGCCCTTAGCTCCACTCCGAGGGAGTTTTTCCTCTGCCGAACATACACACACATGCCATGCCAACGAGAAGGGTCTGCCCGCACCTGAAGGACCCCTTCCAAAGAGGACTTTCTCTCCAGCAAAAGCTTCTCTTCCTTTACAAACCTTCTTAGCTTGAGAAGTCTTCTGTAAGCCCTAAAGACCTTTACGTATCTTTCCACCAGCTCCCGCTTGAAGGAAAACATCCCCCAGCTTTTAAGCGTCCTCTTCTTGCCATCTGCCCCTACTCCCCTTAGCTCCACCACCTTCCTGTCTTTACGATAGTAAAGAACCAAGTGGGAAATCTCGGACATCCTCTCCTGACTCAGCCCCAGCTCTTGCTCAAGCCTGAGCTTCTCAGCCCTCAGATCATCCAGCATAGGAGAAAAACAGATCTCCTTCCCAACTTCTGCTGTCGTGCAGAAAGTCCGCAAAGGTCTCCGGCTCTCCCTCTACCACTGGCACATCAAGACTTAGCATGTTCCTTTTGCCCTCTAAAAGCTTCATAAACCTCGCTTTGAGCTGGTTGTATGCTATGGTGGAAAGCATTCCCCTATCCGCATCCCACATGCCCACAGCCCTCAACAGCACCAAAAGACCCTCCGCATAAAACTCATCCCAATCATCCCCGCTTATGCGCATGTCCTTTAGCACCTTGTTTATAAGAGCCGTGTTCTTAAAGGTCAACTCATCCCTCACTCTTTTAAACCTCTCCCAGAAATACAAAAACCTTCCCGAGATGGCCTCTTTCGCATACTCTTCTACAGCCCTTAGCTCCAAGTTGGGAGTAGGTCCCCCATCCCAAAACAGAAAACGAGGCTTTAATAAGGACAAAAGCTCCTGACAAAATTCTTCGGGCACCTCCTCAAAGGCACGCCTTCTGTAGTGCTTTAACATCCGCGCAGGCTCCGAAGGAACCCCTTTCTCTGCCACATAAAGCGCCAGGTAAAGCCTTCCCCTCTCCAACCTCAGCCCATACCAGCAGCCCTGCCCATCTAAAGCCCTTGAAAGCCTTCCCTTTCCCAATAGCCTTCCCTTGAACCAAAACTCCACCACATCGCCTCTAACCTTAACCAAAGCCCTGTATCCCTTCCTGTAGGGAAAGTAAAGCCCGTCTTTGCCTTGGGACCTTCTAAAGCCCTCAGCTATAGAGTAGCCATAGCTTTGACGAATTTGCTCCAAGCCCAGCTGACCCGCCCTGTAGGCGGCAAAATCAGCCAAAAGACCTTTGACAAAAACCAACACCTCCGAAGACACCTCAACTATCTCTATCATTCTTCACCTCCTTTTTCTCCCTTTCCCTCTCCTCCTTCTTTTGCTCCACCTTCTTTACATCATCATCCACAAAGCCTCCGAGGATGAAAAGGCCAGCCAGTGGAAGAGCCAGCAACAGCTCCCCCACAAACTCCACCAGCTTTGGCTTTCTCCTCTTCACTGACTCCTCCCTCTCACCGCATCAAGCAAAGCACTCACGCTCTGCCTGTCCCAAGTGCTCTCATCCTCCAACACAAAACTCTCTTTAACCTTGCCTTCCTTTTTGAACCTCTCCACCAGCCCCTGACCTATCCTCCCTCTCTCTATCAAAGACCTCAGATAAGCCTTCTGCCCATCGGTAGCCAAGTCCATCACGGGAGCCAAAACCTGATTGATAAAGTCCTCTCCCACCAAAGCCTCCAACACCCTCTTTACAGCCCTCGTGTGAGCACGCCTCGCCAGCGTCTCTCCGCCTCCCCTCTCTTCCTTAGACGCCTCTCCTACCTCCACCACCTCCATCACCCCCTGCCCCAACTCTATCCTCACCTTGTGGGCAAGCACCACATACTCAGGACTTACATACAAAGCCTGAGTATCCTCAAGCCACTTGCCACCAGCAGACGCCACCAGCCCACGAGCAGCAGAAATCAGCTCTAAAGCCAGCGGCCTTGAAATCTCTGGCACTCCGTTGATGAGCACCACAAGATTTCTTCTGCTCTCTACCAACGACCTGAGCCTTCTCCTCAGGTCTTCCACAACCCCCATAGCCAAACTCTTCTCCATTTTGCCACCTCCTGATGTATAATATAAACCAAAGCACCTATTTTGTCAAGAGAAATTATGGCTTTTATACAGTGCTAAAATAGTCCGTATGAAGGACCAGTGGAGAGTAAAAGGAGGCAGAAGAAAAAAAGGAGACAAAGCGTATGCTTATGCAGACCTCATATGGGACAATGAACCCAAGGTCCAGCGATTTACCTTAGAAACACTCTGCAAGTATTGGAACATCATGAGACTTTTAGAACAAAAAAAGATAAAACTGGGAGAACCCATATTCCACTATAGGAAGAACTACAAACTCTCTCACACCAAAAAGATGACGCTCTTTTACGCATACCTCGTCTTTAAAGAATTCCTCCAAAAAAACCTCAAGCTCAAAACCAAAAGACTTAAAGTCTTCACTCAATACCTCATGGCACTGTCCTTAGTGCAAAACGCCAGATTCATCACCTGCAAAGAACTCTTCTCCTTCTTTCAAAAAGACCTGCCCAAACTCAAATCAAGACACGCAAAAAACCCCAAACCCCTTGACCACTACAAAACCCTCTGCGACCAGTCCGCCCTCCCACACATCCTCTCCACCCACTCCAAACTCCAAGACAAAGACAAACTCCAATCACTCCTAAACTTCATTCATTAAATCCGTCCCAAAACCCCGTTATCCTTTCTCCCCAAATCCGTTATAATCACCCAATCGTTCCCCCTTCCTCCAGAAATGCACAAATTCCAAAATGCTCAAATGTAAAAAAGTCCAAAACAAAAACCAAAATGTTCAAATAGCAAAAATCCAAAATGTTCAAAACACAAAGTATAATAGAATTATGCTGAACCGAGTTGCCATAAAAGAAGAGCTTGCCTTTGCCTTTAGACGCAAGGGCTTGACAGGACTTGGTCCCGTGGTAGAAGTCCTTTTAGAGGACTTCTTGTCTTTTGTCCCCGACCAGAACAGAAAACTTTCAAAGAAAGAAACCCTAAGACTTGTGGAGGAATACCTAAGGAAAAGAAAACCAAAGACAAAGCAAGAAAAACAAGAGGAAAGACAACATCAAAAAAGACCAGTGGAGCCAAAGCAAGAGGAAAAACCAAAGCCAAGCTCCGGGCTTAACCTAACCGCAGAGCAGGCTCTTAAGCTGGTAAAATCCTGGGCTGTGGAGCTGGGGGCAGATCCTGAGGCCTTGGGCATAGATTAGCCCCAGAACTCCCCCAAGGCCTCCCTTATCCTCTCACTCTCCACACAAAGACTAATAAGCCTCCTCACCATAGACACATACTCTTGGACAGAAAGCTCAGGCTCCCACACAATCTTCGTGTCTTTGTCCTCTTTTCTCGTCAGATGAGCCACCACATGCTCAATGGGCGTCTTCCTCCCAAGCCTGTAGGAAACCTCTGGCAAATAAACCCTTACCACATCGTTAATCACCAGCACACCATCTTTTAGCCTGACCTTCTGAACCCTTTGGCTTCCCCCCCTTTCCAGCCCTTCCACCACAACCTCAGCCTCACCAATCCCCTCCCATCCCAAGTGAACGTCCGCAAGCCTTCTCCCAAGCCGTGCTATCTCCCAAAAGCTCTTCAGAATAGGCACTCTGGGCCCATTTTTCAAAAAGTCATTCTTGTAATTCTCCACAAACCCCTCACAATTCAAAAGCCCGTAGATGTAATAGAAAATATCTTCCTTGCTTACGCTCTGGTCTTTTAACTCGTTCCTAAAGCGTCTAAGAGCAGCGTCGGTGATGTTCTCCCTCTTGGTATAGCTATACAGAGAGTTCTTCTCGTAGACATAGAGAGGATAAAGGTAAGTCTTATCTATAAAATCAAGACTCACAATCCTATCCACCATAAACACTCCAAACTCTGAAGAGCCCCTGTGGGTGATGGCGATGGCAAGGTTGGTGCTGTCCTTGGTGGGGAAAAGGTGGCGGAGTTGGTTTACACAAGCATTGAATACATTATCAAAATACAGCCACATCTTCACAAAAGGTCTGTGGTAAGCTAAATAGACCTTGTCCTCGTCAAAGCTCTGCTCTTTTACACTCGGGCTGTTGAGATATTTTATAAGAGACCTGTCCCACTTTATCTTGCTCATATCTTTTTCAAGCTCTTGGAGCAGGTTTTCTTTTTTGAGCTTTACGTGTTCGTTAAAGACTTCTATCAGCCTCTGCATGTTCTTCTTTAGCTCTTGCTTTGAAAAGTTAAAGGCAAAAGAATCTCTGTTTGTGGCTACCCCCAACGACCTTACGCTAAAAATCTCTTCTAAACTCACAAAACTCTCATAGTCTTCTTGACCTTGATTTATCCAATCGTGCTTGCTGCTGGGCTGGATCTCTTCCCACGTTAGCTCCTCCACTCTTTGGCTGTCTATCTCCACAAGCCTTAGCTTTTGGTGTCTTTTGAGACCGTCTGGCACCTCTCTGTAGTAAATCTTCGCTGGTCCTTGCTTTGGCTTTTTAACAAGGAACAAAAGACAAGAGCCTACCGTGTTGTTAAAAACTGACTCGCCCTCAGCCTTGTTTTTGCGAACACTCCCCTTCAGGTTATACACATAAACCTCCGCAAACTCCTCAAAAAGGGCTTTCCTTATCCCCCTTCCCGCCAGACCATCAAGCCATCCATTGTTCAGCACCAAACCTATCACCCCCCTCTCTATCCTGTCGCTTGCCATCCTCAAAGCATGCACGTAAAGGTCGTAGAGGGAATTGACCAGCTTTACCCCCAAACTCTTAGCATTCTTTGCGTAGGTTCGCTCTATCCTCTTTCTGAGGTTTTTATAGACCATGTTCTTTTTCTCTTTGCCTTCCTTCTGAGCACCTGCTCTCCACGGGGGATTGGAGATGATTACGTTGACCTTGGCGCTTAGCTGGCTTTGGATGAGCTCTTTGTATTTGACGGGGATGTTCTTAAAGAGAGTTTGGTCTTTCTGTCTTTCCTCATAAAGAAGCTCCATGAGCCTGAAGCTGTCTGTCCAAAGGGCTGTGCTAAAGCTTGCGCTTTTGCCCGTCTTTCTCTTTATGAGGCTCTCCACGTTCTTGACTGCTGAAAGGTAGGGCAAAAGAAGGATCTCATTTAGCCAAACCTCCTTGTTTTGAAGCTTCCTCTGTATGACCTCGCTGTCCCACATGTCCAAAAGAAGAGTAAGAAAGGTCCCCGTTCCTGCAAAGGGCTCGAGGATGACCACTCCGTCATCCTGCAAACTCTTGTTAAAGTGCTTTCTTGTAAGATGGTCTGTAAATCTTAGGATAAACTGGACTAACTCTTTGGGAGTGTAGGCTACTCCCATCTGGTCTGCCACCTCTTTAAAAGCTCTGTTGAAAAAGTTGTCATACAACTCCCGGATAAAGTCCTGCCTTTCATCCTCCCTCTCTATCCCCCTGGCTTTCACAAGGGCAGAGTGGTAAAACTTCTCAAGCTCATCCTTTATCTGACTCTCAAAGAAGTTCTCTATGTCCTGAAAAACCTCATCCAAAACCTCATCCACCTCAGACCTATCAAAAAGAGCTTGAGAAAGCCTCCTCATCAAAGCATGCTGGACTATAAGACTTTGCACGTCCTGCCTGCTCACCTCCTCGTTGAGTATGCTCTGAAGCTTTTGTCTTAAAACCTCTATCTTGCTCTGGTCTATGGTCTGGACAAAAGCAGATAGCCTTCTCGCAAACTCGCTGGCCCTCTCTGTCCAGTCGACTATAAACCTTCTGGTGTCCGCTCGGGAAATCTGAACTATCTTCTGCCTTATCTTCTCACGCAGACTCTCAAAGTCTATTGAAGGCTCTATGAAAACCCTCTGTCTCTCCCCTTTATCTTTCGCCCCCGTCTTGACCTCTACCTTCACACCCTCCAGCTTGACCTTTACCGCAAAGCCCTCGTCTATGCTTGCCAAAGCGGTGGCGGTCTGCCAGATGTGCTTGAACTTGCTTGATTTTAAGTCCCCCTCCAAGTCTTTTTCGCTCACCACCACGGGAATGAAGATGTAGCCCACCTTTTTGCCTTCTGCCTTTCTCACCACCCTTCCTATGGCTTGCACTATGTCTATTTGGCTCCGCCTTGGCTCAAAAAAGGCTATAAAGTCAAGGGCGGGAACATCCACACCTTCTGTGAGAACTCTTGCGTTGGTCAGAACTCTCGGCTCTTGTGCTGCCTCAAGCCAGCGTAGTTTCTCCCTCTTTTCAAAGGCACTGTCCTTCCCCTCTATGTGCTTTATCTCCAGCTTGTCCTCAGGAGCTTTCAGCCTTTGGTATTCCTGCGCAATAGACTTGGATGACTTTATGGTATTCACAAAGATAATGCCTCGCTTTAGATCCCTTTCCTTGACAAAATCCAAAAGCCCTCTGACCTTGCCCGCACTGTCAAGGTCAAGCCCCCTGCCCTGAGCGTAGTATTCCTCAAGCTCAAGATCCTCCTCCTTTAGCACATACACCACAAGGTCATAATCGCACAGGTACCCTTCCTCTATAGCCCGTCTCAGGTTGTATTCGTAAAAGGTCTTTCCATAAAGCTCCTCATCGTCCATAGAAAAGACCTTGAGCTCCTCCCCCTCATACTCATAAACCTTGGGTGTGGCGGTCATGAAAAGCTTTTTGCCCTTCATGGTATGAACTTTCTTAAATTCAGAAAGCTCCTCAGCCACCCCCGCAGTCCTATGAGCCTCATCGCAAACTATCAGGTCAAACTCCAACCCACTTTCTATCACCACATCCAAGGATTGATAGGTGCTAAAAACAACCCTCAGCCCATCTTTACCCTCAAGAGCAGATCTTAGCTCCTCTGAGCTCGTGGTGGGAGGATAACTAAGCAAAGACCTCTCCTTTAGCTCCTGCACATAGCTCTCATCGTCAAGCTCCCCCACTCGCTGGTCAGAAACAACCGCAAAAAGGCTAAAGTCCTTCTCCCTGTCTTGGTAAAAACTCTGAATGGTTTGGTCAAGCAAAGCTATGGAGGGACAAAGATAGAGCACTGTGTATATGTCTTTGCCCTCGCTTAGCTTTTCTATAGCTCGCAGAGCAACCAGTGTTTTGCCCGTCCCCGTAGCCATTATGAGCTTTCCTTTGTCCGAGCTTGAAAGCCCCTCCACAACCCTCTGAACCGCCTCCTGCTGGTAGGCCCTTAGCTCTTTGGGAAGGACCTTCTGCTGCTGCTGCGTTAGCTCAACGCTTAGCACCTCATCCGCTGGTATGAGCATCAGCTTTTTGGAGAGGCTTGAGAGGATGTTTTCCACCTCTTTGGTTATCTCACGAACCACGAGGTATCCACCTTCAAAGCCCTTCGTGTCCAGCTGGGTCAAAAAGGTTCCCAAATGGGCAAGCCCCACCTTCCCTTCCCAGTTTTTGCACTGGACCGCATACTTTTTGCCGTCTATCCACACCACCCAATCCACTCCCAAGTCCTTGGGAGGCTTTTGCACTTGATAGCCTCTCCTTTCAAAGTAGATCCTGGTCTTTATCTCAAGCTCTCTGCCTTTGTCCATAGCTTTCATTTTAGTGGCCAAATAAAATAACCTTATGGTTTTAAGAGAGGTGGTTGTGGGCAGGGGCAGTTGTGGATTGGTGAGACTTTTAGGAGTGGATGTATTTTATCCCGGGGAGGCAGAAGAGATCCTTAGGTTTTACCGAGTGGGGGGGCAGGTGCGTGTGTGCAGGGCTCTTGGGGGAGTGTTCTTGAGCAAGACCGTAGAGAAAGAGGTGAGAGGAAAGAAGATATTTTTTGTGTGTAAGCTAAGCAGGAGGGGGCTAATCAGGATAGAGGATAGCAAAGCAGATGTGCAGGTGGAGTTTGTGGGAGAGCTGCCCCTTGCTTGGGCAAGCTCAAGAGCAGTAAAGGAGGATTGGATAATCTTTACCTCTGAGCTTGCCCAAGTGTTCAGAAAGTTAGGGCTTGGGGGGATAGAGCACGAGTTTGGGATCAAAAAGGCTGGGCAGGAGAGCATTTACCTTTTCAGAGCTAAAAGCCAGTGGATGAGAAAGGAAGACTACCTTCAGGTAAGAAACGCAGCCTTTCTGAAAGCCTACGAGCTTATCTAAACAAACTCATCAAAAAAACCTGGGCTGTGGGGTCTCCGTAGTAAGTGCCGAGGATGACATTGTCAAGGAAGGAGATAAGATCTTGCTTTTGCACCACCACCTTGCTCCACTCTGAAGACTGAAGGTCTTCAAAAAGCTCAGGTGGTATCCTGTCAGAGAGAATACTTCCCATCCACAGGGCGTAGGTGAGGATATGAGGATAGATAGGAAGGGAGAGCTTTGAAAGCTTAGAGAGAATTTTTTTCTCTACCTTCTCTTGATTGCCAGAAAGGATATCTTCGAGCCATGCGTGATACTCAAATATAGAAAGCTCATTAAGAGGTAGGTCTCTGGCGATGATAGTCCAAAAAAGCGTCTCTCCTCCACAATAGACGGAGTTCCACACTCGATCGTGGGCTTGAAAGTAGCAGTGTCCAACCTCATGCACCACCACGTGCTCTTCGGGAGGCATAAACCTAAAGGATACCCTCTTCTCCTCTATGAAAGCCACTCCCAGGGTCAGAGAAGAGTATTCGTTCTCAAACTGTTTGAGCTCTTTCTCATACTCCTCATTGCTCAGAGCCTTCATCTTCCAAAGCTCATGCAAAAACCTAAGGGTCTTTGCCACCTCAGGATTGTAGTCAGCTACCGCAAACTCCTCCTCCCACGGAATGACCTCCACCTCCTTGGAAAACTCCACAAAGTCCGGAAACTTCTTCCGGATGACCGAAAAAGAAGGACACTTAGAAAGATACTCATAAGCGTTCATGACTAACACCTCCCGCAGAAAATGTGCCCATCTAACACCACATAAGAGCCCTCTATAGGCTCTCCACACTTGGAGCAAACCTGCCCCACACTAAGAACAGCCACCTTTTTCCTTTTGTTGGCTGCTCTTCTCTTTCTCCTTTGCAAAAGCTCCATAAGCTCTACCGCCTTCATAGTATTAAAATATACACCAAAAAGCATATTTTGTCAAGAGTTTTTATTGCAGTAAAATAACCTAATGTGTGTGGTGATATATGCAGATGGTGCGAGGATAGGAAAGAGGATGTTTGAGAGGGCTTTTAGGACCAATCCCCATGGGGGAGGTCTGGCTTGGTGGGATGGGGGGAGGTGGAATGCGGTCAAGGGCTTTATGGATGAGAAAAGCTTTTGGCGTGCGTACGAGGAAGTGCAGCACTTTCCTGTGGTGTTGCACTTCAGAAGAGACCTTCTGGGAAGGCCTGCCAAGGCAGAATGGACCCATCCGCACGTGCTTGAGCTTTCCGATGGCAAGGCTTTTGTGTTTTACAACGGAAGCGCCAACACAAGAGCAGAGCATGAGCCGGCGGTGGTGTGGCTTGTGAGGGAGCTCTCAAAGCTTGCTCTGAGCAAAGAACAGCTCAAGAGATTTTTGGAACAGAGGTTCTACAGGGGAGTGTTCCCAGGGCGGTTTTTGGTGCTTTTGCAAAAGGAGAGAAAGCCCATAAAAGTGGGAAGGTGGACAAAGATAGGAAAAAGAGTGTGGGTGTCTAAGCCTGTTGATCAGTGGGAATTATGGTAAATTGCTCCAATTAATGTGGTTAAAGAAAGAAAGAAAGAAAGAAATATCCAAACCTTTTTTTACCACATTAATTGGAGCAACAAAGGGGTGGTTAGGAGTTTCTTTAACCACATTAATTGGAGCAACATCACCACATTAATTGGAGCAACACAGAGGGGGGTGGTGGTAAAATAGCCTTATGGATCACTTAGTGGAGAAGTATTTATCTCAGTATTCTGA
>Ga0105156_1000028_pt1 | contig 19698 bp, 16 predicted proteins | sample SSWtaG_3_FD_89673 | JGI IMG/M metagenome (GOLD analysis project Ga0105156, IMG submission 89673) | Hot spring microbial communities from Sandy's Spring West, USA to study Microbial Dark Matter (Phase II) - SSWTFFsm_matched | ecosystem: Environmental > Aquatic > Thermal springs > Hot (42-90C) ...
TAAAAACTTTATCGAGGGGTTGCCGCCAGCACGCCCCTTTCCCAGGCCCTCGCGGAGCCTAGTACTCGGGTGCGCGTTGGGCGGTTTAACTTCCGGGTTCTGATGAGACCGGGTGGGTCCCGCCCACTGTGGCCGGCGACAACCCCACTCTTTCCCCTTGGTAGCCAGTATAAGGATTTTTCGATCGACGGGGAGTACGAAAACCCACGAAAAGCTTTTCTCTTCGTGATTTGAGAGTCTCCGAGGGACTCGTAAGGAGTTGTGATGGTCATCTTCGGCGCAAACGAAGTTCGTTGGTTCATGCCGACAGGGGGAGACTACACGTACTTGATCGTGTACTTGATCACCCTGATGGCTTTCATGTTCATGTGGTTGTTCTTCGGACAGAAGTACCAAGTCTACATGTGGCTTCGCGACGCCGAGAGGGCCACTTTGAAGCTCGAGGCCATGGCCAAGAAGGGCAAGGAGATCCTCATAAATGCGATAAAGGAGTTAGGGAAGCCCGATAAAGACCCCTCGGAAGAAGTCGAGAAGTTCATGGACTTCTTCGTCATAGAGCCCGTGGACAGAGACCCCTTCGGCGTTCTGAAGAGACTGGAACACCTCTTGGACGTGGAGAGGGAGAAGTTTAAGGACGTAGTAGCAAGAGTGGCGCCGAAGGCCAGCGACGAGGAGAGAGCTAACTTGGAATCGTCCTTCGCCGCTACGTGGGCCGTGAACTACGTATACAAGGTCGTCAGGCACTACACTCTATTAGGCAAGAAGACCAAGAGCATGTTAGTGCTCATGCAGATCGTATACAGCTTGCCGATAATCATGAGGCTCGCAGAGGCATACTTTAACTCGCTCGACGCCTTCACGAAGGGCAAGCCCATAGGCGATAGCGTAGGCCCCATGGTCGCCGCGAAGCTCATGAAGGGCTATCCGTGCAAGAACATCGGCGACGAGATGGTCGCCGCCGAGGTGCCCTTTGAGGGCAGGCTCCTCGTGATCGTCAAGGCCGAAGGGCCCGGGGGCAGAGTCGGCAAGCCTGGCGAGGCCATAGCCAAGCTGGCTCAGCAGTACAAAGACAGGCTGAAGAGGATAATAACCATCGACGCAGCGGTCAAGATGGAGGGCGAGAGCTCGGGCCAAATAGCCGAAGGAGTCGGAGCCGCCATAGGCGACCCCGGCCCTGAGAAGTATAAGATAGAGCAAGTGGCACTTGAGCTCGGTGTCGGCTTAGACGCAGTCATAATTAAGCAAGCACTCGAGGAGGCTCTATCAACTATGAGGAAGGAGCTAGCAGAAGCTGTGGACAAGGCGGTCGAGGTCGTGAAAAGGATCGTGAGAGAGAAGGTGGCAGAAGGAGGGGTCGTCATAATAGCCGGTATAGGTAACACTATAGGCGTCGGCAACGGCTAGCGTGAGGGTTGGTGATATGCCTCATCAACTGCTCATATCGTCGAACGGGGAAGCCATCGAATTCTTGATGTGGTACTTGTTCTTAGTATTGATGATGCTCATAGTATTTAGCGCGCTGTTTTCGGCAAGGAGGAGGGTCTTGGTTGCTCTAAGGGGTTTGAGGACGATAACGGTCCTGCAGTGCGAGAATTGCGATTACAAGGAAGAGAGAGAGTTCCAAGTCGGCGATTACATATTGAAGAGGGTGGGCGAGTGCGCGAAGTGCAAGGGGCCCCTCTACATATCCATGATTTACGGCGTTCCCGAGAAGGCCCCTCCGAGGCCATACGGTTATTGAAAGCTCGTCGTCACCTCGACGCCGTCTTCGAGGACTATGACCGTGTGTTCGGCTTGGGCCACAAGCCCCCTTCCCTTCTCTACGAGCACGTGATAACCGTAAAGAGAGCCAGCGTACGAGAGCTCCAAGAGCTTTGAGAGCGTATTTTGCGGAATTAAGTCCCTGACCCACCTATCGCAGAAGGGCAAGCCCTTGAATCGTTGCCATATGGTTGCTAGGATCTCTTTGTCGGCCTTCTTAGCCTTCTTTGGGCTTAAATATCGAAATATGTACACTTCAGGGGAATCGACCACCACCCCGAGGCCGTTGGTGGCAAAGGGTTCCACCGCATAGACTTCATGGACCTCCATCGACGCTCTGCTATCGACGGTCACGTTCGGCACGCTCTTCTCTCCGTGCAACGTGTACTGCTTGAGCATGTGGCCCGACAGGTTTCTGACGGGCTTGAAGCCGAAGCTCTTTATGGTCGTCTCTATGAGGGAGCCGATGGTCGACATCTTGACCCCCGGCCTTATAGAGTTAATGGCGGTCTCGAGGGCCCTCTCCGCCGCACGGACTAGGGGCTCGTAGTCATCTGAGAGCGCAATGGTCGACGCAACGTCGGCTATAAAGCCGTTTACATGTGCTCCGACGTCTATCTTCACGAGACTTCTGGGGGGTATGGTGGACTCGTCTCCTACGAACGAGGTGTAGTGAGCTGCCACGTGGTTGATCGAGATGTTGCAGGGAAAGGCCGGCTCGCAACCCATAGCCCTAATGCAACGCTCGACCTGCTCGCATATCTCTATCAACGGCATTCCCTCGTGGACCTTGTATATCACGCTCTTAAGGGCTTGAGAGGCGGCCCTGCCGGCCTTTCTCAAGCAATCCAGTTCTTCTTCAGTAAGCAACGCGAGGGCGCACCACAGCACTTTGAATGGGAAAGGATAATAACCCTTTGGGTAGGAGGGAGGACAGGTCGAGGAGATGTACGAGAAGCCCTTTAATGTGGTGGCTGTCGGCGGAACCTTCGACAAGCTACACAAGGGGCATAAAGAGCTCTTAAGAACCGCGTTCAAGATAGGCCGAAAAGTCGTCATAGGCATCACTAGCGACGATATGGTGGCTCGGAGCAAGGGCGGTGTTAGAGTTGACCCCCTCTCCAAGAGGAGAGAGGACGTCGAAGGTTGGATTAAGGAGGAGAGGTTGGACAAGCAAGCGGAGCACGATATCGTGGTTATAAATGACGTCTACGGCACGGCGATCTACGACGAAGAGTTAGAAGCCTTGGTCGTGAGCGAGGAGACCTACCAGAGGGCGGTTATGATAAACAAAATCAGAGTCAGCAAGGGCCTTAAACCGCTCATAATTGTGGTGGTCCCGCTGGTGCTAGCCTACGACGGTAAGCCCATCTCCTCCACCAGGATAAGGTTGGGGGAGATCGATGCTGAGGGCAGGCCTCTCGCGAAGGCCTAGTCTAGACCCAATATCACTCTCGACTTGTCGATGAAAGAGAGCTTTCTGCGTTGATGCTCCTTGATAAAGGACGTTACCAATTCGACCGCGAAGGCCTTGTCCTCACCACATAGGATCTCCCCGCTCTTGCACTTCATGTATATCTCCAATAGCTTCTCGTCATCCTCCACGAAGAAGAACTTGTAGAGGTCGAATATGGGGCACTTCTCTGGCTCTCCTCCTAGCTCCTTCTGCTCTTTAGCTGTCGGCCTACCGCCTGTGAAGGCGTTCCTCAGCTTATAGGCTATGCTCTCAACATCCTCGGCCAAGGTGAAGTAGCTCATGGGACTCCTCTTGCTCATCTTCGGGCTACCGTCCAGCCCCCTTATGATTTTGTGGTAAGTGGCCGAGGGCATCATGAAGCCGTACTTCTCCTTAAACTTGTGCGCCAGATCTCTGCAAAGCCTGATGTGAGGGTCTTGGTCTATCCCCACGGGGACCAAAGTGGGCTTGGGCCCGCCGAAGCGCTTCAGCTGTGGGAGGAGGATGTCGCCAGCTTGGACTAGAGCCGACATGTAGAGGCCCATGTGCCGCACTCCATAAATGGCCTCTATGGTCGATAGCGTCACGGATCGGGCGAATATGAACGCCAAGTCCTTGACGTCGCTCTCCTTCGACTGCCTGTATATGTAGGCGCGCGTTGGATCTAGTCCCAGAGCAAGTGCGTCAGCTAGGTTGTCTACGGCGATCTGCTCGCTCTCCTCAAACGGGATGCCATTGTCTTCGTAGGCCTCTATGTCCGCTATGCAGTAGAAGACCGTGCCCCCTATCCTCTGGAAAAACACCATTTCCCTGATCGTCAGGATGTGGCCTATGTGAAGGGGGCCTGAGGGCTTTATCCCGCTCATAACGGCGAAGGGCTGTTTGTCGTTTATCGCATCAACTATGCGCTCTAAGTCTCGATGGCCAAATACTATCTTCCTTCGAATGAAGGAGGGCTTGTAGGGTAGTTTATCAGCCACTTCGTCTATAGGCTGGATCCCGAACTCCTCGAACAACCTCTCGTAGCTGTCTATCTCAGTCGAGCCCCATGGGTCTATGACCCCGGCGCTGGGCTTCCTCAAGACTATCACCAAGGTCTTCTAACCATTAACTCTAAAGCGAAAATTAAAAGCTTCCTTATAGCGCTATCTTCCGAAGCCGAGTGGTGCTGAGCGAATGACTTCGGGGCTCTCCGACGGAGAGGTTAGGATATTGAAGTGCCTCAGCGATGTCAAGAGGGCCTTGGAGGTCAACGAACTAGCTGAACGTACAGGGCTAAGCCTAAGTTCGGTGATGTCCTACTTAGAGGCGCTGAGTCAAAAGGGCTTCGTGCAACTCTTGACAGAGGACGAGGATTACCTGGTTCTAACCGAGGAAGGTAGGGGGTACGCCGAGAGAGGGCTTCCTGAGAGAAGGGTCGCGAAGAGAGTTCTGGACCTCGGAGGGCAAGTGGCTCTCCAGGAAGTTAAGAGGGTCGTCGAGATCAGCGACGAAGAGCTGAAGATAGCTCTAGGCTGGATCCGCAGGAAGGGCCTCGGAGAGGTCGTTGCATCGGACGGTGAGAGGGCCATCAAGGTAAGGAGGGCCATTCCCGAGGATCCCGTGGAAGATGTCTTGAAGAGGCTGGCGAGCGAGGGCAAAATCCGCGTAGCTGAAGTGCCTTCAGGGGTCTTGTCAGAGCTGAAGAGTCGTAGGCTGGTTTCGATAGTGCAACAAAAGAGGAGGGCCGCGGTACTTACGGAAAGCGGCCTCGAGGCCTTGAGCCAAGCTCAACAGATGAGGGTCGTAGGCGCCTTAACGGCAGACCTCATAAAGAGCGGAGAGTGGAGGAGCGTTTACCTAAAGCCCTACGACGTCTCGGCTGAGCCCCCTAAGGTGTACCCGGCCAGGAAGCACTTTTACGCGGAGTTCCTCGACACGGTTCGCAGGATATTAGTGGAGATGGGCTTCGTAGAGGCCGAGGGCCCCTACGTCGAGACGGAGTTCTGGAACTTCGACGTGCTCTTCCAAGCCCAAGACCACCCGGCCAGGGAGATTCACGATTGCTTCGTGCTTCTCGAGCCTTCAACCGGCCGACTCCCTCGCAAGGAGCTGGTGGAGGCTGTCAAGAGGATCCACGAGGTCAAGTGGGAATATTCTTGGAGCGAGGAGCGGGCCTCGAGACTAATACTTAGGAGCCACACGACCGCCGTTTCGGCTAGGTTTCTAGCCAAGAGACCGAGGCCCCCTGTAAAGATGTTTTGCATATCGAAGGTCTTTAGGCCCGATATAATCGACGCCACTCACTTCATAGAGTTCACACAGGTGGACGGAATTTACGGCGACAGGGGCGTGAACCTTAGGACGCTACTCGGAGTGATACGAGACTTCGCGCTGAGGCTTGGATTCGAAGAGGTGAAGTTTAGACCTAGCTACTTCCCCTTCACGGAGCCGAGCGTCGAAGGCTCCGTGTATCACCCCCAGCTCGGCTGGATAGAGTGTCTAGGAGCTGGCATGTTCAGGCCAGAGGTCCTTGAAAGCCTTGGAGTAGACTACCCCGTCGCGGCTTGGGGCATAGGTATAGACAGGCTCGCGATGGCGTTACTCAAGATACCGGACATACGTGAGCTCTACTCCCGTGATTTGAGGTTCCTCAGGACGAGGGCGGTGATGCCTCAATGCCCACTATAAGCGTTAGCAAGAAGGACTTGCTCGAGCTCGTGGGCAAGCGGGATCTGAGAGACGAGGAGCTAGCCGAGGCCTTAGAGATGGTCAAGGCAGAGGTCAAGGCCTTCGGTCTTGACGAAATAACGCTCGAAGTGACGGCTGATAGGGCGGACATGTTCTCCGCCGAGGGGGTCGCGAGAAGTCTAAAGGGCTTCCTCGAGGTGGAGGTCGGCGCTCCCAACTACCCCGTGAGAAATGGTCGCGAAGACCTCGTGGTCAGGGTCGACGAATCAGTTAAGGGCGTTAGGCCGTTCGTCGCTTGTGCCGCAGTCCTGGGTTGCCCTCTTGGAGAAGAGGGGCTGAGGCAACTAATACAGCTCCAAGAAGTGCTGCACAAGACTCACGGCAGAAACCGCAAGAAGTTCGCCATAGGTCTACACAATTTCGACGTGGTAAAGGCTCCGATAGTGTACACGGCTAAGCGCTTCGACGAGTTCTCGTTCACGCCATTGGAAGCAGACAGAGAGATGAGCGGCCGAGAGATCGTTGAGAAGCATCCTAAGGGCGTCGAGTACGGGTGGATCATCAAGGACAGGGGCTTAGCCCCCCTGTTGGTGGACGCAAATGGCAACGTCCTTTCAATGCCCCCAATAATAAACTCAGACCTCACCAAGGTGAGCGCAAGGACCAAGAACTTGCTCATCGACGTCACCGGGACTGACCTCAAAGCCGTAGAAGACGCCCTAGCGATTTTAGTGGCCAACTTAGCCGAGAGAGGGGGAGAGATAGTCAGGTTTGAGGTGCAGGAGGGCCCGGGCATTAAGAGGGTAGAGCCTAGGACTGAGGGCAAGGTAATGACGGTGAGCTACGACAGGTTGGTCGAGGTAACAGGGATAAGAGTGCCCTTGGACGAAGTGGTCAGGTGCTTGATGAGGTCACGGCTAGACGTTGCCGCAAGGGGCAAGGACCTTGACGTGGTGGTACCGTTCTATCGTGTTGACGTGATGGACGACGTCGACGTCGCCGAAGACTTCGCCATAGGTTATGGCTACAATAGGATCGCACCCGAGGTCCCTGCTGTGACCTCGCGAGGTCGAGAGCTCGAGCTCGTCAGCTTTTCCAGGCTTTGCCGTGAGTTGATGGTGGGATACGGCTTCCAAGAAGTGTTGAACTACATGTTTACGAGCGACAAGAAGCTCGACCACGCTTGCATGTACGAGAAGAGGATCCGAGTGGCCAAGCCCGTCTCGTCCGACTACACTTGCCTCAGGACGAGCTTGATACCCCCTCTGCTCGACTTCCTGTCGGAGAATACTCACGTCGAGTACCCTCAAAAGGTGTTTGAGGTCGGCGACGTGGTGCTGGTCGACGAGAGCCTCGATGAGAAGAGCCTACACGACAGGAGGTTGGCGGCGCTTTACGCCGACTACAAGGCCGGGTACGAGGACGTTCAGGCAGTGCTGTACTCGCTCTTGAGGATATTGAACGTGAAGTTTGAGGTGAAAAGGGACAACAGGGACTTGATGATAGAGGGTCGCTGTGCCTCGGTGCTCATCAACGGTGAGGTGGTAGGCCTTATCGGTGAAATCAGGCCAGAGGTCCTCCTGAGGTTCGGGTTACAGACGCCCGTGGCGGCCTTCGAGATAAGTCTCTCAAAACTATACAGGGCATGGAGTGTAGGCTATTAATACTCCTTTGGACATTAAACTAGGGGCCGCCGGGTCGCGGGTCGCCGCAGCGACGGGGCGGAGGGACCGTGAAGGGTTTCCTGATGGATGACCGTCCGCCTTACCCACCTGCGGCACAGACTCGGCGGCCCCAACTTAACCTTTATAGGGGCTTTTACCTTCATATCTCAGGCCGCGCCGGCCTTGAGAGCCGCGCATAGGGAGTCCCCATGGAGGGGGCATCAGGCCCGAGACTGTGATATTGGGTGGGTCAATGCGCGGTCACAGCCGGCGCGGCTTTGCGTAAAAGAAGGTCAGCACTATGGAAGTCGAAGACAAAATCAAGATTGCGACGAGGAACACGTCCGAAGTCGTGGTGCTCTCTGAGCTCGCTGAAATCCTGAGAGGAGGAGAGGCTAAGGGCTACATAGGCGTCGAGCCCTCAGGGCTCTTCCACATAGGCTGGCTCATATGGGCCCAAAAAGTCAGAGACCTCTTGGACGTCGGGATAGAGATGAAGATATTAGAGGCCACGTGGCACGCTTGGATCAATGACAAACTCGGCGGAGACATAGAGATGATTCACAAATGCGCCAGCTACATCGAACACGTGCTTAAAGCGCTCGAAGTCGATAAAGGTGACGTAGAGTACGTCAAGGCCGAGGAGTTGGTGAACGACTCCGAGTACTGGAGGTTGGTCATCAACATAGCCAAAAACTTGTCGCTGGCGAGGGTTCGGAGGGCCATAACGATAATGGGTAGAAAGGAGAGCGAGAGCATACTGGACTTCTCAAAGCTCATATACCCCTGCATGCAAGTCGCCGACATTTTCTACATGGACCTAGACGTTTGCCTAGGAGGGACCGACCAGCGCAAGGCCCACATGCTCGCGAGGGAAATAGCGGAGAAGAGGGGGTGGAAGAAGCCAGTCGCCATACACACCCCCTTGCTGATAAGCTTGAGGCCTCCCATAAGCGGCGAGAGTCTGGACGAGGTCGACTTGAAGATGAGCAAGTCGAAGCCTGAGACCTGCATTTTCGTCCACGACCCTCCTGAGGAAATAGAGAAGAAGATTGAGGGGGCCTACTGCCCCATGAAAGTTATCGACATGAACCCCGTCATAGAGATATGCAGGCACATATTGTTCGCTAGACCGGGCTTCAAACTTTACGTAGAGCGCGAGGATAAGCACGGAGGAGACTTGTGCATTGAGAGCTTCGACGAGCTAGTCCATCTGTACGGCAGAGGAGAGCTACACCCACAAGACCTAAAGAGGGCAGTGGCCAAGGCTTTGGCGAAGATACTCGAGCCCGTCAGGGGCTACTTTGAGTCGAATAAGGAGGCTGAAGAGCTACTCAAAGTCATGAGAGGAGCTACGATAACTAGATAAAGGAGCTTGCGACTATTTTTGAGTTAGCCGGACTACATAGCCTATGAGAGGCCTACAGGGTTAACGATCTAAAGCATTGGTGGTATATGATGGGAGGCATTGCCGTTACCGCTAAGTATGTCATCTACGCTACGATAGAGATAAACGGGATAGTGGACAAGTCAGACGTCATAGGCGCGCTCTTTGGACAGACAGAGGGCTTGCTCGGTGATAAACTGGACTTAAGGGAGTTACAAAAAGCGGGAAGGATAGGCAGGGTTCAAGTGACCTTAGAGGAGAAGAACGGCAAGTGCTTTGGTCAGATAGAAATACCATCCAACTTAGACAAGGTCGAGACAGCGCTGGTAGCCGCGGCGATAGAGACCGTTGACAAGGTGGGCCCCTATGACGCAAAGATCACCGTGACCAAGATAGAGGACGTGAGAGAAGAGAAGAGGAAGAAGGTCATGGAGAGGGCCAAGGAGCTCTTAATGAAGTGGAAGGAGGCCATGCCGGACACGCGCGAGATAACGGAGGAGATACTCAAGACCGTCAGGGAGGCTCAGCTCGTGGCATATGGCCCCGAAAAGCTACCCGCGGGACCTGATGTCGACAAGAGCGACACAATAATAATAGTCGAGGGCAGGGCGGACGTCGTTAACTTGCTGAGACATGACTACCGGAACGTGATAGCGATAGAGGGGGCTTCGGTTCCGAAGACCATAATAAATATGTGTAAGGAGAAGACGGCCATAGCGTTCGTCGACGGCGATAGGGGCGGAGAGCTTGTCTTGAGACAACTACTTCAAGTGGCCGACATAGACTACGTAGCGAGGGCGCCACCGGGGAAGGAAGTAGAAGAGCTGACGGGGAAGGAGATAGCCAAGTGCTTGAGGGACAAGGTCCCGGTGAGCGAGTACCTCAGCATACTAGAGAAGGGCCCTCAAGCTCCTCAGCCACCCCACCTACCTCAACCCCACGCCATGGCAGAGGTGCAGGTTGCCTCGCTAAAGAGCAAGATACCCTCTGAAGTCCTAAGGGAGGCCGAGAAGCTCGTTGGTAGTCTAGAGGCCTTAGTATACGATGAGGGTTGGAGGCTGTTGACCAGGATACCAGTGAAGGATCTGGCGAGTTACTTGCAGTCGTCTCAAGACCCAGTAAGCTACGTAGTCTTCGATGGAGTGGTCACTCAGAGGCTCGTAGAAGTGGCTGAGGCGAAGGGCGTCAAGATGATCGTGGGCGGGAGGATAGGGAATATAACGCACAGGCCCGCGTCGTTGGAGATACTCTCATTTAATGACTTAGGTCTTTGAAATGACGGAATCTAGAGAAGGCGAGAAATTAAGAAGGAGCATCGAGAAAGTACTCAAGGAGAGCGAAGAATACGCCAAGAGGTTGCTCGAGGTCAACGCCGATAGAGTGGTAATAGTCCATCACGACGACGCCGACGGGGTAGCGGCCGGGGCGCTCCTCAAGCTCGCACTCGAGGAGAGGTTCTCGACGCATATCGTTTGTCTTGAAAAAACCTACCCTCAAGCAGTGAAGAAGCTACAAGGCCAAGGCAAGGAGCCCATAATATATGTCGACTTGGGAAGCCCCCATGCACCGCTCATATCAAAGCTAAACGAGCTAAAAAGGACCATAATAATCGTGGACCACCACGACTTAGAGCCGAGTGGCGGGATCAGCGAAGAAGTCATGCTACTGAACCCCGAGATCCATGGAGTCGACGGCGGGACTTACGCCTGTGGAGCCAGCTTGGCGTACTTCTTCGCACGCTCCATCAAAAAGGACGTGGAGAAGTACGCAGGCCTAGCGGTGATAGGCTCGGTCGAGATACCGGGAGAACCCAAGGGCCTCAACCTACTAGCTCTCGACGAGGCCGTGAGGGCCGGAGTAGCAGTTTACGAAGAGGGCAGAAAAGGCAAAGTCCTCTGGGACGGCAAGCTTACAAACGCAGAGATCCTGTCCACGAAGCTCACGATAATGGCTTCGGTGGGATACTACCAAGGCGGTCCTCAGAAAGCTCTGGAGTCTTGCGTCAAGTGTTCGTGGGCCGGGGTTGAGGGCTTCCTCGATTCGCTCGAGGAGAGGAGGAAGAGGGCTTATTCAAATGCCATGTCAAGGCTTCGCTATACGGGGCTAAACAAGCTGAGGAGGGTCCAGTGGTTCCACGTCGAGGACCTGTTCCACGACATGGGCGTCAAAGTCATAGGGACTTTCTGCAGCTATTTGATGCACCAGAGAATCGTCGACGACGACAAGGTCTTAGTGGGCATGATGAACATGAGGAACGACGTGCCCGGCTTGGGGACGTTAGAGGGCTCTTACGTCAAGGTGTCCGCTCGTGCCCCCAAGAAGGTCTTGACGCTCATAGAGGCGGGTTCTCTAGAGCCCCTGTCAAAGGCCTTGGCCGAGGCAGCCAAGCGCTTAGGGGGTTTCGGCGATGGCCACGCCGCAGCCGCCAGCGGTATAGTGCCCAAGGGAAGGGAGAGGGAGTTCGTGGAGTTGATGGACAGGCTCTTGATAAGGGGCGAGAAAGGCCTCGAGAAGAGAGGTGGAGGGGCGACCCTAGAGAGGTTCCTATTTCCTAAGAAAGTCGAAGAGTGACGCTTGCTTGGCACCCGAGAGCAATTGCTCTTCGCTCACCCCAAAGTACTTCAAGATCCTCATGGCCAGCGCTGCTACCTGCTTTCTCGCGTAGTACTCCTTGTCTATCTCATCCATGGTAGCGAATATGTAGGGCTTGACTCTCTCCGATATCTTGTCGGAGGGTCCTTGGACTACGACGAATCCAACCTTGTCCCCTATCTCCAGCTTGAAGCCCGCCGCTAGGAGCTTCTTCGCGGCCTGAACGTGCGCTGCCTCGACCTCGTACTCGTCGAGCGACTTCGACAAGGTCTTCCAAATGACGAGCTTCTTCACGTCAACCCTTCCGGCTCGGACCTTGCTTATGACGTCTCTCACGTAGTTTACGGCGGCCTGCACGTCCTTCTTGGTCAATATTATTTCTATGACCTTGGCCTGCACGTCCTGTGCCAGTTCGCACCAGTCCCCCCTCACGGCCTCGAAGCCCACCACATCTATCCTGCCATCGAGGGTTAGACCCGCATACTTCTTCGCGGCCTCCGTAAAGAAGCAAACCTTGTAGACCTTCTCCAACTTTATCTCGAGGCCGAGCTCGTCCTCCACGCGTCCCACGAAGGTCTTTATCTTGTCCTCATCGTACCTTACGAATATGCTGTCTGTGTCTCCGTATATCACTTGAAGGCCCATATCCCTCGCCATCTTTATAGTCTTCATGATCGTCTGCCTGCCGTAGGCTGCCGTCGCCTCGGCACAGGGCTTCAAGTAAAACCTCGCCCCCGTCCAGCCCAAGTACCCGTACATCGCGTTGGTCATCGTCTTCACAGCCCTCTGCCTGTTATCGAGAATTGTGTAGCAGGGGTCCTTGGGATCCAGCCTCTTCATGCTTTCTCTTATCGACTTCCTGAGCTCGAGCAACCTCTCCAAGGCCTTTCTGTACAGGCTCGGGGGGCTCTTCCTAAACCTGTGGCCGACTTCGGGGGCTACGTGGCACTCCTCGGGATCGCAAGGCTCTTCTGGGGGTACGTAGGTGTCGAAGCCTATGTTGTACTTTATCATCAAGTGGGGGTACATGGCCGAGAAGTCTAGGACGGCTATGTTCTCGTGGAGTCCCTCCTTGGGCTTTAAGACCAGAGCTCCCTTGTAGGGCTCGTACTTCCTCTCTACTCTGTTTGGCACGAGCTCGTCCTCGTTGAAGGCGACTCTCATCAAGTACCACTCGACTCTAAAGCCCACCGAGGCTGCTAGCACCTGGTCTAGCGGCACGCCTGTGAGCCTCGCGAGCTGCATGGCGAAGGGCAATACCTCCATTGCGATGCCGTAAGTGGACACGGCGTCCTCTTCGGCGTACTTCTTCAACACCTCTCGCTTAGAGGGGTCGTCCCAGAGGTCGGCTATATCGAGGTAGTCTATCATGATCCTCTTTTCCTTCGGCATGACGCCTAAGTAGTCTGCCACGTTTTCGAGGGTCTTGATCTTGACCTCCGTCAAGTCTTCGGCGTAGTCGTACAAATCGACGTTCGCTCTGCCCACCACGGATATATGACCGTAGACACTTTGGTGGGGTTCTGCGAGGTCGCGGCTCACCTTTAGCTTTATCCCATGGAGCTTGGCCCTGGCCTGTATGTAGGGCCAGTCGAAGTGGTTGCTGTTGTAGCCTACTATGATGTCGGGGTCGTATCTTTGGATGATGTCCGCGAATTCCCTTAAGATCTTGGAGTCGTCATGGCCCTCGGCGGTCAAGATCTTAGTACCTTCATCAGATGCCAAGGAAATTATGACTATAGGGTCCCGCTGGGGGACGGGGGATCCGGCCTTGTTGTAGCACTCTATGTCGAAGGCCAGTATCCTCAGCTTGGGTATCTCGTCTTTGGGGTGGGGCTTAGGTCTCGTGAGCGCCCTATAGACCGCGTCAACCTTGAGATCCTCGGCCCCCGCCTCTTCCTCGACCTCCACTTCGTGCCAATCGCAAGGACTTATCCCGTTGTCTATCATGTACCTCATGTAGAACCTCACGTCGGCCTCGAGCACCTCTTCTACCCAGTCCATCCTAGCAATTCTCTCCCTGTATGTAGGCACGGACTCAGGCAAGAGGCAGGTGACCTTAACCGCCTTGACAGGTCTGCCAAAGTACTTCTTGCTGACCTCCTCTACAGATATTATGGGCTCTGAGGGATCCTCCGCGAACTTGATGTCCTTCATGGCCTTTGATGTATCGACCTTGCTCTTGGGCAAGACGTAGAAGTAGGGCCTGAAGTCGTAGTCCTTCACTAAAACGCGCCTTCCATCCTCCGACACGCCCCACATCTTGATGACCGGGACCCTGCCCTCTACGTCGTAGCTTATGTCAAGGAGCCAGAACAGCAACCTCTGAGGCATCGAGCTAACTCCCATTAGATTAACCGCCCAGCCTCTGGATAAGCTTACCGTAGCGGTCCTTTCAGAGCTCCTTAGCCATGAGGTAGGCGTCCTCTCCCCAAGGATAGTAGCCCTTGAGCAGCGCTGTCACCTTGAAGCCTAAGTGCTTGTAGAAGGACACGGCTTCCTCGTTGGAGACCGCGACCTCTAAGAGTGCCCTCTTCAACCCCCTCTCTCTGAAGGCATTAAACAAAGCCTCCATCAGCTTAAAGCCTACCCCCCTCCTCCTCCACTCAGGCTTCACTGCTATGGATATCACATGCCCGCTACCATCGCGTCGCTTAGCGCCCACGGCATAGCCCACAACCTCATCGTCTACCAGAGCTACGTAGAACATATCTCCGTGTAAATGCAAAAGGGAGAAGAGGAGAGCCGGGGGGTAAGGCCTCTTAAAGCTCGAAGCCTCTACCTCAACTATCTTGTCGAAGTCAGAGAGGAGCGCCCTCCTTATGTTGACAGGCCCCTTCTCAGAGCTCATAGCGGCTCAGCCACGTAGATGTTGTCCTTGCAGGCCAGTATCTTGGCGGACACCGTAGATCCTACCTCGACGTGAGGGGCCTTCACCAGAGTTATTATGCGCTCTCGACGAACGTCCACGGCCAGCTTCTCTCCTCTAAGCCAGCCGACGCCGACTACTCTGACGCGCACCTTCTCGCCCTTCTTAAAGCTCAATGGCACTTTAGTGTCTTTGACTATTCCGAAATCGCCGGGCCTCAGCACGAGCTTTACTTTAAAGCGCTTTTCGAGCTCACGGAGCTCTTTGTAGAAGCCGTACCAAGTCATGGGCCTCACACCTTTGGGCTTCCTCCCGTATTTGTGGACTACGTACTTCTGTATGCCCAAGGGAGGCCAGCGCTTGCCGGCCCCGATCTTCAAAGCGTACTCGATTATCTTTGGTATCTCTTGGTCATTGAGGCCGGGGACCCAGACTGGCGCTATCAACAAGTCGATCTTGCTGTTGGAGATGGCCTCGGCCATCTTCAGTACGTGCCCTAGGTCGTAGTGCTGAGTGCCGGCTAGCCTCTTGGCTAGCTGGGGGTCTAGGGCGTCGATTGAGAGGTTGATCCTTGAGAGGCCTGCGGCTTCTAAATCGCTTATCATCTTGTAAGAGAGGAGAGACCCGTGGGTCTGTAGGGATATCACGCTCACCTTAGAGATCTCTGACAGCCTATGAACTAAGTCGACTATCTTGGGGTACGTCAAGGGGTCCCCGACCGTGTCGATGTGGGCTTCTAGGTTCTTTGACCTCTTGATCCCGGCTACGACCTTAAACCACTCGATGATGTGGTCAAGGTCGACGACGTACTCCGCTTGCCTGTTGCGCGAGGGAGGGCCTGCGTCCGTGGAGCAGAAGACACAAGAGAGGGGGCAAGAAGAAGAAGGCCTGACCTGTATCAAGTTCGTGCCTCGGTCTATGATTCCAAACGCTATGCAGCCTATGAGGGGCCAATCTGCGGGGACCTCCACGAGCTCTCTCCGTTGCAATGCCGTGCGCCTGATAATCGAGAAGTATAGCTAAGTTATTATAGCTTGCCAACCATGAGGGAGTTGTGAGCAGGAGGAAGAAGCCGGTCAAGGTGGGCGATAGGGTCGAGGTCGTATACGACGATTTTCGTTGGAGGTTACTCTCTGAGCTTCGGAGTAAGGCGGTTGAGGTGATGGAAAGGCTGGAGTCCTTGGGGCTGAGCCCGATAACCCACGGTAGCTTAGCGAGAGGGGACGTGAGCCCCACAAGCGACATCGACATAGTCGTACCCTACGTAGTGCCTTCGTACCGCATTGAAATAATCGCTGACGAGCTGGGGGTGAGGCCCTTTAAGCGATTGATAACCCAAGCCACACCGGCTCATGCGATAAAGGCCCACTTATACCTCGACGAGAGGACGCTGATAACGTTCCCCTTAACTAACCTCACGCGGCACGAGAGGGAGTTCTACAAGTTCGGGGGCGAGGTGACGCTAGCCGAGCTGAAGGAGGGCAAGAGAGTCTGCGGGATAGACAAGAGGTTGAAGCTCATCGAGCCCACGCCTCGAGGGCACTACGAAGAACCCATAATAGGCAGAGAGGTCTACGCGGCCGCTAAGGTCGGCGTCAGCTTGGACGTCGTTCAAGAGAGGGTCAAAGTGTTGACTCGAAGAGATGAGGTCGGCAGGACAGGCGTTTACCTGAAGTACGAGGTCAGGCCCGACGAGAGCATCGAGGAGGGCCTCATGGCCTTAGCCTCTAAGGACCCCGCCATTAGGAGGGTGCTAGCCTCCCGGGGCCTCTTGTGAGGAGCTGAGCTCCTTTAGCTTGGAGGCGACGAGCTCCAATTTCCTGACGACGTCGAGGGCGTCCTTTCCGAATATCCTTATCATGGGCTCCTTTCCGAAGTCGCCCAAGTCGTATATGGCGTCGGGCTCTTCGGTCAAGTCCTTCATGGCCTCCTGCGCTCCCCACTTCAAGCTCATCCCTTCTCTCAGCTTCACCTCTAAGGGCTCCTTTGCCCTGTCGAAAGACGCTATTCTGAGGCCCAAGCTTCTCAAAGCCCTCAGCGCTTCTTCTGAGTACCTTATGTTCATGCAGGCTCTTATCGAAGGCCACTTCTTGTTCACCTCGAGGAGCATGGCCCCTAAATGCCTCGACCCCCCGAACTTTATTAGCCCTTGAGCTCTCAAGAAGCCCCTCACGAGCCTCAGCCTCCCTTCTACGCCGCACACGTCCTCGAGCGATTCCGGGCTTCTGAGGCACATGACGATGTTCGAGCCGACCTCTGGAGTTAACTCTTCAAGCCCCTTCATCGACTCTATGAGCTCCAAAGCCCTGTACATGTTATCCATGACACTGAAGACGTCTAGGGACTTGTAGTAGAGCTCCAGCGGGTTCGCTATCCTCGCCCTCCCCCTCAGCTTGTATGAGCCCCTCATGGCGTAAGTGACGAAGCGCGAGGTCCTCGCGAAGGCCTCGGGGATGCCCAAGCCATGGGCTAAGAAGGAGGCGAAGGAGGCAGCGAAAACGCAACCCAAGCCGTGGAAAGGCTCTTCGAAGAGGCGCTCTTTTTCCACAAGCAAGAACTCTCCTTCATAGTAGAGCACGTCGACGACCTTCTGAGACGATGCGTGGCCCCCCTTCACCACGACGCACTTGGCCCCCAGATCCGCTATCCTCCTCGCCGCCTCTTTTGCTGAGTCCACATCTCGAACATCGACCCCGCTCAACGCGCTCGCCTCCGAGGCGTTCGGGGTCACAACTGTCGACCTAGGGATTAACAGCTCGACGAGTGATTTAAGGCCCTGAGCCGTTATCAGGTCCTTCCCGTCCCAGCTTTTGAGTATTGGATCTAAGACTATTGGCGGCCCCTTTGGGAGCTCCTCCGCCAAGAGCTCGATGACGTCGCTACCGTACACCAAGCCAATTTTGATGGCCTGGGGTACGCAGTCCTCGAGTATCTCCTTGAGTTGGAGGTGCACCAGCTCGCGAGCGAGGGGCACTACGCCCTTGACCCCGCTGGAGTTCTCGATGACCATGCACGTCGCGAGCGCGAGCGGCAAGACCTTCAGCATGCTAAATGTCTTCACGTCGGAGTACAGGCCCGCTCCCGTGATCGGGTCGAGGCCTCCTATGGCTAGGGCGCATTTGGGCTCGAGGGAGGCAAGCTCCTTAACGGTTTGCAAAGCGACACCCATAGTGAAACTTTAAAGCTTATGCTTAAGTGTTTAGCGTGAGGGAGTGCCCGATGATGACGCTCAAAAGGGCAGATATATGGGATGAAGAGCCCACGCAGGGCTGATGGAATTAGGGGCGCTGACATGCGGGGATGCGTGCTCGTCGACCTAGGCGGCACCTTGGTACATGGCCCGAGCATCAGAGAGATCTTCGGCAAAGCCATTCAGAGCGACGAGATAAGGCCTAGGCTCGACAGCGATCTGAGGTCTAGGCTAAATGATTCATTTCGCAGGGTCTACGAGGGGCTCAAGGCGATCAAGAGGAGGTTGTTGATAGAGGTTGGTTTGGACACGGCGATTAGGTTGGCTTTAAAGGAGAGCTCGATAGCCGATGGCCGATTGGCCGAGGACTTAAGAGGGGTTCTGCTCAGGCTCTACGTAGAGGGGCGCAAGGCATACGACGACGCGCGCTTTTTCTTGGAGAAATTGAAGAGCTCGGGCTTTGTCGTGGTGGTCGTCTCAAACGTCCCCGAGCACTACATGGCCTCAGAACCCCTTAAGAGATTAGGGCTGAGCGACTACGTGGACGAGGTCGTGACCTCGGCTCGATTGGGCCTTCGCAAGCCGCACCCCTTGGTTTACTTGAAGGCCCTTGAGAGGGCGCGAGCTTCTCATGCGGTCTTCGTTGGGGATAACGTCGAGAATGACGTCCTAGGTCCCTTGAGCTTGGGCATACCCGCGATACACATCGCTAGGAGCGGCGTCATGTTTAAGAGGAGCGTCAGCTCTCTTTCTGATGCGCTCGATATCATTTTAGCAGGGCCCTCTTAGTAATTCTCTTGGGCCTCGGGGGATGGCGATGTCATCGAGGATTGTGTCCACGGGCCGCTTCGAGAGAGTGGGTGCTCACAGTCACATAAAGGGCCTCGGGGTGCGAGAAGGCAAGGCGTTTCCAGTGGCCGATGGCATGGTCGGACAAGTCGAGGCCAGAGAGGCCGCGGCCATAGTGGTGGACATGGTCAAGAGGGGCAAGATGGCTGGACGGGGTATTCTGCTAGTGGGTCCGCCGGGCTCGGGAAAGACGGCGCTCGCCTCCGCCATAGCTAAAGAGCTAGGAGAAGACGTCCCATTCATTGCCATATCGGCGTCGGAGGTCTACTCGACTGAGCTAAAGAAGTCTGAGTTCATAATGCAGGCGCTTAGGAAGGCCATAGGCGTCCGCATCAGAGAAGTCAGGAGGGTCTACGAGGGGATGGTTACCGAGCTCGACATCAAGATGGGCAAGCACCCCTACAACCCCTATCAACAGATACCCGTGGGCGCTAAGATAAGGCTCAAGACCAAGCTTGAGGAGAAGGCCTTCAACGTAGACGAAACCGTCGCCACGGAGCTCATAGCGAGGGGGGTTCAAGTCGGCGACGTCATATGGATCGACGCCGAGACCGGGCGGGTCACGAGGCTGGGAAGGTGCGAGGAGGCGCCCTCGGAGTACAAGTACGACATCGAAGTCTCACAGAAGGTCCCAATGCCAAGCGGGCCAATATCGAACGAAAAGGAGTTCGTCCACACGGTCACCCTCCACCAGCTCGACGTCAGTTACGCTCGAAGCACCAGCTCGAGCATATTTAGCCTCCTCTTCGGAGGGAGGGAGGATAAGGAGATACCGCCCGAGGACAGGCAAAGAGTCGACAAAATGGTCAAGGAGTGGGTCGACGAGGGAAGGGCCGAGATAATCCCTGGGGTCCTGTTCATCGACGACGTTCACATGCTCGACTTAGAGGCATTCGCATACCTTGGCAGGGCAATGGAGAGCGAGCTAGCGCCTATAATAGTGCTGGCGACTAACAGAGGCATGGCCAAGATAAAGGGCACCGACGTAGAGTCACCTCACGGGGTACCGCTGGACCTACTCGACAGGCTCTTGATAATAAAGATGAAGCCCTACACCGAGGACGAGATACGAGAGATATTGAAGGTCAGGGCGAAGGAGGAAAACGTGAGGTTGAGCGACGACGCCTTGGAGGTCCTGACGAAGATAGGCACTGAGGCCTCCTTGAGGTATGCTGTCCAGCTCCTCGCGCCTTCGCTCGAGCGAAGGCGCGAGGAGCTGGACAGCATACCTCAAGGAGGCCTCAGTGCCTATCTTCGTCA
>Ga0105156_1000029_pt1 | contig 19210 bp, 8 predicted proteins | sample SSWtaG_3_FD_89673 | JGI IMG/M metagenome (GOLD analysis project Ga0105156, IMG submission 89673) | Hot spring microbial communities from Sandy's Spring West, USA to study Microbial Dark Matter (Phase II) - SSWTFFsm_matched | ecosystem: Environmental > Aquatic > Thermal springs > Hot (42-90C) ...
CGTCGGGTAATCGACCTTGAAGGTCCTGAAGCAACCCGCACAAGATGTCACTATCGTGTGCACGTTCTTGAACTTCTTGAGCATCTCCTTCATGTACAGCGCGAAGGATTGGGCTTGCTCCATGTCTCCTATCCTGAAGAGGACTGAGCCGCAGTCGCGCTCGTAGGGGCCCAGAACCGTGAATCGGGTCCCCGCGAGCTTGAGGAGAGCGGCCGTGGCCCTTGCAACCGTCTGCATCCTCCAACTCGCCATGCATCCTAGGAAGTACAGCACCTCCGCGTCCTCTTTGGCCACGGGCACGTCCAAGGATGGGAGGCCGTTCCATTCTCTTAGGCAACTGCCCCTAGTATCAGCCGCTTCTCCCAGCGGGTTGAAGTTCCTCCTCATGCTCTCGGCCACGAACTTGTGACCAGGCCTCAGCAGGTTGCGCTTGTTGTAGGCTATGTAGCGCATTCGACCGACGGCCTTCTCGGGTATGTCGATCTCCTTGGGGCACACCTCCTTGCACATAGCACATTGAGTGCAGGCGTTTAGGCCGTCCAGGAAGGCCAGCAGTACGTGGTCGAAGACGTTCCTCTTATCGAGGGCCACTTTCGCTATGCTATTCATGACTATCGGGCCGCCGTAGACGTCCCACGCTGCCCTCACGACCGGGCACATCGACACGCAACACCAACACTCGACGCACTCTCTGAGAGGCTTGACCTCCTCTATCTCCCACTGATACACTATCTCGGGCCTCTCGTAGGGCCTCCCCCTATGGACGTAAGGCCTGACCTTCAGGAGCCGTCGAACCCCCTTCTCCACGTCGACCACTAGGTCCTTGACCACTGGAAATACCGGGAGGGGCTCGAGGACTATCTCCCTATCTTCGGGCGATACCAGCGTCTGGCATGCAAGCCCCGCCTTCCCATTTATCATCATCCCACAGCTTCCGCACTGGCCCGCCCTGCACTCCCAGCGATAGGCCAAGGTGCTGTCCAAGTGCTCTTTGACGTAGTTCAAGAGGTCTAAGACCCTCGCCCCTTCGACGTAGGGTACCTCGTAGACGTCGTAGCGAGGCGCGTCGTCTACGAGGGGGTTGTACCGGAAGACCTTTAGCCTTATCCTCTTCTCCAAGCCTCTCCCCTCATGTCGTCGGTTGCTTTATCAACGTCATGACCACGGGCTCGAACTTGTACTTAAGCACTCCGCCATCAAAGTACCAGACGATGTGCTTGAGCCAGTTCGCGTCGTCTCTCTTCGGGTAGTCGAGCCTCCAGTGGGCGCCTCGGCTCTCCCTCCTTATCCTAGCCGATTTGACCAGTATCTCGGCGACCCTCACTAGGTTGAAGGTCTCCAAGACCTCCACGATCTCCTTGTTGTACCGCAGGGTGCTCGTGTCAGCTGGCCTTAGCCTCGGGAGCACCTCGGCTTTCACGTACTCTATCTCGTTCTCCGTCTTGGCCAAGCTCTCCTCATTCCTCGCGATCCCAGCGCCCTCCCACATGGCCTTGCCGAGCCTGGTACGGACTTGAGCTACGGTCACCCTATCGTCACGGGGCTTAAGCAACTCACCGAACTTCTGGAGCTCGAGCTTCACCTGAGACTTGTCGACAGGCTCCCTCATGGCCTCTTTCGCGAATAGGGCCGCGCTCTCTCCCGCGCGCTTGCCGAAGACTTGAGTGGCCAGCAGAGAGTTCCCTCCCAATCTGTTGGCGCCGTGCACCCCACTCATCTCCTCCCCGGCTACGAAGAGCCCCTTGACGGCCGTCCTCCCGTTCACGTCGGCCCTCACGCCGCCCATGTAGTAGTGGGCCGCGGGGGCCACTTCCATCGGCTGCTTGGTTATGTCGACTCCTGTCAGCAAGAACTGCTTGTACATTGTCTTTAGCCTCTCCTTCACTCTCTCGGGAGGCAAGTGCGCGACCGACAGGTAGACGCCGCCGTGCTCGGTCCCTCTCCCTTCCTGCACTTCCCTCCATATGGAGCGCGCGACAACGTCACGGGGCGCCAGCTCGAGCAGTTTGTGGTAGCGCGCCATGAAGCGCTCCCCCTTGGCGTTCAACAGTATCCCCCCTTCGCCGCGGACGCCCTCCGTCACGAGGATCCCCTTACAGGAGGGCGGCCAGACCATGGCAGTTGGGTGAAACTGGAACATCTCCATGTCCTCGAGCTCGGCGCCAGCCTCTAGCGCCAATATCTTCCCATCGCCCGTGGCCGAGGCAGGGTTCGTGGTCACCTCGTACATGCGCCCAGCGCCCCCGGTCGCCAAGACCACCGCCTTGCTCTTGAAGACTATGAAGGCCCCGGACTTCATGTCGAAAGCGAAGGCCCCGGCCACTGCCCTACCGTTCGTCAGTAGCTTGCTGACGAATACCTCCTCCATGACCTTAAGCCCCAGCCTCCTGACCTCGTCGCATAGCGTGGCCATGATCTCGTGGCCGGTGTAGTCTGAGACGAAGCACGTCCGAGGGTGCCTGGCCTTCCCGAAGGGGCGCTGGGCTATTTTCCCATCAGGCGTCCTGTCGAAGACCGCCCCCATCTCCTCGAGGTCGTAGATCCTGTCGGGGGCTTCTTTAACCATGACCTCCACCAAGTCTTGGTCGTTGAGCCAGTCGCCCCCCTCCACTGTGTCTAGGAAGTGCTCCATCCAGTTATCGTTGGGGTCGACTGTTCCCAAGGCTGCGTTTATCCCGCCCTCAGCCATCACCGTGTGGGCCTTCCCTAGAAGTTCCTTGCACACCAAGAGGGCGTCGACGTTATGCCTAGCGACCTCTATAGCGGCCCGAAGGCCTGCTCCGCCGCACCCAATTATCAAGACGTCTGTCTCCACGGTTTCGTAGTCCAAAGGCTTCACCTCCCCAGCAAGCTCTCGAGCCTGCTCTTTACCTCCAGCTCTAGCCTTTCATAAAGGCTGTTGCCTTGAGAGTCCATCGTGACCAAGAGCGGCCCGAAGTCCTCGACCTCGAGTACCCAAAGGGCCTCGGGCACCCCCAAGTCCAGCCACTCCACCTTCACCACGCGCTTCACGCACTTGGCCGCCAAGACGGCGGCCCCTCCGGTGTAGTGGCAGTAGACGGCGCCGCGCTCCTTCAAAGCCTCAGCGACCTCCCGGCTCATCCCTCCCTTCCCCACGATCATCCTCACCGGATAGTGCTTCAAGAGGAGAGGGGTCACCTTGTTCATCCTGCTACTCGTCGTCGGGCCTGCCGACACAACTTCCCACTCGCCGTCAAGCTTCCGAACCACGGGGCCCGCGTGGTATATAACTGAGCCGTCCATATCCACTGGAGGCCTCTGGCCCTTTTCCGCCAACTCTACGAGCCTCTTATGTGCCATGTCCCTAGCGGTGTAGATTATGCCCGACACGTAGACCACGTCCTCGACGTTCAGCTTTCTCACGTCCTCTTCTCTCAGCGGCGTGGTGAGCCTGTACTCGGCCACATCAACCACCTCCTAGCCCAAAATCTCCCAAGACCCGTCCGGATAAATGCGGGCTGTGGCCCTCCGATCTGCCCAGCACTGGATGTTCACGCCAACCGGCAGGCTCGCCGTGTGGCAGTGGGCGTACTCTATCTTCACGTCGAGCGCGGTCATCTTGCCGCCGACGCCCATGGGCCCTATACCCGTGGAGTTGATGAGGGCTAGGAGCTCTCTTTCGAGCCGGGCCACCTCCTCCTCTGGATGCCTTGCACCGAGGGGCCTCGTCAGAGCTATCTTCGCGAGCTTGAGCGTCAGGTCCACGGTGCCGCCGACGCCCACGTTCACGACTATTGGGGGGCAGGGCTGCCCTCCGGCCCTGACGACGGTCTCCAAGACCGCGCGCTTTACGCCGCTCACGCCCTCGCCGGGCGAGATCATGTAGAGGGCCGACATGTTCTCAGAGCCTGCGCCCTTCAACACGACGACCAAGTCGATGTAGTCTGTGTCCTCGTATATGTACGTGATTCCCGGTATATGTGCTCCCGTGTTGTCCCCCGAGTTCTCTCTAGTCAAGGGGTGGACCGCGTTAGGCCTTAAGGGCACCTCCCTCGTCGCCCTTACGGTAGCACGCCTCAGGGCCTCTTCAAAGGCCTTGTAGTCTAAGCTCCTGCCCTTGATGAAGAACGAGACTATGCCTGTGTCCTGGCAGACCGGCCTGTCCATCTGCTCAGCAACGACTACGTTGTCCAAGATAGTTTTGAGCTGAGTCTTTCCCAACTTCGAGCTCTCTTCCTCGTAGGCCCTCCGGAGGGCCTCTTTGACGTCCTTTGGAAGCGCTATAGAGGCCCTCTTGATTAACTGGAGTGCTACTTCCTCAACGACGCTCGTCTTCAACAAAGTCGCCCCACGAGGGATCCGGCTTTTGTAAATATTAATCTTACGGCTCACGTGCTTGCCCTCTGATGAGCGATGGGCTCTGCATCGTCAGTTCGAGGGTTCTCTAGCGAGGAGGGCTCAAATTTAAAGACGTCGAGCAATTCAGGAAGGGAGCCCACATTTACGGTCCTGCTCAGGGCTTGGAGGACCCTGTGGGGCGTCGCTATCATACACCCGACTTGAGCACCAGCTATGGCATCGCTTCGACTGAAGCCCACGTAAAGCACTTCGCTGACCCTACAGCCCAAGCTGTCGCAAACCCTCGCTATCTGCGGGGCCTTCTCAGGCTCTTCGTCTCTTGTCAACACGACATCGAAGAACTCGCCAAGGCCCATCTTCTCAAGGGCCTTCTCCGCACTCTTCCTGCTCCTCAAGGTAACGAGCGCGAGCTTGACGCCTATGGCCTTTAGCGTGCACAGGGCCTCTAAGTCCTCTTGGCTTATCGAGGCCTCCTCGGCCGTCCTATCCTCGAACTCGCTTAGGACCCTGTCTATCTCCTCGGCCTTTGAACCGTCGGAAGACCTGAGGATGGCCTCAGCGAGCAAATCCCTCAAGTCGCCTTCGACGCCGAGCAGGCTCCTGAGCTTGTGAACGAGAGAACTGACGTCGGCCTTTAGGAGCACGCTGTCTAAGTTTATGACCACCGCCTTGACTGGCACCGATACCGTGATAGCGATCACCCAAGTCTAAGAGTGTTTTCCCCTTTAGGATGCGGAGGGGGTAAATAAGGGGTTTGGGGATTTTCACGGCTTATAGAACGGATGGACGGCCGAATCCTTCTTCTCCAGTATCTCCTCTATCTTGGGCTCTCCGCTCATAGCCCTCTTGATCGCCAGCTTAGTTGCCTCGTAATTGTACTTAAAGACCTTGTCCTTGTCCTTGGCCGCGGGGTGTATGAACACCCCGCATATTATGACGAGGTCGTCAGCCAATTCCTTGGGCACAACGCCTTCGGCAACGCTGTCGGCTACGGCTCTTGCCACGGCGTACTGCGCTGGGCCGAATATTAGCTCGGCCTGCTCCATGCTCTTTATAGTGACCTTGGGGACTATGAGCGTGACGGGCTTGACCAAGAGGTTCGGCGTCAAGACGGCAAAAAGCTTCGTGTGCCCGTAGCTCTGATGCGCGAGGCCGAACGAGAACCCAACGCCTGCCGGGCCGTCCTTGTCCCCAATTATTAGGTCTATGTGGGCTACCTCGTCCCCCTCGCCCACGAGGGCTTCTCCAAACCTTATGCCTACCTTGCTCAAAGCCCCCACCGAGAAGAGAGAAGGTGGTAGAGCTCAATAATGGTTCCCCGGAGTGTCGAGCACCGCGAGAAAGCGCTCAGGCGGACTTCAAATATTTAACTGCTATGGACATTATCTCCGTGCCCTTGATAACACCCAAGGCCCCTCTCCTGCACGACTCCTCGTCGAACTTGCCGACCCCATCGGGCTCCACTCCCCCGCCGGCTATCACTATCGGAACTGGGTCGTCGGAGTGCGCCTTTAAGGTACAAGGGGTCGCGTGGTCTGACGTGACGACCACGACCACGACGTCGAGATCCAAGTGCTCTACCAAGGCCCCGAAGAAGTACTTGTCTATGTCCTCCACGGACTTGGCCTTGCGCAGAGGATCTCCGTCGTGGCCGGGCTCGTCCGGGCCCTTTAAGTGCACGTAGACCCCATCATATCTAGACAAGGCCTCGAGGGAGCTCTCGGCCCTGAGCCTATAGTCGACCTCGACCTCACCGGACATGGACGGTATTGGGATCACCTCCATCCCCGCGGCCACGGCTATTCCCTTCTCAACCGGCATTTCGGCTAGGCAAGCCATCCTCAATCCGTAGAGCTCGCTCATGGACTTGAGCCTCGGTCTCTCGTGGCCAGCGTCTCTGCAAAGGATAGCGTTGGCCGGCAGGAGCCCCCTGCGCCTCCTCTCGGAGTTTACTTGGTGCTTATCCAAGACCTCTATGGCCTTCACTGTGAACTCGTTGACGAGTCTTGCCGCCATGGCGGCCTCGGGGCTGTCGTCGAGCGGCCTGCACATCGACACCTTAGCCTCGATCTTGGCCTTGGCGACTCCCAAGCCTCCGACCTTCTCGTAGGCTGGGTCAGTGTTCGTTATGTTGCTCGAGAGGGATCCGTCGAGCCTCCTGATCACTAATACCCCTCTATGACCTACCGTGCTCTTGAAGGTGAAGGTAGCTCCCTCAAGCTTTACCTCTTCGTTTATCGCTTTGGAGAGCTCGGCGGCCTCGGACGTAGTAAGAGTCCTGCCGCACCTCCTGTCCACGATCCTGAGGTCTCCGTCCACTGTGGCGAAGTTGCACCTAAGCGCGAGCCAGCCGTCCTCGAAGTCCATGCCGGCGCCTAGGGCCTCAAGCACCCCCCTTCCCGTGTGGTAGGCAAAGGGGTCGTATCCCAAAATGCTTAGGACGGCCACGTCGGATTCGGGCGCGATGCCCTCGCCCACGGTGTAGACGAGCCCCGTGATCCCCCTATCGGCCAGCCAATCTATGTTGGGCTTATGCGCATACTGAAGAGGGGTCTTGCCCCCGAGCTGGGGATTAGGCCTATCGCCAACGCCGTCGAGGACAACGTAGAGCAGCTTCCTCAAGCTCAGCACCAGTTCTTGAGGTTACCGATAACCCATATAACTTTTAACTTCGCATGTGAAGTGAAGATAAGAGTTAAAAGCCCAGCCTTGGAACAGTACTTGAAACCTTAGGAGGTTTGATGCTTGGCACAGGGCTCGAGGGACGCTAAGACAGGTGTTTGGGTGGCCATAATCATAATAATAGCAATACTAGCAGCCTACGGCGGCTACCACACCGGACTTGAAGAGGGCCTCAAGCGCGCACAGCAAGACCTTCAAGAGGGCCCGAGCGTTGGTCCGACATCGCCCTCAAGCATAAAGGTGGGGGTTATAGTCTCCGACGTCCCCCACGCCTCCGAAGTCCTACGCGGCGTCCAGCTGGCGAGAGACTTATTGAGCAACAAGAGTTATGCGATCTCGAGAAATGTGACCCTCTCGATCAAGCACTCGGATAGAGAGGACCCAGAGAGGGTCAAACACTTCGTTGCATCGCTCATAAACGAAGGCGTTAAAGTGATGATTGGGGCCCTTTCGAATTCGGAGGCCAAGGCGGTGCTACAAACGCTTCGCGAAAGCAACGCGGTCTTAGTTCTCGTCTCGAGAGAGACCTACGACGACGATGTTTACGATGAGGTTCGGATCGTCAAGATGCTCGGAGGACCCGACGTAGAAGCTCGCGCAATGGTCGACTTGGCGCTAGAGATAGGTAAGGCCGACCTCAGAGTAGCCGTCATAGCCGTCAACGACTCCTACTGCAAGAGGTTGGCCAAGGCCGTCGTCGAGGGCCTTTCCTCGAGGGGTGGGCGGGTCGTCTCCGAAATGGTGTACGACCCGGAGATGACCGATATAAGGGAGAGGCTCGTCGATCTTAGCCGCTCGAGCCCTACGATCGTCATCCTCGCTGGGCGTGAGGGCGATGCCTACGAGATATTGAGAAGCGCCAGCGACGTGAACCTTAAGACGACATGGATCTTGTCGAGCACTCTAGCCGAGGCGGACTTGCTCAGTCGCTCAGACTTGGCACCCTACTTAACCGGCTCCTACCTCGTCATGAGGCAGAACGCCGTCCTATCGCCGAGCTTCGAGAGCTTCGCGGAGCTGTACAGAAATGTACATCGCGGCGAACCGCACGAAATGGCCGCTTACGGCTTTGACTCGCTTGTGCTCGCGGCCTTGAGCTTAGCCTATGCCGGCAAGCACGACGGCTCGGCAGTGAAGGAGGCCATGGATGTGCTCTGCAACTTCGTAGGCGTCGCTTGGCCGAAGTTCTTGGACTCTAAGGGCAACGTGCTCCAAGAGCACGCAATCCTGAGGATGGTCGAGGTTGAGGAGGGCTACAAGTTCGAAGCAGTTGGTCGTTGGGTTCCGATAGACGTCGAAAGAGCGCTCGTAGAGTGGTTGCCTAAGAGTTGAAGTGACGGCTCCTACGACCTCCTCGAGGGCCGCTCTGAAGGTCGATGAAGGGCCCTGATAGCTGAAGCCTCTTTAACACATCCAAGAGCTGGTGCTCGTGAGCCGTCGTCTCCAGCTAATAGAGCTCTTCGATAAGAGAGCGTCCCGCTTGGCATTCTTAGGCCACATGTTCATGGCCGCCCCTCACCCGATAGCTACGTGCGTAGGATCTTTCATGGCCGGCATCGGCTGGCTCTCTTCAAACGCAAGGTTCAGGCGCTCAACAGGCATCCTCCTAATAGTCTTTGGCTCACTGCTCACCGTAAGCATCCTAGGGCTTTGGTTCATGTCCCCCGGCGAGGCGCTCCATAGTCACGTCGCCAGAGGCTCTTCATTGCTCGCCGTGTTGGTCATCGCGGCCAGCGCTATGCTCTACGGCCTCTTAGCGATGGCGCTACTAGACCTCGGCAAGAAGCTTAAGGAGCCCTTGTTCAGGCTCTCGGCGGCCTTCTTAGCGATCGCGGCCTCGGCCGTGCTCTCTCTATGCCTAATGGCATCCCTCTCCCTCACTTGGAGCTATGCGCCAAACACGTTGAGGTTGCGCGAGGCATTGGCGTTCTTCGAGGGCTTAGCACTCCTATCAATCGTGAGCAACTCTCTAGGCAACGCCTTAGCTGGCGCTGGCTTCGCGAGGAGGGCTAGGCTTATGAGGGCCATTCCGGAGAGAGATCTTTGGGTGGCGCCTGTGGGCGTCAAGGTCAAGTGGCTCGGACACGCGGCCTTTCAGTTAGCGTTTAAGGGGAAGAGGCTATTAATAGACCCTTGGGTATCTAACCCGCTCAGCCCACTCAAGCTCGAGGACTTAGAGAGCGCAGACTACGTGGTCGTGACGCACGACCACTTCGATCACCTGGGAGAGGCCGAACACATAGCCAAGAAGTTCAACTCCACGGTCATAGGCGTTCCGGAGCTCGTCGTGCCCTTGGAGGACAAAGGGTTGTGCGTGCTCGGCATGAACATGGGCTCCTTCGTCGACGTCGACGGCGTATTCAAGATAGCCCTCGTCCCAGCCCTCCACACGTGTAGCGCTGGCCAACCAGTCGGCGTAGTGCTGGAGGTCGACGGCCTGAGGCTGTACCACATGGGCGATACGGGCTACACATCGGAGTTCCAAGCCGTCAAGGAGGCCTACAGCCCCGACGTCGTCTTCGTGCCCATAGGCGGTCACTACACCATGGGACCTAGAGAGGCCGCTCTAGCGATCAAGGTCTTGAGGCCTAAGATCGCCATACGTATGGCGATCTTAGGCCTCAAGACCTTGATCGCTAGAGCGGCCTCTCTAGGTCCCATGGTGTAGTGACCGCCTATGGGCACGAAGACGACGTCGGGGCTGTAGGCCTCCTTGACGGCTTGGAACTCCGATGTGTAGCCCGTATCGCCCATGTGGTACAGCCTCAGGCCGTCGACCTCCAGCACTACGCCGACTGGTTGGCCAGCGCTACACGTGTGGAGGGCTGGGACGAGGGCTATCTTGAATACGCCGTCGACGTCGACGAAGGAGCCCATGTTCATGCCGAGCACGCACAACCCTTTGTCCTCCAAGGGCACGACGAGCTCCGGAACGCCTATGACCGTGGAGTTGAACTTCTTGGCTATGTGTTCGGCCTCTCCCAGGTGATCGAAGTGGTCGTGCGTCACGACCACGTAGTCTGCGCTCTCTAAGTCCTCGAGCTTGAGTGGGCTGAGCGGGTTAGATACCCAAGGGTCTATTAATAGCCTCTTCCCCTTAAACGCTAACTGAAAGGCCGCGTGTCCGAGCCACTTGACCTTGACGCCCACAGGCGCCACCCAAAGATCTCTCTCCGGAATGGCCCTCATAAGCCTAGCCCTCCTCGCGAAGCCAGCGCCAGCTAAGGCGTTGCCTAGAGAGTTGCTCACGATTGATAGGAGTGCTAAGCCCTCGAAGAACGCCAATGCCTCGCGCAACCTCAACGTGTTTGGCGCATAGCTCCAAGTGAGGGAGAGGGATGCCATTAGGCATAGAGAGAGCACGGCCGAGGCCGCGATCGCTAAGAAGGCCGCCGAGAGCCTGAACAAGGGCTCCTTAAGCTTCTTGCCGAGGTCTAGTAGCGCCATCGCTAAGAGGCCGTAGAGCATAGCGCTGGCCGCGATGACCAACACGGCGAGCAATGAAGAGCCTCTGGCGACGTGACTATGGAGCGCCTCGCCGGGGGACATGAACCAAAGCCCTAGGATGCTTACGGTGAGCAGTGAGCCAAAGACTATTAGGAGGATGCCTGTTGAGCGCCTGAACCTTGCGTTTGAAGAGAGCCAGCCGATGCCGGCCATGAAAGATCCTACGCACGTAGCTATCGGGTGAGGGGCGGCCATGAACATGTGGCCTAAGAATGCCAAGCGGGACGCTCTCTTATCGAAGAGCTCTATTAGCTGGAGACGACGGCTCACGAGCACCAGCTCTTGGATGTGTTAAAGAGGCTTCAGCTATCAGGGCCCTTCATCGACCTTCAGAGCGGCCCTCGAGGAGGTCGTAGGAGCCGTCACTTCAACTCTTAGGCAACCACTCTACGAGCGCTCTTTCGACGTCTATCGGAACCCAACGACCAACTGCTTCGAACTTGTAGCCCTCCTCAACCTCGACCATCCTCAGGATTGCGTGCTCTTGGAGCACGTTGCCCTTAGAGTCCAAGAACTTCGGCCAAGCGACGCCTACGAAGTTGCAGAGCACATCCATGGCCTCCTTCACTGCCGAGCCGTCGTGCTTGCCGGCATAGGCTAAGCTCAAGGCCGCGAGCACAAGCGAGTCAAAGCCGTAAGCGGCCATTTCGTGCGGTTCGCCGCGATGTACATTTCTGTACAGCTCCGCGAAGCTCTCGAAGCTCGGCGATAGGACGGCGTTCTGCCTCATGACGAGGTAGGAGCCGGTTAAGTAGGGTGCCAAGTCTGAGCGACTGAGCAAGTCCGCCTCGGCTAGAGTGCTCGACAAGATCCATGTCGTCTTAAGGTTCACGTCGCTGGCGCTTCTCAATATCTCGTAGGCATCGCCCTCACGCCCAGCGAGGATGACGATCGTAGGGCTCGAGCGGCTAAGATCGACGAGCCTCTCCCTTATATCGGTCATCTCCGGGTCGTACACCATTTCGGAGACGACCCGCCCACCCCTCGAGGAAAGGCCCTCGACGACGGCCTTGGCCAACCTCTTGCAGTAGGAGTCGTTGACGGCTATGACGGCTACTCTGAGGTCGGCCTTACCTATCTCTAGCGCCAAGTCGACCATTGCGCGAGCTTCTACGTCGGGTCCTCCGAGCATCTTGACGATCCGAACCTCATCGTAAACATCGTCGTCGTAGGTCTCTCTCGAGACGAGAACTAAGACCGCGTTGCTTTCGCGAAGCGTTTGTAGCACCGCCTTGGCCTCCGAATTCGAAAGGGCCCCAATCATCACTTTAACGCCTTCGTTTATGAGCGATGCAACGAAGTGTTTGACCCTCTCTGGGTCCTCTCTATCCGAGTGCTTGATCGAGAGGGTCACATTTCTCGAGATCGCATAACTCTTGTTGCTCAATAAGTCTCTCGCCAGCTGGACGCCGCGTAGGACTTCGGAGGCGTGGGGGACGTCGGAGACTATAACCCCCACCTTTATGCTTGAGGGCGATGTCGGACCAACGCTCGGGCCCTCTTGAAGGTCTTGCTGTGCGCGCTTGAGGCCCTCTTCAAGTCCGGTGTGGTAGCCGCCGTAGGCTGCTAGTATTGCTATTATTATGATTATGGCCACCCAAACACCTGTCTTAGCGTCCCTCGAGCCCTGTGCCAAGCATCAAACCTCCTAAGGTTTCAAGTACTGTTCCAAGGCTGGGCTTTTAACTCTTATCTTCACTTCACATGCGAAGTTAAAAGTTATATGGGTTATCGGTAACCTCAAGAACTGGTGCTGAGCTTGAGGAAGCTGCTCTACGTTGTCCTCGACGGCGTTGGCGATAGGCCTAATCCCCAGCTCGGGGGCAAGACCCCTCTTCAGTATGCGCATAAGCCCAACATAGATTGGCTGGCCGATAGGGGGATCACGGGGCTCGTCTACACCGTGGGCGAGGGCATCGCGCCCGAATCCGACGTGGCCGTCCTAAGCATTTTGGGATACGACCCCTTTGCCTACCACACGGGAAGGGGGGTGCTTGAGGCCCTAGGCGCCGGCATGGACTTCGAGGACGGCTGGCTCGCGCTTAGGTGCAACTTCGCCACAGTGGACGGAGACCTCAGGATCGTGGACAGGAGGTGCGGCAGGACTCTTACTACGTCCGAGGCCGCCGAGCTCTCCAAAGCGATAAACGAAGAGGTAAAGCTTGAGGGAGCTACCTTCACCTTCAAGAGCACGGTAGGTCATAGAGGGGTATTAGTGATCAGGAGGCTCGACGGATCCCTCTCGAGCAACATAACGAACACTGACCCAGCCTACGAGAAGGTCGGAGGCTTGGGAGTCGCCAAGGCCAAGATCGAGGCTAAGGTGTCGATGTGCAGGCCGCTCGACGACAGCCCCGAGGCCGCCATGGCGGCAAGACTCGTCAACGAGTTCACAGTGAAGGCCATAGAGGTCTTGGATAAGCACCAAGTAAACTCCGAGAGGAGGCGCAGGGGGCTCCTGCCGGCCAACGCTATCCTTTGCAGAGACGCTGGCCACGAGAGACCGAGGCTCAAGTCCATGAGCGAGCTCTACGGATTGAGGATGGCTTGCCTAGCCGAAATGCCGGTTGAGAAGGGAATAGCCGTGGCCGCGGGGATGGAGGTGATCCCAATACCGTCCATGTCCGGTGAGGTCGAGGTCGACTATAGGCTCAGGGCCGAGAGCTCCCTCGAGGCCTTGTCTAGATATGATGGGGTCTACGTGCACTTAAAGGGCCCGGACGAGCCCGGCCACGACGGAGATCCTCTGCGCAAGGCCAAGTCCGTGGAGGACATAGACAAGTACTTCTTCGGGGCCTTGGTAGAGCACTTGGATCTCGACGTCGTGGTCGTGGTCGTCACGTCAGACCACGCGACCCCTTGTACCTTAAAGGCGCACTCCGACGACCCAGTTCCGATAGTGATAGCCGGCGGGGGAGTGGAGCCCGATGGGGTCGGCAAGTTCGACGAGGAGTCGTGCAGGAGAGGGGCCTTGGGTGTTATCAAGGGCACGGAGATAATGTCCATAGCAGTTAAATATTTGAAGTCCGCCTGAGCGCTTTCTCGCGGTGCTCGACACTCCGGGGAACCATTATTGAGCTCTACCACCTTCTCTCTTCTCGGTGGGGGCTTTGAGCAAGGTAGGCATAAGGTTTGGAGAAGCCCTCGTGGGCGAGGGGGACGAGGTAGCCCACATAGACCTAATAATTGGGGACAAGGACGGCCCGGCAGGCGTTGGGTTCTCGTTCGGCCTCGCGCATCAGAGCTACGGGCACACGAAGCTTTTTGCCGTCTTGACGCCGAACCTCTTGGTCAAGCCCGTCACGCTCATAGTCCCCAAGGTCACTATAAAGAGCATGGAGCAGGCCGAGCTAATATTCGGCCCAGCGCAGTACGCCGTGGCAAGAGCCGTAGCCGACAGCGTTGCCGAAGGCGTTGTGCCCAAGGAATTGGCTGACGACCTCGTCATAATATGCGGGGTGTTCATACACCCCGCGGCCAAGGACAAGGACAAGGTCTTTAAGTACAATTACGAGGCAACTAAGCTGGCGATCAAGAGGGCTATGAGCGGAGAGCCCAAGATAGAGGAGATACTGGAGAAGAAGGATTCGGCCGTCCATCCGTTCTATAAGCCGTGAAAATCCCCAAACCCCTTATTTACCCCCTCCGCATCCTAAAGGGGAAAACACTCTTAGACTTGGGTGATCGCTATCACGGTATCGGTGCCAGTCAAGGCGGTGGTCATAAACTTAGACAGCGTGCTCCTAAAGGCCGACGTCAGTTCTCTCGTTCACAAGCTCAGGAGCCTGCTCGGCGTCGAAGGCGACTTGAGGGATTTGCTCGCTGAGGCCATCCTCAGGTCTTCCGACGGTTCAAAGGCCGAGGAGATAGACAGGGTCCTAAGCGAGTTCGAGGATAGGACGGCCGAGGAGGCCTCGATAAGCCAAGAGGACTTAGAGGCCCTGTGCACGCTAAAGGCCATAGGCGTCAAGCTCGCGCTCGTTACCTTGAGGAGCAGGAAGAGTGCGGAGAAGGCCCTTGAGAAGATGGGCCTTGGCGAGTTCTTCGATGTCGTGTTGACAAGAGACGAAGAGCCTGAGAAGGCCCCGCAGATAGCGAGGGTTTGCGACAGCTTGGGCTGTAGGGTCAGCGAAGTGCTTTACGTGGGCTTCAGTCGAAGCGATGCCATAGCTGGTGCTCAAGTCGGGTGTATGATAGCGACGCCCCACAGGGTCCTCCAAGCCCTGAGCAGGACCGTAAATGTGGGCTCCCTTCCTGAATTGCTCGACGTCTTTAAATTTGAGCCCTCCTCGCTAGAGAACCCTCGAACTGACGATGCAGAGCCCATCGCTCATCAGAGGGCAAGCACGTGAGCCGTAAGATTAATATTTACAAAAGCCGGATCCCTCGTGGGGCGACTTTGTTGAAGACGAGCGTCGTTGAGGAAGTAGCACTCCAGTTAATCAAGAGGGCCTCTATAGCGCTTCCAAAGGACGTCAAAGAGGCCCTCCGGAGGGCCTACGAGGAAGAGAGCTCGAAGTTGGGAAAGACTCAGCTCAAAACTATCTTGGACAACGTAGTCGTTGCTGAGCAGATGGACAGGCCGGTCTGCCAGGACACAGGCATAGTCTCGTTCTTCATCAAGGGCAGGAGCTTAGACTACAAGGCCTTTGAAGAGGCCCTGAGGCGTGCTACCGTAAGGGCGACGAGGGAGGTGCCCTTAAGGCCTAACGCGGTCCACCCCTTGACTAGAGAGAACTCGGGGGACAACACGGGAGCACATATACCGGGAATCACGTACATATACGAGGACACAGACTACATCGACTTGGTCGTCGTGTTGAAGGGCGCAGGCTCTGAGAACATGTCGGCCCTCTACATGATCTCGCCCGGCGAGGGCGTGAGCGGCGTAAAGCGCGCGGTCTTGGAGACCGTCGTCAGGGCCGGAGGGCAGCCCTGCCCCCCAATAGTCGTGAACGTGGGCGTCGGCGGCACCGTGGACCTGACGCTCAAGCTCGCGAAGATAGCTCTGACGAGGCCCCTCGGTGCAAGGCATCCAGAGGAGGAGGTGGCCCGGCTCGAAAGAGAGCTCCTAGCCCTCATCAACTCCACGGGTATAGGGCCCATGGGCGTCGGCGGCAAGATGACCGCGCTCGACGTGAAGATAGAGTACGCCCACTGCCACACGGCGAGCCTGCCGGTTGGCGTGAACATCCAGTGCTGGGCAGATCGGAGGGCCACAGCCCGCATTTATCCGGACGGGTCTTGGGAGATTTTGGGCTAGGAGGTGGTTGATGTGGCCGAGTACAGGCTCACCACGCCGCTGAGAGAAGAGGACGTGAGAAAGCTGAACGTCGAGGACGTGGTCTACGTGTCGGGCATAATCTACACCGCTAGGGACATGGCACATAAGAGGCTCGTAGAGTTGGCGGAAAAGGGCCAGAGGCCTCCAGTGGATATGGACGGCTCAGTTATATACCACGCGGGCCCCGTGGTTCGGAAGCTTGACGGCGAGTGGGAAGTTGTGTCGGCAGGCCCGACGACGAGTAGCAGGATGAACAAGGTGACCCCTCTCCTCTTGAAGCACTATCCGGTGAGGATGATCGTGGGGAAGGGAGGGATGAGCCGGGAGGTCGCTGAGGCTTTGAAGGAGCGCGGCGCCGTCTACTGCCACTACACCGGAGGGGCCGCCGTCTTGGCGGCCAAGTGCGTGAAGCGCGTGGTGAAGGTGGAGTGGCTGGACTTGGGGGTGCCCGAGGCCCTTTGGGTACTCGAGGTCGAGGACTTCGGGCCGCTCTTGGTCACGATGGACTCTCAAGGCAACAGCCTTTATGAAAGGCTAGAGCTGGAGGTAAAGAGCAGGCTCGAGAGCTTGCTGGGGAGGTGAAGCCTTTGGACTACGAAACCGTGGAGACAGACGTCTTGATAATTGGGTGCGGCGGAGCAGGCCTTCGGGCCGCTATAGAGGTCGCTAGGCATAACGTCGACGCCCTCTTGGTGTGCAAGGAACTTCTAGGGAAGGCCCACACGGTGATGGCTGAGGGCGGGATAAACGCAGCCTTGGGAACAGTCGACCCCAACGATAACTGGATGGAGCACTTCCTAGACACAGTGGAGGGGGGCGACTGGCTCAACGACCAAGACTTGGTGGAGGTCATGGTTAAAGAAGCCCCCGACAGGATCTACGACCTCGAGGAGATGGGGGCGGTCTTCGACAGGACGCCTGATGGGAAAATAGCCCAGCGCCCCTTCGGGAAGGCCAGGCACCCTCGGACGTGCTTCGTCTCAGACTACACCGGCCACGAGATCATGGCCACGCTATGCGACGAGGTCAGGAGGCTGGGGCTTAAGGTCATGGAGGAGGTATTCGTCAGCAAGCTACTGACGAACGGTAGGGCAGTGGCCGGGGCCTTCGCTTTCGACATGAAGTCCGGGGCCTTCATAGTCTTCAAGAGCAAGGCGGTGGTCTTGGCGACCGGGGGCGCTGGGCGCATGTACGAGGTGACCACGAACCCTGCCTCGGCCACGGGCGATGGGAAGATATTGGCGCTAGAGGCTGGCGCCGAGCTCGAGGACATGGAGATGTTCCAGTTTCACCCAACTGCCATGGTCTGGCCGCCCTCCTGTAAGGGGATCCTCGTGACGGAGGGCGTCCGCGGCGAAGGGGGGATACTGTTGAACGCCAAGGGGGAGCGCTTCATGGCGCGCTACCACAAACTGCTCGAGCTGGCGCCCCGTGACGTTGTCGCGCGCTCCATATGGAGGGAAGTGCAGGAAGGGAGAGGGACCGAGCACGGCGGCGTCTACCTGTCGGTCGCGCACTTGCCTCCCGAGAGAGTGAAGGAGAGGCTAAAGACAATGTACAAGCAGTTCTTGCTGACAGGAGTCGACATAACCAAGCAGCCGATGGAAGTGGCCCCCGCGGCCCACTACTACATGGGCGGCGTGAGGGCCGACGTGAACGGGAGGACGGCCGTCAAGGGGCTCTTCGTAGCCGGGGAGGAGATGAGTGGGGTGCACGGCGCCAACAGATTGGGAGGGAACTCTCTGCTGGCCACTCAAGTCTTCGGCAAGCGCGCGGGAGAGAGCGCGGCCCTATTCGCGAAAGAGGCCATGAGGGAGCCTGTCGACAAGTCTCAGGTGAAGCTCGAGCTCCAGAAGTTCGGTGAGTTGCTTAAGCCCCGTGACGATAGGGTGACCGTAGCTCAAGTCCGTACCAGGCTCGGCAAGGCCATGTGGGAGGGCGCTGGGATCGCGAGGAATGAGGAGAGCTTGGCCAAGACGGAGAACGAGATAGAGTACGTGAAAGCCGAGGTGCTCCCGAGGCTAAGGCCAGCTGACACGAGCACCCTGCGGTACAACAAGGAGATCGTGGAGGTCTTGGAGACCTTCAACCTAGTGAGGGTCGCCGAGATACTGGTCAAATCGGCTAGGATAAGGAGGGAGAGCCGAGGCGCCCACTGGAGGCTCGACTACCCGAAGAGAGACGACGCGAACTGGCTCAAGCACATCGTCTGGTACTTTGATGGCGGAGTGCTTAAGTACAAGTTCGAGCCCGTGGTCATGACGTTGATAAAGCAACCGACGACATGAGGGGAGAGGCTTGGAGAAGAGGATAAGGCTAAAGGTCTTCCGGTACAACCCCCTCGTAGACGACGCGCCTCGCTACGACGTCTACGAGGTACCCTACGTCGAAGGGGCGAGGGTCTTAGACCTCTTGAACTACGTCAAAGAGCACTTGGACAGCACCTTGGCCTATCGCTGGGAGTGCAGGGCGGGCCAGTGCGGAAGCTGTGGGATGATGATAAATGGGAAGGCGGGGCTTGCATGCCAGACGCTGGTATCGCCCGAAGATAGGGAGATAGTCCTCGAGCCCCTCCCGGTATTTCCAGTGGTCAAGGACCTAGTGGTCGACGTGGAGAAGGGGGTTCGACGGCTCCTGAAGGTCAGGCCTTACGTCCATAGGGGGAGGCCCTACGAGAGGCCCGAGATAGTGTATCAGTGGGAGATAGAGGAGGTCAAGCCTCTCAGAGAGTGCGTCGAGTGTTGGTGTTGCGTGTCGATGTGCCCGGTCGTGAGGGCAGCGTGGGACGTCTACGGCGGCCCGATAGTCATGAATAGCATAGCGAAAGTGGCCCTCGATAAGAGGAACGTCTTCGACCACGTACTGCTGGCCTTCCTGGACGGCCTAAACGCCTGCACTCAATGTGCTATGTGCAAGGAGGTGTGCCCCAAGGAGATCGACATACCCGAGAAGGCCGTCGGTCGAATGCGCTACATAGCCTACAACAAGCGCAACCTGCTGAGGCCTGGTCACAAGTTCGTGGCCGAGAGCATGAGGAGGAACTTCAACCCGCTGGGAGAAGCGGCTGATACTAGGGGCAGTTGCCTAAGAGAATGGAACGGCCTCCCATCCTTGGACGTGCCCGTGGCCAAAGAGGACGCGGAGGTGCTGTACTTCCTAGGATGCATGGCGAGTTGGAGGATGCAGACGGTTGCAAGGGCCACGGCCGCTCTCCTCAAGCTCGCGGGGACCCGATTCACGGTTCTGGGCCCCTACGAGCGCGACTGCGGCTCAGTCCTCTTCAGGATAGGAGACATGGAGCAAGCCCAATCCTTCGCGCTGTACATGAAGGAGATGCTCAAGAAGTTCAAGAACGTGCACACGATAGTGACATCTTGTGCGGGTTGCTTCAGGACCTTCAAGGTCGATTACCCGACG
>Ga0105156_1000030_pt1 | contig 19183 bp, 33 predicted proteins | sample SSWtaG_3_FD_89673 | JGI IMG/M metagenome (GOLD analysis project Ga0105156, IMG submission 89673) | Hot spring microbial communities from Sandy's Spring West, USA to study Microbial Dark Matter (Phase II) - SSWTFFsm_matched | ecosystem: Environmental > Aquatic > Thermal springs > Hot (42-90C) ...
TATAATAATATTGTAATAAGAGATATTGAAACAGAAGTATATATAAGAAACTCTACCCAAAGGTTTATAGATTTCATTTAATTTACTAAAAAATTAGACAAAAGTTTTTACGTAATCTATCAGATTAGGAACTTCTTTCTTTAATTCTTTTTTAATTTCTGTAGATATTTTATCTAACAATGATCTCCCTTTTTCCGTTATAACCCTTCCTTTTTTCTTTCCTTCTAATTCTTTTTTAACTAATTCTGCTTTTTCTAGTTGCTGAAGTATTAATCTTAATATTTTTCCATAACCCTTCCTAAATCTACCAGGTTCCATTCCTCTCTTTACAATACCCCCATATTTTCTCCTTAACCTAGATAATCCAATAGGACCTTTAAGATATACTTGTCTTAATACAGAAGCCGCTCTATAATACCACCAACCAGGCTCTCCATTATAACCTTCCTCTGCTGGGAAATCTGGATTCCTCTCATTTCCTGGCCTTGTTTTTATAAAATTTGCCCAATGTGGTGGTTTTACGATATCTCTATAATTTTCAAATAAATATTTTGCTAATCTTTCTACTAGTATATCTCCAGGTACATCATAAGGTGTAGCCATTTTATTCTATTCTAAAACAACCCTTATAAGTATATTATATTAATTTTACAATAATGAGCCATACAAAATTATTAGGTCCTGCTGCTAGATTTGGATCAAGATATGGTAAAAGAATAAGAGATCTAGTTTCATCTATAGAAAAACAATACAAAAATAAGAGACTAAAATGTCCTTACTGTAATTATAAAGCTGTAAAGAGAATTTCTTATGGAATATGGTATTGTAATCATTGTGGCAAAAAATTTACTGGTAAAGCATATAATATACAATGACTCAATATCTATGCATAAATTGTAAAAGACTAGTAGACTCTGAGATAATTAAGAAAAAGGTTAAGTGTCCTTATTGTGGATCAAAAATATTAGTAAAAGTTAGACCAAATACTATTAAACAAGTAAAGGCTATATGATAATAGAAATAAAAGATATAGACAGTACATTTTTAGAATCTTTAAAATTTTTAGAGAAAAATAATGAAATCTCTATAAATGAAAATAGAATAATAATAAAAAGTAATAATATAACTACCATAAGAGCGCTTTTAAACATAATTACTAGAGAATATAGAATATATGATAATCTTATCAGATACTTGTCCGATCTGTGAATCGAATAAAATAGAAATAAAAACATTTAATTATTATCTGCCAAAAATTGGTAAATCTTTAATATATATTTTTAAATGTTTAGATTGCGGATATAGGACTACAGAAATTATACCTTTAGAGAATAAAGGAGAAAAAATAATAGAATTTAAAATAAAAAGTGAAAAAGATCTCAAAAAAATATTTCTAAAATCTCCTTTCGCTAAAGTAATAGTAAAAGAAATAGAACTAGAAATAATTCCAGGATCTGAATCTAAGTTCCAGATATTTGAATTAAGTAACTATATAAGAGAACTTATTGATAGATTAGAAAGATCGAAAGTATTATTTATAGAAGATGAAGAAAAATTAAAATCGTTAGAAAATAAAATAAGATATCTTAACGATGTATTAGAAAACAAAAGAGAATTAACAATAATAGTTTATGATGAAAAGGGATATTCTGATATATATGAATTAGACGAAAAAATAAAATAAAATATCTATATTATTCGTTTGTTTGTTCAGTTGTCTGACCTTCTTGTGATGGTTTTCTCCAAACCCTAGCAAATGATGGCGTAGCTATAATCCAATCTTTTTCTACAGCTACAATATCGCCATTAATTGCTTCAACTACAGACTTAATTCTAGAGATAACTTTTTTTATCTCTAAAAGATCTTTAGATTCATTTAATCTCCTCAAATCTACAAATACTATTGTATTTCCCTCTCTTAAAGTATCTACTACTGCTTTTACATCTGAACTATCTTTAATTTTAAATACCTTTATATATATCTTTACTTCTTCTGCTTTGTGTACAGGGATTACTTCTACATATTCTTCTTCAGCATTCTTCTTACCCCTCTTGAAGATGTTAATAACCATATATAATAAAGCTTCCTAGAAATTTATATATGTTACTATAACTACTTATTTTGTTTATTAATCATCTTTTCTATTTCGTTATACAAATTTGATAATCTTTCTTTATAAGCGTCTAACTGCTTCTTTATACTTTTTAACCTTATTTCTATTGCTTCTTTTTCTTCATTTAGCTCTTTCAATAAATCATCTTTATTTTTTTCTATTAATATTGTTTCTACCATTTTATATACTTTTCCTTCTTTTAAATTACTTAATTCGTTTATTGCACTATCTATTTCGGCTAATTTTTGCTGCAATTCTAAGTAAATCCTTTCACTATACAGATAAACATTCTTCAAATTTTCATATTCTTCATATTTCCTTGCAAGATCTTCATTAATTTCTAAAGCCATCTTTTATAATTTAAAATAAAAATTTTATAATTATTTATGCATATAAATTAAGTGGTCTTTTTCTCTAATAAAGAATCCATACCTTATTCCATGTAATACCTCTCCATCATTAGTAAGTTTCATAACATAACTTTCAGAAATAGCATTAATCTTCTTAAAAGGCTCTAATATTTCTATATTAATCATATAGTTTTCACTTACCCATTGCACTATCTTAGCTTTAAATTTCTTTGCATCCTCATATTCATCCGATATATATCTAGCTATAACATAATTATCTTTAACTTCCTCTATCTCTATATTAAAAGCATCCATAAGTCTTATATATTTGTTATTTATATCGCTTTTATCTAAATAAAATATGTTACTATTTATATTAAATTCTCTATATCCCAAATTCACTTCTGGATGATTCCTTACAACAATCCTTTTAGGTAATTGAATACTCCTTACCTCTATTTTTATAGGATCTCTTATAATAAAAAATCTCTTAGCTTTTTTATCATATATCTCTCTATTATAACTATATATTTTATCCCAATTTACTACAGCATCTACAGGACTTGGACCCAATTCTATAATATATTTTCTTATGGCTTCATTACTAATCCCTCTTCTCCTAAGTCCTTTTAATGTTGCTATAAATGGATCGTCCCATCCAGAAATCTTACCTTCCGCAATTAACTTTCTTATTTCAGATTTATGGAGTGGCATTCCTTTTGTTATTAAAGCTCCATAACTAATGACTGTAGGAAATTCCCAACCAAAATAATCAAATATATATTTCTGCTTTATAGTATTAACTTCATGTTCTTTCATCCTAAATATATGAGTAACCCCCATTAGATGATCATCTATAGATACAGAAAAATTATATGTTGGCCAAACCCAATATTTCTCAGCATAATTTTTACCATATTTTAATAAAAGATATGGATGCGGATTTTTTATAGGATTTACTATTCTAAAAGCTATCCAATCCCTTACTGAAGGATTAGGATGATCTATATCAGTTTTTATTCTAATTACAGCTTGTCCTTCATCATATTCTCCATTTAGCATTTTTTCGAACTGATCTAAATTCCAAGAAATATCTTTATTTCTATATTCTGTAGGTATACCTTTTGCTCTACATTCTTTTATTTTCTCCGGAGGAGATAGATCTACATATGCATATCCCATTTCAATCAATTTTTTAATATAATCATAGTAAATTTCTAACCTTTCAGATTGAATATAAAATTCATCTACTTTATCATTTATTAACCATTCTGTATCCTCTTTTATTGAATCATATACATTAGGATCTGGCTTTTTTACTTTTGGATCTGTATCTTCAAGCCTTAATATAAATTTACCTTTATACATTTTTGCATATTCATAACTCAAAATAATGGCCCTAGAATGACCAATATGTAAATAACCTGAAGGATTTGGAGCAAATCTTGTTTTAACCTTATATTCTACAGCATTTTTTAATGGTGGCAAACCAATTTTTTCTTCTTTTTTCTTTTCTATTAACATTTCTGGATATTCGGATTCTAGCAATTTTTTTGCTTCATCTATAGATAATTTGTTTATTTCTTCACAAATATCTTTGATTTTTTTGATATATTCTTTGATGAATTGTCTAAAAGAAGGATCTTCCGCTACAATTTTCGATATAACAGAATTTACTTCTATATTCCCATATCTTAATTTATTATACAATGCCCACTTTCTTGCTAATCTTAAATAATCCATTTTTAGAATACTTTAATAGCCCATTTTCCTTCTTTATAGTTTTTTATCTTTGATAATTCGGATTTTTCTGGATCTATTACTAACAGAAACCCTGCATATTCTTCAGAAAAGTCTCTAGAATTACAAAATGGACATGTTTGAACTTCATAATTTAGTATAGCCTTACAATTTCTACAAACTTTTATTTTTGGTTTTTTAATAGCCATTACTTTTTCTTAGTAGTTTTTGTCTCTTTTTTTTCAACCTTTACATCTTTACTTTCTAGCCATTCCAATTTTCCTAATCCAGGTTGTTTCATAGTTAATGATACTTTTAAATTTACTATATCCTTATAACTTACAGTTACAACTCTTGCTTTTACTATATCGTTTACTTTTAAAACCTTTTTTGTATTTCTACCTTGTAAGGCTTCTCTTCCAGATATAGAAACTTCGTCATCCATTATTTGAGATATGTGTATGAGAGCATCAACAGGACCAATTGATGCAAATGCTCCAAATTCTGCTATTGAAGTTATAATACCATATACTAACTCATTAATTAGTGGTACAAAGGTTATAGCTTTGAAAGTAACCTTATAGTATACTCCTCCGTCTTCTGGTATTACAATTCCTTCAGATATTTCTTTTATTTCGTTAATTGTGATTATCATTCCATATTCTTTACCAACATTTCCAATGAAAGATGTCTTAAGTATTTCTTCTATCATCTTTTTTATATCTCCTTTTAACTCTGTAGGTGGGACTCTAACAATATCTCTTAGCTCAACTTCGTAAAACATTAATTAGATTTTCAATTAAGATTTTTAAATTTCATATTATTTTGAAAATCTTTAATTCTACAATAAAAATATGGACGATATTTCTAACTTACTTATAAAATTTTACAAGGAAAATGATGAAGTATTAGAAGATATTGTAAAGATATCTCAAAATAGAGAAGTAGGTTATATGCTAAAAAATGGGAGTTTTGGTCATAGACCATCAAAAATAGATACAAAAGAAGACATCATAAATTATATAAAAAAAGGTGCTTTATCTTTTCATGTATCGATTGAAAGATGGATAGACCTAAACGTTCTTAAAGAAACGAAATCTAAAAAAGAATTAAATGAATATAGAATGGGTTGGGATTTTATAATAGATATTGACGCCAAAGATATATTCTTATCCATAATAGTAGCCAGAAATATAGTAAAATACCTAAAGGATAGAGAAATTGAAAAATTTTATATAAAATATTCTGGAGGAAAAGGATTTCACATAGCAATACCATGGGAAATATTTCCAATGTATTCTAAAATAAGAAAAAAGGATGAAATAGTTGAAGAAGAAACTAGAAAAACATTTCCAGATTTAGCCAGAATATTAGCATATTATATATATAAAGAAGTAGAAAATAACATAATAAAAGATATTGAATATTATTTCTCTGAGAAAGAAATAAAAGAAAGGTATGGTGTAGAAGGTTATAATTTAAGAGAATTAATAGAGATAGATACTATAGCTATTTCTACTAGGCATTTAATAAGAAACATCTATTCAATTAATGAGAAGACCATATCTTATGATGAAAAAAGTAGAAAAATATCTGTATCTTTATCAATTCCTATAAAAGATAAAGAAATTTTTGGAAAAGATATAGAATCTATATCTGAAAAATTGAAATCTATGTCTAAATTAGATAATTTTGTTTATGAAAATATTCCATTCCTGACCGAAGAACTTGATTATAAAGAATCTTCTTCATTAAAATCTCTAATAGAAGATGCTGTAACTTGGGAATATAGTAATTATCTAAACCTAGATTTAAATTTGTTAGAATTACCAAAAAAAGAAAATAAGGAGGCTGAAAAAGCAATAAGAGAAATAAAAAAATCTAAGATAGATATTACAGAAGATTTGTTCCCACCATGCATAAAAGCTATATTAAATGGAGAAATAGAAGATGGAAGAAAAAGGTCTTTATTTATACTTTTAGCATTTTTAACAAATATCGGATGGTCTATGGATAAAATTGAAAAATATGTTACAGAATGGAACAATAAATTAAATGAACCTTTGAGAGAAAGGTACTTAGAATACCAGACAGAATGGTTTAAAAAGAATATAAAAGCTGGAAAAAGTTATTTAACTCCAAATTGTAATAATGAAATATATTACAAAGATATGGGGGTATGTAAACCAGATGAAATATGCAAAATAATTAAAAATCCATTATCATATCCGATAAAAAAACAGAAATCTAAAGAATCTAAATAAACTTATTAAATTCTTTTTCATAGTTTATATAAAATTTTATATCTTCTAATCTATATTCTAGATCTTCAATTCTTACGGTCTTGAAATATCGGAAAAATCTTATTCTATATAAATCGTTTATAATTATACCCTCTGATTCCAATATTCTCCTAACAAATTTATATAATTTTTTTCCTTTTTTGTCATTATCTGTTAATATTATAGCTTTTTTATGATTTAAAAATAGATTTGCTTCATTAATTAATTCATATAACGTTATAACATTTTCTATACCTAGCTCCATTAAAACTTTTTTGTCTCTTTTTCCTTCAACGACAACTAAAAATTTTTCATTTTTTATATTTTCTATAAGGTCTAAGAATTTATACGGATACCTCATTATAAATATTATCTATATAACAAAAAATATATTAATTTATAAAAATGCTAATTATAAATGACGAGGGAAAGGATTATAGATAGCAAAATTTTCTCTTACACTGGATTATTAAATTTCCAGAAATTATATTCATCCATAAAAGAATTTTGGGAATCTAAAGGTTTTGACTGTAATGAAAAATCTCACGAAGAAAGAGTAAAAGATGATGGATCAAGATCTATAAAATTGAATTGGAGTTGCGAAAGAAAGGTAACTGATTATATAAAATACATATTTGAATGGACTTTAGAAATAGAAAATATGAAACTATCCGACTTAAAAGATACTAAATTAGAATATGTGGAAAATATGAAAGTAGTAATAAATGGAGATATCGATGTTGATTATGGTAAACTATGGGGAGACAAACCATTTAATATATTCCTAAGAGCGCTGTTTGAAAAATATTTATATGATAGTGAATTAAGAGAGTATAAAAAAACTTTAGGTAAGATAGGAGAAGAATTTTTAAATTTACTAAAAGATCACACTGCATCATATAAAATATGACAGATTGGGAAGAAATATATAATACAACTTTAAAGTTAAGATCAAAATTTTCTATAGTTGATTTTTATCAAAAATTTGCAAAATTTTTAATAAAAGAATTAGGATGGAGTGGTATTTTTGGAGAAGATAGAATAGAAAAATATTATCTGCATAAAGTTACTCAAAATAATATATTGTTTAACGAAATAATATGGGATCTAAGAAAAGAATTTCTTAAAGATCCTGTTAAAGTAAATGCTAAGTTAGAAATAAGGATTTTGTTAAATAATTATAATCTCAGTAATTTAGTAGGAGATATAGAAATTACTATTAAGGGTTATATATCTACTGAAAAATCTCCAGAATTTAAAAAACCAGAAAAACCTTCTTTAGGTGAAAAAATATTATTAATATTTGGAATTGAAAAGATAAAAAATCTTCTAGAAAAAGCATTTGAAGACATAACAAGTAAAAGAAAATGGATAGATATGTCTAAAAGAAATTTCTATAAAGAATGCGATTCTATAAAAAATTGGATATTAAAATACTTTAACTCATATAGTGTATAATTATGCTATATGTTAAATATCTCTATTCCTAACTCTTGCGCTTTTTTTACAATTTCTTCCCTTTTTCTTTTTCCAACAGTAGAAGCTATTATGGCACACTCCGTTTCTTTATTTATCTTTAATAATTCTTCAACATTATGAACTAATACTCCTTTCTTCCCATTTGGAAGTAATCCCCTAACATCTCTCGGTGAACCATATCCTACTTCAACTAATGGAGGCTTTCCTTTTAACCTATGTTTCATCTTGTTGTGTAATCCTTTTGGCCTTCTCCAAGAATCTTTTTTGTTTCTCTGACTTATACTTCTCCACCAATATGGCCTATAATAATCTGGCTTTTTTCTTTTTATTTTCTTCCTAAGTTTGATCAAGTTTCTTAAGCTCATGGTTTTTCAACTATGTATATTCCATCTTGGAATTTCCTTAAGTCCTTTTCCCCAGGCCTTACTGAATTTTCTATTAATCCTGCAACATTTCCTAGTTTTTCTATATCATATCCTTCTAATATTATTTCATTTTCTGAAACTGTTACTTTAATATCTTTAGGTATCTCAATTACTTTTTTATCAGACCCTCCTAAATAATTTTCTATAATTATGTTATTTTGTTGAAGTTTTAATTTGATTGGAAAGTGTACATTAACTGCTCTTAGTTTATATCTAAATCCTTGTGTTATTCCAGTAATAGCATTCTTTATATGTGCAACAGCAGAATAAAAATCTTTTTTCTCTCTTCTTGTTGGAAAATAAACTTTCAAAATTACTTTATTATCTTTCTTTTCTATAATTATATTTTTATTATCTAATCTTCTCTCTATCAATTTATTTCCACTCTTTACTACTATTTTATTTTCTAGTATTTCTATATTAACATTGTTAGGGACTTCAATCTCTTCTTTTATCATAAATGGTCTCATCTTTATCTCATATATAATATACTTTTTTAAGATTAACCTTCTACAATATTTACTCCAAATTTCTCCTTTAAGAAATTAATGACTTCTTCTTTAGTAGTTCTATGTCTCTTTGGTATTTTTGATGCTTTATATTTCCTATACATTACTCTATACCCTGGTCTTTTAACAGTTACTATCACATCCATACCTATAATTCCTATTTCAGGATCATATTTTAATCCAGGAATCCAAACATATTCCTTAATACCAAATCCAAAATTTCCATAATTATCAAACGAAGATGACTTTAATGTATTGTTAACAGCTTTTAATAGCCATTTCAAAGCCTCTTCTGCTTCTTTTCCCCTTAGTGTTAACTTTACTCCAATTTCTAATCCAGGTCTTATACCCCATGCTTGTACTCTTTTCTTAGCTTTAGTTCTGACAGGTTTTCTATTTGGAAACATCTTCTTAAGTAGTTTTTCTGCCTTTTCTAAAGGCTCTCCAGGTTTCCCCACCCCAATATTTATAGTAACTTTATCTATTACTATCCTTCTCATGATATTATTTTTATTCTTATTCCCCATCTTTATATTGTTATCACCGGTTTATCTTCACCTATAGCTACTACATAATCAAATATTGTTTGTTCTACTTTATTTTCTTCTAAATTTAAATATTCTACTAATCTATTATTACCAAATGGTTTATGAAGTATCTTGATATCAGACAACCTTCCCATTTTTCCAGCTTTATGTCCATAATATACATATATCAAGACATTTTTCTTCAATCTAATAATTTTCTCTATTTTTCTCTCTTTAGTATTATATAAAATAGAATCTCCTACTTTTATATCTTTGTCACCCATAATAAAATTACTACCGTCAAGGCCCGTAACTTGTATTCTTCCATTTTTTATCATTGTTTTTTTAACAATTCTTATTAATTTTAAATCTTTCTCATTTTCTGATATCTCTTTTAGAACCAATTTTTCATTTTTATTTATTACTACCCTATAATGCTTGTTTAAAGGCAAAATTGATATTACATCAAATAATCCAACATTATACCCCAAATCTCTTATTTTTTTGTTATTTACCAATACTTTATTTGTATCTAATAAGTATTTAGCTTCTCTTTTATCTTTTACCAATTTCAAATAATCTCTTAACCATAGTAATATTGGCATTGCATATTCAAATTTATATCCATTTGATGTTGGTCTAATTATCCAATAACTTCCTTTCCTAGGTATAAACCATGTTTTTGGTGCTGCTATTCTTCTTAGATGTCTCTTTCCAGAAACATGAGCCATTTGTAGTATTATCTACTTAAGTTTTTTATTATTTTCTATAGCCTTTTCAACATCTTCTTTACTAACAGAATAATTATTAATTAGCTCGTTTATCCTATCTTCCGGTATATTCTTACTTATCATTTTTCTTTTAATAATTTCTAGTCTATATTTGTCTTGAAGATTTAGTTTTAATATTAACAATTTAGAAGGATGAATTGGATAATATACTTCTTTTCCTTTTTTATTTTTTTCTTTTGCGTTATCTACAAAAATCCTGTATCTTTTTGTATCTACAAATATAACAAATCCTTCTACATTTCTATACTTACCCCTTAATATTCTTACATAATCTCCAACTCTTACAGGTAAAGAATTAATTCCAACAAGGTTTTTTATATATTTTGATAACATAGATGAAATTAATTTTCTCCTTATGTGTAAAGGAGCATTTATTATAAACTTTCTCTGTTTTCTTGGCTGAACAGATCTACTCCAAGTTTTGCTCCAGTTAGAATAGTCTATATTCCTGAATTTCAATACCATTATACAATAATTGAAGCTATTTTTCCTAGTTCAGGCCATCTTTCTATTACTTCTCTAGCAACAGGTCCTCTTATTATTGTTCCTGCTGGTGTTCCTTCATCATCCTTTAAAAGAACACATGCATTATCTTCAAATTTTATTCTAGTTCCGTCTTTTCTTCTGTATTCTTTTCTCTGCCTTATTATTACAGCATTCATTACCTTTCCTACGAGGGATAAATCCCCTTCTTTTACAGTTACAGAAACTAAATCTCCAACCCCAGCCTTAGCATATTCTCTCTTAGTAGTCTTGTAACCAGGAACTGCTATTATTTGAACTACCTTTGCTTTAGAATTATCTGCAACTTTTAGATAAGATCCTATAGTTAAAGCTTTAGTAACTTTTGATGATATTGCCTTCATTTTTTATTTAATACAACAAATCTTATGGATTTTGACAATGGCCTAGTTTCCCCTATAACTACAATATCTCCTGCGTTAATATTTAAACATCTTGGAACATAAGCTTTAATTCTTGATATTCTGGCTTCGTATCTTTCATATTTCTGTACATATACATATCTAACTATTTCTACAACAGCTATTCTATGTTTTCTTTTTCTTACCCTACCCTCAAAGATAAATCCATGTATTCTAATTTCTCCATGCCAGGGACACTTCTTATCACTACAAATTTCTTCTGGAGGATTAATTCCTTCTATTCCTATGTTTTTAACATAAGTACTTTTAACCATAAAAAATATAGTTTAAAAAATAATTTTATAAGATTGCGACACGGTGATGATATAAGTACAAATCTGAAAAGATGATGATCGACGGGCTGGCTGAAGAAAAATATTGTATAAATAAATTAAAATTATAAGACTGGCGGCTTCCGTGCTTTCCCGGCTTTCGCCAGTACTCGCACGGACGTAGGCCGGCTTAACTTCCGTGTTCGAAATGGGTACGGGTGTTTCCCGGCCACTTTGGCCGCCTAGATTAATTATATTCTAAAAACCTTTATAAGGCTTTTTTATCTTAAATCTTTTCACATATTTACAATATTTACATTGATATATTATCCTACCTTTTCTTATCCTAATGCTCAAAGTTTTGCCAGGTATCCATACAGTATAACATTTTTTACAAAATTTATTCTTTAAATCGCTTCCAAATCTTATTCTAAATTTGTTTTTTATTTTTAATATGATGTATATATACTTTCTAGATAATTCTGGATTCTTATCATATAAACTAACAGCTTTATTGTATAAAATTTTTATTCTATTTAATGCTATTTTCTTTTCTTTCATAAAGAAAATGTAAATTCTCTAATTTCATTTTTGTCTAAATTTTTTACATATATTATAATGTAACCATCATCTGGTAAAGGTACTTTAGGGATTTTAATTTCTATATCTTGTTTGCTATACTTTCCCACATTTGTAAATATTGGAGAAACTAAATTATAATATAGCCTAAATTTTAATGCATTATAATTATTTCTAAAATATATTTTATTAGTTCCGATCTCAAATCTTCTTATAAAAGGAGAATGATTCTTTATAGTTATAATTATTTTTTTAGAAAAAATTAGATCTACATCTTTTAATGGGATAATTTTATGCTCTACATACCATTCATCTTTAAGTTTTATATCACTACTCATAGTAATTTTAATTTACTTGTGACTTTATCAATCTTTTCTTCCAAATCTGGACCAATCCCTATACAAGTAATGGTACCAGGTTCCAATTCTGTTAATCCGGCATCTCTTATCATACAAACGTTCAAACCTTCTTTTTTGGCTAAGTCAAAATAATAATTTAATTCTTCTAAACTATCGACAGAAAGTACTACTTTTTTCTGACCTTCCATTAGCCATTTATTTAATATTTCTTTTTCAGATCTTAACACACATTCTACCGCTGCATGAGCAACCTGCGCTGCTATTTTACCACAGCTCATCTTTATATCTTTCCTAACAATTATTACTAATTTGTACATTATTCTAAAAGCTTTAATCTTTCTAACAAAAGCTTATATTTAATATTGTTCTTTATTTCTTCTTTTAAATCTTCTAATAAGGTCTTTTCTATATTTTCTATCTTTTTATTAATATTATCTAAAAGGATATATATATTTTTTATGTTGCTATCTAATTCTAATACTTTATTTTCTATCTCTTTTATTTTATTATTTAAATTATTATCCTCATAGGATAATTTCTTTATATCATCTTTTATAGATGAAATTTCCCCATTTAGAGTAGATATTATATCTTTAATGTATCTATCAAAATCATCTAATTCTAATAATCTATTTATAAGCTTTTCTGGTACATCCATAAAATGCTAATATGTTTTGATATTCTTAAATTTATACAATGATAAAAATATTACATCAGTCTCTTTCTTTAGTAATATCTTATCTTTTGTTTTATTTTATTTTAGGATACGATAAATTTTCTTCAATAATTCTGTCAATTATTGTAAGCATTTTATCTACTATACCAGATTATGATTATAAAATATTTTCTTGGGCAAATAAGCAGTATGTTATGCTAAATAAAACTTTTCTAAAATATATACTCTTCCCATATTACCTTATAATAATTTTTATGATAAAAGCATTTAAACATAGAGGAATAACACATTCTATTTTTCCAATAATATTTTTCATTGTTTTGGGATATATATTTTCACCAATATTTTATTTGATATCATTATCTATAGCTCTTCATATACTAGAAGATTCCTTAACAGTATCTGGTATACAACCTTTTTATCCATTTAGTGAATATAAATTTTCCATACCAATATTAAATACTAAGAAACATAGAACCGTACAAGTCATTCTATCTTTCTACCTTTTTTTATTATTTTTTATTCTAATATTTTTTGTATGAGAGTATTTATTGCTATAGATATACCCGACAATATAAAAGAAGAAATATACTTATTAAGCAAAAAAGTTGAAGGAATTATTGGAAAACCTGTAGAAAAAGAAAATCTACATATTACTATAAAATTTATAGGAGAAATAGAAGAAAATTTGTTGGAAGAACTAAAAAAAATTCTAGAAAATATATTTTATAACAAATTCTATTTAGAATTATCTGGAGTTGGTACTTTCAATAATAGAGTTTTGTGGATTGGTATATCTAAAGGATTTAGAGAAATAGTAGAATTGCATAATCTAATAGAAGAAAAACTAGCAAAAATAAGAATACCAAAAGACTTCAACTTTCATCCACATTTAACTATTTACAGAATTAAAAATATAGAATACAAGAAAAATTTTGAAGAATCTATAAAACTTCTAAAAAATTATAAATCTCCACAAATTTTAGTTGATAGGATATATCTAAAACATAGTACATTAACATATAAAGGTCCTATTTATAGAAATATAGGAGAATACAAACTATTATAAAGCTTACTGATATAGATATATCACTATGGCATCATTATTATTTCCAGAACTAAAAGCAAGAAAATTTGATAGGATATTTATATGTAGAGTATGTAAAACAAGAATGCGTGCAGATCCTGAAAAAGTCAGAAGAAATCTTATAAGATGTAGAAAATGTGGATCAAAATATCTGAGACCTAAGAAATCAGAGATAACATTAGTAGCTTCCTCAGCTAAAAAATAAATGATTAGTAGCTTTTATATAAGTTATACTACAATACTACAGATAGCTATTTTGTTTTTAATCTTAAACTTAATATTTCTATTTTTAAAATATAAATATAAGGACAAAGTAAATTATAATGTAATATATGGAATGTTAAGGACAGAGAAATATATAAATATTATGGAAAGGTTGTCTAAAACGTATTACTCTAAATTTTTATCTATATCATCTTTAATATTATCCCCAATATTGATAGGTATTGCTATATACTTTTTAGTTTATGGAATTATAAAAAAAACCCCGTCTTTTGCACCATTAATCCCTGGAGCATCCATAGGCCCCGTTACAATACCAATCTTAGAATCTATAATTGCAATATTTATTGCTGCACTTATTCATGAAATGGCCCATGGAGTATTAGTATATAAAAATGGGTTATCTTTAAAAAGTTGGGGATTTTTTTATATAGGACCTTTACTAGGTGCTTTTGTTGAACCAAAAGAAGAAGAAATAATTAAATTAAATAAAAAGAACCAGATAGAAATATTTGGAGCTGGATCTTCTATTAACTTTATTGTAGGACTTATATTTTTTGGTTTATTGTTCTTTTATAATTCTTTACTATCTATATTGAATTTAGAACCAAAAACGTATGTAAAGATTGTAGAAACTATAAATGGAACATATGCTCATAATGTTGTTCCTGTAAATGTAATTCTATATAGTATAGAAAATTATCCTGTAGAAAGTATTAATGATATTCCAAAAATATTATCTAACTTTAAGCCAGGAGATAATATAACTTTATATACTTCTCAAGGTAATTATACAATAACTTTGTCAGAAAATAATGGAAAACCATTTATGGGGATAAAATTGAAACAAGAATATGAATATAAAAACGATATAATACCTTTTATACAGTCTTTACTAGTTTGGTTATTTATAATTAATATTGGTTTGGGTATAGGAAATATGTTACCAATCTATCCATTAGATGGAGGAAGGACAATAAAGGCTATAGTAGAGATGTTTATAAGGGATGATAAAAAAATTAAGCAATATGTTACTATAATATCTATAATTACTTTAATCCTTCTGCTAGCTAATCTTTCATTTAATTTTATATAGAATAGAAATAACTTTATTTATCATAGTCTCTAGAAACCTTTCTTAAGAATAATCTGTCTGTAATTAGATTGTACATTTCACCAACATATTCTACCTTTTTTCTAATTTCATAATTCTTAAATTCCATATATAACATATGTTGATATAGTTCATATATAAAGTTTCTAGCTTTTTCAGCAAATTCTAGATTATTTTTTAACATTTCTTCTACAGATTTTCTATATAATTCCCCTGCAACATCCATTAATCCCATAACATAAGAATATTCATCTACTCCCAATTCTTCATGTGTTGGTAATCTATTATTAATAATGAATTCATAAAATATCTTTGCTTCTACATATTCTTGTAAGTTTATACTTACGTTATTAATTAATCTTGGTTCTAGATCTAAAAAATTTTTTAATTCTTTAAATAAACTATCCATTTGCACCATATAGTTATTAGCTGACTCTAAATCTCCTCTTATTAGAGAATATATTATAGACTTCGATAATCTATTTATCTTTATACCTTTATTTATAGCTTCATCCCTAATTTTTTCATATTCATCAAACTTCTTCTTTATTTTTTCTATATATTCTCTGTTTATCATAAATCAATTTATGAAAAGAGATGTTTTATAAACATTGTAGCAAAAGAGCCCCTTCCAAGTTTAAATTCTAAGAAAATTTTTCTATCACTAATTTTATAATCAAAGTCATAAACTTTTGACAATACTTCTCTATCTTCTGATATTAGAGTTAAAGATGGTTTTTTTTCGTTATATAAATCTTTCAAATCTATTTTTTCTTTATTTAATATACTCTGGACTATATCTCTTATTTCTGTGTATTTATTTAGGTCTAAGTTATATCCTATCGTAGGTATATATTTTATTTTAATCTTTTCTATGTCTTTAGTTATATAAAAATCTCCCACATTTGTTCTAATGAATTTTATATCAGTAAAATTCTTTTTAATATAATTTGATAAGGTTAAGTTCCACAAGTATGACTGATAAGAATGTACAAATAATTTTAATATTCTTTTTGGTATATATCTTAAAGTTTTTCTTACATTGTTTGTTTCTAATAAACCATTCAATACTGCTCTTTCTATATCTAAAAAATTTGGAAATAACTTTATTGCTTCCTTGAATGAACCCCAATTATTCTTTATGAACTCTCTTGCTTTTCTTACATTTTCCTTTTCCTGTGAAGAAGTATAAGTAAGAAGTATTTTTATGGCTTCTTCATAATTCTTTTTTACTAATTCTTTACCAATCAAATGATTACAGTACCTTATATTTCCAAATCTTTGATCGTCAAAATAATTAAAAAATTGTTCTTTAAAATATTGTATATTTTCTTCGAATCTCTTTAGTTCTTCTTCTTTAATATCAGATACTGTAATTTTAAAATAGTTATATTTTATATCAGATATCTTAATTGGTTCATCATAAGATCCTATATATTTTAAATAAACATCACCAAAATTATATTCTTCTTTAAACTCATCAAAATTTCTTATTGCTATATATTGTTCAGATATTGTATTTTTATCTTTTTCTCCAGCAAAGTATATCTTCCTTTTAGATATATGTAACTTTCTTGCAATAATTTTTATGGCTTGTATTGTAGTTATATTTCTCTTCCTCATTAAAAAATATCTATAAGTCTTCCCCTCGGGTTTTTTGTCAAGATCTATAATTTCTTTTACAATAAAATCTTCCGGTTTTTCTTTTATTTTCATTTTATAAACTTAAATTCCCACATTTCTCTAGCTAATCTCCCATCGTACATATATTTATCTAAATTTATTTTTTTTATGTTATCTTGTAATCTTGATAAGAAATCCCATATCTTATTAAAAGTATATTCTTTTAATTCTCCAGTAGTAAGTTTCCCAGTTATATATTTTTCTCTAATTTCAGATAATTTTCTATCATCTTCTTCAAAAAGTATAGATAACCAGTAGTAAGATACATCTATATCTGGTATTCCACCATATTTTCTATGTTCTTCTAATGTAGGTCTACCTCCAGAAAATGCTTTAAATATTTTCCTTTTTACTGTTTCTTTATCGTCCGTTATGAATATAGCAGAATTTGGATCTGAAGAAGACATTTTGGTATATGGTCCATTCAATCCCCAGACAAACTTAGATAAGATAGTAGATGCTTTATAATATCCAAATTTTTCTGCTATATCTCTTTGTACTCTAAAATATGGATCTTGATCTATACCACATGGTATTACTGGAATTGTTCTCTCAAAAAATGTAGGTGCTATTTGTAAAGCAATATAAAACGGTAATCCTATAGTAGCTTCATCGGAAAACCCAAAGACTTTTTTTGCTGTATTTAGATTTATTTCTCTAGCAACATGAATAGCTATAGAATATAATTGCTTTATATATTCTGAGTTAATAAAAATAAATGTTTTATCTGGATCGAATCCTAAAGCTGCAATAGCTCTAGCATCTTCATATGCTTTTTCTCTTATTTCATAATAATTATCTGCTTTTTTAGCCCAATATTTTTCTTCATCTGGTATTTGGATATATACATTTACGTCAAATTTCTCTTGAAGCCACCTTGTAAATATAAAAGGAACTAAATGTCCTATATGCATCTTTCCTTTAGACGGGGCTCTTCCAGTATACAAAAAGAATTTCTTTCCATTTAGATAATATTTTATTGCTATATCAAAGTCTCTATGGGCATAGAAGAATTTCCTTCTTAGTAAAACATGTAATTCTCCTGTTATTTTCTGTATTTCTAATAGAATAAATTCATCTATTTTTCTAACTCCAAATATTTCAACTAATCTTTCATAGTCTTCTTCAGATTTTACATCTACTTCCCAAGGATTTAATATCATAAAATATTATTTGATAAAAATATAATTATAAAGTTGAATAGTTACGCCGCGGTGCCCGAGCGGACCAAGGGGTCTGGCTCGAGACCAGATCCCGATAAGGGGCGTGGGTTCGAATCCCACCCGCGGCGTTTAAAAATCAGAAATCAAATTATAATTTATGTTTAATAAAAAGATTCTACTATTATTCTTTGCGATTTTTTCTTTTTTAACATTTTTATCAATTTACAATTCATACAATTCTACTGAAAGCATATTAGTGAATTATAATAAAATATGTAAAGGAAATGCGAGCTGTTTATATGCTAAAGTTATTAAAATAATAGATGGAGATACATTATTAGTAGAATATATAAATGGCACAGATGTAAAAACATTAAAAGTTAGATTAGCATTGGTTAATACTCCTGAAAACGGGGAAATTAGATATGAAGAAGCAAAAAAGTTTACAGAAAGTTTATGTCCTATAAATAGTTATGTAATAATAGATCAAGATGACCTACAACTTTATGACAAATATGGAAGAATGATAGCTGTAGTATATTGCCAAGAAAAATATAATTTAAATGAAGAATTATTAAAACGTGGTCTTGCTAAAATTCTAGTAGATATATGCAAAAAAAGCGAATTTAGAAATGAATCTTGGGCAAAAAGGTATGGATGCTAAGATATTTCTAATAAGTTTAATTAAAATAATTTCTGTAGATAGAATATTAATAAATTTTATATAATTTATTCATCTCCAATAATAACAGAAGGTTCTGGATTAGTATATTTTCTTATCATTATTTTATCAACTCCCCACCATTCATTGTCTGCATACTCATTAAGGGTAGAAGTAAATCTTATAGTTAAAGGACCTCCAGGATGGTTGAAAATAACACTATTAAA